>Ga0192240_10012_pt2 | contig 116643 bp, 120 predicted proteins | sample Koala_Koa27_H3_FD_131237 | JGI IMG/M metagenome (GOLD analysis project Ga0192240, IMG submission 131237) | Enriched cells from koala feces incubated with labeled cellulose particles, San Francisco Zoo, California, United States - Koala_Koa2-7_H3 ...
TTTTTTATTTTATAAAAAATTTTTTTTTTTTTTAAAAAAAAAAAAATTTTCCTTAAAAAAAAAAAAAAAATTATCCAATATTAAAAAAAAAAAAAAAAAAAAAAACAGCGGACAAATTTGATTGATAAGATGGCGTTTATTGTGATATAATAAATACAGGATAGAGATAGAACGATTTGGCACTTATGAAAGTAATCATTCATGGTGTAAATTTACACAGATTTAACCAGAAATTAACGTATACTTTTGTTGATGCTTCCTATGAAATGTGGTATAATAGAATTGTAAGAAAGAGGTTGTTTTAGTAAAATGGGATGATTTTGTTTTTAAATATCATTCTATTCAAAAAGAAAGACACGTTAGATTATTTAAAATGTTTTTTAAAATTAGCCTAATTTTACTTTGCTTTTTTCATTTCCTTATGCTATAATTAGAGTTATAAAGAATGATTTTCTTTATAATTTTAAAATTAGGAGGACATTTAAATGCCTAAAAAATCTCTAACCGAGTTGTTGCTGTGGTAGCAGTATCCGTACTCGGTGTGTGCAGCGTTGGTGCAGTAACCGCCGATGCGTACACGGTAAACACAGCTGGTTTTGAATATCAGCTGACGGTGGAAAAAGTGAGTGACAGTCGAATTGCGCTTCACTTTGATGTTACTGAAAATCCAGGAGTAGTTATGCTGACGTTTTCTTTCCAGTACGATTCAAATTGCGTGTTGGATGAGGATGCAATCACAAGTGTAAATCTACCCGGCACGGCTTATACGGCAGTGAATGAAGAGACAAATCTTATTTTTGTTTCTTTCTTTACTTCTAGTTCTTTCTCATCTGATTTCTCGACAACTTACTACTTTGATACGACAGACTCTGCAGATAGCGAACACTCGTTCTCTGCTGGCATTGGATATATCGGGTTTGCTGATGGAACGGAATACGATTTAGGAGCAAATGTTGTTGTTGATGCAGCAATAGAAACTTCTGGTGTAACCTATTCTCTAGGTGACATTGACAATGACGGGAACATCTCTATTACAGATGCATATGTTATCAAGGTAATGGCAGATTATGGTGACGGTTCGGTTACTACGCTGAACAACAAATATTTGACCACACTCCAGAAGTCATATCCTGACTTGGTTTGTGCAGAAGCGGCAGACGTTGACGTTGACGGCACTGCCGCTGGCTGGTCTGTCTGCAAGTGCAGAAGACTACGAGCTGGGCGATGTGGACATGGATGGTGTCATTACCGGTCATGATTCGGCACTGGTTTCCCGTTATCTCATGTTAGGCGACATCGAGTTGACAGAAGAATAATTGACTTTGGCAGACATCAACGAAGACGGCACAGTCGATCAAACGGATGCAGATTTGATTCACGATGCAGAAGTTTATCAGTTAGGTGATGTGGATGGTAGCGGAAGAGGGCATTTGTTTGATGCGTACTATGTGAGTCTGTACATTGCTGTGAACGCTGCTGGATTGGAATTGGAAGATGCATATCCGTTTGCAATTGATATTACAATTGATGAAGTGACATTAAATTTGATGGATGCTGATGCAGATGGTGATATCGATATACAGGATGCACATCAGATTCAAGCTGGATTCTGTATGTGTGCGGCATACAATGGATTAGAATCGGCCTATTACTCTCTTAAAAATGAGGGACAGTATTTCTTAAACTGGTCTGCTAATGTGTGTGGTGTTGTCATAGAGACAGATTGAGTCGAAGAAGCGACAAGGAATGATTATTTGGGAAAATAGAGAGATAAACAGATAGATCTAAACCCGTACTATTTCGTAAAAATGCGAAATAGTGCGGGTTATATTTGTTTTAGAGTATGATTTCCAGCAAGTCTGCTGGTGTTTCTGCTAAAAAGTCTGCACCTGCATTTTCTAGCTCTTCTCGACCTCGAAATCCCCAGACGCAGCCAATAGAGGGAATGCCAGCGTTTTTTGCTGTGATAATGTCTACATCTGAGTCTCCAATCATGACCACTTGTGAAGAATCAATACCACTTTTTTTATGATTTCATAGATAATTTCCGGAGATGGTTTTTTAGGACGGCTTTCATTTCCACCGAGAATCTGTGAAAACAAGTTTTCTCCAAACAGGTGTGTTACAATTTTTTTACTGAAATCTGTGGTTTTGTTGGATGCCACTGCAAGCCCGATTCCACTGCACTGCATTTGTTTTAGAACATCAACGATACCATTATAAGGGTGTGTACATTCTAAACAGTGTGTCATGTAATAAGTATTGAAAATGGTTAAAAGCTGTTCCAATTGTTCCGGTGTAGCATTGTTTGGCAACGCACTTTGACATAATTTTGGTACGCCATTTCCAACAAAATGATAATATTTTTCTACTGGATGTATGGGAAGATGCATTTGTTGTAATCCATAGTTTACGGCATTTGCCAAATCCTCTACAGAATCTACCAGTGTACCATCCAAATCAAAAATTGCATAATCAAATTTCACGATTTCAAACCTCCAGGTTTATTTTTCTGTTTGTACTGTAATGGAATTGCCATCGCTGATTACAGTTACTCGTCCGTTTTCCGCTGTAGAATATACCTCGGCACCAACTGCCGCCAATGTATTTACCGTGCTTTCAGAAATTTCAGAAGCTTTTGACGAAATCACTGCTGTAGATGGCTGTACGAATTCCAAAAAACTCGTTAAATTTTCAATTGTCCGACCGTGATAGGGAACTTTCAAAAATGTACACGTACCAATATCCTCTTATTGCATTAGTTCGGTGATGCGTTCCTCCATCGCATCACCCATGAACAGAAAAGTATTTTCTCCATGTTCTATCCAAACCACCAGCGAAGAATTGTTGTCTTTATTTTTCGTGTAATTTTCTGGATGAGAGGCATAAACTGTAAAAACAACATCATCTAATGTAAATGTCATATTTTTCGTGAGAAGGATTGGCATGATGCCTGTATCAGACATTGCCGTTGTATATTTTTCATATTTACTGCTGTTTTCAATATAATTCGGTGCAATGACTGTTTGTACGCCGACCTTTCGAATAACCTTTGCTGCACCGCCTACATGATCTTGGTCATAGTGGGTGATAATTAAATCATCTAGTGTTTCCACATGATTATCCTGTAAAAAGTTACTACGTCCATGCCGTTATCTTTTTCACCACAGTCGATTTCTACAGCATGGGACTGCGTCTGTATGACTATCGCATCCGCTTTTCCTACGTCCAGAATGTCTATCTGCATCCATGACGATTCAGCTGTTGTTTCAGTTATCGTTTCCGTTTGTTCCGTTGTTTTTGTTCCTGATTTTTCTGTAGTGCAAGCGGTTAGCATAAGTAGCATACTTTCTATGATACTGATACAAAAATTGAAAATTTTCTTGGTACACATTGTAACGTCTCCTTTAACAGAAACTAGGTGAATAGCAACAAAAAGCTAGAACTCGAGGTTCTCTCGCATCTATTTCAAAGCTTGGATTTTCGAGGCTTTACTGCTTCTGTTTCATTATAACATGAGCTGGTGAAAATGTCAACATATTGATTAGATAGCAAAGATGGGTATGTTATTTTGATTTTTACTTGACAAGATTATTGAAATCTGCTATACTATACATACAAGAGTATATTTTTGAATGGGTGCTTGCTGCACGCAGGCTGAGAGAGAATGCAGACATTCTCAACTACACCTGATATGGGTAATGCCAACGTAGGGATTTTTATTCAAGAGCGATTACGTGCGTGCCATTTTTGGTACGCTTTTTTATGGAAGGGTGTTTATATAAAAATGAAGAATTTGGACTATCGACTTTATGCAGTAACAACTCCTTGTGATAGCCTTTTACAGCAAGTGGAAGCGGCAATTGGTGGTGGAATTACCATGCTGCAAATCCGTGAAAAAAATTGCGCCACAGAAGTGAGAGTTCGTCACGCACAGCCACTACTTGCACTTTGTCGGAAATATAGAATTCCTTGTGTGATAAATGACGATGTGAATGCTGCTAAAATTCTCGGTGCAGATGGTGTTCATGTAGGACAAAGTGATATGTCTATTCGAGTAGCAAGAAAAATACTTGGGGATAAAGTCTTTATTGGAACAAGTGTGCATAATGTAGAGGAAGCACGGCAAGCACAGGCAGATGGTGCAGATTATATCGGTTGTGGTGCGGTGTTTGATTCAAAGACAAAAGCAGATGCGAGCTTTTTATCACTGCAAATGTTACATCGAATTTGCTGCGAAATAGAAATTCCAGTGGTGGCGATTGGTGGAATCGGACTAAAAAATGTGCATATGCTGAAAAATTCCGGTATCAATGGAATTGCAGTGGTCTCCGCAATTTTTGGACAATCGGACGTTCTTCAATCGACGAGAGAATTGCGAAAAATTGTTGATAAAATTGTAAAATAGAGGGTGAAAGCATGGGAAAGAAAGTATCAGCTATACCGACGGTTTTAACAATTGCCGGCAGTGATTCCAGTGGTGGTGCCGGATTGCAAGCAGATTTGAAAACGATTACATGCTTGGGCTGCTATGGAATGAGCGTAGTTACGGCACTGACAGCACAAAATACGCTTGGTGTACAGGATATTTTTTCCGTATCAGCGGAATTTGTCGAGAAACAAATCGAATCTGTTTGCAGTGATATTCCTCCCATGGCAGTAAAAATTGGCATGATTTATGATATACCACAAATTCAAAAAATTGCGGAAATGTTGCGAAAATTTTCGATACCTTTTGTAGTAATTGATCCGGTGATGTTCTCTACGAGTGGTGATTCGCTGCTGAAAAAACAGGCACTGAATACTTTACAACAGGTGCTATTTCCACTTTCTGATTTGTTAACGCCAAATATACCTGAGGCGGAAAGGCTATTGGAAACGTCTATTGATACGTCGATAGAAATGGAGCAAGCTGCAAAAACATTATCACAAAGGTATCATACCGCAGTTTTATTAAAGGGTGGACACAGTGCAGAACGTGCGGTGGATTTTCTATCATCAGAGCGTGGATTACAGCGTCTGCGTGAAAAGCCAATAGAAACAGAAAATACGCACGGGACAGGTTGTACATTGTCAGCGGGAATTGCAGCGTATGTTGCAAAAGGGTACACTTTAGAAGATAGCGTCTTTAAGGCAAAAGCTTATTTAACGGGTGCATTAAAAGCCGGACTAGAAATTGGTCATGGGAACGGTCCGTTAATGCATAATTATTGTATAAGAAAGGAAGAAAATTCATGAAAAATTATGCAACACAAATGGATGCGGCAAAGCAAAATATCATCACGCCAGAGATGGAAATGGTAGCGCAGGACGAACACCTGTCACCGGATTTGATTCGAATGCGTGTGGCAAAAGGGACGATTTGTATTCCCACAAATATCCATCATAAACAGTTGCACGCTGCTGGCATTGGTGAAGGTCTGCGGACGAAGGTGAATGTGAATCTTGGAATTTCCGGTGATTATCATGATTATACGGTGGAATTTGAAAAAGTAAAAATGGCACTAAAATTTCATTGTGAAGCTATTATGGATTTATCGAATTATGGAAAAACACATACCTTTCGAGCAGAGCTTCTTGATATGTCACCTGCCATGATCGGTACTGTTCCTATGTACGATGCAATTGGCTATTTAGAAAAGGAATTGACGAATATCCAATCGGAAGACTTTTTGAAAGTTGTAGAGGCACACGCCAAAGAAGGTGTGGATTTTCAGACAATTCATGCTGGAATCAATCGTCGTGCAGTAGAAGCACTCAAGCGACAAAAACGTACAACAAACGTCGTTTCTCGTGGAGGATCGTTGTTACTTGCATGGATGGAAATGACCGGAAATGAAAATCCGTTTTATGAATATTACGACGATGTTCTGGATATTCTTCGTACTTATGACGTCACGATTAGCCTGGGAGATGCATTGCGTCCAGGATCAATTGCGGACAGTACAGATCAAGCACAAATATCGGAACTTGTAGAATTAGGCGAACTTACGAAACGTGCGTGGGATCGAGATGTTCAAGTTATGGTAGAAGGTCCCGGACATATGTCGATGGATGAAATTGCGGCGAACATGAAATTGCAAAAAAGATTGTGTCATAATGCGCCATTTTATGTGTTAGGACCACTTGTGACGGATGTTGCACCAGGATATGACCATATCACCGCTGCAATTGGTGGGGCAATTGCAGCAATGAATGGAGCGGATTTTTTATGCTACGTGACTCCCGCAGAACATCTTCGCTTGCCGGATTTGGATGATGTACGAGAGGGCATTGTCGCTTCAAAAATCGCAGCACACGCTGCGGATGTGGCGAATGGTTTGCCAGGTGCAAGGGATTGGGATAATGCTATGAGTCGAGCACGCTGTGACGTGGATTGGGAAGGGATGTTCTCCCAAGCGATTGATCCGGAAAAAGCACGACGTTATTTCGAGAGCCGTCCGCCGGCAGATCAATACACCTGTTCTATGTGTGGAAAGATGTGTGCGATGCGGACTTCGAAAAAAATTCTGAATGGTGAAGATGTGACGCTTTCTCCGGATATGATATAACGAAATTTAGATAGAGAACATTGAAAGTTTTCTCATAAACATTGCAGATATGCGAAAAAATGTTTGCATTTGTAGGTCATTTCAAAATTAAATTTGAAATGACCTGTTTTGTGTGTTTATTTTTCTTTCGAAATTTTGATTTTAGGCGTTGACTTTTATAAGCAGGTTTAAGTGGCAGACTTGAGTTATGCTATATGTTTTTTCGTTAAGGGAAAAAAATTTCTTTTGATACCTTCTGCAAGACTTGCATTACATCGAAGTTTGTGATATAATAATAAAGTAGAAAAAGTGTGTTTCATGCACTTGAATGGAGAAAAAATTATGGAACATTATTTGGATAATGCCGCAACGACAAAACCTTGTGAGGCTGCCAAAAGAGCAATGATCCGATGTGTCGAAGAAAATTATGGGAATCCCTCAAGTTTACATCGAAAGGGCTTAGATGCGCAACATGAGGTGGACAATGCCAGACGAATTATTGCCAAAGCCCTTGGTTGTAAACCACAGGAGATTTTGTTCACCTCTGGTGCGACGGAGAGTAACAATCTTGCTTTGCGTGGTACGGCAGCACGCTATGGTAAGTGGCGAAAAAAAATCGTGGTTAGTGGTGTAGAACATGCCTCTGTGAAGCAAACGCTGCGATATTTGCGGACAGAAGGATTTGACATAACGGAAGTCATGCCACGTACGGATGGGCTTTTTTATGCAGAAGATTTTTTAAACGTAGTGGACAAGAATACTTGTCTTGTGAGTATAATGCTTGTCAATAACGAAAATGGTTATCGCTTACCGGTGGAACAGGTATTTCGCAGCGTGAAACGCAGCTTTCCTGATGTTATCACACACTGCGATGGAGTACAAGGGTTTTTGAAAATACCGTTTCGTGTGCGGACACTGCAGGCTGACTTAATTTCTATCAGTGGGCATAAGGTACACGGTATCAAGGGTGTTGGAGCTCTCTATCAAAAACAGGGCGTTTTACTGAATCCGATTTTATTTGGTGGGCATCAAGAAAACGGTGTTCGACCTGGAACAGAAAGTGTACCGCTGATTGCCTCTTTTGGGGCAGCAGTGGAGACGCTCTTTCCTACTCTTGATGATCGCTTTGCGTACGTATCTGATTTGAAAAAACATTTGATTGCACTGCTGCAATCTATGAGAGAGTTAGAAATTCAGGATATTCCCGGTGCTTCCCCATATGTGCTGAATATTTCTCTTTTGGGATATCGTTCCGAAACTGTGATGCATTTTTTGGAGAAGCGGGATATTTTCCTCTCCAGTGGTTCGGCGTGTTCAAAAGGGGCGAGCAGCGGTGTGCTGGAGGCATTTGGGGCAAATGATGTGCAGGTAGATAGTATGCTGCGCATTAGCTTTTCCTCGGAAAATCAAGAAGAAGATTTACTCGCATTGCGACAAGGACTTGAAGAGGCACAGCATACATTATTGCACAAATAAAGGAGAATGTTAGAAATGGAAAAAGAAATTATTTTAGCAAAATATGGTGAAATGGCGTTAAAAGGCTTGAACCGTAGTATATTTGAGGATGTATTGATGAAAAACCTTCGCCGAAAACTGCGAAAATATGGTAAGTTTCGTCTCACAAAGGCGCAATCTACGATTTATATTGAATCGGAGATGGTGAATGTAGATCTTGATGAAATACTAGAAGATTTACAGCGTGTATTCGGAATTGCTATGCTATGTCGTGCTTGCGTTTGCGAAAAATCTATGGAGGATATTTCTTGTAAAGCAATTTCTTATTTAGAGGACGATCTGACCACCATCGATACATTTAAAGTAGAAGCAAAGCGTGCGGACAAGCTTTTTCCACTGAAATCTCTTGAAATTTGTGCAGAGTTAGGTGGCGATCTGATCGATGCCTACCCACATTTAAAAGTCGATGTTCATAATCCGGAATTTATTGTTACAGCAGAGATCCGAGATCAGTACGCATTTATTCACGGTGCTGACAGAAAAGGTGCTGGAGGACTTCCAGTAGGGACTAGTGGGAAAGCAATGCTCTTGCTTTCCGGCGGCATTGATAGTCCAGTTGCCGGCTATCGCATGGCAAGACGTGGTGTACAAATCACGGCGATTCACTTTATAAGTCCTCCTTATACTTCTGATCGAGCACTGGAAAAAGTGGAAACGCTTTGTCAAGAACTAACAGCGTATTGTGGCAATATCGCTTTTTTTTGTGTGCCATTTACGGAAATTCAGGAGGCAATCAAGACGCATTGTCCGAATGGGTATTTTACAATTATAATGCGCCGACTCATGATGGAAATTGCACAACGAGTAGCGGCAAAAGAAAAATGTTTGGCGTTAATTACCGGCGAGAGCGTAGGACAGGTGGCAAGTCAAACGATGCACGCCATCGCCTGTACGGATGCGGTTTGTAAAATTCCTGTATTGCGTCCGCTGGTAGGGCTGGACAAAACAGAAATTATCGAAACAGCACGGCGTATCGGCACATTTGAGACATCCACGTTGCCCTATGAGGACTGTTGTACCGTTTTTATACCGAAACACCCAAAGGTGCGACCGACATTGGACGATGTAGAAAAAGCACAGGGAAAATTTGATTTTTCTGAGATGATAGAAAAGTCCGTGAATGGGACAACATTAAAAATATTTACTGTGGAAACGAATTGAATTTTCTGTTGGATTTTACGAATTGTAGAAAGGCGGTGTCGAATGGAACAGAATTTTGTGATAGATTCCCGAAAAATGCGACAATTCTATCAAGAAACTGAAAAAGCACTTGACAAGACCATATCAAATGTAGTACAATTATTAGATAGAGAAGGGAAAACGATTGCGACTGCTGAAAGCTGTACTGGTGGGTTGTTATCGCAGCTTCTCACCAGTGTTTCAGGGGCGTCTCGTGTTTTTGAATTGGGTTTAGTGACATATGCCGCATCTATGAAGACCAAATTGCTAGACGTTCCGAAAAGTTTGATCGAACGTTATGGCGTTGTGAGTACTAAAGTGGCACTTGCTATGCTGGAAGGACTGCATAAGCAGTCTGGAGCGGATGTCTGTTTGTCAGTTACGGGGCTTGCAGGGCCGAGTGGCGGTACACCGAAACAACCGGTTGGAACGGTTTATTTGGGATTGCGTGTTGGAAAATGGCAAAGTGTTGTACCTTTGGAACTGTGGCACTTTGGCTTGAAAACCCGTGATGAAATTCGACAGGGGACGGCAATTTGTGCATTTGGATTGGTTCAGTGGTGTTTGATGGAGGAATCAGTATGCAGGAAGAAGAAAAAACTGCAATAGAAACATCGTCAAATCCAATGTCTTTGATTTCCGATCAAGAAGATACCATAATAGTAGAAGACACCGAGAAAGAGGCGAAAACGGAAACAGCGTTAACGGAATCGACAGAGGAAAAAAGATCTTCTGAAGAAAAAATTATGGCGATTCGTTCGAGTCTTTATCAAATTTCCAAAGAAGAAGAAGAAGAGGCTGTTTCACTTCGTGTGGCGTGGCAGATAAAACAGGTAAAAGATAAAAAAGAGCATCCGGAAAAATATTCGAAATTAAAGCCACACAAAAATGTTTTGAAACCATCAATGTCTGCAAGAGGTCATCCGAAACAAAAGCAATCTTTCGGCAGACGAGTTTTGGAGATATTGCCCCAAGCATCGGACAGCACCGGCGAAGTGGTGCGTAAGTGTGTTTTTATTTTTTCAGCAATTGTATTTTTGGCATGTATTGTGATTGCATTGAATTATCTTATCAACCTGTACCGTGCTGATAACCTTCATGAGGAACTGGCTTCTTCTTATCACGCTGGTGTTTCCCAAACAACCACAATCACTAGTACGGAAACGGCTGATTCCAATGATGTGGAAGAAATCGAGACAGAAACCGAGGCAGAGGAGAAAATATACAAACTGCTCTTCAATGCGGCGGATTTACTTGAAATTAATGAAGAAGTTGCAGGCTGGATTACAATTCCGGATACCGAAGTAGATTATCCGATAATGCAGCACTTGACGGACTCGGAGGGAGATGAATATTATCTCTACCGAAATATTTATGGTGAAAAGTCGAATTCTGGTTCCATTTTTTTGGATTATCGATGCTCTTTTGATCAGGTAGGTGACGATGGAACGCTTGCTGTGGAAAATTCAGACAATCTGATTTTATATGGACATAATATGCGTGACTTATCTATGTTTGGATCGCTGAAATATTATAAGTCTGATGCAGATTATTATGAAGAACACCCGATTATTGAATTGAACTCCAATTATGAAACGTATCAGTACAAAATTTTTGCGTACTTTATTGCAGATGCAGAGGATACTACAGATACGAGATTTGATTATTGGAATGATATCAATTTTGCGAATGAAACAGAATTTTATGATTATGTCAATGAAGTAAAACGTCGTACGATACGAATCACAAATATTGATGTGGAATACGGTGATCAGCTTCTGACATTAGCGACCTGTAACAGTGCTTTCGATACGGCACGACTGGTCATTGTGGCAAGACGTGTGCGAGAAGGCGAAGATTCTTATGCTCGTGTTGCCGGGAGTACCATTAATCAGAACATTAAGTGGCCAAATGTTTATTATCTATTTAATGATGCGGAGAAATATGATCCGGATGCAGCGTTTGCACCTTATGGTTAATGGAAAAATGTGAAAGACAAATCGGAAGAAAAGAGGAATCACAAATGAGAAAACGGAAAACTTCTATATTGGCGTTGCTTTTATGTGTCTCCATGTTAGCGGCTGGCTGTGGAAAAGAAATTGACCAGACGGCAAATACTGTAACGACTACCACTGAAGAAGAGACTGAAGTGGAAACCGTAGAGGAAACCACAGAACCAGAAATGACAGAACGTGCCAAGGAGCTTTTGACACAAAATCCGGATACTGTTGGTTATATTACAGTGGAAGGTACAGAAGTGGATAATCCTGTGGTACAGACCACTGATAATGATTACTACTTGTCGGTTGGTTTCGATGGACAAGAATTCCGTGCTGGCACTGTGTTTATGGACTATACTGATGTGTTCGGCGCAGATACAGATACTTGGTCGGAAAATATTGTTCTGTATGGTCATAACATGGCAGATAATACGATGTTTGGTTCTCTGCGGAAGTATCGACAAGATCCTTCTTATTACAAGGATTATCCGTTTATCACATTCAGTTCAAACTATGCAGATTACACCTATGTCATGGTAGGACTTGTCATTACCAGTGGTGATGCAGATGCAGATTTCCCATACTGGCGCATGGAAGAACTGGATGATAAAGAAGCTTTCGACGGCTATATGTCGGCGGTGGAAGAAAAAAATATGATTGATAATCCCATCGATGTACAGTATGGCGATAGCTTATTGACATTGTCTACTTGCTATTCTGATGAGGATAATTCACGTTTTATCATCGTATTGAGGCGACTGAGGGAAGGCGAAACCACCGACGAATTATTAGAACTGATTCAGGGTGATTCTGAAGAAGACTCTTCTGAATCATAAAGTGTTCATGAGCCTGCACTTGATATGCACGACCGGATTTAGGAGAAATTTTTCCTGTTTTACATCTTTTCTTTGAAATGCATACATATATACGATTATGTGATGCGTACTCCGGTATATCTTGTGCAGAATTACTACCCGGTGTAAACCGGTACAAATTGGAGTTTTGATATGAAAGTACGTTACCCGCATGTGAGTATTGCACTCGCAATAGTAGTACTGCTTGCCAGTGCGTCAGTAAGTCAAGTATATGCCGTATCGGAAGAAACAGGTACGACTGTCTTAGAATCCACAAGTACGGTTGAAACTACGACTGATATAACTTCTGGTTCCAGTACTATGTGGAAAGCTGAAATTTCAGATTACGATTCCAGCTTATCATTGGTTGAGTACGAAGAAGTGACACCCACCGATGAAGAGGTTGCGGAAATGGAAGAAGCAACGACCCTTGTAGATTCCGAAGATGCACTCACAATCGAAGAGGCGACGAATGCTGTTACGGAAGGAGAACTTGCTTCCTCCAGTGCAACCGGCAGCACTGATTCTGGTTATGCTGTTTCCCTAGGCTCGCCGGAGTCCGGGCAATTTGCATTTACGACGTATGGATATGGTCACTGTGTGGGAATGAGCCAAAATGGCGCAAATTATTATGCAACCTATGGTGGCTATGACTATCAGCAGATTTTATTCCATTACTATCCAGGTACTACATTGGTACAAGAAAGCACTTCTGGCACGATTACTGCCAATGGCGTGACTGGTAGCCTTGTGGATATTCTTTCTCAAATTGTATATGCAGAAATGAGTTCCACTATGGATGTAGAAGCAATGAAAGCGCAGACTGTCGCTGCATATAGCTATATTATGTTCTATGGTGGTAGTGCGACAGGACTTGCGCTAAAGGCAAATCCACCGCAAAATGTTATTGATGCTGTTACTTCTGTTTTAGGACAAGCACTCTACTATGACGGCAGCTATGCTCTTACAGTTTATGGTGCATCCAGTGGTGGTGCAACAGCAAGCTCCAATGACATTTTTGGTACAAATTACCCTTACTTAGTTAGTGTACAGTGCGATTACGATGCACAGTATGATCCGTATTATGGTGAAGTAACGAATATGTCTGTGGATGAAGTTCGTTCACGTATTCAAAGTGCCTATGGCATTACGCTTTCTTCTAATGTTTCTAATTGGATTCAAGTAGAGGTTGGCGATAGTGGTTATGTTCGTTCTGTTACCATCGATGGGCAAAAAATTGTCAACGGAAAATCCTTCAGCAGCGTGTTAGGTTTACGTAGTGCGAAGTTTGCTTATGTAATTGGATAAAGTGAAAATGATTGCGAGAATTTTTTTACCAAAACAAGCATAGCATAATGAGGGGGATAACTACCTCAAAATATAAACTAGGTCGCACATATTCTAGTTGTTACGCTTTGTATTACACCGGCACAAGGTGTGCTGAAAGTATAGATTCCGTTGGAGGGAAAACAGGATGGATTTTAGAGATCAATTTCATCGAATGAGTGAAACGACGAGTAAACTTACGCAAAATATCGAGGAAGCTTCAAAAAAAGCTTCGGCGAGAGCAAGAATTCGTCGTATGATGAGTCGTTGTAAAAGCGATTTGGCAGAAGTCTATCAAGAAATCGGATTAAAATATTATGCGGAAAATCAGCGGGATCCGGATCAGTCGTACGTCGGATTGTTCGAACAAGTAACCGACTTATGGATGCAAATGGACACGTTGAAAGCCGAGCTTGCAGGATTGGATCATGCAACGATTTGTCCGTCTTGCGGTGCGAAAGTGGATGATTTACAAAAGTTTTGTCCGGAGTGTGGCTGTAAAAATGTCTCCTATGGGAAATGGCAATCGGAACAACGGACTGCCAGTGCCGATACAAAGGATGCAGAAAGTACTATACAAGGGACAGAAAAATCGGTCTATAAAACGACAGTAGAAGATGTCTGCGATGATGATTGACGTAGACAATATAAAATCAGATGCAAACACGGTATGTACGGACAGTACATACCATATTTTTATAAAAACAGCACTACACATTTTTGTGCAGTACTGTTATAGTGAAATTAATTCGTTTCTTCGTCCTTTTCTGACCTCGCCGGTAGAATTTCTAATACAATACAAGTTACATTATCTGTTCCGCCATTTTGTAAGGCGGCTTGAATGAGAATTGATGCTTCATTATAATAATTTTGTGAGAGTAAATCTTTGATTTCGTCATCTGTACACATATTTGTCAGACCGTCTGTACACAGCAGAAACTTGTTACCGATTTCCAATGGAATAGGTGGTCTGCTATCTGCATTTAATCCTGTCTTTTTTCGATCAGAACCAATATATAAAGTGATACGATGTTGATCAGGACTTTTCAGTGCTTCTTCCTCGGTATAAATTGAAGCATCTACCTTTTGATTTGCAACTGTATGATCTCTTGTTAGACGAGTCAGTGTATTAGTTTTGTAACAATAGATACGGCTATCACCCAAATAATAAAGCTTTACGGCATCGCCCATGAAATAGAGCATGGAAAAAGTCGTGCCACCGACTTGGCAATGCTTTTGCGTTAACATATCGCAAATCGCATCATTTGCTTCCGCAGTATATGCGCTTACCAACTGATCCAGCATTCGAATACCGTCTGCTTCTTTCAATTTTTTTTCATATTCTCGAAGTGTTCGCACGGCAATTTCAGATGCTACTTCACCATACGCAGCACCACCCATACCATCAAAAACTGCAAAGCTCATACCATCAGCAGAGGATATGGTATAAGTTGCAGAAAAATCGTTACGAAATAGGTCGCTCATGTATAGTTCTTCTAAATAGAAGTTATCCTCGTGATTGCCACGTACTTTTCCAATATGCGTTGCTACAGAAACACGTAAAACATAATCCGTTAAACCAGAATGATAGAATGGTTCTGCTGTCTCTTCAGGGTAATTTCCGCCATAGTAAAAAAATGGATTTTGATTCGGTATTTCACTTTTGTGATGAAAAAACATCATGTTAAGAATCTCCTCATCCTAATATACTGATATATTATACCGCATTTTTCGAAAAAAGTAAACACTTTTCAGAAATTTTCTTGAGATAACGACAGTTTTTCTTCACATTGAACACTATTCAAAACAATTTTTGTGTAAATTGTACAAAAAAGTGAAATCGCCAAAAACATCAACCATCGGGTTACATACAATTACAGCAGCAGTTCAAGAAAATGTTAAAGGCTAGATTTGCAGCACAGCAGCGAACGCAACTGTCGTCACCGAAACTACTACCCATGTAAGACTGTTGCATATTTCGGTAAGAAAATCCTGGCGTTTCCAATTGTTCTACTAGTTTTTGATATTCTTGGTTGTTTGGTTCCATTTGTGCGGCGGTACGGGCATATTGCAGTGCAGTTGCATTGTTTCCATTGCCGGAATTAGCGACAGCAGCAGTGTAGTACCATGAAGCGTTGCGGTTTTCGATGCTGTCCAGCACACGCAATGCTTCAGAAAAACGACCATTTCGGATAAAATTTACGGCTGCCTGTAAATGTGCGTCATTTTCGTCCGTGTAACCAGAGGAAGAACGATTGCGAGAGCGGAATCCACCGTATCCACTTTGGAAATTTCCTCCTTTTCGTTCATCCATAATTGTCTGATATGCTTGTTGAATTTGTTTGAATTTTTCTGCATATTCATTGGCATTTGGCTTGTCTACGTTTGCGTCCGGATGATATTTTCGGCTTAACGCACGATACGCCTTTTTAATTTCCTGATCGGTTGCATTGTGAGAAACACCTAATATTTCATATGGATCCATTTCCATTCTCCTTTTGTTTTTCTTTTTTTTGATGTGCACGGTGAAAACCAGTCCAGACACCTGCGTACAAAATATTTCGTATAATTTCCTCGTTCTTGAGGATAGGGAGACGTTCAAACTGTTCTGCACAATCACTAATCATCATTTGAAGCAAATGTTCACAGGTTTGATCAAAATCCGGCTCATTGGACAATGGGATCAGTGGATTATAGCAATTTTTCTTGATATCCCGTTCTAAGTCATCGTATGCGTCTAGTAAGTAGATAAATTTTCCTAAATAAAATCCCAGTTTTCGGAGTATTGTTTCCCATTCGTCAGATCTCCAAACAAAAATCTCGCCAAGTATCGTACCAAAACAACCCGCCGATAAATCCAAATTCTGTTTTCCTCGCTTTTCTATTTCGTGGAGTGCGTTAAATTGTTCTTGTATAATGTGTATTTTTTCGGGATATTTTTCCACTACTTGCCGATAGTTACGCTTCAATATATCCGATGCAACCTTTTTAGATAATTTTTTTTCGTCTGTCCAATCATCCTGACCTTTTTCGTAAGCAAGCAAAATAGACATATCAGCAGCATATGCTGTGACAGGACTGGAAAGATGGCATTGTTTTTTGAGAGGATGCGCAACGCAGCGGCTATTGCTACAACTAATTTCCGGTTCGTACAGACCGTTCAGTAGCAAAATCAAAAAGGTCATGTCATAGCTTAGTGTTAACCTTGCTAGTGAACCGTACTGATTTTGAATTGCCTCGCACAAACCACAATAATATCCTCTGTATTCGTCATATTCTCGAAATCGTAAATCTGATTTATATAATTGTACATATCCGTACATCGTTTAGCTCCGCTTGATAAATTCTGTCTGACATTTTGGGCAGGTGATACAGATTTTTCCACGACCTTTTGGTACACGCACCTTTTGTTTACAGTTAGGGCAGCGATAAATGTGGTGGGTGTGATCTATAGCAGCAAATTTTTTTCCTCTAAAAAAAGAAATCACCTTTTGCTTGATTTCTAAAAATTTCTGGTTTTCTGTAGAACGTTTCGAAATGTTTTTGGAAAAAATGCGAAAGTAGGAATAAATAAGTACAAGAATTGACAAGAAATCCAGAATGCTGCTCTGTAATAAAATTGAAAGCAGCAACAGGACAATAAATGCACCGAGCAACCATTTATTTAGGCTATCATTTCCACCGTATCTGCCTTGCATAAAATTTATAAATCTTTGTTTCAATTTTGACATGATACTACACTCCTTTTTGAATCCAGTACTCCAAGCTGGACACCAACACTGTCATATATTTTGTAATAACAATCCTCTATATGCATAATCATCTATATTTAACATTATTAGTATAACATAATGTGTTACAGAATAAAAGGGCTTTTTCTGAAATTTCACTTAATTTTCAGAAAATCAGAATTTCTATAGGACTCAGTTGAGAAGAAAGACTCATGTAGAATTGGTAACCGTTGAAGAGAAAAATTAGGTCTAGATAAAAATGAATATATAATGATATATTTTAACCACTTCAATGAATAAATAAATGTGGAAATATAAAAATATGATATTTTATAAAATATCACAATTTTATCCTTGACGAAATCAGTGCTTTCGTGATACAATAGATAAAGTTCATATTATGTGTAAAAAGGATGGATGATTTGATGGAGATGCTCGATGTTTATAATATAAATGGGAAACCAACTGGTCAGATGGCACCTCGTGGTACAATACTGCCGGATGGAAATTTTTTCTTGTGTACACATATTTTTTTGGAAAATATGAATCATCAATTTCTTATCCAGCAACGCTCTAACGAGAAATTGACTCGTCCCGGGCAGTGGGACATTACTGCCGGTGCAGTAGACTCCGGTGAGGACAGTCTTGTCGCCGCAATACGTGAAACACAAGAAGAGGTTGGACTTATCTTAAAAAAAGATAAACTGCATTTTCTTTTTCGTGATCGATTGCGCTGCTGTTTTCACGATATGTACTATGCATCCTTGCCGTTTCGGTTAGAGGATTGTACGATGCAAGCATCTGAAGTACAGGCATTGAGACTGGTTTTTGCTGAGGAACTCTCTACATTGATACAAAAAATGTCACACCGTTCTGACAATTACAAGAAAACGATTACACAATTTCTACAAAATGGAACAATATCGAAATCATGAGAGATATTTTTCTTCGCTTTTGATACCACAAGCAGAAAAAATAAAAAAATAATTGTGGATAGGGTTGTAAAACAAAAGGAAAAGTGTTATAATAAAAGACAGGCTATCGAAAAAAGAAGTGGAAAGATCCAGCTTTCTTTTGATAATAAAACGATTTTAGGGGATTTCACCCGAAATAGGAAGGGATGTCATGAAAAAAATATCCATCGTCGTACCTTGTTATAACGAACAAGAGGTATTGCCACTCTTTTATGAAGAAATTCAAAAGGTAATGCTACAAATTCAAGAGGAACATACAGACACTAATTTCGAGTTATTGTTTATCAACGATGGCTCTAAGGATAATACACTGCAAATTCTACGTGAAATGGCAAAGAAGGACGAGCGTGTGCGCTATGTTTCTTTTTCGAGAAATTTTGGAAAAGAAGCAGGAATGTTTGCTGGCATGGAGAATGCCAAAGGAGACTATGTGGTCATTATGGACGCAGATTTGCAACATCCGCCAAAGTTTTTGCCGTTGATGTATAACACAGTGCTAAGCGGCAAATATGACTGTGCCACTACACGTCGGGTTAGTCGAAAAGGCGAGCCAAAGCTGCTTTCTTGGTTTTCGAGAAAGTTCTATAAAATTATCAATAAAATTTCACAAACAGAAATCGTAGATGGCGCACAGGATTTTCGCTTTATGACTCGCAAAATGGTGGATTCTATTTTATCCATGAAAGAATATAATCGTTTTTCAAAAGGTATATTTAGTTGGGTTGGTTTTCGTACGAAATATATCGAATACGAAAATGTAGAGCGAGCAGCCGGCACGAGTACATGGTCTTTTTGGAAATTGTTTTGCTATGCACTGGAGGGTTTTTTTGCGTTTTCTACGGCACCACTTACTCTTGCATTCGTACTGGGCATTATCAGCTGTTTGGCTGCATTCGTTATGATAGTGGTAATTATAGTAAAAAAACTTTGCTTTGGTGATCCGGTACAAGGTTTTACGACATTGATTTGTGCTATTTTCTTAGTGGGTGGCTTACAGCTATTTTGCACGGGCATTTCCGGACAATATCTTGCAAAAACATACTTGGAGACGAAAAAAAGACCAATTTATTTGGTGAGTGAAACAGAAGAGGATGCCAGAAAGACAGAGGAATTCTGAGAAAGGGTGTAGGCTGTTTTTGTATGAATAAGCATATGAGGCTGTTTGCCGGCTTTTTGATTTCGATTTTCGTTCTCCTAGTGGTTGGAACCATTAGTTTTTCAGTGGGCATTTCTAAAAATTCTAAGGGAAACCAAAGCGATGATTTGGACACATCGATTCGTATTGGCGGAAACGAAGTGTTCCAAGACGAAAATGATCTATACGGTGTCCGAGACGAAAATGAGAATACACTTGTAACGGCAGATTGGGTGAAGTTACGTTTTCTTAGCGCAGATTATTTGGCTGTTTTTTGTACAGCGGAATCTGCTACAGATGGAGAGCCTTTTGGTGTGCTGGACTTAAACGGGAATCTCGTCGCCCCTTTTGTGTACCAAAATGTACAGGTATTATTTTCTACTAGTTTTCTGGCAGAATTTGCAGATGAAGAATCTTATGTCTTGTATGATTCAAATTTTCAACCGATTAGTGCTGTGGTGTGGGACAGCTATACGCTTAGTGAAACGGCAATTACGCTGATTAACGAAAATGATAGCTTTGTTTATACTAATGACGAAGAAAAGGGACTTCTGCTAACTGACGTGCGTTTACAGCGCAGCATAAATAATACGACAATAACCATAACGCAGGAGATGGATACTGGTGTGGATTCGATTTCCGCAGACGCTTGGATTTATGTTGCAACGCAATTTCAGCAGATGCTAAATATCATGACAAATAATGATGATGCTGCTGTTTTGGAAATTACGGATGAAGAAAATGCGGATACAATTGCGTCCATTCTTGTGCGGGAAAATCGTACGATTTTACGTATTGATCGAAATGCTACTGTCATCGTCACTACCGAAGAGGGAAAATCTCCAATTTTAACATGGCAAATCGATATGAACATTCGCCTTGCAGATGAGGGACAAAAAAAACAAATGCTCATAGCGACAATGGAACAAAATCAGAATGAAGTTTGGATTGTAACAGATGTACAGCTACAATAATGCTGTCAGTTGTTTACATATTACATTTTATATTCGCATTCCTTGTGAATAAGTCAATTTAAAAACAAGTTCGCCTGTTTACTATAGGAGCTGTATGCTCGGATTTAGGAGGAAAGTATGTCGAAAAAAGTAGCAGTCATTATGGGCAGTGACAGCGATTTGCCGATTGTAAAAGGTGCTTTGGCTGAACTGAACAAATTCGAAATTCCATATGAAGTGCATGTGATGAGTGCACATCGCACCCCAACGCTTGCTGCGGAATTTGCTGCAAACGCAAAAAAGAATGGATTTGGTGTTATTCTTTCAGCAGCTGGAAAAGCTGCACATTTGGGCGGTGTTCTTGCAGCGCATACGACACTGCCGATTATTGGAATTCCGATCAAGTCTTCGACTTTGGATGGGTTGGATGCTTTGCTTGCAACGGTACAGATGCCGAAAGGTGTCCCAGTAGCAACGGTGGCAATTGATGGTGCAGCAAATGCAGCGATTTTGGCTGCACAGATTTTGGCACTTTCCGACCCAGCTATTGACGTAAAGTTGGAGCAAATGAAACTGGATATGGCACAGGGCGTGAAGGAAAAGGACGCAAAAATTTCGGCAGAATTTAAAAGCACTGAAAAAATGTGAAATGAATGATATTTTTGTATGGAGGAAAATCAAATGTCAGATTGGAAAAAATTAGAACAGCTTTATGAGGGTAAGGCAAAAAAAGTATTTGCAACGGAGGATCCGGAAGTTGTTATTGTAGACTATAAAGATGATGCAACTGCTTTCAATGGTAAAAAGAAGGGGACAATCCGTGGTAAAGGTGTCATCAATAATCGGATGTCTAATTACATCATGAAGCAGTTGGAGATTGAAGGCGTACCTACGCATCTGGTGGAGGAACTGAGTGATCGGGAGACAGCCGTAAAAAAAGTTTCTATTGTTCCGCTGGAAGTGATCATTCGAAACGTTGCTGCTGGTAGCTTTTTGAAGCGTATGGGTGTTGCAGAGGGAACGGATTTATTATGTTCAATCCTAGAATTCAGCTATAAGTGCGATGAATTGGACGACCCATTTATTAATGATGATTATGCGCTGGCACTGGGACTTGCTACACAGGATGAACTGAACACCATCAAGACCTACACGCATAAGGTGAATGAGGTTTTACAAAAGTTCTTTCTTTCCATTGGTATTCGCTTGATCGATTTTAAAATCGAATTTGGGCGTTTGTCTAATGGAAGCATTATTCTGGCAGATGAAATCTCACCGGATACTTGTCGCCTGTGGGATATAAAGACCAATGAGAAACTGGATAAAGATCGGTTTCGTAGAGATCTTGGTGGCACAGAAGAGGCTTATCAGGAAGTCATGAAGCGAATTTTTGGTGAATAAAGCGAAACCTAAAACATTAATTTTGCGGATGGGAGAAAAGAATCATATGTTTCGGAAACTCAATGAAGAATGCGGTGTTTTCGGTGTCTATGCAAATACAACGACAGATGTAGCCTCGATGACTTACGTGGCACTTTATGCTTTACAACATCGTGGACAGGAAAGCTATGGCATTGTTGTTAATGATAAAGGTGTATTTACGCATCGAAAGGATCTAGGATTGGTTCCAGATGTATTCGACAAGGATCACATCGAAAAGCTCGGACAAGGGAATATTTCGATCGGTCATGTTCGTTATTCCACAACTGGAAAGTCCAGTCGCTCCAATGCACAGCCAATTGTAGTACGTCATGTGAAGGGTCCGATATCCATTGCACATAATGGGAATCTGGTCAATGCGCATGAATTGCGAAAACACTACGAGTTGAGAGGTGCAATTTTTCATACAACCAATGATACAGAAGTTATTGCCTATGCGATTACAGAACAACGGTTAAAACGCTCTTCCATAGAAGAATCCATAGAATACGCTATGTATTCTTTAAAGGGTGCTTATTCTTTGGTCATCATGTCGCCACAAAAACTTATTGCTGTACGAGATCCGAATGGTTTTCGTCCTCTTTGTATGGGACACTGTAAAGACGGCAGCATTGTCTTTGCTTCGGAAAGTTGTGCACTTGACAGCATTGATGCTACATTTAATCGGGATATTGATCCGGGCGAAATTGTAATTGTGAACAAGGATGGCATTCGTTCTATTCGGACACATTGTAAAAAGAAAAAATCATTGTGCGTCTTTGAATATGTTTACTTCGCACGTCCAGATTCGATTATTGAGGGTACTTGTGTTCATGATGCAAGAATTCGTGCTGGGAAATTGCTCTGGAAAGAACATCCGGTGGATGCAGATGTCGTAATTGGCGTTCCGGACAGTGGACTTGATGCTGCCTTAGGACTGTCACAAGCATCTGGAATCCCGTATGAGGTGGGGTTCGTCAAAAATCGTTATGTGGGACGTACGTTTATTCAGCCATCACAAAAAATGCGGACGAATGCAGTGCATATTAAGTTGAACGCTGTCAAAAGTGTGGTTGCAGGAAAACGTGTTATTCTGGTTGACGATAGTATCGTGCGTGGTACAACGTGCCAGCGTATTGTCAGCTTGTTACGTGAGGCAGGTGCAAAAGAGGTGCATATGCGGATTTCATGCCCACCATTTACCAATCCTTGCTATTTCGGAACAAACATCGACAGTAAAGAAAAACTGATAGCTTGTCAGATGACTATACCAGAAATTTGTCAGCACATTGGTGCAGATACACTGGGATATTTGAGTGTGAACGGCGTACAGTCGTTAACTTCTGAATCTCTAAAACCACAACCCAGTTTTTGTACGGCTTGCTTTACAGGGGAGTATCCGATTTCGGTGCCAAAGGAAATGCCAAAGGATAAATTTGAATCAAAAATTGGTGAATGACACGAAATCTGCCTATTTTATGAGCAGATGAAAAAACTTCGAAAAATACGGAGGTATCATAAATATGGAAAGCTATTCGGAAAGCTATAAAAAAGCCGGAGTAGACGTTACCGCAGGTTATCAGGCAGTTGAACTGATGAAGTCGCACATTGCCAGAACAATGTCAAAAAATGTGTTGACAGATATTGGCGGATTTGGTGGCCTATATGCACTTGACGTTTCAGGAATGAAACAGCCGGTACTTGTTTCCAGTACAGATGGTGTAGGAACGAAATTGAAAATTGCTTTTTTGATGGACAAACACACTACAATAGGTATCGATTGTGTGGCAATGTGTGTCAATGATATCATTTGTTGTGGTGCAAAGCCACAGTTTTTTCTGGACTATATTGCACTTGGAAAAAACTTCCCGAAAAAAGTTGCAGAAATTGTTTCTGGTGTAGCAGAGGGCTGCGTACAGGTAGGATGTGCTTTGATTGGTGGCGAAACAGCAGAAATGCCGGGATTTTACCCTGAAGATGAATACGACGTTGCAGGTTTTGCGGTGGGTGTCGTAGATCAAAGTAAAATTTTAAATAGCAACACGCAAAAAGCGGGGGACGTGTTGATTGCATTGCAGTCCAGCGGTGTACATTCCAATGGTTATTCGCTGATTCGGAAAGTTTTTACGGTCAATAGTGGCAACTTAGCACGTCATTTCTCGGATCTTGGCTGTACTCTTGGAGAATGTCTTTTGACACCGACAAAAATTTATGTCACGGCAATTCAGAAGCTGTTGCAGGAAGTGACCGTAAAGTCCATTGCTCATATTACTGGTGGTGGATTTTATGAGAATATTCCTAGAGCATTAAAAAAAGGACTTTCTGCAAGAATTCAGCGTTGTGATGTACAGGTGTTGCCCATTTTTGATTTGATTGCCAAAACTGGTAAAATTCCAGAGCATGATATGTTCAACACATTTAACATGGGCGTAGGTATGGCAGTTTGTGTTGCGTCGGAGGACGTTGATAAAGCAATTCAGACATTGAGAGATGCTGGTGAAACTGCTTATATTTTAGGTGAACTAGTGGAATCTAACGAGGGCATTATCTTGAAATAATAAAAAGAAAGGGGGAACAAACGATGAAAAACATTGTTGTGTTGGTTTCTGGCGGTGGAACAAACTTGCAGGCACTGATTGATGCACAAAAGGCTGGAAAGTTGCCAAATGGACGAATTAGCTGCGTTATTTCCTCCAATCCTAAGGCACACGCATTAAACCGTGCGAAAGACGTCGGTATTAGTACACGAGTTATTGAGCTGAAGAGTTTTTCTTCAAAAGTACAGTATATGCAAGCGTTGATGGAGGCACTGTTTCAGGAATATGCAGATTTAATTGTACTGGCAGGCTTTATGACAATTTTGGATGCACAAATTATTCGTGCATATCACAACCAGATTATCAATGTACATCCATCTTTAATTCCGGCATTTTGTGGTGTAGGATATTATGGAATTCATGTACATGAACAAGTATTGGAGCGTGGCGTGAAATATACTGGTGCAACAGTACACTTTGTCAATGAAATTGCTGACGATGGTCCGATTATTTTACAAAAGCCCGTTGCTGTTCGTCCGAATGACACACCACAAACGTTGCAGCAGCGTGTTATGGAAGAGGCAGAGTGGCAAATTCTTCCTGAAGCAGTTCGCTTGTTTTGCGCAAATAGGTTGGAGGTACAAGACCGCACGGTCATCATCAAGTGAAAATAAGACTGGAGGAAAATTATGAATATTGTATCGTTGCAAAAAGAATTAAAACAAAACGCTTACCCGGGCAGAGGAATTGTCCTCGGTCGTTCGGCAGATGGAAAATATGCTGTTTCCGCTTATTTTATCATGGGCAGAAGTGAAAATAGCCGGAATCGTATCTTTGTAGAAGAAGGAAACGGTATTCGTACTGAAGCGTTTGATCCTTCTAAAATGGTTGATCCGAGCTTGATTATTTATGCGCCGGTTCGAGTGTTGGGTGACTATACTATCGTTACAAATGGCGATCAAACCGATACGGTATATCAGCTGTTGCAGGCTGGAAAGTCATTTGAAGAATCTTTACGTACTCGTGAATTTGAGCCGGATGCGCCGAACTATACATCTCGTATTTCCGGTATTATTGACCAATCTAACAATGGTTTTTCCTATGCGTTGTCAATTCTCAAAAGTGCGGATGGCAATCCTTCTTCTTGTCAACGTTACACATTTTCTTATGGCAATCCGCAGGTGGGTGTTGGGCATTTTATTCATACTTATGAGGGTGATGGCAATCCGCTGCCAAGCTTTCAGGGTGAACCGAAAAAAGTGGAAATTGTGGGGGACATCGATGGATTTGGCGAAATGTTGTGGAACAGTTTGAATGCGGACAATAAAGTATCGTTGTTTGTACGGTATATCTGCTTGAAAACGAAGCAGTGTGAAACGAGAATATACAATAAAAATCAGTGATTCAAGGAGGTATTCACTTATGTCTCAGGAAATGCAATTGAAATATGGCTGTAATCCGAATCAGAAGCCGTCTCGTGTTTACATGGAGGATGGTAGCGATTTACCGATTACTGTTTTGAACGGAAAGCCTGGTTATATTAATTTGCTGGATGCTTTTAATGGTTGGCAGTTAGTATCAGAGTTAAAGACTGCAACAGGTCTTTGCGCTGCTACGTCGTTCAAGCACGTTTCGCCGGTAGGTGCAGCTATAGGTGTACCATTATCGGACACATTAAAAAAGATTTATTTTGTTGATGATTTAGAACTTTCTCCGCTGGCTTGTGCATATGCCAGAGCGAGAGGTGCAGACAGGCTTTGCTCTTACGGGGATTTTATCGCTTTATCGGACATATGCGATGTGCCAACAGCTAAAATGATACAAAGAGAGGTTTCTGATGGCATTATTGCCCCTGGCTATGAGCCGGAAGCATTGAATATTTTAAAGTCAAAGCGAAAGGGTACCTATAATATCATTCAAATTGATGCAAATTATCGTCCAGCAGAGTTAGAACGGAAACAGGTTTTCGGTGTTACTTTTGAACAGGGACATAATTTCCTGGAAATTAACAAGGAAATGTTGTCTAATATTGTGACCGAAAACAAAATTATTCCGAAGGCATTTCAGAGAGATTTATTAATTTCCTTGATTACGCTGAAGTACACACAGTCTAACTCAGTTTGCTATGTGAAAGATGGTCAGGCAATTGGTGTCGGTGCCGGACAGCAGTCCCGAATACATTGCACCAGATTCGCAGGAGATAAAGCCGACATATGGTGGCTGCGGCAACATCCAAAGGTTATGGGTTTGCAGTTTATAGGCGGAATCCGTCGTCCAGATCGAGACAACGCCATTGACGTTTACATTTCTGATGAGTATATGGACATTCTGGCAGATGGCGAATGGGAAAAGACGTTTCGGGTAAAGCCAGAGGTATTCACCAAGGAAGAACAGCAAGAGTGGTTGAAAATGAATACAGACGTATCTCTCGGTTCAGATGCATTTTTTCCATTTGGTGACAATATCGAACGTGCAAGAAAGAGTGGTGTCGCTTATATCGCTGAACCGGGTGGTTCCATTCGTGATGACAATGTCATCGAAACTTGCAATAAATATCATATAGCAATGGCATTCACGGGAATTCGTTTGTTCCACCATTAATTGTGATGTCTCAAAAAACAGGAATTGGCAATGGGAATTTTTTAATCAAAAAAGGAGAAAAGTAATGAATACGAAGAAGAAGCTTTTTATAGCTTTTACGGTTTTGACTATGGTTTCAACGAGTGGTTGTGGTCTGTTGGATGACGAAGATGATGATTCTGATACAAGTAGAGAAGTAGCAGTGACAACAGAAGCAAGCATTGAAACAGAGACAACAATGATTACTACAAACATATCGTCGGAAACAACTGAATCAAAGATTACAGCTGCTGAAGAGAGTGCTTATGCCTCAGATGCTACACGCACTGGCTATTATGAAGGAGATGGATTTTCATTCGTAGCAGATCCGGAAATTTGGGACCTGAATGACAGCAGTGGGTATCCTGTGCTTACTTATGTTTCAGATAATTACTTAGAATGTTTGTCTAGCATAAATGTGATGACGGTGTCATCTAGCTATCTGAATGGTATGGACACTATGGAATATGTTGACGATATTTTAAGAGAAAACTATGAAACAATGGACGGATATGAAGTGACGGATGTAACAGAAGGTGAATTGGACGGAGTACCAACGTATCAATATACGGTTTCTTATGGATACGACATCAGCGATTCGACGTTGTATATGGATATAACGCAAATTGTGTTATAAAAAGAGGATACACTTTTCGTTATTACTTATGGAGGACTTGATGGCTATACAGAGTCTTCTGATAAAGCAACCGAAAATGTTTTGAATTCCATGGACTTTGATGTAAAAAAACTGTTTATCTAGATTCCGATAAATAGAAATGCTGTTGTTTCTAATGGCATAGAAAGGACAGAAAAAATGAAAATTTTAGTAGTAGGTGGCGGCGGTCGTGAACACACTATTGTCATGAAATTGGCAGAAAGCTCCAAAGTAGATGCATTATATTGCGCACCAGGTAATGGGGGCATTGCAAAATTTGCTACGTGTTATCCAGTGAAGGCAACTGATATTGATGGTGTCATTGCGCTGGCGAAAGAACTGACGGTGGATTTGGTATTTGTTGCACCGGATGATCCTTTGGTTGCTGGCATGGTGGACGCATTACAAGCAGAGGGTTTTCAGACGTTTGGGCCGAAAAAAAATGCGGCAATCATTGAAGGCAGTAAAGTATTCTCAAAAGAATTGATGCAGAAGTATCGGATTCCTACAGCGGAATATCAAGTGTTTGATGACCCTATAAAGGCAATTGCATATTTAAAGAGTCAAAATACATATCCTACTGTCATCAAAGCGGATGGTCTCGCCTTAGGGAAAGGTGTGATTCTGGCACAAAATTTTGATGAAGCAGTAGACGGTATTCACTCCATTATGGAAGATCGTATTTTTGGCGAGAGTGGTGCGAAAGTTGTCATTGAAGAATTTTTAACGGGGCCGGAAGTATCGGTACTCTGTTTCACAGATGGAAAGACGATAAAGCCCATGGTTTCTTCTATGGATCATAAACGTGCATTGGACGGTGATCAGGGACAAAATACTGGTGGTATGGGAACGGTTGCACCGAATCCATATTATACACCGGAAATTGCACAGATGTGCATGGATCAAATTTTCTTACCGACCATTCGTGCAATGGAAAAAGAAGGCAGATCGTTTCATGGATGTCTCTATTTTGGCTTGATGTTAACGCCAAAGGGACCAAAGGTAATTGAATATAACTGTCGATTTGGTGATCCAGAAACGCAGGTGGTTTTGCCGCTTTTGGAGACAGATCTAGTAGATATTATCTTGGCAACAGAAAACGAAACATTGGATCAGCTGTCGATACAATGGAAAAGCGATTGTGCTGTATGCGTAGTTATGGCAAGTGGTGGTTATCCAAAAAAATATGCAACCGGTTTGACCATCTCCGGATTAGATGAAAATGGACAGTTGGATGGCTGTCTGGTATATCATGCTGGAACAAAATCAAACGGTGATGTCATTTTAACTGCCGGAGGACGTGTTTTGGGTGTCACAGCAACGGCAAAAACATTGCAGGAGGCACTGAAAAAAGCATATGCCGGTGTGGAACAAATTCAATTTGAAAATGTCCACTACCGAAAAGATATTGGACAAAAGGCACTAAAAGTCTTTTCTTAACTGGATGTGTATAGGTTCGGAGGAAGGTATGAATTCACGTTTGCCTTTTTTGAAAGAAAAAACTGCGAAGTTGACGTCTTCTCCCGGTGTCTATCTGATGAAAAATCAGAAATTGGAAATCATCTATATTGGAAAAGCAAAAAATTTAAAGAATCGTGTAACAAGTTATTTTCGTGAGTTTGCCGATCATACACCGAAAGTGGCAAGTATGGTGGATCATGTCTATGATTACGATTTTATTGTCACAGATTCGGAATACGAAGCACTGGTTTTGGAGTGTAGCTTGATTAAGCAGCATCAGCCAAAGTATAATATTTTATTAAAAGATGACAAAGGTTATAGTTATATTTGTTTTTCAGATGAACCATATCCTAGACTTACCGCAGAAAAAAATAAGGAAAAAATGGGCGATTATTTAGGACCATACATGAGTGGTTTTGTCACAAGAGAAACTGTAAAAGAAGTAAATCGTGTCTTTTGTCTGCCAACTTGTCGAAAAAAATTTCCACAGGATTTTCATAAATCTCGTCCTTGTCTGAATTATTATATTAACCAGTGTATGGGTGTTTGTCGTGGAAATATCTCCGAAGAAGCTTATCGAGATATTATCCGTCAGGCGAAAAATTATATTCAAGTAGGAAGCAAGGATTCTATAAAAAAAATGCAAGAGGAAATGGAAAAAGCGGTAGAATCGCTGGACTTTGAGCGAGCCGCCATTTATCGTGACCGTATACAGGCGGTTACGAGGGCAGGGGAGACGCAAAAAATTCGAGATGCATCTGTACAAGAAGCTGATGTCATTGCTATGGCAGAACATAGTGGTACACAATGTATCTCAGTACTGTGTTACCGTAATCAAAGGCTTTTCGATAAACAGACTTTTTTCTTTCAAGAGACAGTATCACAAGTAGAATTAATGGATACTTTCTTGTTACAATACTATGAGCGTCACCGTTCTAGCATTCCGAAGTTATTGATTCTGGAATTTATTTTGCCCAACCAAGCGAATTATGAGAAGCTTTTTTCGGAATTTAGCAATTTCCGCATTCATATTATTGTACCACAACGTGGCACATATTTACAATATGTACAGCTTTCCCGAAACAATGCCAATGAAGAATTGGCACTGCGTTTTGGACGAACGGGAAAAGAAGTGCAGGCACTGGAGGAGCTAGGAAAGGCTCTAGGGCTATCGGAACCGCCATCTTATATCGAGGCGTACGATATTTCAAATCTTTCTTCTACATCGATTGTCTGTGGTATGGTAGTATTCGAAAATGGTCGTCCTTTGAAGAAAGCATATAAACGCTTTCGCATGAAAGAAAATCAGATACAGGATGACTATGCTTGTATGCGTGAAGCGTTGACAAGACGTTTGAATCATTATTTGGCGCAGGACGAGGAGGGCTTTTCCCGTCTGCCAGATTTAATTTTGTTGGATGGTGGGCAGAACCATGTTAATACAATTGTTCCAATTGTACGTGAAATGGGACTAAATATACCTGTTTTTGGCATGGTTAAGGATCAAAAACATCGCACGAGAGCGATTTCAACAACAGGCGGAGAAATTTTGCTGTCGGCGAATAGTGCTTCCTTTCATCTGTTGACACGAATTCAAGATGAGGTGCATCGCTTTTCTGTAGCATATATGCACAAGTTGCACGCAAAATCGTCTTATCAATTAGAATTGACAAAGGTGCATGGTATTGGCGAAAAAAAGGCACAAAAACTGTTACTACATTATAAAACAATTGCCAATATGCAAAAAGCGTCGCTAGAGGAATTGAGAAGCGTAGCAGGAGTTGGTGAAGAAACTGGAAAAGAGTTGTATCAATTGCTGCAAAGCATTGCTACAGATTCCACATAACAAGAGAAGATAAAAGGAGATTAAAGTTGTATGCGTGTCATTTCCGGAATCGAACGAGGTAGAAAATTAAAAACACTCGATGGACAAGAGGTTCGTCCTACGACGGATAAGGTAAAAGAAGCAATTTTTTCCTCCTTGCAATTCGAAATTTCCGGGAGCGTTGTTCTGGATTTGTTTGCAGGAAGTGGACAAATGGGCATTGAAGCTCTGAGTCGTGGTGCAGTGCGTGCAATATTTGTAGACCATTCTCCACGATCGCTGGCAGTAACACGTGAGAATTTAGAGGTCACGCATTTTACAGAACGTGCGCAGATTTATCAGACAGAAGCAGAGGCTTTTTTACAGATGCTTTCTTCAAAAATTGATATTGCAATTTTAGACCCTCCTTATCGTAAGGGTATCATTAAAAAGATTTTACCATTGTTGATATCGCATATGCAAAAGGATGGTTGGATCGTTTGTGAACATGAAACGGCACTTGTCCTTCCAAATACGATGAAAGAATGGTCAATTCAAAAAGAACGTAAATACGGTACAATTACCGTTACAATATATAAAAGAGGTGAAGCTTAAATGGAACGAATTGCAATTTGTCCGGGAAGCTTTGATCCGGTGACAATTGGACATTTAGACATTATTACACGAGCTTCAAAGCTATTTGACCAAGTGATTGTTTTGGTTTCAAAAAATATGATGAAGCAGCATGAATGCTTTACACCTCAAGAACGCAAGGAACTGATAGCGTGCGTTACAGCAGATTTACCAAATGTTTCTGTGGATATTTTTGATGGACTTTTGGCGGACTATGTGCGAGAAGCAGGCGCAATTGCGATTGTGAAAGGCTTACGTGCAGTCAGTGACTTTGAATATGAATTTCAAATGGCACTTGCCAATCGAAAACTTTACGCAGGTGCAGAAACGGTTTTTCTGACAACTACAGCAGAAAATATGTATCTGAGTTCCAGCGTTGTAAAACAAATAGCTGCATTTGGTGGAGATATCAGTTATTTTATACCATCAGAAATATTGGATGTCATTACAAAGAGATTGGTGAAGGAGAAGTTATCATGAATATAGAAGAATTGCTAGATGAAATGGACGATTTGCTGGATCATGCAAGACCGCTTCCTTTTGCAGCTCATAAAGCAGTGATAGATGCAGATCGGATGCGTGAACTTTTAAACGAAGCGCAACTCAATGTTCCGGCAGAAATCAAGCGTGCAAAGCTGATTGATTCGGACTGCGACCGAATCATTAACGAAGCAAGAAATAAGGCAGAAGTGATTATTCAAGAAGCGGAATCTCGTGTGAAACAGTTGATTTCTAAAGAAGCGGTGTTGCAAGAGGCAAAACAGCGTTCGCTGGATATGTTGACAAAGGCGCAAAGTGGTTCAAATGATGTGAAACTGGCAGCGGAAAAATATGTCAGTCGTTTACTTGATAATGCGCAAGAGTATTTTCAAAGTGCATTACAAGAGATACAGCAAACAAAACAATGTATTGAAAACGTAAAAAAGTAAAAAATGAAGTCTTATGCGAAAAATTCATATGATACATAAAGAATAGACATATTTTTTTGGTATCATAACTACTAAGAACTTAATTGATGTATCTGGAAAACTGCCGATACACGAAAGGATGCGATATACAATATGGACAAAATTGATGCAATGCTTATCACTCTTTTGCAGGAAAATGCAAGAACACCATTGAAGCTATTAGCTTCAAAGGTCTTTTTATCTGCTCCAGCTGTTTCTTCACGTATTGATAAGTTGGAAAAACAGGGGATTATTTTAGGATATAATACTATTATTGATCGGCAGAAGCTGGGATATCATATTATAGCTTTTATTAACTTAGAACTAGCTGCAGCACAGAAGGCAGAATTTTATCCATTTATCACCAATTGTCCGAATGTACTAGAATGTAATTGTGTGACTGGTGTTTATTCTATGCTAATTAAGGTTGCGTTTCATTCGACTCAGGAGTTAGATACTTTTATTGGAAAAATCCAACGCTTTGGAAACACTTCAACCCAAATTGTATTTTCTACACCGGTTCCACATCGAGAAATTATGGTAGAGCCAAATGTGTAATTTTATCAAATAATAGCAACGCACCCGTAAAAGAACGTAAATGAATTGTTCTTGTGGGATTGTACAAATAAACGACGAGTCTCAATATGATTACCGCAGCTTTAGAACAGATATGATAGAATCCTTTCTATGAAAAAGTATTTGTTTGGAAGTTGCGTTTTTTTAGTGATACAAGTGCTTGGAGGAACATAGTATGATTCATATAATGATCGGCGGTGCCGGCTGTGGAAAATCAGAATATATGATGCAGGAAATTCGACGACAAGCTGCTCTCGGCGAGACTGTTATCACACTTGTACCGGAACAGTTTTCTTATGAATATGATCAAAAGCTTTATCAGGTGCTTGGATCGTCTCTTTTTAATCAGATTCAAACGTATAGTTTCAAATCTTTGGCACGAGAAATTTATCGACAATATGGTACGCAGGATTCCACTCAGACATATGCGGACGATTTGACAAAATTTATTTTGCTCTATCAGGCGATTTTGTACACCACTGATGAAATACATGCGCTGCGTGTACTGGAAAAGCAATGTCGTCAATCTTCTTTCATTGAAGAAATCAACAGTCTATTTGCGGATTTTCGGCAAAATGGTATTACGCCGGTTTTGCTCTATCAGTCCTGTACCTCTCTAAATGGTCATCTGTTGGATAAAACAATGGATCTTTTTCAAATTTATCTGCAATATGATCATCTTTTGACGGAACATCATTTAAGGGATACAGAAACGGACTTAACCGAAACTTCTGCTATTGCAAACGGTCAGGATGCTTTTTTGGGAAATGTTGTCTTTTTGGATGAGTTTGAAAGTTTTACAAAAGATGAGTACGAAATGTTAGATGTACTTCTCTCCTCTTGCAAAGATGTTTATATTGCACTTGGGACGGAATCTATTGAACAGGATTTTTCCCTCGGTCTATTTTCATCCGTGAATCAAACTTATCATTGTTTGAAACGACGGGCAAGTGAGCTGCATATTGATGTTGACATTACACAGTTTGATACGCCTTATCGCTTTCAATTTGTGGACTTGTCATGGGTTAGTGGGCATATTTTTCGGCAATCGGAAGTTTGTTCGCAGATGGTAACTCATTTACACATTGTGGAGGCGTATTCGCCAAACGAAGAAGTAGACTACGTTTGTACAACCATTCGGCGACTCCTGACTGATCACGGGAATCTCAGGTGTAGGGATATTATTATTGTAACAGATCAGCTTTCGGCATATCAAAGCGTATTAGAAACGGCAATGGAACGGTATGACTTGCCCTATCATCTGGACATGAAACAATCTGTGAGCTATTTGCCATTAATGGTTTACCTACATACGTTGTTGGAGCTTTTCCGCATCAAATATTTGGATACAGAATTGCTCTTGCGATTGGGTAAGACAGGATTAACGGATTGTTCTGCAATGGAGATTGCAGAATTGGAAAATTACGCATACATTTGGCAAGTAAAAGGAAAAACATGGGAGGAGCCTTTTACTGGCGGTAGATATGAAACGGCAGAGTATATTCGAAAAAAACTGGTCGACCCTTTGTTGGCATTTAGAAAGACTTGTGAGGGAAAGCAAAGTGGTACAGTGCTTTGTCAATCACTTTATCAATTTTTGGAAAAGGCACAAATTCAAATGCGTTTGAATCAACAGATTTTATTCATTGCAGATGAATCTCAGCGGATAAAGACGATGGAGGAATGGACGTTCGCCTGGAACAGTTGGATTGAAATCATGGAACACGTCAGCGAATTGTATGCACAGAAGCTGTTGACACTTCCTACGTTTTGTGATGTTCTCGCCACATTATTAAAGAATGTAAAGCGTGCCATTCCGCCGGCAACGTTAGATGCTATTTTGGTCACAAAAGGAAACACCGCACGACTCAATTCACCTAAGATTGTCTTTCTGATTGGTGCTTGTGAGGGCGTTTTTCCACAGAATCCCACAGGCAGTATAATTTTTTCCGAGTCAGATTGTCTGACGCTAGAAAATTTAAATGTTACCGTAAAAAAATCGAAGGAAACGCAGATGATCGATGCGAGATATTCTGCATATAAGCTACTTTCGTCAGCCTCGCACACACTTTATTTGACTTATCCTCAATATGACATTGCTCAGCAGAAGTGTTATCCTTCTCCAGTGATTGCGCAAATTCAGAAAATGTTTCCTTCAAATTCTGCGCAAACTGTACGGTGTGCAGATCTTGGAAGTGCGTACTATGCAACAACGCTGCACGCAGCATATTATTACTACATTCAAAATTATGCAGAATACAGCACAGAGATGCGTAGCATCGAACAGATTCTTTTAGAAGATCCGTTTTACAGAAGTCGTCTCCGTGCCTTGAATGAGATTGCAAAAGCACATGAAAAAGATGCAGATGCACCACTGTTTAAAATTGAAAATCCTGCGATTTTGGAACAATATCTAGGAAATGATTTGTGCCTATCTGCATCCAGTTTGGATCGCTACCAAATTTGCCCGTTTCAATATTACTGCAATGATATTCTGTATTTACATCAACGTCGCCGCATGGAGCTTTCTAACGTTGAACAGGGCAATTTGGTACATTATTGTCTAGAGCAGTTGTTTCGTATGTATTCTCGAGAAGCATTTTTACAAATGGATGATGATACGCTAAAACACGTCACACAGGAATACGCTCGTGCATATTGGAATACATCGATGGGTGGGATGTTTTCTAAGAGTAAGCGTGAAATTGCTTCCTATCGGCATATCGTTGCAGATATGCAGAATCTGTTTCAATATTTACAGCGTGAATTTCAAAAGACGCCTTTTTTTCCAAAATATACGGAGTTGAATATCTCTATTGACCAACCAGATTTCCCCTCGATGGAGCTAAAAACAAAGGATGGAAAACGGGTATATTTAATTGGAAAGGTAGATCGTGTGGATATTTGTCAACAAGATGAACAAATTTGGGTGCGTGTGGTAGACTATAAAACAGGGGAAAAGAAGTTTTCTTTGGGAAATTTGCTTTATGGTTTGGATATGCAAATGCTTATTTATTTATTCACAATTTTGCAACCGCATACGAAATTGCACGAAGGTCATCCGGCAGGCGTTTTGTATATGCCTTCCGGCGGTGTAAAGAGCAATTTACCTAGAGATGGGAAAATTTCACCGAGAAAAAAATGCGATATGACATATCGGATGAACGGTATTACGTTGCAGAATAAAGAAATGGAATCAATACCGATGGAAGACCGAGATGATATCGTGTTGACGGAGGAACAATTGGAAGCGTTGCGCAATTTCGTTTTGGATGCACTACAATCAACTGCAGAGCAAATTTATGCTGGTAACATAGATGCTAACCCTATCGTGATGGAAGAAGAAATAGTAGAAAATATGGGTGAAGAAAAGGGAAGTCATTGTTCCAATTGTGATTATTCCAGTATTTGTGGTAATCACGATCATGTTCACTGTCGACTCGTGGTAGAAAAAGAAAATGAAAGGGAAGAACATTTTCTTCAGTTGTTGGAGCAACAAGCAAAACCAATACATGAAAACGAAAAGCAGCCGAAAGAAGGTGAAGTATAAATGGTATGGACAAGCGAACAAGAAAAAGCGATTACAATGCGCAATTGTGGACTTATTGTATCTGCAGCAGCCGGCAGTGGAAAAACCTCTGTGTTGGTTGAACGATTGATACAAATTTTGATGGACGACGCACCGGAAACACGTATTCCGGCAAATTGGCTTGTTGTTGTTACGTTTACCAGTGACGCAGCATCTGAAGTGAAAATACGTTTAACCCAAACACTGGAAAAACAATTGCAGCAACAGCCGGAGAACAATTGGCTGCAACAACAACAAATTTTATTGCAAAGTGCGCATATTTCAACCATCAGCTCCTTTTGCTTTGATTTTATTCGGGATAATTTGACAGATCAAGAAATTACTTCAGGTTTTCGCATTCTTAGTGAAGCGGAAAGCAGTTTAATAGAAGCCAAAGCGGCGGATCAGGTACTCAATGATTGGCATATAACGCATAGTGCGGAGATGGAATATCTCTGGAGATGCTTTTGCGAGACGAATGATCAACCAATAGAAAAAATTTTAATGGATTTGCATCATTTTTTATCCTCTGTTCCATTCCGTAAGTTATGGAAAGATATGACGTTGAAAAACTTGAAAATGCCTCTGAACCAATCGATTTATTGCAAACAATTTATACACCAACTGCATATGATTGTCAGCGATATTATCACGCAGAACTCTAGTGCATTGGAGTTGTCCTATGATCTTTATCCCACATTGAAAGAAAACACGCTGTATACTTATTTAGAAAAGGATTATGAATTTTATGAAGGAATCTTACAAGAAATTGAGATTCAGTCCGATTTAGAATCATGTTTGCTTTCTCTATTGGAAATTTTCAAAAATCGGAAGAAAAATCAATTTCCAAGGAAAAAGAAAACATTGCTTGATGTAGAGACTTTTGATCAAATCAAGGAAATGCGAAAACAATATAAAAAGAAATCTGATTATCTGGTGAAACTGATTCAATCTGTTCAACCTTTTGCGGCATCTGATTTAGAGGAGCATTGCAAAATTGTTCCGTTGTTGTTTGAAATGGAGGAAGATGTTGCAAATGCTATCTGGGCAGAGAAAGTGCAGAAAAACGCATTGAGTTTTGAAGACGGAGAACGACTGGTACTTGAAATGCTGACGCAGCCTAATCCGAATAATCCGGAAAAGATGATGCCATCCCCATTGGCGAAAGAAATGTCTGAATTTTATCAGCTCATTATGATCGACGAATATCAAGATTCGAATAACAAACAGGATCAAATTTTTAAACTGCTTTCACAAAATGCTATCGATCCCGAAACCGGTGACTTGCGTTATGGAAGCAACATATTTCTGGTCGGAGACGTAAAACAATCGATTTATCGATTTCGTTTGGCAAATCCGCAAAACTTTGTCCGTGCCATTTCCGAATCTAGTCAGAAAAATAGTTTATGTCAACACATTGTTCTAAATCAAAATTTTCGGAGTGCGCCCAGCGTTTTATCTTTTGTCAATTTTATCTGTGGGAATTTGATGTCAACGGTGTGTGGTGATGTGCAGTATGATGCGACTGAAGCATTATACCTTGGTTCAAAATTATTTGACGATTTGCCAATCGAGGATCAAACAGTTCAGATTGCGATTTTGCGAGATGCGCCCAATGATCAGAGTCAGCATATTCAATACGCCATTCGTATTATCCAAAATAAAATTCGCTCTATGGCAACTGTTGTTGATAAGGATGGTACCAAACGACCTTGTCGTTATAGCGATTTCAGTATTCTAGTACGAAATAATAAACAATGCCAGAATTTTATTCGTGCTCTGAAAGAAGCAGATATTCCGGTGCAAAATCCGGAAGAAAAGGCATATTTGAAGGCGAAGGAAGTGCAGATACTATTAAATATGCTTCGTGTATTGGACAATCCGCTATTGGATACCTCCATGGCAGCGGTCATGCTTTCTCCTATGTTTTGGTTTACGGCACAAGAGCTTTTGCAAATTCGCATGACATCGTCAAAACAACAGCCACTTTATCTTGCTCTTTGTCAACAAATTGGTGTCACACCAGAAGAAACTAATTCTTCCATTAATATGGTATTGCTCCAGAAATGTCGCCGCCTTTACGATACAATTCAAAAACTCCGTCAGGCTTCCAGTATGATGACATTAGAATCCCTAATCCGTAAAATTTACGATATGACTGACTTCATTTCTGTGATACAACTGACAGATGATGGCAGTCACAAGCGTGCAAATTTGGAATTATTGTTGCAATACGCAAAGCAATACGAAAAAAATACGGATTCTGCCCATAAAGGAATTTCTGGATTTTTAAATTATGTGGATTGGCTTTTAGAAAATGGAAAGGATTTCCAACAAATGTCGGCGTCTGCATCATCAGAAAATGTAGTTACAGTGAAAACAATGCACAAATCCAAAGGATTGGAATATCCATTTGTCATTCTTGGGTGTATTGACAGTACTTTTTCAAAAGAGGATAGAAAAAAAACCGCATTATTTTCCAGTGACGGTAAAATTGGCTTTCGCATCAAAGATCCGGAAACATTTATAAATGCTAAAACACTAATGCTGCAATTAATTGAAGAGGATGAGAAAAATAATACAAAAAGTGAAGAACTGCGTTTGCTTTATGTGGCAATGACGAGAGCAAAACAGCAGTTATGGATTCCAATATCGGATAAACCGGTTTCAAATTTTACACAGTATGCTGCTAGCATCACCAGCAATGGAACCATTCCACCGTCTATGGTACAATCTGCAAATTCTATGGCAGAATGGATTTGGATGTGTATGTTGTTGTTGCATCCAATACAATTGGAAAAAATTGTTGAATTACCAAAAATACGATGGAAGAGACCGGCATGGAGTGAAAAGTTATACATTACATTCACAGACGGTTTACCGGAGAAATCTGAAGTGGTTTTAGGAACACAGTCTACTTTGGAGGAAACTCAGGTAGATCATGCAAAAATGGTGGAAATGCAACGAGTGATACAGCATTCTTGTCGTTCTGCAGACAGTGACAAACAATCTTTACTCAGTGCTTCGAAACTACAAGAAATCAAGAAGCAACAAGTACCGACTTGGAAACGTCCCGTGTTCTTGCAACAGAAAAGCGGCAGTTTGACTGGTGCGGAACGTGGTACAGCAATTCATTCTTTTTTTGAGTATGCCAATTTTCATAATGCAAGACAAGATTTATTTGCTGAATTAAAACGTTTGGTACAGTGCGGTTTTCTTACAGAAACGGAAGCAGCAACAGTAACGACAGAGATTGTAGATGCGTTTTTTCACGATCCTATTTTCACACGCATGGAAAAATCCAGAAGAGTTTTGCGAGAACAGAAATTTCTTGTGCGTTGCAACGATTTGAACAGCGACAAGGAAATGGCAGAAATTTTATCGCAATACCAAGACTCCGACAGCATGATAAAAGGCATTATCGATTTGGCGTTCCAAGAAGAGGATCAATTTATTCTGATGGATTATAAAACAGATTATGTGGTACAGGCAGAAACCTTAGTGGAACATTATCGAGAACAGCTGATGATTTATAAAGCTGCAATTTTTTGCATTACTGGACTGCCTGTTTCGGAATGCTACTTATACAGTACTCATCTAAAAAAAAGTATTTTGGTATATTGAGTCGTCATTGAGATAGAAACAGATCTCCTCATGGAAAGGAAAATTATTATGATGAATTTAACAGATATTCGCACAGTAAAATCACTGCTTTCGAAATATGGCTTTCATTTTTTAAAAGGACTCGGGCAAAATTTTTTGATTGACGAAACAGTATGTCCTAAAATTGCTAAACTTGGAGGTGCAACGTCGGGACACGGTATTCTGGAAATAGGTCCTGGTATTGGTACGTTGACACAACAGCTGGCACTACACGCAGATAAGGTTGCTGCGATTGAACTGGATAAACGTCTGTTTCCAATGTTGGAAGAAACGGTCGGCGAATTTAAAAATCTGCATATTATTCATGGTGATATTTTGCAGCAAAATATTTCACAAATTTTGGAACAGGAATTTCCAGACATACCGGTTTCTGTTTGTGCAAATTTGCCATATTATATTACAACACCGATTTTGATGCACTTGCTAGAATCTGGTGCAAATGTAGATGCAATTACTGTTATGGTACAAAAAGAGGTTGCTGACAAATTGCAAGCGAAAGTTGGAACGAGAGAGGCGGGGGCAATTACAATTGCGATAAATTATTATGGCACTGTTGAGCAGCTGTTTTCTGTTCCACGTACAAGCTTCATGCCGGAACCAAATGTGGATTCGGCAGTCATTCAAATTCAGGTAAAACGTCGCTACACGGAAATGATAAAAGATGAGAGACACTTCTTTTCTATGGTGAAATGTGGCTTTTCTCAGCGGAGAAAGATGATTTCCAATAGTCTTGCCGCAACCATGGGCTATGACAAAGAAATGCTTGAACAGTTGGTGCTGGATCTGGATTTACCATGGAAAGTGCGAATTGAACAGTTAACCATGGATCAGTTGATTGAATTGAGTAACCGTCTATGTATGTATCATTCAAAAGAATAACGCTGGTATTTTTTTGTACTAGAATGTAATATGACAAAAACTTTTTTGATTTTTTTAAAAAGTACTAGACAAATCAAAAGAGATGTGATATAATAAAACTTGATGAATCCTTTAAGTTGATCCCGTGAGGTTGACAAGGCGTTTCAAGAATAAAGCATACTTTATATGCAGCGATTTCAATCGTGAAATTGTAATTGTAAGCGCTTGCCTGTTACAGAGATGGGTGAGTGTTTTTTATTTGGAGGTGCATATGAAGAAAAAAGCAATCATTATGGACGAAAATGCCATTCGTCGTGCTGTCACACGGATTACCTATGAGATTTTGGAACGTAATCATGGTGCATATCAGCTTTGCATAGTGGGAATTTTATCCCGGGGTGTGATTTTAGCGGAACGCATTGCAAAGAAAATTGAAGAGTTGGAACACGTTCAGGTTGATTTTGGCGCACTGGATATTACGCCATATCGGGACGATCGTACAGCGGGTACACGAGAAAATGTGCAAACGACAATTGATTTTTCAGTGCAGGACAAGTGTGTCGTTATTGTAGACGATGTACTTTATACAGGGCGCAGCTGTCATGCTGCAATTGATGCAATTTTGGCACTTGGACGACCGCAGTGTATGCAGCTTGCGGTACTTATTGATCGGGGGCATCGGGAACTTCCTATCCGACCGGATTATACTGGAAAGAATGTCCCAACAGCACAAACTGAAATCGTACAAGTGTTTGTACGTGAAATAGATGGAGAGGATTTTGCGGCAATATATCAAAAATGATATATTGTTCTAATTGGAAGTTTAGAAAGAGGCTTTTCATGAAACCAACTATTTTGATTCAAAATGTACAGTCATTGACTTCGACAGGCGTATCGAGGTGTGATATATTGCTTAAAAATGGCAATATTCAGCAAATCGGTGTACCCAATACACTGGATGTGCATGATACTGGCATTGTCATTGATGGTACAAAATTAACGGCACTTCCTGGACTTTTTGATATGCACGTCCATTTGCGTGACCCAGGACAGACTTATAAGGAGGATATTTTCACTGGGGCCGCCGCTGCTTTGGCAGGCGGTATAACAGGTGTTGCTTGTATGCCTAATACCATACCGGCGATTGACAATGTAAAAACAGTACAATATATTTATAAGAAAGCTGTTCAGACTGGTGTGAAAATTCATCCGGTTGGCTGTATCACACATGGTATGAAAGGGGAGTCTCTCTGTGATTATGTTGCACTAAAGGAAGCCGGCATTTGCGCTATTTCTGATGACGGTAAACCAGTAGAACGTGCTGAAACCATGCGTCAAGCACTCATTGCTGCTTATCAGCAGAATATTCCTGTGATTTCTCACTGCGAGGACTTATCGATTATTAACGGTGGTATTGTTAACCGTGGACTTGCCTCTGAATTGCTAGGCGTAAATGGCATGGATCGTTCTTCCGAAGACTATATCACTGCTCGTGAAATTATCTTAACTGCATCAACCGGTACACGAATTCATATTGCGCACGTCAGTACAAAAGGTAGTGTAGAAATTATTCGTCATGCAAAATCTCTTGGCGTGCAAGTGACCTGCGAAACTTGTCCTCATTATTTCCTAATGACAGAGGAGGCAGTTTTATCTCGTGATGCAGATTATCGCATGAATCCACCGCTTCGAACGGAAGAAGATCGCAGGGCAGTTTTGGCTGGCATTCTAGACGGAACGATCGATTGTATTGTAACAGATCATGCACCTCATACACAAGAGGAAAAGGCAGATTTTTTGCACGCACCCAATGGTGTTATTGGAATGGAAACTTCTTTTGCAGCTGCATTAAAACTTGTTCATGCAAAAATGCTTACGTTGCCACAACTAGTGAAATTGATGGCGGAAAATCCACGGCATATTTTAGGCTTACCACAGGTGCAAATTGCAGTCGGAGAACCGGCGGAAATGATTTTGGCAGATTTGGATTTTGCTTGGACAGTTGAACCGGAAAAGTTATACTCCAAAGCACGCAATGTCATCTGGAAGGGAAAGACTCTACAGGGAAAATCTGTTTGTACAATTATAGATGGTGAGATTCGATATCAAGATACGGAATATTTTTCCTAGGGATAAGAATAGAAAGGAATCGATGTTATGTCACTGGATAGATTAATGAAACGGATTGACGAAATACATAATCCGTCTGTTGCAGGATTGGATCCAAAGTTAGAATATATTCCACGGTTTATACAAGATAAATTTTTTGTAATGAAAGGACGCACGCTGGAAGCTGCAGCAGATGCGATTTTGGCGTATAATAAGGCACTGATCGATGCACTCTATGATATTGTTCCGGCAATTAAACCGCAGGCTGCTTATTATGAAATGTATGGTTGGGCTGGAATGCGTACGTTGTCAGAAACCATTCGCTATGCCCAGAAAAAAGGAATGTTCGTTATTACTGATGGAAAACGCAATGATATTGGTGCTACTATGACGGCGTATGCAGCGGCTCATTTAGGAACAGTTGAAGTGGATGGAATCTCTCAAATTCCCTTTGGTGCAGATGCATTGACAGTAAATGGTTATTTAGGCAGTGATGGTATTACGCCGTTGCTGGACATTTGCGAAAAACAGGACAAGGGTATTTTTGTTTTGGCAAAGACGTCAAATCCCTCCAGTGGTGAATTACAAGACCAACAAATCAATGGTACGCCGATTTATTCTGTTATGGGAGATATGTGTGAGACTTGGGGAAAGGATCAAATTGGCAGTTATGGTTACTCAGCTGTAGGGGCTGTTGTAGGGGCGACTTATCCGAAACAGTTGGCACAATTGCGAGAAAGATTGCCTCATACCATGTTTTTAGTTCCTGGCTATGGTGCACAAGGCGGTGGTGCGCAAGGCGTTGCAGCTGCTTTTGATATGCAGGGGAGAGGTGCAGTTGTTAATTCTTCTCGTGCAATCTTGTGTGCTTGGAAAAAAGATCCGAATTGTTCGGAAACTGATTTTGCCGGAGCGGCAAGAAGAGAAGCAATTCGAATGCGAGATGATATCACATCTTATTTGCATTCGTTCACATAAAAAGAAATTGTATTGGAAAGGACTAGTGTCATGTCATTATTCAAACGTGGTGAGAAAGCATATTTGCTTTTAGCAGACGGGACAATTTTTGAAGGGTTACACTTTGGCATAAAGGGGACGGCCATTGGCGAAGTTGTATTCACTACTGGAATGACAGCCTATCAAGAAACGATGACTGACCCGAGTTACTATGGGCAGCTGGTCACGCAGACATTCCCACTCATTGGAAATTACGGTGTCAATCAAGCGGATAACGAATCGACACAATCCTATATTAGTGGATACATTGTGCGAGAGTGGTGCGACACACCATCAAATTTTCGAATGGAAGGCGACATTGATTCTTTTTTGAAAGAACAGAATATTGTCGGTATCTACAACATTGATACCCGACGACTTACTCGAATTATTCGAGAAGTAGGCGTTATGAACGGTGTGATTACAACAGAAGATGTCTATGCAAAAAAAGAAGAGCTGCTAACGCAAGTGAAAAGATATGTGATTCAGAATGCTATTTCAACTGTCACTGGAAAAAAGCTACGTACCTATTCAAATCATAATCCTAGATATCGTGTAGCACTTTATGATTTCGGCTATAAGCGAAACATTCGGGAAGAATTGGTGAAACGCAGTTGTGAAGTAATTGTTTTGCCGGCAGAAACCTCTGCAAAGGAATTAGAAAAATTATATCCAAATGGCATCATGCTTTCTAATGGTCCTGGAGATCCTACAGAAAATCAGAGAATCATTCAAAATATCCGTGATATTGTAAAATTAGATATTCCGATTTTTGGAATCTGTTTGGGGCATCAGTTAATGGCACTTTCTCAGGGATGTCGCACAGAAAAGTTAAAATATGGTCATCGTGGTGCGAACCAGCCGGTAATTGATTTAAATAGTCATCGCACTTATGTTACTAGCCAAAATCATGGTTATGCGGTTGTTGGTGATAGCTTGGATCCGAATATCGGTTGCGTTTCACATATCAATGCAAATGATCAGACCTGTGAGGGAATTCGCTATCATAATATTAACGCTTTTACAGTACAATTTCACCCAGAGGCACATGGTGGTCCATTAGATACCGCTTATTTGTTTGATGAATTTGTTGCAGTCATGGAAAAGGAGAAAGAAAAGCTATGCCACTGAGAAACGATATTCATAAGGTTTTGGTTATTGGCTCCGGTCCAATTATCATTGGACAAGCCGCAGAGTTTGATTATGCCGGTACACAGGCTTGCCGTGCACTGAAACAAGAAGGACTTGAAGTGGTTCTTATCAATTCTAATCCGGCAACCATCATGACTGACAAAGCGATAGCAGATAAGGTTTATATTGAACCGTTGACATTAGAAGTCATAAAACGAATTATTCAAATTGAAAAGCCGGATAGTTTGCTTTCTACTATGGGTGGTCAGACCGGTTTGACGCTTTCCATGCAGTTGGCAGAAGAAGGCTTTTTAGAAGCAAATGGTGTAAAGCTGCTGGGTGCAGATCCCCTGACCATTCATAAGGCAGAAGATCGCCAAGCATTCAAGGACACAATGGAAAAGATTCATCAGCCGTGTATTCCATCCAAGGTTGTGGAAACGATTGACGATGCAGTAAATTTTGCAAAAGAGATTGATTATCCGGTGATTGTCCGTCCGGCATTTACCCTTGGCGGTACAGGTGGTGGCATTGCTGATAATGAAGAGATGTTGCGAGATATCGCAAAGAATGGACTTCGTCTTTCGCCAATCACACAAGTATTGATTGAAAAGTGTATTAGCGGATGGAAGGAAATTGAGTTTGAAGTCATTCGGGATCGCAAAGGCAATGTGATCACCGTCTGCTCGATGGAAAATTTTGATCCTGTTGGCGTTCATACTGGGGATAGTATTGTTATCGCACCAGCAGTGACGCTGACTGATCGAGAATATCAAATGCTTCGTACAGCGGCACTGAATATTATTTCTGAATTGAAAGTCGAGGGCGGTTGTAACTGTCAATTTGCACTACATTCTACAAGTATGGATTATGCGGTGATTGAAGTAAATCCTAGAGTTTCTCGTTCCTCGGCACTGGCTTCAAAGGCAACCGGCTATCCGATTGCAAAGGTTGCCGCTCGAATTGCTATAGGATACACCCTAGATGAAATCATTAACCAAGTTACTGGTGAAACATATGCTTGTTTTGAGCCAACACTGGACTATGTAGTTGTTAAGTATCCAAAATGGGCATTTGACAAATTTGTATATGCAAAGCGTACTTTAGGCACGCAAATGAAAGCAACTGGTGAAGTGATGGCAATTGGCACGAGTTTTGAACAGGCTATTATGAAGGCGGTTCGTTCTACAGAACTTGGCGTGGATTCCATGAACATGAAGAAGTATGAAAAAATGTCATTGGAAGAAATTATGGAACATTTACAGGTGGTGGATGATGAACGTGCATTCCAACTATATGAAGCATTAAAGCGTGGCGTGACAGTAGAAGAACTGCATACGCTAACTATGATAGATTGTTGGTTTTTAAATAAGTTACAAAATCTGGTGGAACTGAAACAAGAAATGACAAGTGAACCGTTGACAGAAGATCTATACTTACTGGCAAAACAGTATGGTTATCTAGATAAGACGATTGAACGAATTTCCGGAGAAAAATGTCCGACGCATCGTCATGCGGTCTATAAAATGGTTGACACCTGTGCCGGAGAATTCAAAGCGGAAACACCTTATTTTTATTCTACGTACGATGATGAAAATGAGGCAGAAGAATTTATCGAACGTCAAAATAGCGGAAAGAAAAAGGTGATTGTATTCGGTTCAGGTCCGATTCGAATCGGACAGGGAATTGAATTTGACTATTGTTCCGTACACTGTGTTTGGACACTAAAAGAAATGGGATATGAGGCAGTTATTTGCAACAACAACCCAGAAACCGTTTCCACGGATTTTGACACTGGCGATCGCTTATATTTTGATCCATTGACACAAGAGGATGTAGCAAATATTATCAATACAGAAAAGCCATATGGTGTAGTCGTGCAATTTGGCGGACAAACTGCAATCAAATTGACACGCTACCTAGTCGATATGGGTGTACATATTTTGGGAACATCCGCAGATGATATTAATGCAGCAGAGGATAGAGAATGCTTTGATGAATTACTCGGACGTTGTGGCATTCCTCGTCCGCAAGGCGAAACCGTCATGAATACGGAGGAAGCACTGAAAGCTGCAAACGAATTGGGATATCCGGTTTTGATGCGCCCATCCTATGTACTGGGTGGACAGAACATGATTATTGCACACTCTAATAAAGATATTGTGGAGTATATGGAAATCATCACCAGTCATATGATTGAAAATCCGGTACTCATTGATAAATATATGATGGGGACAGAAGTAGAAGTTGATGCCATTTGTGATGGTAAAAACTATCTGATTCCAGGCATCATGGAACATGTCGAGCGTGCAGGTGTTCACTCTGGCGACTCTATTTCCATTTATCCAGCGCAAAATCTAAGTGAAAGTGTTACGGAGACGATTGTCCGTTATACTGGATTACTTGCAAAGGAACTCCATGCGGTAGGACTCATTAACATTCAATATGTGGTTTACAATAATGAGGTTTACGTCATCGAAGTAAATCCACGTTCTTCACGAACAGTGCCGTATATCAGCAAAGTAACTGGTGTACCTATGGTTGATCTTGCTACAAAAATCATGTTAGGTGAAACCTTGGAAAGTCTCGGTTATCAGCCTGGGTTATACCCCAAGGGAAAATATGTCGCTGTCAAAGTGCCGGTATTCAGTTTTGAAAAGCTGCAAGATGTAGACACTATGCTTGGACCTGAAATGAAATCTACTGGTGAATGCTTAGGTATTGCAACCAATTTAGAAGATGCATTGCTGAAAGGTCTGATTGCTGCAGGATATGACTTGAAACGAGAGGGTGGAGTTTTGATTTCTGTACGAGATAGCGATAAACAAGAAATTATTCCAATTGCAGACAAGCTATCTCGTATGGGATTTGAACTATATGGCACAAGCGGTACGGCAGCGGTTTTGAATCATAATATGATTGCCACAAATCTCGTTAAAAAAATTTCGGACGGTGAACCAAACACCATTACACTTCTGGAAAGTGGAAAGATTCATTATATGATTTCCACTTCAGAAAAAGGTCGTCTACCGGCAAGGGACAGTGTGAAAATGCGTCGGAAATCGGTAGAACGTTCGATTTGTTGTTTGACGGCAATTGATACAGCATCTGCTCTTGCCAATGTATTAGAATCTGGCAGAAGCATTGACGATGTGGAAATGATAGATATTACAAAAATCTAAATCCGCAGCGAACGGGAGGGATCTCGCTTACTGTTTGAGAAAGGAGTTGATGTGTATGGCATATCAACAAATACTTGCACCGATTCTACAAAAAGAGACGTTGGCGAAGCGCATTTTTCGCTTTGTTGTATTCGGCGCACCTTTGGCAGAAGTTGCTCAGCCAGGACAGTTTGTGCATATTTTGCCGCCAATGTCTACCTTGCGTCGTCCGATTTCAATATGTGAAATCGATAAAAAGCAAGGAACACTGACGCTTGTATTTGAAATAAAAGGAGAGGGAACTCGTGTGCTTTCTCAATTGAATCCGGGAGATACCATGAATATTTTAGGACCATTGGGACACGGATTTACACTTTTGCCTGAGGCGGAACACGTTGTACTTGTAGGCGGTGGTATTGGAAATCCGCCGATGTTGTCCTTGACGAATTTTTACGGAAAACGTGCCACAGCTATTTGTGGATTCCATTCCGCTAATATTGTGATGTTACAGTCTGAATTTCAAAGTACCGGTGCAAAAACGATACTCTGCACAGATGATGGCACTGTCGGTAGAAAGGGATTGGTAATACAGCCACTCCAAGAAATTTTAGAATCACAGAAAGTGGATATGATTTACGCTTGTGGTCCTCATATCATGTTAAAATGCACAGCTCATGCTGCACAAGTATTTGACGTACCTTGTGAAGTATCGTTGGAAGAACGTATGGGCTGTGGAATTGGTGCGTGTCTGGTTTGTGCCTGCGAATTGGAACAAAATGGCGAAAAACGGACGGGACACGTCTGCAAGGATGGTCCCGTATTTCGAGCAGAGGAGGTGGTTTGGTAATGGCTGATTTATCTGTAAATATTGCTGGTGTTGAATTTAAAAATCCGGTCATTCCGGCATCTGGAGTGTTTGGTTATGGCAGAGAATATGAACAGTTATTTCCGCTTTCTGCATTAGGTGGTATTGCTACAAAGGGTACAACTGGACAACAGCGTTTAGGCAATCCAGCTCCTCGCATTGCAGAGACGCCGAGTGGTATACTAAATTCTGTAGGGCTACAAAATCCAGGCATTGATGCGTTTTTAGAACGAGAACTACCGAACTTGTTGACAAAGGACACGGTGATTCTTGCTAATATTGCTGGTTCTACTGTAGAAGAGTGCGTTTCTGTTGCAGAAAAACTGAATGATACGAATGTGCATATGATTGAATTGAATATCTCTTGTCCAAATGTAAAACAAGGTGGTGCAGCGTTTGGCGTACACTGTGAGAGTGCAGAAGCGGTGACGGCAGCAGTGCGGAAAACAACGAATAAGCCTCTTATTGTAAAGCTTTCGCCAAATGTCACAAGTATTACTGAAATTGCAAAAGCGGTGGAATTTGCTGGCGCAGATGCAGTATCGCTTATCAATACACTTTTAGGGATGCGTATTAATATTGAAACCAAACGACCAATTTTACACAACAATGTAGGAGGTATGTCTGGACCTGCAATTTTTCCACTGGCAGTACGTATGGTATGGCAAACGAGTGAAGCTATATCGATTCCAATAATAGGAATTGGCGGCATTTCCACTGGTGCAGACGCCATTGAAATGATGATGGCGGGTGCTAGTGCAGTACAGGTTGGCGCAGCAATTTTTACGGATCCTTATGCGCCGATTCACATTATAGAAGAAATGAACGATTGGTTGGATATGCATAATATTTCCTCCATAAAAGAGATTATTGGAACAGTGCAGCCTTGGTAGAAAACAGGAGAGTTAGTATATGATCATTATGGCAATTGATTTTGGAGAAACAAGAACTGGAATTGCTGTCTGTGACAAATGGGAGAATATGGCTAGTCCAGTTCGGATTATCAACGAACGGAATGACGAGCAGCGGCTTATAAAAACAGCAGCTGCTGCCAAAGAGTTTCAGGCAGAACTGCTGTTAGTTGGGTATCCGAAGAACATGAATAATACTGTTGGCGAAAAAGCGAAACGCTGTCAAGATTTTGTAGAAAAGCTGCACGAGCGCACGGGTATTTCCGTGAAACTTTGGGACGAGCGTTGTACCACAATTTCAGCACACATATGCATGAACGATACAAATACCCGTGGGAAAAAGCGAAAAGAAAAACTAGATGCAGTTGCGGCAGCCATTTTGCTGGAAAGTTATCTGGGTTATCGAAAAAATCAGCTTACCAAATGAGAGCTGAAATGTCGTCGAGGACACAGCCGGCTGCTTTGATTGCTTTGCCGGCATTTTTCTTAATATCGTGTTTTTGCTTTGACGTAGCTTTTGACATCATATAGCAAGCACCTCCAACTGCAGCACCAACTGTAATGCTACTGATCGCGGTTTTTATCGACATAAAAATCCACTCCTTTTTGACGGCATATTGCCGTTTTGAATTTTGAGAATCTATGTTGCTAAGATTCCGATTCTAGTATGTGAAAAGCAAGTAGATTTTATGCGAAGTAAAATAGTAAGAAAGAAAAGGATTTTGAAAATGAATGTACAATTGAATATTGTATTGGTAGAACCGCAAATTCCGCAAAATACTGGAAATATTGCAAGAACCTGTGCTGTCACCGGCGCACGGCTGCATCTGATTGAACCGTTGGGGTTCACTGTGACAGATAAACATTTAAAGCGTGCAGGATTGGACTATTGGGATAAGTTGGATATTACATACTATGCAAATTTAGAGGAATTTTTTTCAAAAAATAAAAATGGAGCATATTTCTATTTTACTACAAAAGGTCGGCACATACATAGTGATGTATCGTATCCGCAAGAAAAATCTGTCTATCTTGTCTTTGGACGAGAAGACAAGGGATTAGACGAAACGTTGCTTTATCATCACCCGAATGAATGTGTTCGAATTCCTATGCGGAATACGCTGCGGAGTTTAAACCTTTCCAATCCCGTTGCGATTGCTACATATGAAGTATTGCGACAGTGGGACTATCCAAACCTATCTGGTGAAGGAAATCTAACGAAGTACGATTGGGGGGACGCCTTAGAATTCGATACCGATTCTTGACGGAATACCTTTGGTATATGGATGTTTTTCTTCTTTCATTTCTGTAATATAATCGGCTTTTTGCCGAATGGCATTACTGGCACTGCGACCAGTCAAAACGATCTCTATCCCCTCTGGCTTGTGTTCCAAAAAGTCGAGCAACAGAGATTCTGGCAAAAAATGCTCCTGTATACATGGCAGGATTTCATCTAGAATCAACAGTTGATATGATTCTTGTTGTACCTGCGCTACGGCTTTTTGAAATGTAGCGGTGTACCAATCTGCCGCACATTTTTTTCCGATTTTGTCATATGAAACGTAAACTTTACTTCTGGGTAGCTTTCCCAAAGTGTAATATTGTTCAATTTTTTCAAGACAAATCGTTCGCCGGAATCATCACGTTTCAGAAACTGTAGAATCATCACACATCCTTCTTGTCCTAAGCAGCGCAATGCTAAACCCATTGCAGCAGTTGTTTTGCCTTTACCATTTCCACAATACACATGGATCAATCCATATCCGTTCATTTTCATCTTCTCCTAACGTAACAGTACTTCACGGCAGGTGCCGTAAAAAATATCAGATTTTCCGCTGATTTTGTTGAAAAAGCATTCTAAATCCGACCAATTATTTTTTCCGTCCATTTCATAGCTATGTCCCCATATGCAAAAAATCTGAGGTTCTTTTGGGTGCATTTGTAAAAATCTATCTGCAAGTGCAAAAATTTGTGGATCGTCATAATGACAGGTAGGTTGAAATTCTAACAAGTTAAATTGCTCAGAAAAGGCGTGCGTATCATTAACACCACGACCGTACCGTAACCCATATTTTTGTACCATTTGCAGAACAGTTTCATTATAGACGCCATACGCATAAGATATACCAACCGGTTTTTCTCCAAAAATTTTCGTAATTGCGGCGACATCTTCGCCGATTTCTTCTTCTAGTTCCTTTGGCGAAAGTGTTGTCAAATTTTGATGTAGCTTTCCATGGACTGCCACTTCTTGCCCTTGATAGCAAGATGCATATGTTTCCAAGTCCAAACGGTGTACTTCTAATTTATTTTGATATATTCACGAACCATTTTGGCTATTGAGTCCAGTATTGACATGAAATGTAGCTTTCAGACCATATTGCTGCAACAGTTCTAACAAATGTAAATCTTGTTCGTTCCCATCATCAAAACTAAATGTAATTGCTTTTTGATAGTGATTTCTCCAATTCAAAATTTTTTCCTCCTGTTTTTTAGATGACATTACCCCTTTTTTAGATTAGGAGTTGGTTTCATGATTCGTTTTTTATTACGCAAATGGATTCCAGATAGCGATAATATCAAAGATCCGATTGTTCGAAAAGCATATGGTACTTGCAGTAGTGTTATTGGAATTTGCTGTAACCTACTACTTTTTTTATCAAGTATCTTGCCGGTGTATTGTCCGGTTCGATTGCCATTATTTCTGATGCGTTTAATAATCTATCCGATTGTGCCACTTGTTTTATCACCATATTCGGCTACAAGTTGGTAGCAAAGCCTGCCGACAATGGACACCCATTTGGTTATGGGCGTATGGAATATTTTACTTCTCTCATTATGGCAGTAATTATCGCTCTTGTTGGTTTTGAACTGTTACGAAATAGCATCAAAAAGTTAATTCACCAAGAAACAATTACTTTTCAATTTCTATCTCTGATTATTTTGCTTCTTTCTATTGGCGTTAAACTGTGGATGATGCATTTCAATACTGTTTTGGATGATAAAATTCATGCTTCCACTTTGCTTGCTGTTGTAAAGGACAGCCGCAATGATGTAATCGCAACAACCGCTACAATTTTTGCGTTAATCTCTTCGTTGGTTACAGATTTTCCAGTAGATGGAATTATTGGTATTCTTGTATCCCTGCTTATATTAAAGTCTGCGTTTGATATTTTGCGAGACGCAGTGAATGATTTGTTAGGAAAACCGGCAGATTCGGAAGTGGTAAAAGAAATTCGTACTCGAATTTTGTCGCATTCTAGAATTGAGGGAATACACGATTTGGTACTCCACGATTATGGACCTGGAAAAATACTCGGAAGCTGTCACGTAGAAGTGCAAGCTGATGCAAATCTTGTGCAAATTCATTCGGTAGTAGATTCTATTGAACGTGAAATCTATAACAGTATGCATATCCTGATGACAATACACATGGATCCAATGGAATTCGATAATGAAGAAGTGCAAGCGTATAAAGAGCAGATGGAATCTATTATTCACAAGCTAGACAACAGTTTTAGTTTACACGATTTTCGCTTGGTATGTGGTACAAGTACAAAGCGATTGGTATTTGATCTAGTTGTTCCTTTTTCCTGCGATTATGATGATGCGGAACTCGAAACTATAATCCAAACAGAATTACAGAGAGAAGACCCAACTTGTACTGCAACAATTTTATTTGATCGTGATTATACTTAATTATATCATGAGACAGAGTAATTGTCAATTTCGAAATAATATTTTTTTAAAGGCAAAAAACATGAATTAAATATTTCTTCGATATTTATCTTTAATAAAAATATACTATTTATAGTTTATGATGACTTCTAAAAACTTCTGAAATGCCATGGAAAAACACTTGCATTTTTTCCGAAGGTGTGATATAATAAAAAAACAATCAGCTGAAAGAATGATATCAAAAGCTTTTGGCAAATTTCTTTGAAGTGGAAAGGGAAAACAATTATGAAACGGAATCTTTTGAAATGTCTGGCATTTTCGGTAAGTGCTGTTATGTTGGCAGGTGTTATAACTGGATGTGGCGATGAGAGCTCTGAAGAAATAAAAGCAAATACAAGCAGTAGCGGTGAAAGCTCTGACGAAACGGAAGTGACTACAAGTAATGGCGACAATATTATTGTAATTACGCTTTATCCGGATTATGCGCCAATTACTTGCGAGAATTTTGAAAACTTGGTGGAAGAAGGTTTTTATGATGGTCTGACTTTTCATCGAGTTGTAGAGGATTTTATGGCGCAGGGTGGTGATCCCAACGGAGATGGTACTGGTGGAAGTGATGAAACCATTACAGGTGAGTTTGCGGAAAATGGAATCGAAAATGACTTGTCTCACACAAGAGGCATTGTATCCATGGCACGTTCAACAGATTATAACAGTGCTTCTAGCCAGTTTTTCATTTGTTATACCGATGACTGTATATTCTTAGATGGTAGTTATGCTGCTTTTGGAGAGGTGACAGAGGGCATGGATGTTGTCGATTCCTTTTTAGAGGTTTCTCGTTCTTTGAATTCCGGCGGAGAAGTTGCTGTTCCGGATAATGATATTATTATTGAATCGGCTGTCATGATTGAGGATGACGAAGACGGGAATCCACGTGTTCAATTGACGATGAACGATTTCCTAGACGAAGACTAATTTATTATAATTAAAAACAGACGTTGGCAGACATGCCGGGATCTTGATAAAGATGCTACCAAGCGTGCCTGTCATGTTGTCAGTATATTGGAGGAGTAGCAAATGAGGAGTATAGAAAAATATTTTGAAGTTATGCAGAAAAAGCGCATTGCTTTTATTGGCTATGGTGTAACGAATAGCGATGTTATTCGATTGTTTTGTAAAAAGGGAATTGACGTAACATTGCTGGATCAAAAGTCATCGGATCAATTGGGAGACGTATACGAAGAATTTCAATCGCTTGGGGTGTCGTTTCAATTGGGAAACGGCTACTTAGATCACTTGACTGATTTTGATGTGGTATTTCGTTCCCCAGGGATGTATTATTACCATGAACGACTGCAGGCGGCTCGTGCGGCAGGCGTTGTCATTACTTCTGAAATGGAGGCTTTCTTTTCTCTTTGTCCTTGTAAAATCTATGCTGTTACAGGCTCAGATGGAAAAACAACAACAACAACTTTAATTTCTGAATTTTTGTCTCATGCTGGATTTCGTGTACATAAGGGTGGTAATATTGGTCGTGCTTTACTGCCGATTATTGAAGACATCCAAGAAAATGATGTTGCAGTGGTGGAACTTTCTAGTTTTCAGTTGCTTTCTATGCGACAATCGCCGGACGTTGCAGTTATTACGAATATTGCACCAAATCATTTGGACGTACACGGCACCATGGAAGAATATATATACGCCAAAACAAACTTGATTGCACATCAAGATGCTTTTTCGAAGACAGTACTAAATCAGGACAATGCAGAAACCATAAAGCTTTCTACTATGGTAAGGGGAATGTTAACTACATTTTCCAGAAAAGACCAGCCTACTTATGGTGCGTTTTTGCGTGCGGACGGTATGGTTTGTTATTCAAACAATGGCGACATTACACCAATTGTGCATAAAGATGAAATTCGCATTCCTGGAATGCATAATGTGGAGAATTATTTGGCGGCAATTACTGCTGTTTGGGGAAATGTTTCGATTGATGTAATTGGTGATGTAGCAAAAAATTTTGGTGGTGTGGAACATCGTATTGAATTTGTTCGGGAATTGGACGGTGTAAAATGGTATAATGACAGCATTGCCACAAGTCCTACCAGAGTGCTGGCAGGATTACACGCTTTCTCGCAAAAGTTAATTGTGATTATGGGTGGTTATGATAAAAAAATTCCTTTTGAACCGATGGCAGATGCCATTTGCCAGCAGGTAAAGCTTGTATTGCTTATGGGTGTTACAGCAAACAAAATCGAAGCTGCAATTCGTGGTAGCGACTTTTATCAAGAAGGGGTACCGGAGCTTGTACACGTTTTCTCAATGGAAGAAGCTGTACAAGAGGCACGTAAGCGAGCAGTTACTGGAGATATTGTCACATTGTCACCGGTATGTGCAAGTTTTGACCTTTATCCCAATTTCGAAGCAAGAGGCGTGCATTATAAAAATCTTGTGAAGAAGCTAAGCTAAGTCAATGGACTGGATAAAAACATTAAAATTGCTGACTGCACCAGCAGGTGTTTCTGGTAGGGAAACAACTGTTGCAGAGACGGCAAAAAAATTGCTGGAATCAACTTGCGATCAGGTAGAAATTTATCAAGGTAATGTCTGCGGTTATATCGGTCATCGAACTCCGTCAAAGCCGCATATTTTGCTGGATGCACATCTAGATCAAGTGGGATTTTTCGTCACAGCAATCACAGAAAATGGCTTTGTTCGAGTTGGGAATATCGGTGGACTAGATTATCGCTTAATGCCGGCGCAGCGAGTTATTCTACATGGAAAAGAAGAGATTTCCGGTGTAATCAGTTGTGTACCGCCGCATTTGCAAGATGGAAAAGAACACGTCCCATCTGTCACGGAGCTTGCAATTGATACTGGTTATCCAAAAGAAATGTTGGAAAAAATTCTTTCACCGGGCGATGCGGTTTCCTTCGATATGCCATTACAGAGGTTGGAAAATGGCTGTGTCACGGGTGCATCGCTTGACGATCGTTGCGGCATGGCAGCAATTCTCTACGCTTTGGAACAGCTACAGGGACAAGATTTATCTTGTACAATCAGTGTTTTATTTTCTACCCAAGAAGAAGTAGGAGAACGTGGTGCAATGATTGGTGCTTATCGGGTTAATCCGGATATTGCGTTGGCAGTTGACGTTACTTTTGCCAAAGGACATGGTGACGATCCGACAAAATGTGGGAAATTAGGCGGTGGTCCGATGATTGGCATATCTCCTTCATTATCACCCGAAATCAGCCGTGATTTGATTGCAACAGCGAAGAAAAATCGAATTCCATGGCAACCTGAAGTGATGTCCGGTATGACCGGCACAAATGCGGATCGTTTTTCAGTAACACGAGAAGGTGTCCTCACAGGGACGGTTTCTATTCCACTTCGATATATGCACACCCCTTCGGAGCTGATTCAAATTTCAGATTTAGAAGCGACTGGAAAGCTTTTGACAGCTTATTTGCTGCAATAATAAAGACATACATTTTGTATATATGAAGGAAATTGGAATGCTGAAACATTTGCAAGAATTATGCAACCTTTGTGGTTGTTCTGGTGATGAATCAGAAATTCGACAGTATATCATACGGATTTTGGAACGGACAAATGGCGTTTCATGGGAAATTGACCCATTGGGGAATCTTTTAGTACAAAAACGTGGTGCATCACGTGCGCCCCATCGTCTTATGGTCAGTGCGCATATGGACGAAGTAGGACTGATTGTCACGCATATTTTTTCGGATGGCACGCTCAGCGTCGCTGCTGTGGGTGGTGTAGATGCATCTGTGGTCATTGGACGTCAGGTTTTGGTTGGAAAGAACCATATTCCTGGAGTGATCGGCGTTAAACCGGTTCATTTGCTGACTGATGAAGAGAAGAAAATGATTCCGGAGTTTGGGGGCTTTGTTTTAGATATTGGTGCAGAAAACCGTGAACAAGCGGAGGAAATTGCACCTCCTGGTACTTATGTCTATTTCATGTCAAATTTTCGACAGTTTGGCAAGGAATGTATATGTAGCAAAGCGATTGACGATCGTGTAGGCTGTGCATTGTTATTGTATTTGTTAGAACAAGAAACACCGTATGATTTTACAGGGGCTTTTTTGGTACAAGAGGAAATTGGCTTGCGTGGTGCAAAAACGGCAGCATATACCATTGCACCTGATTTTGCATTGGTATTAGAAGCTACAACTGCTGCAGATTTAGTGGACGCAAAAGAGGATGAAAAGGTATGTACTTTGGGCAAGGGACCGGTAATTTCGTTCATGGATCACAGTACGATTTACGATTCGGCACTTGTTCAGATGGCGTTTTCTATTGGAAAAGTACACGATATACCGTGTCAGACCAAATCTCGCATTGCTGGTGGAAATGATAGCGGAGCAATACACTTGAGTCGTGGTGGTGTGCGGACACTATCTGTGTCCTTGCCCTGTCGATACCTTCATTCTCCAGCTAGTGTTGCAAATTTGGCGGACATAGATGCTTTATCTAAATTTCTTCCTCTTCTTGTCACACAGATGTTACAAATTCCTCACAAGGATTCGATATGATACAACAAATCACATCGTTTCTCCCAACAGAAATTATTGTATTGGAACGCTCTTTTCGAGGAATGCAGATTCTCAGTTATCAAAAAGCTTACGGAGGTAATTATGGCTTTTGCCGTTTCTTTCGATTGCGTTATCCAACTGGAAAGGGCTGGATGCTGCTTTTTAATGCGACGCTTTTCATCTGTACAGAAGGAAAATTGCCTACAGATGAAATTCAATCATTTGTCGCTATGCATATGCCTTTTCGAGTGGAATGTGATTCCTTTTTGGTGGATGATCTGTTGCAACTTTCCAGTTATCAAAAGCTGCACCGCACGACGTTTCACCTTGTCCCTAAACCACTGTCAGATCAGTTTCTGGAATCTGCTCTAAATCGCATTCCCAGATTAGATACAGTTTATCAAATTTTAAAAGAGGGCTTTCCGAATTTGCTGGAGTATGGTTTATGGCTGACGGATGCTTCTCATCGATTGCGACATGGGATCAGCAAATTTTTTACGTATAAAGACATCTCCACATTAGCGTGGCAATATGATTGGAATGATACTGTTTTGGTGGGGCAGGTAGCAACGTGTTCTGCTCATCGAGGGAGCGGATATGCTCGAGATCTTTTGCGGTGGACTGCAAACGAGCTTTCTCGAAATGGGAAATATGCGGTACTCTATGCATTGGATGTGCGAGATAGTTTTTATCGAGAAATTGGTTTTCAAGCAATTGCAACTGAATACGTTCTAGAACGACAGGATATTCCAAAAGAAAAACAAGAAAAAGGAGTGTTATAATCATAGATATACAAGATTTTTTTCAAGTAAATAATCGTTTATGGAAATTGGCGGAACAAGCGGAACAGGATTGTCAGGAGGTTTTCCGAAAAATCGAAGAAATTTCTTTCTATAATGGTGCAAAAGTGTTATCGGCGTATCAAAAAAATCGAGTCAATACCCAATGTCTTTCCGGTACCACAGGCTATGGCTATGGCGACCAAGGCAGGGATACTTTGGATAAGGCAGTAGCTTGTGTATTTGGAGCAGAGGATGCACTGGTACGTCATAATTTTGTTTCCGGTACTCATGCTTTGACGGTTGCATTATTTGGTATGTTGCGTAGTGGCGATGTCATGGTGTCCCTGACTGGTAGACCATATGACACGTTAACCGAAGTTATTGGTCTTGATGGAAATAAAGAAAACGGTTCTCTGCGAAATTTTGGTGTCACTTACGAAGAAGTTTCTCTTTTGCCAGACGGAACACCAGATTATGCTGCTATTTCAAATGCAGTAAAAGGTGAAAATGTGAAGGTTGCGTATGTCCAGCGTTCTCGTGGTTACTCTCTCCGACCGGCACTGACCACTGATCAGATCGAACAGATTGCCAAACTTGTGCGAAAGGCGAACCCACGTGCTATTCTCATGGTAGACAACTGTTATGGCGAATTTGTCGAAGAAAAAGAACCAGTGCAAGTTGGAGCCGATCTGATGATTGGTTCGATGATCAAAAATGTCGGCGGTGGAATTGCACGAACAGGTGGATATATTGCTGGTAAGGCAAAATATGTGGAGCAGTGTGCACAGCGACTGACGTGCATCGGTATGGGAAAAGAAGTCGGCTGTACTTTGGATATGAATCGTGAATTATATCTTGGTTTTTTTCATGCGCCGCACACTACAGCAAATGCCTTAAAAACTGCAAATTTTGCTGCGGCTCTGTTTCAGCGACTTGGGTTTCCTTGTTATCCTAGGATAGGAGAAACACGTGGTGATATTGTGGAAGCAATTTGTCTCGGTGACGAGGCACACTTGACGGCTTTTTGTCAAGGTATTCAAAAAGGTTCACCGATTGATGCCTATGTGATACCCGAACCATGGGATATGCCGGGTTATGCCAATCAGGTAATTATGGCGGCTGGTACGTTTACTGCTGGTGCTTCTATTGAATTGTCTGCTGATGCACCAATTCGCCCACCATATGCAGTGTGGTTGCAAGGTGGTATTACTTATACCAGCGGAAAAATTGGTGTTCTACTTGCGGCACAGTGTTTATTTGAAAAAAATCTTCTTTCCATTTAGGATAACTTTTTTTAGCAGAATGGTGTCAAAAATATTACAAATGGATACAATTTAAGCCGATGAATACGAAAATTTTCAAAAAACAGTTGACAGAAAAGCGTGTTGCTGGTACAATTAAAATGAGGAAATGATAATTAGCTAGAGTGCTTTTGGCACAATCAATTGCGTGTAAAGAATATATGCAAAGAAACAGGAGGAATCGCTTTGGGAGAACGCAAACTTTGTTATGGTTGTATGGAACGAACGGAATTTACTGGCGGCGTTTGCCCACATTGTGGATATTATGAAAATTCTCCAAGTGACCCGTCTTTTATTATACCTGGAACACAACTGCACAATCGATATATTGTTGGTGTTGTTTTGTCCGTGAACGGAGAAGGTATTACGTATCTGGCTTATGATCAATCTACTGGCTGTAAAGTAAAATTACGGGAATATATGCCACACAATCTTTGTTCTCGTGTTGCAGATTCACCGACAGTTCGTGTAATTCCGTTACGTTTGGCACAGTATAAAGCATTGATGGCAGAATTCACAGAATTGCATAAATCGCTTGCAAAGCTGCGTGGACAAGTACATATTTGTACTGTTGTTGATTTATTCGCAGAAAACAATACGACCTATGTAGTAGATGAATACATTGAAAGCGTTCGACTCATTGACTATTTAAAGGATAATGCTGGAGAATTAACTTGGAATCAGTTTTCACAAATGCTGCCTCTGCTGATGACAACACTTAGTTTGTTACATAATTCTGGTGTTATCCATCGTGCAATTTCACCTAATACGATATATGTCACGGAAAAAGATGAGCTTGTTTTGACGGCATTTTCCACAGCAGCGGCACGAACGGAAAATACTGAATTGGAATGTGAGCTTTATAATGGTTATGCTGCGCCGGAACAGTATGCAGCTAACACTAGACAAGGTACATGGACAGATATCTATGCTGTGTGTGCAGTGCTTTATCGTGTGTTGACTGGCAGTATGCCGCCATCTGCAATTAGTCGTATGGAAAACGACAATTTAGTTGCACCTTATGTAATGAATCCAAATGTGCCTAAGCATATTTCAAATATTATTATGCAAGGAATGCATCTAAATGGAGATGCTCGTATTCAAAGTGTTACTAAACTTGTTACAGATTTGTTTGACGAAAACGTCATGGATTATGACATCCCATACAATGGTTATAATATTTCACAAGACAGTTCAAATAGCGGTTATGCTGAAAATAATTATGAAACTTATGACAATCAGGAATATCCGGATTATGACACAGGTTATTCAGAAGATTATTCTTATGATGATTATGATTCTGATACGAATTCTAAATACAATCAAGAAAAAGCAGGTGCAATTGATCGGTTGAAGGTTCCGATTATTGTGGGTATTGTTTTGCTTTTGATTATGCTGATTGCAGTTTTTGTCTTTGCATCCAGTATGTTTGATGATGACGGCAGTACATCTTCTACTGCGGCTGTTTCTACGACTACGACAATGACGAGCGAGACACAAGAAGCAACGACGGAAGCAGAAACTGGTGACAGCATTATGCCAAACTTAGTTGGAAAAAATTATGAGAATCAAAAAGCACAGTACTCTTCTTGGATTACATTTGATGTGGAAGAGGTTTATAATGATAACTATAATGCAGGTATTATTTGTTGGCAGGAGTATGAAGCGGGGGAATCATTCGATTCATCAAAATCTGTAAAAATACAAGTGAGCAAAGGTCCGGCAACGATTGAAATTCCAAGCTATAGCAATACACTTTATAGCACTTATTGTGCAGAACTTGATGAATTGGGTGTACCTTATACGGTTTCTTATGTTGCAACTTCTTCTTATACAAATAATGTGGTGGTAAAGGTGACAAAAACAAAAAATGACGTGGACGAAACAGAATTAGCTGCAGGGGATACCATCGACATGAACGACGGCTATTCGTTGATTGTATATTATGCATATAATCCTCCGGCTACGACGGCGGCCACGACGGCGGCCACGACGGCAGCTACGATGGAAGAAACAGAAGTGGTAGAAACAGAAGCTGCAACAACGGCTGCCGCAGAAGAATCTGTTGCTGAAACGGCTGCACCAGCAGAGGAGGAAGCCGAAAACTAAATTTTAGCGAAAAATGAGAATCAATTGCAAAATAATGCAGTAGATTCTCATTTTTGTAATCAAAATAAAATGACATAATATCTTTGATTTGTGCAAAATGTCATTTGATAAAAAGCAAAAAGTGTAGTATAATAATAACATAAAGATGCGTAGCTATTTGCGTAAGTCCAGTCGCATTTGGTTACTTTTTTATGCAATTTTTGCCAAATAACAGATATTACGTTGTATATTGTATCAAGTGTAGCTTTTGTTTGGTAATTTTTTCAAAGATGAGGAGTGTTTTCATGGAAGAAACCAAAAAATCAAGTAAGATGGCAATTGTCCCAATTCAAAAATTGTTTATTACAATGGGAACGCCGATTGTACTGTCTATGATGCTGCAGGCGGCATATAACATCATAGACAGTGCCTTTCTATCTAACATGAAAGAAAATGGTGAGGCTGTATTGACGGCACTCAGCCTTGCGTTTCCTATTCAACTGTTGATGGTAGCGATTGGTGTCGGCACAGGCGTCGGTGTTAATGGGTTACTTGCACGTAGCCTTGGACAAGGTGACAAAGAAAAGGCGAGCAAAACAGTGGGAAATGGGTTGACGCTTGTTTTGATTTATACCGTTGTATTCGTTTTGTTCGGCTTTTTAGGTGTAAGACCTTATATTGCATCTCAAAGTGGTAATGGTACGGTTAGTGCTGCAGTTGTTGATATGGCAGTAGACTATTTGCAGATTTGCTGCTGGTTTTCTTTGGGTCAATGCACATTTTCTGTATTGGAAAAAATGCTGCAGGCGACAGGACGTTCTCTTTATTCGACCATTGCACAAATCGCCGGTGCAGCTACAAATATTTTACTCGATCCGATTTTGATTTACGGTTGGCTGGGATTGCCGGAATGCGGCGTCAAAGGTGCCGCATATGCTACTGTTATTGGACAATTTGTCTCCGGCATTGTGGCATTTATTTTCCATATGAAGTTCAATCATGAAATAGACAAAAGTCCCAAATATATGAAGATATCTGGTACGACACTCAAGAGCATCTATGCCGTCGGTTTTCCGGCAATTATTGCACAAGCGGTTATGACCGTGATGACTTATGGCATGAACATAATCCTTGGAAAAATTCCGGAGGTTGGAGAAAATGCTATCACTGTGTATGGTTTGTACTGTAAAGTACAACAGCTTGTGACGTTTGCAGCTTTTGGCTTGCGAGACGCCATAACACCAATTGTTTCATTTAACCACGGAATGCATTCCAAACAGCGTGTCAAGGATGGTATTCGTTATGGTTTAGTCTATACGGCAATTCTTATGATTTTCGGTACGATTTTAATTGAATCGATTGCAATTCCTTTGACGAAGTTGTTTTCTCTATCAGATCAATCTTATGGATTGTGTTTGTCTTGTATGCGGATTATTTTACTTTCATTTTTGTTTGCAGGATTAAATGTTGCTTTTCAGGGTGTTTTTCAAGCATTAGAGAGAGGAATGGAATCTCTCGTGGTTTCTCTTTGTAGACAAATCATCTTCATTTTACCGGTTGCTTGGGCATTGGTGCAGTTGATAAATGGTGCTTCAAATGCATCGTTGGTTTGGTGGACATTCTTAATTGGAGAAGGAGCTACACTTGTTATTTCTATTTTAATGTTTATACCAACATATCGAAAAAAAGTAAATGCAATGGAGGGTTAAATTATGCAAAACAAAATTGTAACCATCAGTCGTCAGTTTGGTAGCGGTGGTAGAGCCATCGGGAAACGATTAGCAGAAACATTAGAAGTTCCATGTTATGATGTGGAGCTGATCGATAAAATCGCACAAGAAAGTGGTTTTGCCAAGGAATATCTTAAAGAGAGTGGTGAATATCGTCCATACAGTAATTGGTTTTTTAATGCTTTCACCACAGGACAGAACGGAAGTCACATGACCAATCAAGATTATATTTGGAATATCCAGAAAAAAATCATTCTTGAGCTTGCTGAAAGAGAACCTTGCGTCATTGTGGGACGCTGTGCAGACTACATTTTGCGTGATGCGGCGTTTGCGGATTGTCTAAAAGTGTTCATTCACGCATCTCTGGCGTATCGTGCGCAACGAATTGTACAGGTGTACGGTGAGCAAGAGGTGACACCGGAAAAACGTTTGAAAGACAAGGATAAACGTCGCAGTGCATACTATCAGTATTATACGGATATGAAGTTTGGGGATTGCAGAAACTATCATTTGGCGTTGGATAGCAGTGCGTTTGGATTGGATAAATGCGTAGAATTGATTGCAGCTGTGTACTAAAAAAAATCGCCTTTCGAGATTGTGAAAAAGGTTGGGGATGAACAATCACAGAAGGCACTCTTTCCGATTCGGTGAAATTATAGACGTTAAAAAAGAGGAAGAAAACCTGCATTAAGTAACGAAGATATAAAGATATCGATCAAGCAATACAGGATAGGCATTTTTTCGGATGTTATCAAATACGAAAAGCTCAATCTAAAAGTTTTCAATTGTTAACGTGAATGCATCAGAAAGCTTTATAAATCCAATCTTTTCTGCAAGACGGGCAGAAGCGATATTATTTGCTGCGCATGACCATTGCGAATACTTTCCACTTCTAATGATATTCTCAGCACAAAGCATGGCTGCGTGCATGGCATAACCTTTATTTCGGAATTTTTCCAGCGTATGAATTCCGATTTCCTGCACTTCTCTTTCCATATAAGCCATCATTGGCGCATCCGTACAGCTAACAAGCTTGCCATTGTCAAAAACACCACAACATAGCTGCATTACAATCATTTCATCAAAGTAATCTTTAACCCAATCTGTATTTCGGCAGTATGGATTTACTGCCTTAAAAAAGGAAAGATATGCTTCATAGTCTGTTTTTACCAAAGCATGTGCCATTTCACAAGAGCTGCAATTTCCTGCATATACGAATTTAATGTTATGGGATAGCGTATTTTCATAAACTTTTAAAATTGATTTCTTTATCATATCAAGTGAAAAATTATTTTTTATTTTATTTTGTAACAACGCTATTTTTGGAGCAGCCTTTTCACCGTAAGAAACAAATATTCGATCGGTTTCTATCCAAACATATAGATCGAATCGTTTGGAATAGCCATTTTGTATGTTATTGCGTTCGTCCGATTGGAGAAATAAAATTTTGGGAGACTCTTTCAATAGAATCTTCTTGTCTCCAATCCAATGGGAATAATAATCTAATGTTATCGCTTTGAAATCCATGATAGAACATCCTTTCTCAATTTTTATTATCATCTATTTCAACAATCAGTAATTTTTCTGTATCCATAGGCACTTCAGCTTGAATGGTTCCATCCATCCATAAAGCTGCACCACCATTTGCATCATTGATACAGATAGAATTTACATAAAGCGTTGTTTTGCAGCAGCATTTTGCTTGCTTGGCATACGCATTTTTTTCTGAAGAATTCCACTTTTCTTTCGTCCATCCAACATATACAAGCCAAAAGAATAAATCTTGTCCCAGAGAAAATCGTTTCGGCTGATCCCATACATCACCGCAAAGTGCAAGTAAACATTTTTTATCGTGATATGTAAAACAAGTGACTGTATTTCCTTCTCTATAATGTGCATCTGCTTTCGATGTATTTTTCCAGCCCTTTAAGATATATCTGTATTTATGAAAAATTTTTCCATTTGAAAGCAATGCACAAGAAGAGTAAATCGAATTGATATCTAATTCATAAAATCCGATTAAAAGGTCAATACCTATTTCTTTCGTGAGATTTAAGAGAAGTTGAAATATCGGAGAATGCACAGATATTGCAATCTTGCAATCCACGTCATAATTCCACGTAAGGCAATGAAAGCCCTATAGATAGCTTTCCCCGAAGCAAATCAAAATCGCATTATTTTCTTTCGCCTGCTGCATATAATGCTTTATTTGGCTCATATTAAACGCAACATCTTTATTTTTTAGTTTTACAGGTGCTAATGCAATTTTCATTTTTATTTCTCCTCGTATAATATAAAATAAAGTAAAAAATTTATCTATCGGTTTGTCAATATTCATGGTATAATTGATATAGAGTATCAATCGGGCGAAATTCTGTTTCCTCTTTCTGCTGTAAAATAATTTTTCCTTCATTCTCATCCACATATTTTTGCAGCGTGTATTATTGCGGTATTTGTCGCCACATTTGCGTACTGCATCAAGAATATTTCTCGTTTGTATACTAGCTTCCACGATCGGAATGCACAATTGTATCCGCTAGTCCATAGCTTTTATGGGCGTTTATGAGTGTTCGTTCATACAAATCCGCACGCATATAGTCCAATCATCAACAAATTGAAGCACTCAAATAGCCCAGAAACGTGGAATTTTTTGTCTTTTGTGGTGGGGACACCCATCCCCACCCTTAAATGCAAAAATACAAGTTTCAAAAATGAGGCGTTACGTATTTACATGATTTTTTCTCATTTGTCATTTTGAGTTTTAGGTTGGTTCTACCCTCTAAAATACAGACTGTAGCGAAGAATCTTTTTGATTATTCTGCAATTGCAAGCTTCACCCTGCAAATCTTTTCACTACAGAACGCCATGCCGTACTTTAGCACTTTCTTGTAGTACTGCTGCTTAAGATTTGCTACATACTTTCTATCTGCAATCTGCTTCATCGTTCTGTCACAAGCAGCATTTAAATCCAAATAATTTTTTGCAATTTTCACTTCAATCACCACAGCAAAGGTACGCTTCCGGTACTCGCAAATTGTAATATCCGTCCTGCCCTTGCCATTTTCACGATTGGATTCCACACGATAGCCACGCTTCCCAAGCAGAAGACCGGCTAAAAATCCATGATAAAAACTCTCATAATTGTCCTGATAACTGATGCTTGAAACAAGCCAATTATTCACTTCATCTTCAAAATCCTCTGCATCGCCATTCACGACAAGTTCATGAATGATGTCGTTTGAACTGGTGTTGCTTCAGTAGGGCTGCGATGGGCATTCTTCATCACTGACAGCAGATTGCACATATTTCAGAATACTCCACGGATTGTAAATCTCTGTTTTTCCAAAACGATATCCGTCATACCATTCTTTCATTTCCGACAATTTAGCTTGTATCCCAAAATCATCTGCAATTTTTTCCACATCTTGCTGTGTAAAGCCAAAACTATGAGAAAAATCATTATTTAAAACTGTATACACATTCAAATTATTGAGTCCAGTAAAAATACTCTCCTTTGAAACTCGCAAACAACCTGTCAGTACGCCAAATTCCAGATAGGGATTTGTCTTTAATGCGCTCTCGAAAACCGAACGAATCAAATCTATCATCTCATCATAAGAGCCTCGAAAATGTGATGCTTCTAGCGGTACGTTATATTCATCGATGAGGATGATGACTTTCTTTTGATAAGTGGCATACAGGCAATCGGATAGCAATCGAATTGCTGAAACATATTCCTTATCCGCAGCCTTATTTTCAAAAATCTCTTGAAATCACTCTTTGTATGATATGCTTAAGCGATTAGAATCCAATATCTCCTCATGCCGAATAAACTCTGATAGGATTAACTTCTTAAATTCAGAAAAAGCATATTCAAAATTTGGCTGCTTCATGCTCTTAAGCGAAAACCGGATATTGCCCCTGATGCTGCATATATTTCTCGCCAGCTTGAGAGATGTTCAGACCATCAAACAAGTATGCATTATCCTCATCCGTCTTTTCAAAGAATCGCTGCAGTATACTGATGTTAAGTGTCTTGCCAAATCGTCTGGGACGTGTAAACAAATTAACAGCACCCTTTTTGTCTAAGATTTCTTTTATCATGAGCGTTTTATCCACAAAGTAATAGCCATCATCTACCAGACGCTTAAAATCCTCTACGCCAATCGGGATAGGTTTGAAGTTACTCATGTGATCCTACCTCACTTTCACCGAAATTTCTACTAGCTTTAGTATAACATAGTTCTGGGAGAAATACAATGCGTTTCTGTGATTTTTTAAGCGTGCATTTAAAATTTCAGATTCAGAGCAGGACGAACCCCAAGCTCATAGTTGACATAGATGCCAAATGTAACGATGTCGCCGTGGGAACAGACTAACGCCGCAGTACGCTGAGAATTGCCGGGCGACCGCAGCCACCACCAACCATTGGCAGTTCGTTCACTTTTTGTCATATATTCTTCTGCTTCGTCTAAGCTCAGTAGGAATATTTTATCTTAGGAATATTTTATCTGTTGTATCGTTGCCGCCGTCTGTGTCATATTCTGGATTATCGGAGTTCGTTAGTTTGGTTTCTACGATCATTTCTTGTTCTTCTTCGGAAAAGCTGTTATAAAACGTACCATTTAAATATGTTCGCAGCGTGCATTCTTCCCACGTAATAGCTTCGTATTCCTCGTTATAGGCTTTTTCTTCAATAACATCTTCCGCAATAATAAGCATAGTGTCTTCTGTTTTATTTAAAACAATCCAGTTATAGCCGCCAAATTCTACAATGTCCCCATTTTCTGCGGCTTCATATATCACCGTAGGATGTTCTTCCTCTATTCCAGCTTTTTCAAAAGCATTATATTTATATGTAGTAGCATAATCACCACTTTCATAATACTCCATCGCCGTATTGTACTTACCGTTTGGAATAATCACCGTGTTTAACAAAATTACAAACACTACAACAATAGCAACAACCACGAAACCGGATACGCTCGCTATCATCTTATTTCTCCACTTGCGCCGGTTTGCTTCCTGGATTCTCGCTGCTTCTTGACGAGCTTTTTCTTCTTTTTTTCGCTTTTCTTCTGCCTTGATTTCTTCGATCCGATTTTTACACCGTTCAATCTCATCGTTCGCATCACAAAAACATGCTATACTTTCAAAAACATGAATCGCTTCTTCTAAATCTTCAATGGTATCCTCTCTTTTCAAGCGAATCGTATAGTTGTAGATTTCGCTTTTTCGTCTTGCTTCCGGCGATAATAAAAAAACGCTTTGTTGTCACCTCCTCTGTCTGCTGCACTCATTGTCATTCTAGCTGAATTACACTGACATTCCAATGCTAAAATTTCACAAGTCTCCGCTTGCACCACAGCGTCCGAAAAATCTCCAAGGCTTTCAAAAATCGCCTTAACATTGCGATACACCTTTGCACTGTCATATTTTTTTGCTTGTTCCATCTTCTGCACAGCTTCATTATAAATGCTCTGTTTATCATAATCCTCCAGCTGAGGTTTTAGCGCATTATTCTCCAAACACTGTGCCTTCTTGAAGTTCTCCATTGCTTCTTTACCTCGCTTTCGCTGAAATTTCCACTAGCTTTAGTATAGCATAGTTTCGGAAGAATTGCAAGGATTCCATATGATTTTTAAAAAGGATGCGATGTGTTTGGTATGCAGCTACGATTATAGTAGACATTATGGAGATTCGTCTCTTTGTGTGTTCTGCTAGTCTTACAACGGATTGTTTTTTTCATTCTACGTCAGTCCTTGTTTGATTCCTTGTCGTGCGATAAGGAAAAAATTGATCCTGTATAATAAAGGTTGTCATTCTAATTGATTTGGCAAAATCATTGTCATAGTAGTAAATTTTTTAGTGAATATTATTATGAAACAAAGCAATCTAACGAAATTTTGAAGTGATATTGACAATTGTTCAAAAATAAGCTATGATAACATTGTAAATATATTAAGCATACGTGTTTTATAGGAATTTAGGAGGAAAGTGCATTATGGCAAAGATATATAAAAGCATGATGGAATTGATTGGCAATACCCCTTTGGTAGAAGTCGTGAACCTAGAAAAGTACTTGAATTTGCAGGCACACATACTGGTGAAGCTGGAATATCTAAATCCTGCAGGCAGTGTGAAAGACCGTATTGCCAAAGAGATGCTGGAGGATGCAGAGCAAAAAGGTCAGTTGAAATCGAATTCAGTTATTATTGAACCAACCTCAGGAAATACGGGGATTGGTTTGGCATCCCTTGCTGCGGCAAAAGGCTATCGGGTGATTTTAACTATGCCGGAAACAATGAGCGTGGAGCGTCGAAATATTTTGAAAGCGTATGGTGCGGAAATTGTTTTGACGGATGGTGCAAAGGGCATGAAAGGTGCAATTGAACGTGCCAAAGAGCTAGAAAAGGAAATGCCGAATAGCTTTATCCCAGGGCAGTTTGAAAACCCTGCCAATCCGGAAGCACACCGAAAGACAACTGGACCGGAGATTTGGAAAGATACGGACGGTCAAGTGGATTATCTAGTTGCTGGTGTCGGAACAGGTGGTACAGTAACAGGGACAGGGGAGTATCTCAAGTCTAAGAATCCAGGCATCAAGGTTATTGCTGTAGAACCGGCTACCTCACCGGTGCTTTCTAAAGGAAAAGCAGGTCCACATAAAATACAGGGAATAGGTGCTGGATTTGTGCCACAAACGCTCAATACCGAAATTTATGACGAGGTATTTCCAGTGGATAATAATGTTGCGTTTGAAACGGCAAAGCTATATGCAAAACAAGAAGGCGTGCTTGTGGGTATTTCCTCTGGCGCAGCACTTTATGTTGCATTGGAAATAGCACGACGTCCGGAAGCTACTGGAAAAACAATTGTAGTAATACTGCCGGATAGCGGTGATCGGTATTATTCTACGGCTTTGTTTGGCAAATAAAAGGAGGATAAGAATGAAAGTTTCGAGCAAAGTGGAATGTGGCATTTTGGCTATGCTGGACATTGCACTGTATTCAGATCGAAATGAGACAGTCAATGTAAGTAAGACTGCGGCTCGTCAAAATATTTCTGTGAAGTATTTGGAACAGATTCTGCCAGCACTGCGACAGGCTCGTTTGATTTGCAGCGTAAAAGGACCAAAGGGAGGTTACCGAACTGCTAAGCCAGCAGCATCAATTACATTGCGAGAAGTAATTGATGCATTAGATGTAACGGTACTTGGAAATGTGGAATTTTCAGAGAAAGACCAAAATTCTACTTTAAAGGATGTGGTGCAAAAGTTGCTTTGGAATGAAATGACCGAGCTGCTACAACAATGTGCAGAAAAAATTACATTGGCAGATTTGATGGAAGAATATCAAAAGGTAAGTGAAGAATCGTTGATGTACTATATATAAAATAAAAATCTGCGGTTGGTTTTCAAAGCTGAAATACTGCAGATTTTTGCGTAAATATAGATATTTTTACAGTTCAGTTCTAATACTAATAAAATGTTACTTTCGTAAACTTGCTTTTTCAATGGTCTGTTGCAAAGTACAATTTCCGGCACAAGCGGATATCTATCCGTGCAGAATTCTCGATTTAGTCAATCGAGACAGGATTCTCACATACTGCGCCGAAACGTTTTAAACTGCGGGTTGATATTTTGAACTGTTTCAGACTTTGCAAATTTCGAATGCTCATGAAAAAGACTCGATAAGAAAAACTAGAAACAATATCACGCATATTGCCACGCAGACGACGACTACGACTTTTGCCAGCGTTTTATTTTTCACACGTTTAATCTTCGCCAGAACACCCGTTGAATAAAAAACTGCCATGAGCAATGCACTGTATGCAAAGCTAAAAGTCAGTCCTATAATATAATCCGTCACCGGTAACGAATGAAACCCGACCAGCGTCAGCATCAAGAAACCAACGATCATAGAACACAGCCCGGCGATACTGATGATTCTAAAACGCTTTAACAGGACGTTCTTTTCCTCTTCCGCATATTCCGCAACGAGTAGCATCTTTTCTTTTTCCGCCTGGTTCATATTCTCACCTTTCCTTTCTCCGTCAAGGATTTCACGGACATCCACATCGTAAAAATCTGCAAGATCTACCAGTATACTGAGGTCTGGCATATTGTTTCCGTTTTCCCACCGGGATACTGTGCGGTCCGTGATATGGAAACGTTCCACAAGCTGCTCTTGTGTCAGCTTTTTCTCTTTTCGCAATTCTCGTAGGAAAGCACCGATTTTCTTTTGATCCACACGATCACCACCTTTCAACGAACATTCTATCAGACTGACAGGAAAAATACCACAACACAAAGCGAGAAAATGCCGCTTTTCATCCCGACATATCCTGTCTGGTTCTAAAAATTGTATGATTTCATAGGGTTAGTTACCGCCGTACATCCCAATTTCTAGTTTTGCGCCATGTTCATTATACGATGCCTGAATGAGAAAAGCAAGATGATGCGGGTTTAAAATAATTTTGTCAATAATAGTTAACACATTTTCTACACGAATTTACCTCAAGCAACGAGTGTAGTACCGTTAATACTGCTGTCGTTTTACCGCAAATGGCACACTGCTCTGCCGAGCCGATTTCCAGCACTGGCTTCACTGCCTGTACCTTGTATTCCTGTTCGTATTTCCGATTCTCTGCCATTTTCAGTTCTCTTTTCACCTTTTTATTATATAGGATCATACTCACATTGTTTTCTCATGCTTACGTGGCTTACTGATTTTTATCTTGGTAATCTTAGACCAAAAATTACCATGAAAAATAGAATATGCGATTGCAAAGAATGTCTTGTGATTGCATATTTTTTTGCATATTTCGTTTTAGTGGTGCATAGGTATACGTGTGGGAGGAGATTATGTTATGGTTGCTGGAGAAAAACGAAAAATTGTTCAAACTATGATGATTTTGCTGGTAGGTTTGGTTTGTTGTGTAGCGTTTGCGGACACTGTACAGATGCGTCTTACTTCAGCGGTAGAACGCTGTCTGACCATACTGATTCCATCATTGTATGCTATGATGATTTTGGCACAGTGCCTCACTGCTACGGGAGTCTGGAAAATTGTCGCTCGTCCTTTGCGTACACTTTGTCAAAAATTATTGCACCTCCCTAACGGATGTTTTGCGTTATTTTTACTTAGTCAAATTGCTGGCTATCCTGTGGGTGCTGGTATGCTGCGCAATCTTTATGAAAACGATACTTTATCGAAACGAGATGCTGGGCGGCTTTTATGCGTATGTTACGGTAGTGGACCAGCATTTTTACTGGGGCTTATACGACAGCAGCCTTACCGTTATCGTCTTTTTGGGGTTATGCTTTTCTCGCAAATTTTTGCCAATTTTCTGTTGCTCGTGCTACAGCTACGTCGCTGTCCCATTCAGTTACGAAAGGATGCTGATATAAAATTGCAAGCACTTTCTGCGACAATGTTGGTAGAAGCAACTGCAAATGCTGGGAAATCTCTGTTGCTTTTGTGTGGGATTGTATTGATTTTTTTAGGAGCCTGTGGCGTTTGTGATGCATTTGGAATATTTCAACTTTTGGAGCAAATCACCATAAGCTGTGGCATAACTGTTCCTATAAAAGTCCTATGGGAGAGCGTTTTTGAAGTAACCTATGCGGTACAGTTGGCATTGCCTTTTGCAATAGAAATTCCGATGTTGACAGGCCTTTTGGCGTTCGGTGGTTTGTGCGTTATGATGCAGGTTCGAGTAGCAGCTGGTGAAATTTTTTCCGTGAAGCGTTTTTTTTTGCTTGTCGTATTTTTGCAGCGATTCTTTCTGCCGGAATTTGTCGTTTGGCGATGTTGCCATTTCACTGGGCCGAGGATACTACCACTTATCAATCGACGATACAGCCCATGATACCGGTGGTGAATCAATCAGGAATTTTTCCAGCGTGTATGCTGGTAATGATGACGGTATTATTGTTGCTAGAAGTGTGGGAAAAATAAAAAATGATAGTTTCGTAATTTTACGAAACTATCATAAAAAAGAAAAAGATTTTCCTATTTTTTTCGCTGTGTTTCCAGCATCATGTCTTTCACTTTGAGTAATCGAATTTGCGTGCTGCGTTCGTTTTCATCCAGTTTCATGCTGATATATCGAATTTTTTCCGTATATTCTGGAATTAAGACGTGTTCTAACGCATTGACACGTCGTCTTGTTTTTTCAATCTCTGATGCAAGCAGTGTACACGATTTTTCTGTCTCAGCAAGTTTCAGCATATCTGGAAACACTGCTGACAGCGATGCAACCGCTGTGTCAAGATCAACGGAAGTATCAACGAATCCATAGGAAAAAATGTCGCTGGAATCTACGGTTCTTGTTTGATACTGAAACGATGGTACATCTACGCTCATGATATTTTTACTGGTCACCGTGGCAGAAACGCTCTGCTTTGGAGCGAGAAGTGCCGTTTTTACAGCTGCATCGTTCATGACTGCTGCTGCCAGAGCAAAGTCAAGATTGGCTTTTGCAATACCTTTCTCTACTTTTTGGCGCAACATCTGATTTTCTCGTACAAGTTCTAGGAATTGTCGCATCAGCTCGTCACGTTTGTCTTTCAATAGCTTGTGCCCACGTCGAGCAGTGGTCAACTTTTTTTTCAGTCGTGACAGTTCCATTCGAGTGGGGTTGACTTGTGTTGCCGTCATGAGATATCCCCCTCATCATCATCTTGTGATGCCTTGTAATACTTTTCAAGATAGCTTTCTTTGATACGTTTTAGTTCTGCTCGTGGTAAAATTCGTAGTAGTTTCCATCCAATATCCAGAGTTTCTTCGATTTCACGGTTAGTATCGTATCCCTGTGAAACATATTCCTTTTCAAATGCGTCAGCAAATTCAGCGTATTTTTTGTCAGTTTCGGTAAGTGCTGCTTCTCCCAAAATTACCATCAGTTCTTTGGCGTCTTTTCCTCTTGCATAAGCGGAGAATAGTTGATTTAAGGTATCAGCATGATCTTCACGAGTTTTGCCTTTACCAATGCCCTTGTCTTTCAGACGAGATAGGGATGGCAATACGTCAATCGGTGGCGTAATATTTTTACGGTACAGTTCACGTGAAAGGATAATCTGTCCTTCGGTGATATATCCAGTCAAGTCAGGAATCGGGTGTGTTTTGTCATCCTCTGGCATAGTTAAAATCGGAATCATGGTAATTGACCCTTTTTTTCCACGTTGTCGTCCAGCACGTTCGTACATCTGCGCCAAATCTGTATACATATATCCCGGGTAACCACGGCGGCTTGGAACTTCTTTTCGTGCAGCAGATACTTCACGCAGTGCATCGGCATAGTTGGTAATATCTGTCATAATAACAAGTACGTGCATATCCAAATCAAATGCCAAATATTCTGCTGCAGTGAGTGCCATACGAGGCGTTGCGATTCGTTCTACTGCGGGGTCGTTTGCAAGGTTGATAAACAGCACAGTTCGGTCAATTGCACCTGTTTCACGGAAGGATTGGATAAAATAATCTGCTTCCTCGTAGGTGATTCCCAAAGCTGCAAATACAACTGCAAATGGCTCATCAGTGCCACGAACCTTTGCTTGTCGTGCAATTTGTGCTGCAAGCTGTGCATGTGGCAAACCAGATGCCGAAAAAATCGGCAGCTTTTGTCCACGTACCAGTGTGTTCAGACCGTCAATGGCAGAAATTCCCGTCTGAATAAATTCCTGCGGATAGTTTCGTGCAGCTGGATTCATTGGCAAACCATTGATGTCCATCCGCTTTTCTGGAATCAATTCTGGACCGGTGTCAATAGGATTTCCCAGTCCATCAAAAACACGAGACAGCATATCTGGCGATACGCCCAATTCCATGGTACGTCCTGTAAAGCGAACGCTGGAAGTGGCAGGGTTAATGCCGGCAGCATTTTCAAACAGTTGTACCAATGCATTCGATCCATCTACTTCTAAAACTTTGCAGCGTCGTTTTTCGCCGTTTTTCAATTGAATTTCACCGAGCTCATTGTAAGTGACACTCTCTACGTCACGCACCAGCATCAAAGGTCCTGCGACTTCTTCAATGGTACGATATTCTCTTGGCATTATCCATCCCTCCGATCGATTAGTGCAGCAGTCTGTGCTTCTAGCTGTTGTGCAATCTGGGCATAGTGTGTGTCGATTTCGCTAATTTCTGTATACTTAAAGCGTCCAATATCCTCTCTTGCCGGTAGTGACGCTAGAGATTCGATTTCCGCTCCCTGATCCAATGCTGCACGGCTCAAATCATAATATTGCAGAATTAGTTTCATCATGAGATATTGTTTTTCTGGTGGTGTGTAGGTGTCGATTTCGTGGAATGCATTTTGGTGGAGATAGTCTTCCCGAATCGAGCGTGCTGCTTCCAGCTTCATACGATCACCCGGTGACAACGCATCCATTCCTACCATCTTTACCATTTCATCCAGTTCCGCTTCTTCTTGTAAGAGTAACATCATTCTTGCACGTAGCTCCATCCAATCCGGTGCAATGTTTTCTACAAACCAGTTTTCAATCATGTCCGTATATAATGAATAGGAGTTAAGCCAATTAATCGCCGGAAAATGCCGCTTATACGCCAAATCAGAATCCAAGCCCCAAAACACCTTGACAATACAAAGAGTTGCTTGCGATACCGGCTCTGAAATGTCACCGCCAGGAGGCGATACAGCACCAATTACCGTCAATGCACCCTCTTCACCATTCAGTCCAACAACTCTGCCGGCACGCTCGTAGAACTGTGCCAAACGAGAACCGAGATAAGCCGGATAGCCTTCTTCACCGGGCATTTCTTCCAAACGGCCAGACATTTCACGTAGTGCCTCTGCCCAGCGAGAAGTAGAATCTGCCATCAGTGCAACAGAATAACCCATATCTCGGAAGTATTCTGCGATTGTAATACCTGTATAAATAGACGCTTCACGAGCCGCAACTGGCATATCTGATGTGTTAGCGATGAGTACCGTTCGTTCCATCAAGGATTTTCCTGTTTTCGGGTCAACCAATTCGGGAAATTCGTTTAATACGTCGGTCATTTCGTTGCCACGTTCGCCACATCCAATATATACCACAATGTCAGCTTCTGCCCATTTTGCAAGCTGATGTTGCACCACCGTTTTACCGCTTCCAAAAGGTCCGGGAACAGCAGCAACGCCTCCCTTTGCCAAAGGAAACAGGGTATCTATGACTCGTTGTCCAGTTATCAATGGCATATCTGGCGACAATTTATGGTCATATGGTCTGCCACGCCGTACCGGCCACATTTGCATCAAGGACAGCTGATATTGTTTTTCACCATCCTGTAAGACACATATGGTATCATCCACATGAAAGTTGCCATGTTTGATTTCTGTAACCGTACCGGAGATATTAGGCGGTACAAGAATTTTTTGCGTCACCAGTGTTGTTTCTTGTACAGTACCGATGACATCACCACCCTTCAGTACGTCGTCCACCTGCACACAAGGTTGAAATTCCCACAGTTTTTCTCGCTTTAGTGATGGAACTTCCACGCCACGGGCTAAGTTATTGCCTGACAGTTTCATAATATCATCCAGTGGTCGTTGAATTCCATCGAAGATACTGCCGATTAATCCGGGACCCAGTTCTGCTGAAAGAGGCATTCCAGTGGAAACGACATCTTCTCCACGTCCCAGACCGGAAGTTTCTTCATAAACCTGAATAGATGCCAAATCGTCGTGAATTTCAATGATTTCGCCGATGAGACGTTCTTTTGAAACACGCACCACATCGAACATATTTGCATCTTTCATGTCTTTTGCAATGACCAATGGTCCTGCAACTTTTTGAATAGTTCCATTCTTCATCGAATTTTTCACCTCACTATTATTTCGTTAAATCCGTTCCTACGGCTTTGATCATTGCTTCTTGAATGACTCGGCGTCCGTAGCCGGTGCTTCCAGATACGCTAGGAATCGGAATGATTGCCGGAGTGGCTTTTTCTCGATATTTTTCTAATACCTCCGGTATTGCCTCCGCCAATGGCTCAGTCAGATATATCACTGCCGTTTTTTCTTTTGCCAAACGCTGAATACACGCTGTGGCATCGTTACCATTTCCTATAAAATAGGTGTCTAGCCCCAATGCTGCAAAGCCGTAGACCGAATCTCGGTCGCCAACTGCTGCGATTTTATACGTTTTAGACATAAAGACGCCGCACCCTCTCTCGTATCAGATGATCATGAATATGATTTTGCTTGCCGGAAAGAATTAGTGACACTGCACGTAGTTCTGTCTGTTTCGCATTGAAATACGCTAAAATTGGTGCAGAAGTAAAGCTTTCAAATTTTGCCTGTTCCAGAAAATCCATATATTGATTATCACACCATGTTTCAAAAGCAGCTGCTGATTGTTTCATGGCTTCTGCACCGTCGCTTTTTCCGGTTTGTTCTAATAATTCTACCAGAGCCTCTATGCCAGATGCTGCTTTTTTTACAAGGCTGTCTAGGTAAAGTGTACCACCGTCGTATAGTGCATAGTGCAAAAATTCCTCTGACTTATGCATCATAGCGCAGCGCAATGCAATTTTCCAGTTGGAGAGATCTGCTGTCAATGCTGCACTGTCCTGTAAAAATGTGTCATCCGATTGTTTTGCTGTATCTTCCAAAGCACGTAGCTTTGCACGGTCGATGTGCATTTCACATACCTGTCTGTTCTGCAATCGATAGAGCAAGCGGAGTGATTCCTCTGCCGTTTCTGCAAGAGATTTTGGCAACTCACTATAGTCACGCTGTCGGATACAATTTGCAATTTTTTCGCCAGCTATTGTGCCGTGTGGGAGCAAAAATAGTGTAGGATCCTGTTCTATAAAAGTGGCTTTAACAGAAACCTTGATGTTGTGATAATCCTGAGGCAACTGTAAAAATGATAGCAGCGTGTCATCTGCCACTTCTTCAAGAAATTTCCACAATTCCTCCGTTGCATCCTGTACCAGTGATCCGCTTTTTTCCGATGAATCGCCATTGTCGTAGCCTTTATCTCGTAGTGTTCGCAAGACGACGGTGTAGCTGTCCGCTGTGAGCATTTGTTCTAGGTCGGTACGCTTAAGCAAAAATACCTCTTTGGAGCGTACTCGTGCAACGCTATAGGCATAGTTATTTTCTTTCATCGGCGTTCTCCTGTGGAAATAACACGGCACGTACCACATCTTGTAAGCGATCTTTTCCCACACGGAATAGTTCTTGTATAGAACAGTTTTCCGTGATTTCACCGTATCGAAGCAAAAAACCGCTGTCGATTTTGATCGGCGTTTTTGAAAGTGTCAGATTATGCTTTTTTATCGCCTTTTTAAAATCAGGTATCACACGTGCTAAGTCGGTTGCATTTAATTGCAGTTCGCCACTTATGTCACTGGCATACGCTTGTAGAATCGTTTCCAAGAAGTTAAAATATGCTGTGTCGGACATCTCCAGAATTGTTTGATATGCCTTATTTAGTGCAGTTGTGATACACTTTTGCTTTTCCTGTAGTAAAATTCTGCGAGTTAATACATCATTTGCAGAAGATTGTCGTACCAACACTCGATGGTATGCTGCATCGGCTTGAGATGCAGCATTTTTTTGCATTGTCGCTGCATCTGATTCTGCAATAGCTCGCACCTGTGTCGCATATTGTTCTGCTTCATCCAATGTTTTTGATGCGACTTGATTCGCATCCGCCAGAATGCCTTCTAAAATTTGTTCCAGTCCGTTCATAGCTGCCGCCTTACAGAGCCGATACACCGAAGATTGCCAGAATGGATACTAGCAATGCCAAGATGGCATAGGTTTCTACCATTGCGGCAAAGATCATGCCTTTGCTCATTTGGTCAGGTTTTTTTGCGATCATCATAATACCGGAAGCTGCAGCTTTTCCTTGACTAATTGCTGAAAACAGTCCAACGAATGCAATCGGTAGACAAGCGGCAAGGTAAAGCAGACCTTTTGCAGGTGTTACATCAGCATCGCCACCTAGGATTCCCACTTGACTCAGCGTAATAAATGCAATCAACAAGCCATAGATGCCTTGGGTACCAGGCAGTAGCTGCATGATCAAAACTTTTGAGAATTTCGAAGGATCCTCGGTGACAACACCGGCTGCTGCCTGGCCAGCCTTGCCGACACCAATAGCAGAGCCAATTCCGCTAAATAGCGAAGCAACCGCTGCTCCAAGCAGTGCAAATACAATTCCTAAATTATCCATTAGAATAACCTCCTTAATTTTCATTCGTGCGAACCTCTGATGGTTCATGTTGGAATTTATAATATCGGGTGTTTGCAGCAAAGGGTTTGAATTCTCGTCCGCCACCCTCGTAGAATTTACTGAAGAATTCTACGAATTGCAATCGATTGGTATGCACGTACGCACCTAATAGATTGACGCCAATATTCAAAGCGTGTCCAATGAGAAACACTAAGATGAACAAGATTGCACCTACGACGCCGTCACCAAACATACTGCCCATTTTGTTAAACACTGTTGCAATAACACCGGTCGCCAATCCCAGTGCAAGTAGTCTGGAATAAGACAAGATGTCGCTGAGCCAGCCCGTGATGTTATAGAGGGAGTATAAGCCTTTTGCCAGTCGTTTTCCGATGCCACCGAAACGGGATGTGGTGAGGACGATTCCCAGTGCACCGATTCCGGCAATTACTGCTGCAATGTTTGCTGCCCAAGTGGGGAGTTTGGCAGAAATACTTGCCATTTCCAAGAACATATCAACATGGAACAAATAGACAATGCCACCACCGACCAGCATAAACCAGCAGATACAGTCGGAAAATGCAGACGCATAATCCTTTCGTTTAAGATATTGGTAAAGAGAAATGCCCAGACCAGTGAATAGGTGGATTATGCCAAATAAAAAGCTAAACATAAGCATTTTCATGGGATTGTTAACCGGTTCAAACCATACTGGCGGAATACTGATTTCATGATTAAAAAAGGTAGAAGAAATTACTGACACAGCATCGCCGAAGTAGCTGCCGAACATGATACCCCAAAACATGGTAGAGATGCCACAAAGAAGAAACATTTTTAGGGATTTACGCATAGATTCTTCCATGTTGCGGAACTTTCTGAGAGCAATACCGCAACTCAGTACCATGACAAGACCGTATCCAGCATCTGAGAACATCAAGCCGAAAAAGATATAGTAAAAAATGGACATAATTGTAGTGGGATCAATTTCACTTTTTCGTGGCATAGCAAAAGTACGGACAATCCCTTCAACGGGCTGTGCCAGCACAGGATTTCGCAATAGTATCGGTGGTTCTTCCATAGCGGATTCTGGTTCAATTTCTATTGCCGTATGGTAAACGTGTTCAAGTTGTGCTGTTAGATCGGGAACTGATTCCTCCGGTACGTAACCACTTAAAGCAAAGATGTGGTTTCGCTGGTGGAGTTCACTGAGTACCTGATATTTGTCGGTGCGCATATCGAAGTAGTCGATGAGGAATTTCATGGCGTTACGTGTGCCGCGGTAGAGGATGATTTCTTTTTCTAACTCCTGTATCTCTTGTTCTAGCTGCGCAATTTGTTTTTCTTGTATTTGCTGCATTTCTTTTGGAATATGGGAAAATGCAATTTTTGGACGAGAAAATCCGATGGAACGCAGAAGTGTTTCACAGTGCGCTACATCCTCGTTGCGACACACTAGCCAAACGCAGGTTTGTTGTGGCTGTGCATCTATGACTTCGATTGAGATGGCAGGTGTTTCGCCATCCTGTGTGTTTGCAGCCGCATCATAGCGACTGAGAATCTCCGTCTCAGAAAGCTGTTCCGTAAAAACGCCTGCTATACCGACACAGCTTTTTACTCTGCCGTTTCCAGTGGTGGAGTCCCATTCCATCGGAACATCCAGTGTTAGCCAAGGCTGCAGTTCCTCTAGAACGGATTTGCAGTGGACGATAGCATTTTGTTTTTCAGTAATTTCATCAGAACGGGAAATCAGTTCTTGTGCAATGTGTTGCATTTCTGGAATATCATCTACAAATTGGTAATACAGTTGCGTGGATAAAGGCTTACGCCCCTTTAGCGAGGAGAAAAGCCCTGTGGATTCAGGTGCGTATTTTTGTAAGATTGCCAATGCACGTTCTCCTTGATTTCGCTGGCGCAGAAATTCAGATTGTGCCTCGCCGGTGCTTATCTGAGAAAATCCTTGTTCCACCTCGTTGGGATTGGGTTGTGAAATGTCCAAAATTTGTTGTCTCTGTAAATATTCCAGAACGGCTTTACGGTCTTTTTTGTTGCCGTATATGGTAATATGGCACATGGGTACTTTCAAGTTTCATCACCTACTTTTTTGGATTTGCTTTAAGGCTGTCCCAACGTTTGGAATACCGCTTGTATAGCTGTCTGCATCCGTGTTTCGGCGTCGGCACGAAGCTGTGCAGCTTTCTCATTGGCAGAAGTGGCGGTGTGTTCCTGTTGGAGCTTTGCGATTTTTTCTGCCTCGGCGATACGAGCAGCTATTTGTTGTTTGGCAGAATCTTTTGCCTTATGGCGTATCGTTTCCGCCTCTTCCCGTGCCTGTTTGCGGATCACATCAGCTTGTTTTTTTGCTGCGGATTCAATTTCAGCCGCCTGCTTTTCCGTTGCAGCAATTCGCTCCATGGTTTCTTTTGCCATAGTTCCTCCTTTCGGTTGATTTGAGATGGTATTTGTAATATGCAAAAAGGGGTCATCCATAATTATTATACCAGAATAATAAGTAAATAACAAGGGGTATTTTTATAAATTTTTCGAATCTTCCATTGGCTATTATCCATTATTCGTTATGTTTTACCTCACATACAGTTAAAACGTTGTCGTCTACAGAAAAACGGATTTCCCATTCGCCAAAGGTGAAGCCGTAAATGCGTTTCGAGTCGTGTTGATAGGAGGGGCGAGGGTCTTGTGCCAAAAGTTCGATAAGCCCCACTTGTAAATGCACTGGAATTTGCTTTTGTAATGTGTCTGGAAAGACGACGTTTAAGCGATAATTTGCTGTTGTTTCTGAAAAACCACCTTTAGCCACAGGGATACTATCGATGTGAGGAAGATAGGGTTTGATGTCGTAGATTGGTGTACCATTCATTAAATCTGCGCCTGACACGAGAAGATATGGCGCATAATTTCCGTGTAGACAGATCTCATCGAGCTTTACTACAGACAGTCCGATTGGGTTGGGGCGGAAGGGAGAACGTGTGGAAAAGATTCCCATTCGACGGTTTCCGCCCAGTCGTGGCTGACGAACTGTAGGCGACCAGTTTTCACGAATGGCTTTGGAAAACTCCCAGATAAGCCATATATGGGAGTATCCTTCTAGTCCTCGGAAAGCTTCGATAACTCGATATTCTGGTTTGAAGTAGATTTTGGATGGCAAGGGGACTATACCACTTTGACGAGGAATGCCGAATTTTTCGTAGAAGTCGTTTTCGATATGCACAATGGGTTCGAGTTTCATTGAGTGATACCTCCGCTTTTTATGTGTTTTTATGTGCTTTATAAATGTAGCCAAAAGTGCTATACTATTAATATAACTACTTATAACTATTATAACGCATTATTAAGGAGTTTTCAACTATTTATTTTATATTATAAAAGGAGGTTCATTTCATGAAAAAATTTGTGTTGACTAATCGTCAAAAAGGAACATTTTGTATGATTTTATCTGCATTTTCCTTTGCTTGGATGAATGCATTTGTCCGGCTTTCCGGTGATTTACCTTTTTTACAGAAGAGTTTTTTTCGCAATTTCGTGGCACTTTTATTTGCACTATTTATGTTATTGCGTCAACCAAAATCTGAATCTGAAAAAAATAAGCGGCTCGCTATTTTTCGTCCGACAAAAGGCGCATTGCCTTATCTTGTAATTCGTGCAGTCGCAGATACAGTAGGAATTCTCTGTAACTTTTATGCCATTGACCATTTAGCACTGTCAGATGCTTCGATTCTCAATAAAATGTCACCCTTTTTTGCGATTCTCTGTTCCTGGATTTTACTTCGGGAAAGACTCTGCTGGAAGCAAGGTCTTATCGTAATAGGGGCATTGGTGGGAAGTTTATTTGTAGTAAAACCGAGTTTTTTGAATGCGAATCTGTTTCCATCATTGATTGGACTTTTAGGAGGAATTGGTGCCGGCGTGGCTTATACTATGGTTCGTCGTTTGGGACAAATTGGCGAAAATAAGGCATATATCGTTTTTTTCTTCTCGATGTTCTCGTGTGTAATTACATTGCCCTATTTGCTGTTTTCTTATACGCCAATGACGTGGCATCAACTAATATTTTTACTTTTGGCAGGTCTTTCTGCAACTGGTGGACAGTTTGGCATTACTTCGGCGTATTGTTACGCTCCAGCGAAGGAGATTTCTGTTTATGATTACGTCCAAATTCTCTTTGCAGCAGCACTTGACTATATTTTCTTTCAACAAATACCGGATTGGATGAGTATTATTGGCTACCTTATTATTATTGCGATGGCGGTGGTCATGTTTTTTTTCAATAAAAAAGAGGACGTACAGGTGTTACATTGAAGAAATCGTAAAAAATTGTGAAATTTGCAATAAAACTATTGACAGCAGCGAAAAAATGTGGTACATTAAGTATAGTTTTACGATCTTAAGGAGGCTTATTATGAAACATATTCCAAAAAAATTGCTGACGATTGCACTTGTAGGGACGTTGGCAATCAATGCAGCTGCTTTCAGCAGTACGATCGCATCGTCTGCGGACAGCAGCACGAAGTATGAATTCGAAGACGGTGATTATACGGGAACACTGACGGCGGCAGATGCGGCATCCGGTGGGTATTATATCTTCTTCGAAAATGGCGGTGAAGAAGCAACTGTTACGATACCGGTTGAAACAACCGGTATGTATGACATTGTAATTGGCTTTAATTCGCAGTATGGCGCAAAAACCGAATATTTGATGGTGAATGACGTCAACCAAGGGTCATTCCAGTGTGCTGCAACAAGTGCGGATGAAATTGCAGAGGTTACTGCCGGAACAGTGAAGCTTTCCGCCGGTGACAACGAAATTGGTGTACAGTGCAGCTGGGGCTGGGTTTATGTTGACTATGTCTATATTTATGAAGCAGATTTACCGGAAGTTACCGCTAGTGATACAAGTTGTTGCGACTCTGAAGCAACTGAAGAAACACAAAAGCTAATAGAATTCCTGTCTTCTGTTTATGGTGAGTATGTCATTTCCGGTCAACAAGAATACTATGGTACGTCCCGTGACGATGAATTTGATTATATTGAAGATTTGACGGGCGAGCTGTCGGTTATCCGTGGCTTTGACTTCGGTAATAATTGCCCACTGTATGCTTGGGACGATGGCGTAACCGATCGTATTATCAACTGGGTGAATAATGAAGGCGGTATTGCAACTGCAAGCTGGCACTTGAATGTACCGGTTTCAATGGATTCTTATACCGTAGGCTCAACCATGAGCTTTGATCAGACAACTTATTCTGAAGAAACTGACTTCGTGACAGCAAATGTCATGATTGAGGGCACAAAGGAATATGAGTACTTCCTTCTAGCAGTGGATAATTTGGTGGAACAGCTTCTTGAGCTTCAGGATGCGGGTGTACCACTTCTATTCCGTCCGTTCCACGAGGCAGAGGGCAATGGCGGTTCAGATGGTTCTGGAGCATGGTTCTGGTGGTCAAAAGAGGGAGCAGAAATATATGTAGAATTGTATCAATATCTCTACACGCTGCTGACTGAAGAATATGGCATTCATAACTTGATTTGGGAATTTAATAGTTATACATACTCAGATGAATCCGCAGAATTTTATCCGGGCAGAGATTATGTTGATATCATCGGCTACGATAAGTACAATGCATACGATTGGACAACCGGTACTGCGACACCGAATGAAAGTGCGATTTCTTCCACATTCTATTCGTTGATTTCGATGTATGACAACACCAAAATGATTGCAATGATGGAGAATGACACCATTCCATCTGTAGAAAATATGACAGACGAAGGTGCATATTGGCTGTATTTTATGCCGTGGTATGGCGATCATTTGATGAGTTCTAGCTATAACGATCCGAATACGTTGATAGAGACTTATCAGAGTGATCTGGTCTTGACACTGAGTGAATTCAAAGAGATGTACAGCGACTTCCAAGCTTTAGGTACAACTGTGACATGGGAAACGGAGACAACGACTTCAAAGACAACGACGGAATCTACCACGACTACACTGCCAGATATCGAAGGTGCAGAATTTGCTACCGTTAAGAGCAGCAGTGGCAATTATACCATTAGCTTTGACCAAGCAATTGGTGATGTGGTTTACCTGATTTTGGAGGCAGATGATTCTGTTACCTATGCAAATGGCTGCGTCGACATTTCTGTTAATGTGGATGGCACGGATTATTGGGTAAGCTTTAATATGGAGATGGATATGACTGGCGACACAGCAGTTGTCCTGACAACTGACAACATATTTAATATCACTTATAATAATGGTACAAGTGAAGTGACAGATGAGGATCTGATTGCAACCATCGTGGCAGTTGCACAGGAACAGACTAGCGGTCAAGTACAGATCTGGTGGGCAAATGACGGCAGTGGCAGTGCGGTGGACACCTCGTTGGTGACACTGACGGCAGCCTATATTTTGACGGATACGGGAGATACAACGACGGAGTCTACCGAGGATACGACTGAAACGACGACTGAAACAACCACAGAAACGACAACGGAATCTACCACAGAATCTACCACAGAGTCCACAACAGAAGAATCCACGACGGAATCCTCTGATGTAACCGAAGAAACCACGACAGAGACAACGACTGTTTCTGAAACGGAGACAACGGAGTCTACTACAGAGGAAACGACGACCGAGTCTACTACACTTATCGCAACGCTTTGTGGTGATGTAAACTTGGATGGTACTGTTGGATTGGTTGACGTAGTAATGCTGAACAAAGCAATTGCAACAACAGTAACGCTGAACAGTGAAGCTCTCGCAAATTCAGACTGCAACGGAAACGGCAGTCTGGATTCTGATGATGCTTTGACATTGTTGAAATTCCAGGTGCAATTGATTGATGCGCTGCCTTATACCGGCTAAGCGATATTGTAAAAATTATAATTGACAGAGAAGAGCTGTTTTTCCATTCAGAAACAGCTCTTTTTTGTGTATTTGGTGGGAGTTGTGTGTGAAATTCCAAAAAAATTCATAAAAAGTTTTGATTATCACTCTTTTTTTATGTGGATATATGCAACGGGATTTCAATTCCAATAGGCTTTCCTTATTGGGATTTCTAAGATATGGGGTCGAATGGATTTATTGGGATTAACCGTTTTGAGAAAAGGGTTTGGAGGAATGTTATATGAAGTGCATCAAATGTAACAAAGATATTCCAGATACGGCGAAGTTTTGCCCGTATTGCCAAGCTGCTACGGGATTGGCGAATGGCACGCCAAACGGACAAAGCGGACTGCACGTTAGCAACAATTTACAACCAAATGCAACAGTACCCAAAAATCTGGACGAATCGGGGCAATTCGCAGGAAACAATATTCCCAGAAACCCGAACGAATCGGGGCAATTTACAAGAAACAATATTCCCAAAAATCCGAACGAATCGGGACAATTTACAGGAAATAATATTCCCAGAAACCCAGATGAATCGGGTCAATTCACAGGAAACAATATTCCCAGAAATTCGGACGAATCGGGACAATTCACAAGAAACAATATTCCCAGAAACCCAGACGAATCGGGTCAATTCAACTATACCAATACAATGCCGGTCAACAACGGGACGAACTTTGGCGGCGAAAATACATCCGGTGGAACAGGAGCTTCGGATGTGAACGATTTTTCCGGCAGTTACGGTTCTACCGACGGTGGGGGAGCGGTAACAGGCGGCGGAACTACTGTTGTGAAAAAAGTTGACAGAAGACCTTTGATTGGCATTTTGTCGGCTGCTGCCTTTATTCTGATTGTGGGTGTTGTTTGTCTGTTGCTGTTTTTCTTCCGCCCGATGAAACAACTGGAAGATTTACTCGATGACGGGAATTACGCCGAAGCGGTAGATTATATCAACGACGGGAACTTCTCCGGAAGTGACCTGACGACGGTTAAGTCGATGCTGGAAGACATTTATCAACAGATTTACGATGATTATTACATTGAAACCACCGATTACGAAACCGCTAAAAGCGACCTTGAGACGTTTGAACCGTTAGAAAGTGAAAAGCTAAAAGAAAGTTATACGCTGTATGACGAAAGATTGGATAAGTTGCATACATCTCGGGAGAATTATGCGCAAGCATTGACAGATTGGAAAGAAGAAGATTACGCCAGCGCATTAACTCGGCTTCGTGCGATTGACGAAAATGTAGATAAACTCTATTACGATAAAGCACAGGAACAAATTGAATTGGTTCGAGAAGATTATAAAGCGCACGCATTCGACGAAGCAGAAGAACATATCTCATATGGAGAATATTCTGAAGCATATACAGTGTTGTATAATTTTAAAAATTCAGAAAGTGAATTTAAAAATGATGAAGATGTCATGACAGAGTGCGATGAAAGAATTGCAGCTTGTCTGGAAGAGTGGATTGAAAAACAGAAAGAAAATAACCTTTATTTTTCCAGTGAATCTGGAAATGAAGGGGCAGTATTCATTTATTATGCGAAAAATTTGGAATTATATGACCCAGATTATGATATTGATGCCTTAACAGAAAGAGGATATGAGTACGAGAAAGATCAGGCAGTCATTTCAATCAATCAAATATGTAAAGAGAATGAACTTTCTGATTTGGCTTCTAATAATGACTTGGATATGATTGCACAAGATATTGTGGAATATGCAGTAGAAAATGCAACTGTGAAAGAAGATGGCGATTTAGATGTTTCCGCAGCAAATACGGATTCTTATGTGCAGAAAGTTAGAGAAAATATGCTTGATTATTACTCGTCAGAGTTTGGTGTTTGGGTCTGTGCATTTTGGCAAGATGCGTATACATTAGCAGATGTTTATAAATCGATGACTAAAGATAATATGCAAACGGAATTATTGGAGACAGGGCAGGAAGTGGGAATTGGATTATATTATGATACACAGAAACGAAAATGTTATTGGATTGTACTTGTTGTTTTGCCTGAGGATTCTAATGAAACCACTACAACAACATCTGGTACAACAACGGCGACTGTGGCTGAGAGCGGTTCTTATTCTGTCGAAGATAATAAAGCAGAAATTGTTGAATCTTCTGCGATGAAGTTTTGATTGAATTTTAAAATTATGTTTATTACCTCATAAGATTATTATGAGTGAATAATAAAAGATTCGGGAAGATCCGAATTATACGAAAGGAATGTTTTAAAATGAAAAAAATGTTATCTCTGGCTGCAGCAAGTGCCGTAATTTTAGCACTCGGTGCAGCAGCCGCAACACCCGCTTCTGCGGAAGATATTGCCGTATTAGACGAAGGCGCATCAGCTGTTATTGTTGCTGATGATGGGGCAGTTGTAGATGTTGACACAGTAGAAGCGGATGAATCTTCTATAGTAGAGGAAACCACTACAGAAGATACTACAGCCAATACAACTACAACTGAAGACAACATAGATGATACTACAACTGAAGACAACACAGATAATACGACGACTGACAGCGACAGCAGCAGTGATAGTGATAGTAGCAGTGATAGCGGCAGTGACGAGGATGCTACGAGCAGTGTGAGTGGGAGTGTGACGTATACACCATATATTGTGGTGGGGACCGGAACGACTAGTAACGAAGCGAATTCTACATCATCTGGCTTGCAAGAAGGATCTTCCGTCACCGGCGACACCACCGGCGATGCCTTAACCCCAGTTGGAATTGTCACAATGGCTGCGGTTGCATTGGCTGAAGTATAGCGCAGAAAAGCAAAGAAGCTGAAGAAGTAATTTCAAACGATTGATAAAAATCTATCAGTATTTTCATAATTTATGAAATGCTGGTCAAAAAAGAGCCATGATGAAATGGAAAAGATTTTTCATGGCTTTTTTGTGACCAGATTCGCCGTCACAGAAATGAAAAATTTTGGATGAAACGAAAATGTTTTGTAAGAATTGTGGGAACGAAATCACGAATGGTACATTCTGCCCGAAATGCGGCACAGACAACAGCAGCGGTACGTCCACCTTTGGTGGAACGACCACACCCTATGGCACACCTGTGACTCCAGTTCCTACACCAAAGAAGAAGAATAATTTGACAATGCTCATTAGCCTAGTTGCCATTTTGGTGGTGGTTGTGCTGCTTATTTGCCTAGTTGGAAACGCCCTCCGTCAAGGAAACGGCAGCGCAAAGTCGGCGGTGAAACAGTATTATAAAGCCTTTGAAAAACAGAGTGCGAGTAAATTGCTGGATTGTGTGCCGAATGATATTCTTTCGGATATTAAGGATGAATATGATCTTTCTAACGGCGAATTGAAAGACGCAGTGGAAGACTATCTTGATGATTATTACGATGATTATTACGATGACGTTGACAAAATTAAAATTGATATAACAAAGGTAAAGAAATACGGCGATAGCAAGCTGGATGATTTTATCGAAGAAATCGATGAGGATGATGGTGATGCTTTTGATTACGATAAATTTGAACCAGATAAGATAAAAGCTGCAAGTACTGTGAAGTATGATTATGAGGTTTATACGGATGATGAAGATGATGATGGCGAAGGCTCTGAAATTGCATTTAAATATGGAGGAAGATGGTATTGCTATTCGGCAGTAAGTGATGTTCTTGTTGCAGCGTATTGGTATTAATTCTTCGGAGGTGACATAATATGTTTTGTAAAAATTGCGGAAGTTCCATTTCAAAAGGAACTTTTTGCCCAAAATGTGGAACGGACAATACTCCTGTAGCCGGTGGAAACGGTTATGCTAACATATCTGGCGTGAATACAGGTAAGAAAATCAATAAGATGCTGCCACTGATTCTTGCAGGCGTTGCTGTTTTGGTTGTGGTCATTATTTTGATTTGCATCATTGGCAATTCCGTCGCAAAGAGTGGACCGAAAAAAGCGGTGGAATTGTATTATGAGGCAATGGATGAAGCAGATGTCGATGATATTGTGGATAATTTTGAGCTATATGAAAACAATGATATGATCGATTACGATGCATTTGATGTTGATAATATTAAAGCATTCAAGAAACTCACGTGTAAAATTAAAATGAAAAGCGATAGTGATAGTATGAATGAGACTGGCAAAGAATATGCTTATAAATATGATGGCGATTGGTATTCTAGTGATGCAGCTCTTAGTGTTATTTATGCTTCGTATCTATATTCATAATTAAGGGAAATATAGAGGATTTTGGGTATGTATTGTAAAAAATGTGGGTATCTCATCACGACTGGCAGGTTTTGCCCGAAGTGTGGGACGGAAAATGTTTTGATTGCACCTAATCAAAAACCGAAAAATGTGCAGTACACAAATGAAGCCTCTTCTTTTCAAGAATCTCAAACACAGGGGACATCAACACCAGAGGATGTGTCTTCCATATCTACAAAAAGAAACTGCTCTAAGAAAAAGTCTAAAAAAGCAACCATTTCAGCTGTGGTTTTGATGGTAATTGTTGGCGCAGTCACTCGAGTTTTAATTCAGGATATTCCCGATATTGCACCGAAGGAAGCAGTGAAGCTTTGTATTGAAGCTTTTGATGAACAAAATGGCAGTAAAGTGTTAGACTGTTTGCCCGAAGATATAGTTAAAGATATTGAAAATATGTATAGTATTTCCGAAGGTGAATTGGAAGAAGACATAGAATTATATTTGACGTATCTGGAAATAGAAAGTGTATCTATGCAGAATATTGATGTATCAAACTGTAAAGTGGATACTGTTATAAATGAACTTGAAGCATATGAAGATGATGCGTATGTTGTTTGGAGCGAATTCGATTTAAATGACATTTCAAAGGCAAAGCTGGTATCGGCGGATTATATCATTGGAAACGAGACTTATGATTTTGATTATGCATATAAGTACGATGGCAACTGGTACTCGGAAGGTGCTGCAACCTTAGCAGTTTGTTCTGCATATTATACTGAAAATGAAACAGAAAAGGGATGAGTAAAAATGCCAAGATGTGTGAGCTGTGGTGCAACTTTAGAGCCGGGTAGTGCGTTCTGCGTGGAGTGTGGTGCGCCAATTTTAGGTGGCGGTATGCCTTCCAGCAGTGGCGTTTGTACAAAATGTGGTGCAGCGTTAGAGCCGGGCAGTGCGTTTTGCGTGGAGTGTGGCACACCAATTTTAGGTGGCGGTGCGTCTTTCGGCAGTGGCGTTTGTACAAAATGTGGTGCAGCGTTAGAGCCGGGCAGTGCGTTCTGAGTGGAGTGCGGCGCACCAGTTGCAAGTGGCGTTTGTACGAACTGTGGCGCAGCGTTAGAATCGGGCAGTGCGTTCTGCGTGGAGTGCGGCACACCAATTTCAGCAGGTGGTGCGTCTACCATCTCTATGAAACCGAATTTTGGATCTGCTTCGAGAGGAGACGGTATTGTCCATTGTGGCTATTGCAACGGACCGGTTGACCCAGGAACCAATACTTGTATGTCTTGCGAAAAGAAGCTCTGCCCGTCCTGTCATATGCCAATTGTATCGAACGAGATGTTTTGTACGGCGTGTGGAACACCTCTGGAACAGCCAAAGCCCAAAAAACCACAAAAGCAATGTCCAAACTGTGGAATCTGGCTCGATGAGGACTATCAGTTCTGCACCAATTGTTCTCATTCGTTTAGTAATCTTTTGGAACGTTGTCCAAAATGTGGTCTGTTTCTGGATTCCAATGGGCGTTGTAGTAATTGCGGCTATCAAAAGCCATCGGATTCCTTGCAGCGTTGTCCGGGTTGTGGTGCAATGGTGGATGATGATATTTGTCCAAGTTGCGGACTGATTCGTGTTTGTCCTACCTGTAAGGAGACTTATGTGGGTGACCGTTGTAAACGCTGTTCAAATAAGGGTGGCAAGGTTGATCCGATCGATTCTAAGGTATCACATGATAATTTGAAACCGGCAAGCAATGAAATGCGTGATATTACGTTCCGCAGTCGGGAATGATTTGGAGGTAGGATAAATGGCTGCAAATTTTGGCATTACTTATGCAGTAGATATTGTATTTTGTATTGATTCCACGGCAAGCATGAGACCGGTAATTGATATGGTAAAGGATCAGGCAATTCACTTATACGATGATTTAATGCGTGTCATGGAATCGAAAAATAAAAAGATTGATCGGATGCGAATTAAGGTGATTTCTTTTTGAGATTATCTGGCAGATGGCGAATATGCAATGTTAGAATCACGTTTCTTTGAATTACCGAGAGATAACGAGGATCTGGCGAGAACCATTCGAGGCATTGAGGTCTTTGGTGGTGGTGACGAACCAGAGGACGGCTTAGAAGCTCTGGCATATGCAATGGAATCCGAATGGAACACCGATGGTGTGCGCAACGGCGGAATGAAAAATCGACAGATTATTGTGATGTGGACGGATGCGTCTGCACATGAACTAGGTTTTGGCGCAAAATCACCGTATTATCCTAAGAATATGCCGAAAAATTTTATGGATTTGACAGATATGTGGTATAATGAACAAATGGAGTGTATGTCTTTCCAAAGTAAGCGATTGTTATTGTATGCACCGGAACATACGTCTGGTTGGGACGAAATCGCCAGAGAGTGGGATAATGTAATTTATTATCCTTCCAATGCGGGTGAAGGCTTGCAGGAAACAAGCTATGATCTGATTATTGCACAGATTGCAAATTCGGTTGGCTAAGACAGCATTGTCATATTTGATGTGGTGAGAATATACCGCAAAATGCTAGGATTTCCACCGAATGCATTTTGCGGTATGTTTTTTCGAAGAAAGTAGGGAAAAATATGAAATTATTTTCAACGTCCAAGCCGATTGTTGTTTCCAATGAGGTTATTTCCAATCGGGGCGAGGATGCATATATCGTTGGAAATCATTCTGGTCTGTACAGGGATCAATGTTATATTGGGGCATTTGATGGTTGTGGTGGTTCGGGTAGCCGACGTTATCCACAATTGAAAGGTCGAACTGGTGCGTGGGTTGGATCTCGTGCAACAGCTGCGCAAACAAAGGCGTTTCTCTGTGATGATCGCCTGCAGCTGTATGACAACAAAAGTGTACAGTAGTTGCAGAATAATTTATTTCATACGCTACAAAAAATCCAACAAAATTATAATGGCGGTGCGGATATGAGCGTTCACAGCTCATTTAACAAAGCATTTCCTACAACTATGAGTTTAATTGTGGCGGAAGAAAATGGTGCTGATAGTTTGAAGTGTGAATTCATTTGGGCAGGGGATTCCCGTGGTTATTTTTTGGATCAGGGTGGGTTATGTCAAATTACAGTGGATGACATCAACGTCAATGTAGACGATGCTTTCCAGAATCTGATTGATGATGGAATCATGACGAATATGGTAAATGGGGAGAAAGAATTTAAGCTTCACTATCGGGTATTAGAATTGAAGAGATGGCGAAATCTCCCCGCAATGTTAATTAGTGCTACGGACGGTGCGTTTTCATATTTTCAAACATCTATGGAGTTTGAATTTCTAATTCTAGACACGCTGAATAGTGCAAAGACACCCGCAGAGTGGAAAGCGATGCTAAAGAGTCGTTTGGATGAAATTGCAGGTGATGACTATGTTCTGGCGATCGGGCTGTTTGGATTTGAAAATTTTAAAGCTGTAGGCAAACACTTCAGCAATCGTTACAGTGATATAAAAGGTATTATGAATCAAATCGATGCTATAGACCCCAAACAACCAGACAGAATTGAGCAGTTACGGAAAATATGGAATACATATAAAAGTGCCTATTATCGTGAGAATGGAGAAAAATAAGCGGTGGTGATGAAAAAATGGCAAACATGGATTCGTATGAAGTCAATGGCTATTTGATTCGGGAAACACTTAAAGCGACCGATGGCGGCAACTGTCGTTGGGGGTATGCGGAGCGTTATGGAAAAACTTTTTTTATAAAAGAATTCCTTTCCCCGAAATATCCCGATAAAGATTCGAAAATGTCTGAGCGATTGAAAGAGCAGCGTATTCAAAAGTGTAACGATTGGTACGATATGCACTCTCAAGTGTATCAAGCGGTCATTCAAAGCTCAGGTGGGAATTTGGTACAGCCGATTGACTTTTTCCGAAGTGGTAGTTGTTTTTATTTGGTGACGGAGAAAATTGACGCCACGGATATCCACTTTGAAAATATTTATCAGCGAAGTGCAGAACAGCGACATATTTTACTAAAAATATTGTCCTATGAGCTGTCTCGTCTGGCAGAACATAACGTTGTGCATTCGGACATGAAGCCGGATAATCTATTGCTTAAGGATACGGTGGATGGCTATTTTACTGTGAAGATTATCGATTTTGATGCAAGCTTCTTGTCCACAAATCTGCCACCGTCAGATGAATTGACGGGGGATCAGGTGTATTTTTCGCCAGAGATGATTGATTATATGGTCACAGACGGCATGGGTGCAATCACACCAAAATCGGATGTGTTTGCGCTGGGAATTTTGTTTCACCAAATTCTGTGCGGTAAGCTGCCGGAATATGACACAGAAACATATAGCTGTGTAGGCGAAGCCGTACGGCAGGAGGCAAAGATTAAAATTGACGTACAGATTTTACCGGAGTATAGTGAACTTATCCAAAAAATGCTAGTTGCAGATGTAGAAAAACGTCCGACGGCGTTGGATGTCTTGCAGCAGCTCTGTTGGATTGAGTCCACTCTGTTCTCGACGAGAAATCGTCGGAAACGATTTCGGGACGCCAGAACGGCAGATTCTTGGAATCGACCGAATCGGCTTGGGTAAGAAGAGAGGAATGGATATGTGGAAATGTACAAGATGCGAAACGACAAATGAGGATAAGTCGGTAGAATGTATCATTTGTCACTTCGAAAAGCCAAAACCGGTAGATCCTACCAAAACGAAGTGTATCAATAAAGCTTGTGGCAAGGATATTCCCAAGGGTGCGGCATTTTGTCCCTATTGCAGTTCGGCACAGAGTGCAAAAGCGACGAAAAGATGGAAGTGTTTGGGTTGTGGTACGAGCAATCCGGAAATGATGCGAGTTTGTGCCAAGTGCGGATTAGAATGTGGAAAAAAGCCGGAGCCAAAAAAGACGCCGCCGCTCACACCACCTCCGCCACCGCCGCCAGAAGAATGGCAGTGCCCAGTATGTCACACCACGAATGCTGCGAGCGTAGTGGCTTGTACCAAGTGTGCCTGCCCTAACGACGATAAAAAAGAAGTTGTCGTTTGGACTTGTAAGAAGTGCGGCATGGAAAATCACGATTCTCGGAACGATTGTTATGAATGTGAAAAGAAGCGTCCGCACAGAAACAAGAAAATGGAAATATTCTTGGTAGTAGCGATTATCGTTTTGATGGGAGCATTGGTTGTCACTGCGGTTCTGGTGTCGCAATATGGCAGCTATAATAACGCAACTGGTCAAAATAGTGGATTGGAATGGAATCGGGTGATAAATCATATCGTTTTGTCAATAAAATCGCATCCATTCTCGAGGGTATTTTGATAGGGGGAATGAAGTATGTTTTGTGATAACTGCGGAGAAGAGATACAAAATTCAAGTAATAAGTGCTGTGGAAAATGCGGCTATGAATTGAAGTATCATGAATCAAGTGTTCCGGATGAGATACACGAAATTTTGTCTGGCGATTTGCTTTATGACAAATTTCTAGAGGAAATTGATTATGCGAAAAAGCATGACTCGGATATTCCACAGAAAGATTCGGATGAGCATGACAAAGACAAGCCAAACGATTTCGATCTGCCACCAGAGGAATCATCTTGGAAAAAATCGGCGATTATCGGCGGAGCGGTTGCAGTCGTGGTTTTGGTTTTGACGGTAGTACTTTTGGTTGCGCTTCAACCGGCAGATGGAACGGAAACGGCGGAAAGAGAAGTTAGTTCTACGACGGAAGGGTCAGAAATACAGGAAGATTTATCAAGTGTTACGACAGTGACAACAAGCGAAAGTACTACAACAGAAGTGACATTGGAAACTTACGAAGCGAATGCTTCTGATAATGAAATTCTATCTTCTGATGTTTTTAAGTGGTCTGAGGGTGAAATTAATTCCTATAATTATGGTTGCTCAAGTTCAGCGTTAAAAAATATGATATATGGTGATTCTTCGGAAAATGCAGTAAATATATCTGAATTTTTTAATACAGTTAAAAATAATCAAAATTTTGGTGATAATGGTAATAATGTTTCTATTTGTGTAGGTGATGTGACACTTACATTGAATAATAAAGAGATTATGCTAAAATTAGTAGATGAATGTTATAGTAAAAAAGATGACTTTAATGTAAATGCAGATGAAAGTAATCCGTATACAACTATTAGAATTAATAACATTCCATATAATTTGAAATATGTTAAAGAAACCAATACAACAGGCAAGAAGTTTAAGGTAGAGGAAAACGGAAGTGAGATTGATAATCATTATTTTTACTTATGTGATGACTATGCTGATAATGGTTATTATCTTGTCATGGAGTATGACGAAAAAACTGATGAGAAATATTCTATGTATGTTATGTCAACGAATACGGAAGGAGTTTATCAGGTGACAGCCATTATGTTGTATAATACAAGAAATACAATTGAGTTAATGACAACCACCACGGAACAAACCACAACCACTACAACAACCACCACTGTCGCCGCCAAAAACACACTGAAAACAACCAAAGCTATAACAGAAACTACAACCACAGCTGAGACAACAAAAAAATTGAAGAGGAATATAGTTTGGGTGAGGCAGATAGTATTGAAAATAATGAACCTTCCTAGATTCATTTCTAAGCAACCGCTCTCCCAGCGGTTGCTTTTTTTGCGATTTGACTTTTTCGAAAAAACCTATTGACTTGATAGGGAAAATATGATATAATCGTGGAAAAGGAGGAAGCGTATGGAATTCACGAATGAACAGCGAAGCCGTTATGCACGAAATCTTCTCTTGACGGAAGTGGGCGCACGGGGACAGGAAAAGCTGACACAGGGAAAAGTCCTAATTATCGGCGCAGGGGGACTTGGCTCGCCTGCGGCACTCTATCTGGCGGCGGCTGGCGTCGGGACGATTGGTATCGTAGATGGAGACGCAGTCGATTTGTCCAACCTACAGCGGCAGATTCTCCACACCACCGGCGATGTGGGCAGGTTGAAGGTGGACTCCGCATGGGAGAAGATGACGGAGCTGAATCCGGATATTACGGTGCGAACGTATCATACGATGGTGAACAGTCGGAATATTATGGAAATTCTGGCGGACTATGATTTTATTATTGATGCGACGGACAATTTTCAAGCGAAATTTTTGATAAACGATGCCTGTGTCATTGCTCAAAAGCCCTTTTCTCACGGCGGAATTCTTCGCTTTCAAGGGCAGCTGATGACCTACGTGCCGGAGCGTGGTCCCTGTTATCGCTGCATCTTTCAAACGCCGCCGCCTGCTGCCGCTGCGCTTACTTGTCGGCAGGTGGGTGTTATGGGGGCGGTATGTGGCGTGATTGGCAGCTTACAGGCGATGGAGGCAATCAAATTTCTCCTAAGGGAGGGGGAGCTGCTTGTCGGTTATCTCTTGACATACGATGCACTGAAAATGGAATTTCGAAAAGTGAAGCTGCCGTCTCACAGGGCAGACTGCGCTGTTTGCGGCACGAATCCAACGATTATAACGCCAAGAGATGAGGCGTGTACCGGATGTAATGGCGTATGATTTTTATAAAAAGGCTGGACTTTGAAAAAATGACTGCCTATGCGAAGCAGCTGCTGCCCGAAGAGGCGTGCGGTTTAATCGCCGGTCGGGAAGTGGGGGAGGACGTGTGGATTGAAAAAGTGTACTTGCTTCCCAATGCGGAACATTCCCGTGTGCATTTTACCATTGAGCCGAAAGCACAATTTGCCGCTGTCAAGGATATACGCCGACAGGAACGAAAACTGTTAGGTAATTGGCATTCTCATCCAGAATCGGCTGCTATTCCCTCGCTGGAGGACAGGCGATTTGCTTATGATATTACAGCGCACTATCTCATTTTATCCCTACAAGGGGAAACACCCGTGTTACGTTCGTTTCATATAGAAAACATGGAGTGGGTTGCCGAACTACTTGTGATAACGTCATAAAAAGGACACCGCAAAAGCGATGTCCTTTTTTTGGGGATATATCATTATATAGTCATATGGTCAATTTATGTGTTGGATTGGAATAACTCGCTTAATGTGTCCGTATTTTCTTGTAAAACGTTTAACACATACTTGTCAAAGTGTCGTGCATCGTTTTCCGAATCACCAAATTCGTAGGTTTCCTGTCCATAGTCGATGACATCAAATCCAGGCATTGCCTTGCTTGCGCCTGCGGTACGATAAGATACGGCATCTGCTAGGCTGAATGAAACATTTCCATCCGTAATCGAAACCCAGCTGCTTAAATCTGTTCCGCTAGCTGTTGTCGCCGTGCCATTGCTGGTCTGAGTTTCCGCTTCAGGCTTTGTTACCTCGACTGCACCGTCTACATATTCGCCGTACATTTTGTCTAGGTAGAGTGACAGAGATTCGCCTAGAATTTCCGACGGAACATGACCGCCGTCCCACTGCCATTCAATGTTGATATTCGTTCCAGCGTTCAGCCATGCAATTTCCAGATTCAGCGAGGAGAACATGGACATATCCCCCTCAGACGCACCCATGAGAATTCGTACCCAAGTAGGGTTCTCCGTGTCTTCTGCACCGATATAGTTGAGCGGATCGTACAGTTCCACTTGATTGTTACCGAATTCGTCACCTGCTTCTATTGCAGCAATATCTGTTTCATAGGCTTCGAGCATTTCATCAAAGCTGCTATAATTTTCTGAATCAACGCTGCTGCCAACGCCCTGTGTCGTTCCTGCATCAGGCGTGCCGACCTCATCGCCCATTCCGGAGGTGACATCGTCGTCCGTGCCGTCTCTATCAGGTAGGTCGCCATCAGCTATATCGTCAGGTGCTTCACCATTTGGTAGACCGTCAGCACTTTCGCCATCAGCTATATCGTCTGGTGCTTCGCCGTTTGGTAGACCGTCAGTACTTTCGCCATCAGCCAAATCGTCAGGTGCTTCGCCGTCTGGTAGACCGTCAGCACTTTCGCCATCAGCTATATCGTCTGGTGCTTCGCCGTCTGGTAGACCGTCAGCACTTTCGCTATCAGCCATATCGTCTAGTGCTTCGCCATTTGGTAGACCGTCAGCACTTTCGCTATCAGCTATATCGTCTGGTGCTTCGCCGTCTGGTAGACCGTCGGCGTTACCACCACCTGGCATACCGTCCATACCGCCCATTTCGTTACTACTATTGCCCTGTGCATATCTGTCCTCGACGAATGCTTCCGCCTTTTCTTCAGTTGTCATTGCGGCAACCGCTTCATCGGACATAGCATTTCCATCGGTATCAAACCACGTCCAGCCGTCGGCATAATCTAGATTATCTACGTACCACTGCAAATTGGAAACAAATTCGTCCAAGTATAGTGTGAGGTACGTTCCACCATAACCATTGGTGTCCGCATACTTTTCGGCATCATACTCGATTTGCAGTTCTATCGTGTCGTCTGTATCGCCGTCTTCGTTCAAATCGAATCCGACAGCGGATTCTTCCACAGTGAGGTTCTGGTCGTTGATATAAGTCATATATTCATCAGAGAGATATTCTGCTAACTGTGCCTGAAAATCTGTATTAAAGCTGTAGTCTGTGTCCAGATAATACTCGAACGCAATTGCCATATCCGCTTCGGCTAGAGAAGTAATCGCCGAATAGGCAATACACCCCCATACGCCATCGGAAATTTCATAATCTGTGCCGTCTATGGTGACGGTGGTACTATAAGTGCCATCAGTGCATTCGTATACGCTGACTGCGCCTTGCGATGCTTCATAGTCGTAAAAATCTGAATGGTTGGACATTGCCGCAACCATTGTAGCATGGGCACCACCACCTGAACCACCAGTTGAAACAAAATAGTCTACACTTCCTGGAAGATTACCCAAGAGAATATTATATTTCACAAAACGAATGGCGTTTTTCTGGTCGACGAGACAATCTGGTGCATCGCCGGTATAGTAGGTGTTGCCGTCTGAGTCTGTTGCAGTAGATTGTTTTCCACGATTGCCACATGATACATTGATATAGCCGTTTACGCAATTGGAGGTGGAAGCAAGCTGATTTTCCTGTGCGGAATAGCCAGCTGCTCCTGTATTGATAATCACCGGTGCAGTAGATGCTGTATAAACTTGTCCGTTTTCAGAGGTGACAGATGCATCATAGTCGAAAACCAAGACACCGTTGACAGCTTCTGAATAGTTGTCGGCAGTGATATCTTCTACGCCGTCGTTGTCTGTGTCGACGCCTTTCACGTATGCACTAGGTACTGCCACAGAAGCGCCTTGATAATCTTCCAATTCCGGATAGGCAACAGCCGATACAATGGACATTACCCATGCACCGTTGTCGGAACTGTATGACCAAGTAACTTCAGAGTTGTTCGCTAGATTAAGCTGAGACTCGATCTCTGCTTGCGTTTCGGTATCAGCAACCTCTACAATTTCGGTTGTATCACTAGTACTTGATAAACCATTGCAGCTTGGTAAAGCTGCAAGCAATGCGCTAAGGAAACAAGCGAGTAGAGCTTTTCGTTTCATATTTTTTACCTTTCTCACAAGAATTATGTGCCTTTCGTAGATTTGCATTGTATTGCATGAAAATATATTTTTATGCAGAAACTGCATAAAATCACAGGGCGTTTCGTACAATAACTCTTTTATTTTATTATAATCTTCTAATATTGAAGAAAGCTTAAAATAATTTTGCGTTTAACTTAAAATAATATTTTCTTTAATAAGGTATAACGCAGAATAACCTAACTGATATTTTTTGCAAAAAAATGAAAAATATCATTGACGAGGTGGCGGAAATATGATACAATAAAATTAAAGAAATTGAAAATAGTATATTATAATCACAAAAAGGATTTATAGGCATGATTGAACTTTTAAAGGCACTCCTCTTTGGTATCGTTGAAGGCATCACGGAATGGTTGCCAATTAGTAGCACCGGTCATTTGATTTTACTGGATGAATTTATCAAGCTTGATGCATCAGAAGATTTTAAGGAAATGTTTGACGTAGTAATACAATTGGGGGCAATTCTGGCAGTCGTAGTAATTTATTGGAAAAAGCTCTGGCCGTTCGGAAAGAAAAGTAACCCAAAGCCAATGGCACAAAGTGGATTTGGTGCAAATGTAAAAAAAAATGTGTTGCAAATGTGGTGTAAAGTCATTGTAGCTTGTCTCCCAGCGGCAGTGGTAGGCTTATTATTTGACGATTGGTTTAATGCGCATTTTTATAATGCGTGGGTGGTGGCAATTATGCTTATCTTGTTTGGTATTGCATTTATTGTCATTGAACATTGGAATTGTCATCGAAAAATTTCGACAAAGATGAATAGCATTGCATCTTTAAAGTACAATACTGTTTTCTGGATTGGAATGTTTCAATTGATTGCGGCGATTTTCCCGGGAACATCTCGTTCCGGTGCAACAATTGTAGGTGCATTGTTGATTGGCGTTTCCCGCACTACGGCGGCAGAGTTTACATTTTTTTTGGCAATACCGGTGATGTTTGGTGCAAGTCTATTGAAAATTGTCAAGTTTGGCTTCTCTTTTACTGGTATGGAGTTTGCAATTTTACTGGTGGGTATGGTTTCCGCCTTTTTTGTATCGATCCTTGTGATTCGATTCTTAATGAATTACATCAAAAAACACGATTTTACGGTGTTCGGTTGGTATCGCATCGTGATTGGTATTCTTGTTCTGATTTGTGGTGCAGTGGGAATTATAGGATAATTGTTTATATTAACCCTATGCAGTTCTATTTTCTGCATAGGGACTCTTTTATCGGTTGTTAATCTCTTCTGGATACAGGTCATGGTGGGTCAATCGTTCCCAAGCGACATTTACCCACTTTGTTCCGGGCTTTCCGTAGTTGCAATAGGGGTCGATGGAAATGCCGCCTCGTGGCAAGAATTTGCCCCATACTTCAATATACACAGGATCCATGAGTGCAATCAGGTCATTCATAATAATATTTACGCAATCCTCATGAAAATCGCCACGGTTGCGAAAGCTAAACAGATAAAGCTTCAACGATTTGCTTTCCACCATTTTTTTACGTGGAACGTAGGAAATATACAATGTGGCAAAGTCTGGTTGACCGGTGATGGGACAAAGGCTCGTAAACTCTGGACAATTGAATTTGACGAAATAATCTCGGTTCAGATGCTTATTGGGGAATGTCTCTAAAACGTTTGGTGCATAATCGGTAGGATACGTTGTATGCTGATTTCCCAAAAGAGAAATGTTGCCGGTTTCGGTTTCTTTTCTAAGCATAATTCAAACCTTCTGTTTAAGAGCAGGATCCGGTACGCCATTTGCCGCAAAAGCTGCAGCTCTGTCTCGACAAGTACCGCAGACACCACAAGGTTTTTCGTTGCCCTCATAGCAGCTCCACGTCAGGTCGTATGGAACATGATATGCCAACCCCTGTTTCACTACTTCCGCCTTGGTAGCATGGATAAAAGGTGCTTCTAAGTGCAATTGCTCGCCACTGCCGATGTATAGCGCATCATTCATTGCTTTTTGAAAAGCATCGCTACAATCAGGATAGGCATTGCCAGCAGCATCATCGCTGTGAGCACCGTAGTAGATGACCTCACAGCCATTAGATAACGCAATACTAGCTGCGCTGGAGAGAAAGAGTCCGTTTCGGAAAGGAACATAAGTAGAAACAGGACTACCATTCGTCCTAGCGAGCTGATCCGCATAGCTCTCTTTGGGAATAGACTGAGTGGATCCTTGTAGCAGAGAACAGTTTGAATCTGCAAAGAGAATTGACAAATCCAGCTGTTTCCAAGTAATACCGTAATATTCTACGACAGCTTTCGCTGCCTCTAATTCTTTTTTGTGCTTTTGTCCATAGAATACAGAGAGTGCGAGTACTTCCGATGCGCTGTATTTTTTCACAGCAAGTCCTAAACAAGTGGTGCTGTCTAAGCCACCGCTGCATAATACCAATGCTTTCATAGTTACCTCCTATCGGAATCGAGTAAATGTTGTAAATTCGAGTCGGTTTGAAACGCACCATAGAAAGTCTGCGTTGTGGTACGTGCCGGAACATTACGAATGCCACGTGCAATCATGCAACTGTGCGATCCGGTGATAATTACGCCCACGTCCGGCGTGTCAGCAGCTTCCATAAGAATTTCTGCAATATCCTGTCCCAAGCGTTCTTGCAATTGTAGTCGTTTGGATGCCATATCGCAAATTCGAGCCAGCTTGCTCAATCCCAAAACTCGATTTTTGGGGATGTACGCCACATTTGCGTACATATCATACATGAGTGCCATATGATGTTCGCAGTAGCTGAACACTTGAATATTTTTCATGACAATTGTTTGGCTGCACTGTTTCGGATTAGGCAAGGAAAAAGTTTTTCCAAACATTTGTGCAATTTCATGGTTAGTGTAGCCAATTCCTTGAAATACCTCTTCACACATTCGTGCTACACGGGAGGGTGTCTCTAAAAGTCCCTCTCGATCGGGATCTTCTCCAATTGCTTCTAAAATACCTCGTACGTGTGTCTCTATTGATTTTGTATCCACATTTGCTCACACTCCTCGTTGATCTACATCCCAGATATATTTGTGCAATTGCAATTGTAGGCGTACGCCATTTAACTTTTTATCCTTCATGTATTCCGCAATTTTTGCAGGTTTTATCTCGCCGTGTACCGGACTGAAATAGACGTTGCAGCGAGCGGTGAGTGCATTTTCGTGAATGATTTGTGTTGCACGATCGAGATCATTCACATTGCCAATGACGAATTTTACTGTGTCCTTGGCGTGGAGTAACTTGAAGTTTTCGGTGTCCATGGTGTTTTCCATACCACTTATTGGTAGTTTGTAGTCCATGGTAAAACTTGGACGAAAAGATAATTTTGCAAATTTTATAAGTGAAATACTACCGTTTGTCTCAATTTCCACCCGATATCCCAATGCACCCAGTGCAATAATCAATTCTTCGATGCCCTCTTGCAATAGTGGCTCACCACCGGTCAGTGTCACATTGCGAACGCCAGTTCCCTGTACGTAGGCAACCAATTCTTCCGTGGTCAAAGAATCCGTAGGTGTATCTGCTTTCTTTGCCCATTTAGTATCACAAAAGCTGCAGTCTAGATTGCATCCTTGAAACCGTAAGAACACGGCGAGTTCTCCTGCACGCACACCCTCTCCGTTTAGGCTAACAAATTTCTCTACAATCGAAAATGCCATATTTAATTTTCCTTCCTGTATGTAGCACAATTGTTCGGTGTCTCGTAGACAGTTATTCGATATATCGGCAAGCCACTATCTTTGAGATTTGTGTAAAAATGTTTAGCGAAGCATTCTGCTGTCGGACGAAAAGGAACGGTGGTAAGGTGAAATCCTTCCGCAGAAAGTGCCTCGACAGTTGTATTTTGCAAAGTATTTTCTTCATAGATAAGTGTATGATCAAAGCTGTCTGCCAGATTCTTTACAATTTTTTTCAAGTCATTGAAATCCAGAAGCATTCCTCGCTTTTCTCCCTCCCATTCCAGCTGCTCTGATGCGATTTCCACATCAATTCGCCAGGTGTGTCCATGTAGATTGGCGCATTTTCCTTGATATCCACTGAGAAAGTGAGCACTGTCAAAAGTGGCAGAAGTTTTTAAATGATACATAACGAAATCTCCTCTCGATATTGCGATAAAAATGCAGCTGTCATATTTGACGACAACTGCACCATTATTTGCCCTAGTTTTGTTTGACGCAGGATGGTGCAAGCGAACTGCGTTTACATACTTAATTTAAAAAATCTTTTACCTTATTGCTGCGGTTAGGATGGCGAAGCTTACGTAGTGCTTTTGCCTCAATTTGGCGAATGCGCTCTCGGGTGACATTGAACTCTTTGCCCACTTCTTCTAATGTTCGAGAACGCCCGTCCTCCAATCCAAAACGCAGACGTAGTACCTTTGCTTCTCGATCGGTCAAGGTTGCGAGAACCTCATCTAGTTGTTCTTTCAGGAGCATAAGCGATACGGCATCTGCAGGAGCAGGAGCATCATCATCAGGAATAAAATCGCCTAAATGGCTGTCCTCTTCTTCGCCGATCGGTGTTTCCAGAGAGACCGGATCTTGAGCAATTCGCATAATTTCACATACTCGTTCCGGTGCCATATCTAGTTTTGCGGCAATTTCCTCGGCAGATGGGTCGTGCCCTGTTTCGTGAAGCAGTTGACTTGAAGTCTTTTTTACTTTTGAAATTGTTTCCACCATGTGTACTGGAATTCGAATAGTACGAGCTTGGTCAGCAATTGCCCGTGTGATTGCCTGACGAATCCACCATGTAGCATAAGTGGAAAATTTAAATCCCTTGGTATAGTCGAATTTTTCTACTGCTTTGAGAAGACCTAGGTTTCCCTCTTGAATTAGGTCAAGAAACTGCATACCTCGTCCTATATATTTTTTTGCAATGCTAACCACCAAACGCAGATTTGCTTCAGACAGTCGTTTTTTTGCTTGTTTATCACCCTGTGACATTCGCTGTGCCAATTCTGTTTCTTCTTCGGTAGATAGCAGCGGCACTCGTCCAATTTCTTTGAGATAAATTTTAACCGGATCGTCAATGGAGATGCCCTCTGTAGAAAGTGTCATTTCTAAATTGTCTACTAATTTAGTTTCTCCCTCTTTCAGAGTTTCATCTTCCACTGTGATATCGTCGATGATTTCAATATTCAGTTGCTCGCAGCTGCTAATAATAGAATTTAGTTGGTCTGTATCAAAATCTAATTCGTCTAAAACATCTGTAATTTCTTTTGTGGTCAGTTTTCCGTTGGTTTTTCCTTGTTCCATTAAAGCATCAATGGTTACTCTTTTGGGTTCCATCGCATAAACTTCCTTTCTCATTTATATATTGGTATGTTTTTGCTTTGCCTGTACACGAGCAAGTAAATCTGCATCAGTTTCCACTGCCTTTTTTTTGGGCTGTAGTAGAGCTTGAATACAGTCCTTTGCTTCGTTACGTGTAATCGGTGGCATTTCACTGCGTTTCGCCTGAATACCGGTTATTTTGCCCATTTCCTCCGTCGTTAAACCGTTTCCTAACGTAGATAGAGAAGTATATTTTCCGTTTTCCAGAAAAGCATTGTAGACTTTTTGATATAACTCTGAGGTAAAGTGTGTGGGTGTGATTTCGCTTGATACCCAATTGATATCTTCAGGGTGTGCCAAGAGATAGCACAGCAGCATCTCTTCTGAACGATTTTCTCTTAAATCCATCCGTGGATTTTTGGGGTCAGGACGAACAGTGTGTTCAATCATAGCAGCTGTCTCTTTCTTTTTTTCGATACGCTGATTTTTTCGAATGTTTTTCCGAATCTGCTCCATAATTGTTTCTGTTCGGATACCACACTTTTCCGCTGCTTTTCCAGCATAGATTTCTTGTAACATAGTGTTTTGATAATCCGATAGTACAGATACCACTTTGTCTAGGTATTTCGCTTTATCCGTAGGAGAATCGAAATCAATGCCATTTTCACACTGATTCACGAGAAATTCGATGGCTTCTCCTGACTGTTCCAAAAGCAAGCGAAATCGATCTGTGCCAAATTTTCGAATGTACTCGTCTGGATCTTTTACATTATGGAGACGCAAAATTTTTGTAGGTAATCCCACTGCTTCAAATCGACGTACTGCACGCCTTGTGGCAATTTGTCCAGCAGCATCGTTGTCATAGGCGATAATGATTTCTCTAGCATGTCGTTGTAGTAGATGTGCCTGTCCATCGGTAATAGAAGTGCCAAGAGATGCTACTACGTTAGAAAAACCGGCTTGGTTAATTGCAATTACATCCATGTAGCCCTCTGCCAGTATAATTTGAGTGGAATCTGAATCCTTTGCGAAATTTAGGGAAAAAAGATTTTGGCTTTTATCGAAATATCTCGTATCGGAGGTGTTCAGATATTTTGGTTTGCTGTCGTCAAGAACTCTGCCTCCGAAAGCAATGATGTTACCTTTCAAATTCACAATCGGAAATATTACACGATTACGGAAAGTATCATAGAGTTTCCCGTTATCAGTGCGTGTAGATCGACGTGCCAGATCTGCATCTAGTAACTCTTGCTCAGTAAACCCCTTTTGCAATAGATGTTGTGTAAGACTCGTCCAGTTGTCCGAAGCAAATCCCAAGCCATATTTTCGGATAGTTTCTGGTTTTAAGCCACGACTTATAAAATATTGCAATCCACGCTTGTCTGTACCTTTGACCAGATTGAGATAATAGAAATTTGCCGCTTCTCGGTTAGCAGCCATCAATTGCTTTCGATATGCTACCTGTTGTTGCGCTTCTCGGTCTGTAGGAATTTCAAGTCCGGCTTTTTCCGCTAAGAACCGCACTGCTTCAGGAAATTCCATGGTTTCGATATGGCGAATCCACATAATCACATCTCCGCCTACACCACAGCCGAAGCAATAGAAGCTTTGCGTATCTGGGAAAATCGTGCAGGAAGGCGACTTTTCTGAGTGGAAAGGACAGTTGCACACGTAATTTCTACCAGAACGCTTCAGCGAAACATAATCAGACGCTATGGACTCCATGGTACAGGTGTTACGAAGCAGTTCTAAAAATTCATCACTAAAAGCCATTCTATCACCGCCAGCCTTTTGGGACAAATAATTCTTGGTAAAGGGAGACGGCATAACTATCGCTCATACCGGAAATGTAATCGCAAACTGCTCTGTCAGCGTCTGTTGTCTGGCAGATGTTCTGATACTGTTCCGGCAATGCGTCTGGATGGGAAATAAAGTAATCATAAAGCGATTCAATCAGGTGTTTTGCCTTTTGTTCTTCTTGTTTAGCGACTGGATTATAATAGACTCGTTCAAATAAAAATGTATGTAGTTTATCGTGTTTTTCCTGTATTTCTGGAGTCATGCCAATTTCTTTTGTGCCGTGGGCAATAACATCTCCTACTAGGGAAGTAATACGTTGTGTTTTTGAATTTCCTAATATATCCGTGACATCTTTTGGTAAGTCGGATTCTTTTAAAATTTCCGCACGAATGGCATCTTCAATGTCATGATTCATATATGCGATACGGTCTGCTACTCGCACCACGTTTCCTTCTTTCGTATCCGCAATGGCGTTGGTATGGCAAAGAATCCCGTTGCGTACTTCGTCGGTGAGATTCAATCCTGCGCCTTCCTTTTCAATATAGTCTACTACACGTAAACTCTGTTCATAGTGGCGGTATCCATGGGGACAGATTTTATTTAAAATCGATTCACCACTATGTCCGAAAGGGGAGTGCCCCAGATCGTGTCCTAGTGCGATTGCCTCGGTCAAGTCTTCGTTTAGATTCATTGCTCTGGAAATCGTTCGTGCAATTTGCGAGACTTCCAGCGTGTGGGTCAGTCTTGTACGATAGTGGTCGCCCACTGGCGACAAAAAAACCTGTGTTTTTCGTTTCAGTCTGCGAAAAGAATTACAATGTAAAATACGATCCCGATCCCGTTGAAATCCCGTGCGGTAAGGACAAGGTGCTTCAGAACGCTGTCTATGACCATGTCCCAAATTTGGGCAGGCATCTTCACTTAAAAATTTTAACTCTCGTTGTTCCAATTGTTCTCGAATGGTCATTGTTTCGCCTCCGTTTCGATTTGATCGTTTATTTTTGAGGACGTATGATTATTTGATTGACCTCTAATAATATATACGCAAATTTGTCTGGAAACTCCTTTTTTTGCAAAAAAATTTTATTTTTCGGAGAAATCTACGTACTTTAATGCACCGGTTTCAATTTGAATTTGACCGCTGGTTTGCTCCATAAGATCGTGATTGAGTGCTTGCCAAGTGTTTTCTTTTATTTGAAGAGAAATTTTTACTTGATCCGTAAATATGGTATTCTGAATCTCTAAATCTTCATTGGCTTTCGATAAAAGATAAAAAACTTTACCATATTGGGTATAGTCCATTTGGATTGTCACCGAATAGCATGGATACATGATACAGATTCGTGCATTTTCTACTGCCATAGCAGTGCTATGGGAGTAAGCACGTACTAATCCGTTTGCACCCAACAGAACGCCTCCGAAATAACGTGTGACAACGCAACAAATATCTGTCAATCCTTGTTTTTGCAGCACATCTAATATCGGTATGCCTGCTGTGCCCTGAGGTTCACCGTCGTCAGAATAGCGTGAAGCATTATCCTTTCGCAGGCGATAAGCGTAAACGTTATGGCGTGCTTTTCGGTGCTGCCGTCGAATATTTTCTAAAAACGCCAGTGCCTCTTCCTGCGTTTGAATCGGCGACAACTGGGCAATAAATTCTGATTTTTTTTCTAACAGCGTAGCACTTGACGGAGAAACAATCGTGCGATATTCTGTCATAACATCCCTTTCTTGATGGAAAAAGACGTGCGAATATATGTAGTCCAATCGCACGTCCCTCTCGTAAAATTTTTATGACTCTGTACTGTCTTTTCAGTCCAAATTAAACCGCTTTTTAAAGCGATCAACACGTCCGCCAGTATCTACCAGCTTCTGTTTACCGGTGAAGAACGGGTGACACTTTGCACAGATTTCCACTTTGATATCTTTCTTAGTGGACATCGTTTCCATTACATTACCGCAGTGGCAAGTAATCGTGGTCTTTTCAAATGTCGGATGGATACCTTCTTTCATGTGGACTCACCTCCAAAAACAAAATTATTTCCAAAGCAGCCCATCGGTCATGCTCCGACAGTAGTGCCTCAAGAATTCTTTACTATGTGTGACAAAACCGTCACAGTTATTTATTATAGCACAGTTTTTCTGGTTTGTCAAGGGATTTTGAAATTTTTTTGAGAATTTCCTTTTTTTATTATACTACATGGTTTCATAGACAGGTGCAGTTTACTTTGAGTGACAGAGGTGTTTTGCTACTTAATTTAAAATCCACAAATTTCTAAATATCCGTTTGCAATTGCTTCGCCACAGAAGACGGAAATCGCAGTACCTAGTGCTAAGTATGGACCGAATGCAAACTGCGAATTACTAGTACGTACTTTTTGGATCATGCCGAAAATCGATCCAAGCACGAGTCCGAAAAATAATGCAACAATTGCTGCTTTTAGTCCTAAAAATAATCCTGCCGCCAACATTAGCCAAGCATCTCCACTGCCCATGGCACGCTCTTGCGTTACGATTACCAATAGTATCAGTGGTGCAAAAGCTATAACAGCTCCTAATATATGTGAGATCCAGTTTCTGTTGTCAATCCAATCGTAAACTGTCATACTAGCACCTAATAACCCAATGAATCCTACTACGAAGATATTGATTAGCTGTGTATCTAGATCCATAAAGAACACTATCATCAGTGCTGAAAACAATAGGCACACGAGAATTGCACGAATAGGGTCATCCAATAAACCGTACCACGCAAATATCAGTACATAAAGAATAGCGTTCAGACCCTCCACCAGTGTATAGCGGAAAGAAATTTTTGCACCGCAGCTGCGACACTTTCCTTTTAAACGTATCCAACTAAAAATGGGGATTAAGTCTCTTTTGAGTAGCTGCGTACCACAACTCATGCAGTGTGATCGTACTCGAACAGTAGATTCCTCTTTCGGCATACGGTAGATGCATACGTTTAAAAAGTTACCGATAACTGCACCAAACAGAAAAATAATCAAATACAAAATAAAATAACATAATAATAACATCATAACATAGCGTCTCCTTATTACCGATTGGTATGTTTCCGTATTTTTACTTGATACATTCGTTCATCAGCTTTTTTCATCATCGCATCGATGGAAGTCAGGTTTTCCGAGGAGACACTATAAAATCCGTAGCTGCAATTGATTTGATAGGGGAGACCGCTTTCTCTGTTGTAATTTTGTAGAAGCGTATCAATTTTCGCAATATAGCCGTCAATATCATGTTCTTCTTTATGAGAGAGGATGATACAATACTCGTCACCACCGGTACGAATGCAAATGCTATTTTCTGGCATTGCGGAACGAATGGCGGAAGCGGCTTGTTTGATGGCGTTATCGCCAGATTCGTGACCATATTTGTCGTTTATTGGTTTCAAACCGTCTAGATCTGCACAGACTACTGTAATCCAATCGCCATTTTGTTGGGCACGATCTGCCAGATTGTAGCCAAACCACAGCATACCTCGCCGATTATACAGTCCAGTAAGCGGATCTTGCATATAGAGATTTTCCAGTTCATCTACAATATTTTCCAGCTCGTGTTTCATATAAAAGCTGCCGGCGTTATTAGAAATGGACATAACCCATGTTGCAAAAAAATCACCTATCCCATGCGTTTTGGTCGGCTCATACGCCAAATATCCCAAAAATTGGTTTTGAAAATATAGTGGAAAGAAGCCATAAAAAACAGGCTTTTCCCCGTGCAAAAAATCTACTGGTAACAACTGTTCTGTAGGAAAAATTGTTCCAATTTTAACATTGTGTCCATACTGTACCATAGATACCATCTGTGGAGCAATTCCGGTATAGCTGCCATGAATATTATCTTTATCAATTTTACCGCTATTTTTTTCCAAGTTAGAACAAATACAAACATAAAACTTTTTGAAGTGAAAAATTTCCGCACCATGGCGTGTATCTAGGTAAAGTTCTTCAGAATTTCTTGCACTTGCAAATTTGGTGTTCATTTGGAAAATATAATTATTAAATCCCAAAAAAATGTGTTGCGTACTATATGTATCCTCATAATAGTTATTGCTTTCCTCATCGTTAATCGGTATGCAGCCACAAGATTGTCTTTTTTCCAGAACGGAGTTAATATAGGTAATATGCGGTGGGGTTTCTCCGTTCCAAACGGATTCAATTAATTCTACTGTTTTACCCGATTCGGAAAAAGCATGGCGAATCGTCGTCAAAGTAGGCGTATAGCGTAAACCATCTTGAATTCCATCAAAACCAGTGACTACTACATCTTCTGGGATACAGTAACCATGTTCTTTTAGATAGTCCATACAGAAAATTGCCATGGTGTCGCTCGCACAAACGATGGCATCCGGTATACCGTCCGTTTTCAGAAAAGTTTCGGTGCAATCTGCCGCTTCTTTCCAAAATCGACCATATCCAATACGGCTTTCTTTTACTGGAATATGATGTTCAGTCAAGACTTTCTTGTATGCTTTCAAGCGTTCCTCTGTTTGAAGATTCCCGGGGAATCCGCCAATAAAATCGATTTTTGTAAATCCATGTTCTTCCACCAAATGTTGCATGATGGATTCCATGGCGGTTTTATCGCTCAAATGAATATTCAGCTCTACTTCATGGTTTGTATCATTCACATTGACAATAGGTACATTGTGGAGACGTGCCATTTTTGCGATCTTAGGAATGATAGAGGGATCTAAAAAGGAATCACCAATCAAAATCAATCCATCCAATAAGTCATAATTGATAAGATGAAAAATTTCCGTTTCTCCTCGAATGATAGTATTTGGGAGAACCTCTCCATGATTCAGTTCTGGTTTTCGCATTAGAGATGCAAAGACTAATACATTTATACCATTTTCTTGGCATTTGTGATAAATTCCGTCAACAATTCTGGTTTCGTATTCCCAATCATATCCTGTGACACAGACACCAATTGTTTTTCGTTTCATTTGTCATTTTCCTCCGTTTCACAGCTTACCGATAAAATCGATCAAAATATCTTTTATTATAACATATTGAACGATAAAAATCAATAGAAATCATGTGAAAATTAGCGTTTATTTTAGAAAGTTTGAGAATTAACTGTTATAATAATAAGCATTTTTAAAATAAAATGCCGGAAATTGCAGACAAATTTGTCATGACGTTTCTCCCTCTGGAAGAGGTCAGAATTTTAGAAAGAAAGAGATCGGAGAGCCTCCCCTAAAAGGGTGATTCCCCACAGTGTGTGGAAATGTCACGCAGTGACAAAAGGGCAGGGCAAAGGGGGACCTCCAGCCGTAGACTGGTGGTGGAGAGGTTTCCCTTCAAATCAGCGGATGCCCCCGAAAATCCCAACTCGTCTCAAAGCTATCCCAATCGGTTTTGGAGAGGGCGATATTTTCTTCGACAATATTCGTTATAATGTCTTTTCGTGTTTCATCATGTAATATTGGAAGATTCCCAATATCGCCTATCTGAATATTAATAGTCGGATTTAAAACATTCAAAATATTTTGGCAGCATTTTGAATTTAAAAAACCTAGCGTCCAAAGTAGTTCATCTTCATTCTTATGATAGCAAATTGCAGTAGCATCATCAAATAAAAATCCGTTCTCAGAGAATCTTGCGCTAAAGATAGAAGATGTAATTTTTGACCAAGTTAAAGCTTTGGAAAAATTATATTGTGTATTTTAAGGACGAGATAGTAGTTTTTCACTTGCATCTCGATAATTTTTTATTTCATAGCCATCACTTTTCCAATTTATGACATACTCTTGATTACCATACCACCTACGATACTCGCCTCCCTTATGATGAGGATACCATTTATAACCATTATTTACCGTTTGGATTTCAGTGTTAGTAGGTACCGTATTTTTATTGATTGCGACAATGCTTTTCCAAGTTTGCCCTATGGCATTAGTTTCGCTTTTCGGTGCTGAAACGGAATTGTACAATGAATTCGCTGTAAAATGTCTGCGCATTTATTTGATGCTCTGTCTTGTTAATGGCTTTCAAACTTGTACAAGTATTTTCTTTCAATCTGTTAGTAAGCCGATACAGGCGTCTGTCAATACTTTTGTGAAACAGATTTTGTTGGTACCCCTTGGCATGGTAGTATTTTCACAGATCATAGGTGTAACAGGTTCGCTTTGGGCAGGACCATTTGCAGATGGCACAGCATTTTTCCTCGCTATGATCCTACTCAAAATGAATTGGAAAAATATTTTCCCAGTTAAAAATGAAGTGTAGGATTTTTTCTAACGGATGGTTGCTTTCGAGAGACTGTCCGGTATTGCATATCCATTTAATACCTGTATTTCGTTGTATCTACTGTTGATTTGTAATTTATCCTAAATTAAATTGGATACAATAGCAATACGTTTTTTTGAAGTGCCAAACTGTTCGCAAATAAAAGCAGCATGGTTTATATTCGGTTCAAACTTAACTTGCAGACAAGCATAGTCCCCCGCCGGAATTTCAATGATTTTTTCGTTTTTTTCTCTGATGGAAGTACGTCGTAAAAAAGGAATTGTCTGATTTTTTCTTCGTCCATGAAAAACATAAACCCAGATGGTAAGACAACCGAAAATCCTTTGCTTTCTGCATAATCAAATAATTGGGTGGAAATGCGTCCGAATTGTGCAATATTTGCGAATTCACCCAAATATTCTTCTACAATAAAAAAGCGAGTAGATATTTTCCTTTGATAAATGCCTTTATGAGCATTGTATTGATCTTGTTCTTCCTGGCATTTTAATGTATATTCAATTTTCTTCAAATCCGTTTCTAACTTTTTGATTTTTTCTTTTGCAATGCGTTTGCCATCTTCCAGCATTTTCTTTTGCCAAAAAGCATTTACGTCCTGATATTGCTTTAATGCTTTTAGAGGAATGTTTAAGTTGATACATAGTAAAATAATGTCTAAGGTAGAAAGTTGTTCCGGTGCATAATAGCGATATTTACTCTGTGGGTCAACATAGGCTGGAAAGAGAATGCCTATTTTTTCATAATAAAGTAGCGAATTAATATTAACACCACGTAATTTTGCAAACTCGCCAATGGTAAGATAATCTTTCATATGCCGATCCTCTGTTATCTTTTCTCGGTTTATCTTTTTTAAAAAAAGAAATTAACCATATGTAGGAAAATCAATAATTATAATTTGATAGTGAAGTTATGATATGATTGCTATTACAAGTCTCGATCCCGCAAAGACTGAAATGTTATAAGTCCAAAAATTCACGCAGTTGTGTGTTTTTTCGTATACCTTTAATACTGCTTTTTTACAAAATGTAAAAAACGATAACTTTATTTAAGCTAGCAGTTGACTTTATGATGAAATAATGATGCAACTGCGTTTTCTACACTTATTATATCATGTCAGAATTAAAAAGACAAGTGTTTACAGAAAAAATCGAACCGGTATTGTATTATCAGTAAAAATCTTAGCTGTGTAAATGCTTTTTTGCTCATTTAAACAAACAATTTTATCCTACATTCAACAACACA
>Ga0192240_10015_pt1 | contig 111790 bp, 112 predicted proteins | sample Koala_Koa27_H3_FD_131237 | JGI IMG/M metagenome (GOLD analysis project Ga0192240, IMG submission 131237) | Enriched cells from koala feces incubated with labeled cellulose particles, San Francisco Zoo, California, United States - Koala_Koa2-7_H3 ...
CCGCGATGAGGAAGAGGGGTGCGAAGAGCCATTGACTATTGAACTGGAAAATATCGCCGACGGAATGTCCGGATTACCTTATATTATACGGATAGTTAGGGATTACTGAAAAACAATTAAGTATGGAACTCTGAAATCAATTAAATCCAAAGGCATCACTAAAGTCCGTCATTTTCTGAAACGCTAACAGGGATTTACATATTGGTTAAATGTCTTTTACAATATTTAATAGCTTAAAATATGTTAATAAATAATTACTTTAAATTATTGCAAAATATTAATTAAAATATCTATCTTTGAAAATATGGTATAATCTGACTGGGAAATAAGTAAATAAATATGAAGAAAGATACTCTGCTGGAAAGTTTTAAGGGTAATGAATCCCTTTTTTTAAATCATTTCGTGATAAAATGACGAGGCTTGTTCGGGATCTTTTAAGGGCAGAAAATATTAGTTATCATCAAATAGATTCCCTGGTAAAAGCTGTTTCCAGTCTTTCTAAAAAAATAGACAGTAAAAATAATAAATACACTGATCTCAGCCAAATAACGGATCTTGTCGGAATCCGGATAATAACCTACCTGGGAAGCGAAGTCGATTTGGTCAATGACGTCCTGACCAAGGAATTTACAATAGATACTAAAAATTCCATAGATAAAAGGGAGCTCGAGACAAATGTATTCGGATACAGGTCTCTTCATCTGATCGTTTCGCTGGATGATGGAAGATGTAAACTGGCTGAATATAAACAGTATGTCGATTTAAAATGCGAGATTCAGATCAGATCTATTTTACAGCATGCCTGGGCTGAAATAGAACACGATCTCGGCTATAAAAGCGCTTTATCCGTACCGCAGAACTATACCCGTAGTTTTAACAGACTGGCCGCTCTTCTGGAATCGGCAGACATTGAGTTCGTAAGGCTTAAAAAAGAATTGATGGAATATGAATGTAGTGTCGGTGAATTAATACAAGATACTCCTGAAGATGATCTCTCCAATATTTCATAAAGACAAATGAGATACTGAAGAATACAATTGAAATTTTTAATAAGGAATTGGAAGTTGAATTTACCAGTAATTCCGATATAGACTACATTGTAAGATCGTGTGAGTTGTTCAACCTTAAAACTATTGGTGAATTATCCGAAGTCATTGAACAAGAGGAAAAAACTTTTTATGAATTCGTAAATATTTTCACCGGTCACTTAAAGAAAGACGGTAAAATGACTATGGCCGACAACATTTCTATCTTCTATTTTATGCATTACCTGGCCAGTAAAACCGAAGACCCCGATTTTATGCATAAATACTTTACATTGGGAAATAGGATTGATGATGAAGACGTAATAACCCAATTCATTTCAATTTACAAAAATGCCGTACGGAAAGTAAATGCATCGGCATAATTTCCAGATAGTCCGTTTTATTCCTTATTTATCAGCCGTAAAACGTATTTGGGCGCAGTTGCGTTTTTATTTCAAAGGATAAGAAAATTGCGCTCGTTTACATTTTATTCTATAAAAATAGCCTTATCGTAAAAAATAAGGCATAATTTTATAATACCTTACCAAAAATTATTACATTTGCGGTTTAAAATCACAATATTAGGGTTCAGGGCCCGGTTTAATTATATGAAAAACATGTTCCATATATCTGTAAGGATCGAGCGTCGACGACGGTAGTTTTTCGGTTACGTACCGGAATCAGATTTTGTATACCGTTGTATTTACCTTTAATTTTTTCATATAAACCATAATGACAATCAACGATTTTGATGTAATTGTAGCTTCTGAGGAACACGTCGGTTTCGCCCAGGAGATAACCGATGAAATGGCAAGTTCCGCAAAGGCGCGCGGTACCGGTATCGCACGACGTTCGCCGGACTATGTGGCCAGCAAAATGCGGGAAGGCAAAGCGGTAATAGCATTCCATAAGGACGGACGTTGGGCAGGGTTCAGTTACATAGAGAGCTGGGGACACGGGAAATACGTTGCCAACTCAGGGCTTATCATCAATCCCGAATTCAGGAAGCTGGGGCTTGCGAGAGCTATCAAGATAAAAACGTTCTTCCTGTCGAGACAGAAGTTTCCGGATGCGAAGCTGTTCGGTTTGACCACGGGGCTGCCTGTTATGAAGATAAATTCGGAGATAGGGTACAGACCGGTGGTATACCTTGAACTTACGGATGACGACAACTTCTGGAAGGGCTGCGAAAGTTGCGTGAATTACGCTATTCTCCAAAGTAAGGATCGGAAAAACTGTCTTTGTACGGCGATGCTTTTCGATCCGGAAGTGGATGTTCCCAAGGTACCGGAGCCGGATGATGTCAGGATCAGTGAATAATCTAAAAATAAAGATATGAGTAAAAAAGTAGTTTTGGCTTTCAGTGGAGGATTGGATACATCTTACTGCGCTGTTTATCTCGCTAAGGAAATGGGACTAGAGGTGCATGCCGCGCTTGCGAACACTGGTGGATTCTCTAAAGAAGAACTCGAAAAAATAGAACAACGTGCGTGGGCGCTCGGAGTTAAAAGCTATGTCTGTCTCGACGTATCGCAGGAATATTACGAGCAGAGTATCAAATATATGATATTCGGCAACGTCTTGAAGAACGGCACGTACCCTATATCGGTCAGTTCGGAACGTATCTCGCAGGCTACGGCGATAGCTGAATACGCCTTGAAATTAGATGCGGATTATATCTGCCATGGTTCGACCGGAGCAGGTAACGATCAGGTAAGGTTTGATATGATCTTCGAGATCATCGCACCGAAGATCGAAGTTATAGCACTTATCCGTGAGAAGAGATTGTCGCGCGAAGAGGAGATCGAATATCTGAGGAAGAACGGTGTAGACTTCGACTTCAAAAAAGCAGAATACTCTATCAATCAGGGTATTTGGGGGACTTCAGTTGGTGGCAAAGAGACGCTTACTTCTTCCGAAACCCTTCCCGAAGAGGCATATCCGTCGCAGTTGAAAGAAACTACGCCTAAACGCGTGAAGCTCACGTTCGAGAAGGGCGAGATGGTCGCTATAGACGGAGTTCGCTATGACGACCGCGTCAAAGGAATACAGGAGCTTCAGAAGATTGCCGCGCCTTACGCAATAGGACGCGATATGCATGTGGGCGATACTATAATCGGTATCAAAGGACGTGTAGGATTCGAAGCCGCTGCGCCTATGATTATAATTAAATCGCACCATACGCTTGAGAAGCACACGCTTACCAAATGGCAGTTGTTCTGGAAGGATCAGATATCCGCGTTCTACGGTAACTATCTGCATGAGGGACAGTACTACGATCCGGTTATGAGGGATATTGAGGCGATGCTCGACAGCAGCCAGAAGTACGTATCCGGAGATGTTATAGTGGAATTACTTCCGTATAGATTCGTTGTCGTAGGCATAGAGAGCGAACACGACCTTATGTCGAGCAGATTCGGTTCTTACGGCGAAATGATGGCGGACTGGACAGGAGAAGACGTCAAAGGATTCACGAAGATATTCGGCAACCAGGTGGCAATGCACAGGAAGATAAACGGAGGCGAATAGTTATGGCTAAAATAAAAGCAGGAATAATCGGAGGGGCAGGTTATACCGGAGGAGAAGCTATCCGCATTCTTATCAATCATCCTGATGTGGAACTCGCTTACGTTCAGAGTACGAGCAATGCAGGCAATCCGCTCTGGTCGGTACATACCGATCTGTTGGGCGATACGGATATGAAATTCACGGATAAATTCTCGCCCGATGTTAACGTTATCTTCATTTGTGCAGGACATAATGCCGCGCGTAAATTCATAGAAGAGAACGATATCCCTGCCGGAATGAAGATCGTGGACCTCAGTCAGGATTTCCGCCTTCACGACAAATCGGAAATTAAAGGACGCAAGTTCGTATACGGACTCCCTGAATTTAATAGAGATGCTATCAAGAAGGCCGATTCCATTGCCAATCCGGGATGCTTTGCAACATGCCTTCAATTAGGGATGCTTCCTCTTGCTGCGAACGGACTGCTTAAGGGTGACGTTCATGTTACCGCGACCACCGGGTCGACCGGAGCAGGGCAGGCATTATCCGCAACGACTCACTTTACATGGAGGGCGAACAATATGTCGGTCTACAAGGCATTCGAGCATCAGCACCTTAACGAGATAGGCGAGACCATAAAAACGCTTCAGAATAACTTCCTGAACGATATTAATTTTATCCCTTACCGCGGAGACTTTACACGCGGCATTATTGCTTCGATTTATACCGACTGCGAAAAGAGTGCGGAAGAGATAAAAGAAATTTACGAAAATTATTATAAAGATGCCGCGTTCACCCATGTGAGCGGTAAGAATACAAACCTCAAACAGGTCGTTAATACCAACAAATGTCTGGTTTACACCGAGAAACACGGAGATAAAGTAATGATCATAAGCATTATCGACAACCTCCTTAAAGGTGCGAGCGGACAGGCAGTGCAGAACATGAACCTGATGTTCGGACTCGACGAGAAGGCAGGTTTGAGACTTAAAGCTGCGGCATTTTAAAAAGTTACGATTATGAAAATGTTCGATGTATACCCGCTGTACGATATTGATATAGTAAAAGCGGAAGGATCATATGTATGGGATTCGAACGGAACCAAATACCTCGATATGTATGGCGGTCATGCCGTTATATCCGTGGGCCATACAAATCCGCATTACGTGGAGATGGTGACGGACCAGATAAAAAATATAGGGTTCTATTCGAATTCAGTCATCATTTCACAACAAAAAGAACTGGCCGAAAAATTAGGGAGACTGTCCGGCAAGGAAAAATACCAGCTGTTCTTGTGCAATTCAGGGGCGGAGGCTAATGAGAACGCTCTTAAACTTGCTTCGTTCTACAACGGAAGAAAGAAGGTAATAGCGTTTGACAAAGCGTTTCACGGACGTACATCACTCGCTGTTGCCGTTACGGACAATCCGGGTATTGTGGCGCCGGTGAATAAGACGGACAACGTGATATTTCTGCCACTGAACGATAAAAACGCTTTGGAAAAAGCATTTGCGGAGAATGAAATATGTGCGGTGATTACCGAAGGGATACAAGGGGTAGGAGGAATCCGGGTCGCGGATGACGACTTCCTTGTGAAGATACGTGAACTCTGCGATAGATACGACGCAGTATATATCGCGGACAGCGTCCAATGCGGATGCGGACGGAGCGGTAAATACTTCTCTCACGACTGGGCAGGCGTGGATGCGGATATATATACTATGGCCAAAGGTATAGGCAACGGGTTTCCTGTCGGAGCTATAGCGATAAGTCCTAAATTCGAAGCTAAATACGGTATGCTCGGAACTACGTTTGGAGGAAACCATCTCGCATGCGTTGCAGCTATCGCCGTAGCGGACGAGATGCTCGAAAAGAATCTTATCCGGAATGCCGAAGAGATGGGCGACTACCTGATGTCCGAACTGAAAAAAATTCCTGGAATCAAGGACGTAAGAGGCAAAGGTCTTATGATAGGAATAGAGATGGATTACGATACCGCTGCCTTACGCAAGAAGTTATTGTTCGAGGAGAAAATATTTGTAGGTTCCGCTGGCAACAAGAATGTGATACGTCTTCTTCCCGCGCTGAACATAACTAAAGAACATGCGGATACATTCCTTAACGCCTTCCGTAAGTTGTTGACAGAATAATGTCGATAATTGTAAGGATTGTAGATAACCGGTTCATAAACCAATAGAAAACTGTCGGTAACGATGTTGAAAATATTTAAAATAGGCGGAAACGTTGTTGATAACCCTGAAAAACTCGACAAGTTTTTAACAGACTTCTCGACAATCGAGGGAAAAAAGATTCTTGTTCACGGAGGGGGCAAGATCGCTACCCCCGTGTCAAAAGCTCTGGGCATAGAGACCACCATGATTAATGGTAGGCGCGTGACGGATGGCGAGACGCTGAAGGTCGTGACGATGGTTTATGCGGGACTTATCAATAAAACAATTGTCAGTAAACTTCAGAAGCTCGGAACTAACTCAATAGGATTGTGCGGAGCTGACGGTAAATTTATCGTTTCGAGAAAACGTTCTGCGGAGCCTGTGGATTACGGATTCGTAGGCGATCCCGATGTGGATAAATTCGGTGTGGACACGGCACAGAGGCTTATCGATAACGGTTTTAATATCGTAGTAGCGCCTATTACCTACTCGGAAGAAGGAGATTTGCTGAATACCAATGCGGATACGGTTGCACAGACCATTGCGCTTGGAATGTCGAAAATATACGATACGGAACTTATTTATTGCTTCGAGAAACCCGGCGTATTGATGGATGTGGACGACGATTCTTCGGTGATAAAGTCTATAACTCCGGAATACTTTGAACAGCTTAAAACGGACAGTGTTGTTGCGGATGGAATGTTACCCAAAATCGAGAATGCTATAAGAGCCGTGAGAGGCGGGGTTAAAAGTGTGGTTATATGTAGTTCGGACTGCATAAAACGGGAAGGTTACGGAGGTACTGTGATAACAGAATAATAATTCTAAATATAATGACACCCTTGACTGGCAACGGTCAAGGGTGTCAATTATTAATATTCAATTAGGAACGAATCAGGAATTAAAATCTTTTATAGTTTTGTTCTAAATCAAAAACTATTAAACTTAACGATGAGAAAACCGATAGTCTTTACACTAATTACGATTTTATTTTTCTGCGCCTGTTCCGGAAATAATAAAAAAACTGATAAAAACGAACCTATTACAAATGCGATAGTCAGCGGGGTTGCGTGGTTCGATAAAGACGGGAACGAAGTCAGCGCTCACGGCGCAAGTATTATAAAGGAAGGCAGTAAATTTTATCTTTTCGGGGAATTTCATTCGGATACCAGTAATGCATTTAACGGTTTTTCGTGTTATTCATCTACCGATCTGGTTAACTGGAATTTCGAACGGATCGTTTTGCCTGTACAAAGGACCGGGCTGCTTGGTCCTCAGCGTGTGGGAGAGAGAGTTAAAGTAATGAAATGCCCGTCTACCGGAGAGTTCGTAATGTTTATGCATTGCGATAATATGCAGTACAGGGATCCCCATATCGGATATGCGACCAGTAAAAAAATAGACGGTGAATATAAGTTTCATGGTCCGGTTCTTTTCAACGGAGATACTATAAAAAAGTGGGATATGGGAACCTTCCAGGATGACGACGGAACGGGATATCTTTTGATTCATCATGGGGACATTTTTAAACTATCGAAAGATTACAGGTCCGTAGTGGAACATGTGGTTACCGGGGTCAAAAATGGCGAGTCTCCGACAATATTCAAGCATGACAGCGTATATTACTGGCTCACTTCACAAACTACCAGTTGGGAGAGGAACGATAACTTCTATCAAACTGAGGATTCTCTTGCAGGACCATGGTCGGACCAGAAATTAATTGCTCCCGAAGGTACCCTTACATGGAACTCCCAATGTACTTACGTTCTTCCTATATATGGAGAGACGGATACTACCTATATGTTCATGGGAGACAGATGGTCGTTCCCGAGGCAAAACTCTGCTGCTACTTATGTATGGCAGCCCATAACCATTAAGAACGGACAAATATCCATTCCTGAATTCAATAGTATGTGGGCTATAGATTTTCAAAGCGGAAGCTGGTATGTTGTAGACAATAATATGGACAAAGTTCCTGATTCTAAAATAAAATTCGAGGGAGAATGGAACAGAGAAAAAGGACGATACAGATCCAATGAAAACGGTGCGGTACTTAGTTATGAATTTACAGGTAAGCAGGTTGCGCTGGAAGGTATCGGCGACAATACCGGAGGTTATGCGAGAATCGAGGTTACGGACACCAGGGGAAATGTCGTGGGGTCTACCTTTGTCGATTTTTACTGTAAATATGAAGAACAGTCTTTAAAATTCAGGAGTCCGGTATTGAGAGAAGGTAATTATAAGATTTCAGTTGAAGTATGGGGGCAGAACTGGGAATTCTTCGATAAAAAAGGAAACCGGTTCGGTAGTGAAGATTATAACGTAACTGTTACGGGAATATACACTTTATAATTCAATAACAAATAAAAGGATCGGGTAAACGATCCTTTTATTTTGTTTTATTTTCTTTTGCGGATTCTTTCTCCAATGCTGCGTAGTATTTGCACCATTCTTTTATTCCACACTCTTTACATTTAGGATTGCGTGCAGTACATACATATCGTCCGTGAAGAATAAGCCAGTGGTGAGCAACGGAAAGAAGTTCCTTAGGAATATTCTCGCTGAGCTGTTTCTCTGTTTGAAGGGGATTCTTTGCGTTGACCGTTAGCCCTATCCTTGCGGAGACCCGGAATACATGTGTGTCCACAGCCATTACATTCTTCCCGAAAATAACGGCACCTACCACGTTTGCAGTCTTCCTGCCGACGCCAGGAAGTGTTTGCAGAAGATCGATATCTCCCGGAACTTCGCCGTTGAAATCCGCCACGAGTTTTTTTGCCATAGCGGCAAGATTCTTTGCTTTATTATTCGGATAGGAAATACTTTTGATATACGGATAAATATCCTCCGCTTCTGCTTCCGCCATCGATTGCGGAGTCGGGAAACGGTCGAGCAAAGCCGGAGTAGTCATGTTTACCCTTTTATCCGTACACTGGGCCGATAGAATTACGGCGACGAGCAACTGATAGGGATTGTTGTAATGGAGTTCAGTGTCCGGTGAAGGCATATTTTTCGAGAACCAATCAATCACTCCTTTGTATCTCTCAGACTTTTTCATTTTTTCTTTCTTTTTTTGGAAGGGAACGCTCTTCTGCTAAAATGAGTATTGACCCAACGCGGAAATATTATTGCCCCGATTACAAGATACGGATAATATGTTACCATTCTCCAAACTACGGCAGTTAAAGTTGCTGCTGCGTTTTGTAGATCAGGAGTAACAGGTATGAGATCCCCACAAAATACTGTGAATATATATTCAGCAAAACCGCTTCCTCCAGGGGTCGGCATTATAAGCATCATTATCCACATGACCAGCTGCCGGGCGAATAAAAGAAGCTGGTCGCCGTACCCGAAAAATGCAAAGATGATAGCGTTGGCAACCAGATAACGCGAACTCCATGAAAGGAATGTTGCAGCGACTGATTTCACCCAGAAACCGAATCCGCGTTTTTTTATCTCTTTCGAGCTCAGTATTATGTCGGTGCCTATATTGTTAACCGAACGGTACCACCTTCTGAGAAACCTTATTTTGAATATTCTCAACAGCATCCATTTGAGTCCGCGCGGATTTATAAAAAGTCCGTAACTCAATATGATAGTATAGACGAGCTTCAATGAATAACCTATAAGGGCGATTGTCATCAGACCTACGGCGAAGCTATGTTCCGTAAGGTTGTGGAGATCGAATAAGTTCGACTGTCCCACAACGAGGACGATCAGTGGGAACATAATGATAAAATACAGTTCGTCGAAGAACGATGTAAGCATTACTATCGCCGAACTCCTTCCTACGCTAATACCTTCTTTATGGACATATACTATGGCCACGCTGGTTCCTCCCACGGCGGAAGGCGTGATTGCCGATGTAAATTCCCACAGCATTATTATACGGCAGGCCTTGATCCAGCTAAGTTCGTTGTTACTCAATACTCTAAGTCGAATGATATAGCAGAAATCCCTGAAGAACATAAATAAAAATGCAACGATCAGCCATAAAATCACTTTTATGGAGAAATCCATTACACTGAAGACTTCCGGATTGAAATCTTTATAGAACATGTATCCCACGACAGCGAGCCCTATTATTATAGGATAAATGGCATTAGATGTTTTTATTTTTCCAACCGGGTCTCTTCCTGCCATTTTTACTGGGGTATGAATATGTAGGTTATGGTTCCGTTTTGCCTCTCAGGCGCATCCGAACTTACGTTGAACCTTGTTCTTGCAGCTGCCTTTGAAGCCATTTCCACCAGGCAGGGATCGGAACTGCTGATACGGTCTGTGGACGATGTTATAACGACACCGTTCCTGTTAACCGTAATATTTATTACTACCATTCCTCCGCCTTCACACTGATAAGCAGGCACGGGGAGTGACGTGTCGTTTCTTCCCGGGAGATCGTAAGATACGGTAACGCTTCCCTGTACACGGGATCTTTCGACTGTTTCAGTATTGCCCGAAGGTGCTTCCTGGCTTCTGTTAAGTATATTGTCCGCTTCCTGAAGGCCTTGCTCGTAGGCTTCGCGGGATGAGTTGAGTTTATCTTCCAATGCTTTGGCTTCGTCGTATATCTGGGAAGCCTGGGAATTTCTTGCATCCCTGAGGCCGGCGTCGAGCTGTGCATTTTCATTCGACGCAAGATTTCTTACATCGCGAAAATACTCCCGGTTCATCATTCGTTCGAACTCGGATAGTTCGTTATCTTCGACTTGGGACAACTCCATATCCTCTATCACCGAGAGATCGACCATTATTCCCTGAACCGTTTCGGTATTTCCGATAACTATCTTGGCTGTTACCAGCGAGATTCCGAAAACAAGGTATATGATCAGGGTAACAAGTATTCCCGCGCGGTGTTCATAGATCCATGACGACCAGTCTTCATGTTTTTTCTTTTCGAAAGGAAGTCTGAATTCTTCCTTTTTGATATCCTTATTTTCCAATCGAAAAATCCTTAATTTACATGAATTAAATACAAAAGTTGCACAAAATTAAGATATCTTTGAAAAAAAAATAATAATTTTGCCGTTAAAATAACGTTAATATTGAACTTAAAGTATTTTTATGTCTAAAAAACAGATGACGCTTGCCCGCACGTTAAAGTTCCATGGCAAAGGGTTGCATACGGGCATTAAGGTAGAAATGACCGTTAATCCTGCGGAAGAAAATACGGGAATATGTTTCCGGAGAAAAGATATAGAAGGAGAACCTGTCATTGAAGCTATTGCTGATTATGTGACGGATACATCCAGAGGAACGACGATAGAAAAGGGCGGAGTAAAAATACACACCATAGAACATATAATGGCCGGATTATGGGGATGCGGAGTAGATAATGCCGTTATCGACCTTAACGGAGAAGAGGTGCCTATCATGGACGGTTCTTCAAGGGAGTATGTTGAGGCTGTGATGGAAGCAGGTCTCGTGGAGCAGAATGCGGACAGGGTATTCTTTAACGTTACTGAAAAAATACATTACGAAATACCGGAAAAGGGAGTTTCAGTGGAAGTTTTTCCGGATGATCATTTCAGTATTAATTTGAATATCGATTATGGGTCGAGGGTTCTCGGCAATCAATACGCGCGTCTCGAGAATATAGGCGACTTCCCTGTACAGATATCACCGTGCAGAACTTTTGTTTTTTTACATGAGTTAGAACCGTTGCTGAAAAATAATCTCATTAAAGGAGGTGACCTTGATAACGCTATAATAATCGTAGAGAACGAACTTCCTTCGGAAGAAATAAACCGTTTGAAAAAACTCTTCAACAAGGAAGATATAAGCGTGGGGTCGAGCGGTTATCTCAATAATCTCGAACTACGATTCGCAAATGAGCCTGCAAGACATAAACTGCTGGATATGATCGGTGACATGGCACTTGTGGGAATGCGTATCAACGGTAAGGTCATAGCAAATAAGCCGGGACACTTCGCGAATACAGAACTTGCGAAAATGATCCGTAAAACCATAAAAAAGAATCAGAGTAAACCACACTATCGATATGATCCTAACGTGGATCCCGTATACGATATAAATCAGATAAAAGGCATTCTTCCTCACCGACCGCCGTTTTTGTTAGTGGATAGAATCATCCATATCGACGCGGGCAGCGTTGCCGGTGTGAAGAATGTAACTATGAACGAACCGTTCTTCGTGGGGCACTTCCCTCAGGAACCTGTAATGCCAGGTGTGCTGATCGTTGAAGCTATGGCCCAGTGCGGAGGTATTCTTGCATTGCACAATATAGGAGATACTGAGAATTACTCCACATATTTTATGAAAATTGATGGGGTTAAATTCAAGAGGAAAGTCGTTCCGGGCGATACGCTTTTATTCGAACTTAAACTGACGGAGCCTATACGCAGGGGAATAGTGATGATGGAGGCTAAGGCTTATGTAGGGGATCAGCTTGTAACGGAAGCATTCCTTATGGCACAGGTCGCTAAAAATAAAAAATGATAAAACTATGATAGACACTATGGCCCGGGTTCATCCCGATGCAAAAATTGGTAATAACGTCACTATCGAACCCTTTGCTTATGTTGCAGCCGATGTAGTTATCGGAGACGGATGCTGGATAGGTCCCGGAGCAGTTATTCTCGACGGAGCCAGAATCGGTAAAAACTGTAAAATACATTCTTCCGCTGTTATATCGGGGATTCCGCAAGACCTGAAATTTAAAGGTGAGAAGACTTACGTGGAAATCGGGGATAATAATACCGTAAGAGAATGCGTTACTATAAACCGTGGTACCGCTGCAAAAGGCAAAACAGCAATAGGGGATAATAATCTCATTATGGCATACGTTCATATAGGACATGATTGCGTAGTAGGTAATTATTGTGTTCTTGTCAATAGGGTATCGCTTGCCGGTGAGGTCGAAATAGGAGACTGGGCTATTTTGGGAGGACACACCGCAGTGCATCAATTTTGCCGTGTAGGATCGCATGCGATGACAAGCGGAGGCTCTCTCGTAGGGAAGGATATTCCTCCGTATGTTAAAGCCGGACATTATCCTGTATCGTTTGTCGGAGCTAATTTTATCGGATTGCGGCGAAGAGGATTCAATTCTGAAAAAATCGCGGAGATACAGGATACCTTCCGTATAATTTTCCAAAGCGGAATGCTCTACTCAAAGGCTTGCGACCTTGTCGAAGCAGAAGTGCCGCAGAGTCCTGAAAGGGATGAAATCATCGAATTTATAAGAAGCTCTCGAAGAGGGATACTTAAACCGTACAATCCTCAGAAAAAAGATGACGATACGGAATAGTTACGATTTCTTAATCAATAAATTATAATTGTTTATTTTGAAAAAATATAAAAATATAGTATCTTTGTGACCGGAAACGGTAAAAGAGCAGGGGACTTATGTCCCCTGTTTTATTAACCGTACTGAAAATGACGGATATACGGAATGATAGATGTTGAAAAAATTCGTAAAATTACCGAAGACTTCGTAGAAGGAACGGATATGTTTGTCGTGGATATAAAATGTTCTCCGACTAATGTCGTGGATGTGGTTCTGGATAGTGAATCTTCTGTATCTATCGATAAATGCGTCGAATTGAGCAGGGAAGTCAATTCCCGGTTCGACAGGGATGTCGAGGATTTTGAACTCACTGTGAGTTCTGCTGGTATCGGGCAGCCGTTCCGCCATCCGAAGCAATATATCAAGGCTTTGGGAAAGGATGTAGAGATCGTTCTTAAAAACGGTATCAAATATGAAGGTAGGCTGACGGATGTCGGAGATGACGAGCTTGAGATCGAATATCAGGAAAAACAACTTATCGAAGGTAAAAAGAGAAAACAACTTATTTCCGTCAACAAAAGAATAGGAATAAACGATATAAAATCGACTATACAGTTACTTAGGTTTAAATAATAATATAAAATGTCCGCCATATCGGCGTTAAATGAATATAAACAATGGATAATCTGAATCTTATAGGCACTTTTGCAGAGTTTAAAGAGCTTAAGAATATAGATAAGGCAACCATGGTCGGTGTACTCGAAGATGTTTTCAGGCATCTTATTGCCAAGACTTATGAATCGGACGAGAATTTCGATATTATAATAAATCTGGACAAAGGGGACCTTGAAATATGGCGGAACAGGATCGTTGTTGAAGATGGACAGGTTGAAAATCCGAATGCTGAAATTTCCTTGTCCGATGCGAAGAAAATGGATGCGACTTACGAAGTGGGTGAAGAAGTTGCCGAAGAAATCAAATTGTCTTCTTTCGGAAGACGTTCGGTTTTATCGTTAAGACAGAATCTTGCTGCGCGTATCATGGACCTCGAGAAGGCCAATTTATATAACATATACAAAGAAAAGGTAGGAGAGATCATCACAGGGGAAGTATATCAGGTATGGAAAAAAGAAGTACTTGTCCTCGATGACGAAGGAAACGAGCTGGTTCTGCCGAAATCGGAACAGATACCTACGGACTTCTTCAGGAAAGGAGACAGTATCAGGGCGATAGTCTATAAGGTAGAAATGAAAAACAACAGTCCTCTTATCATTCTTTCCCGTACTGCTCCGGAATTCCTTGAAAGATTATTCGAACTCGAGGTGCCTGAAATATTCGACGGACTTATAACCATAAAGAAAATTGTAAGGATACCCGGTGAAAGAGCTAAGGTTGCAGTGGAATCCTATGATGAAAGGGTCGATCCTGTAGGAGCATGCGTAGGAGTAAAAGGTTCGCGTATTTATTCTATTGTAAAAGAACTGAGGAATGAAAATATAGATGTGACGAATTATACTTCCAATCCTCAACTTTTAATACAGAGGGCCCTCAATCCTGCGAAGGTTTCTTCTATCGAATTAAATGAAGAGACCAAGACCGCTGCTGTTTATCTGAAACCTAATGAGGTATCACTTGCGATAGGTAAAGGCGGTTTGAATATAAGGTTGGCGAGCATGCTCACAGGTTACGATATCGATGTTTACAGGGAATTTGAAGAGGAAGATGTTGATCTGGATGAATTCTCTGACGAGATCGATCAGTGGATCATCGACCAGTTTAAGTCGATAGGCTGCGATACGGCTAAAAGCGTACTGGAGTATGATCCCGACGATCTTGCGAAACGTACCGACTTGGAAGAGGAAACAATTAAGGAAGTTATCGATATTCTGAAATCTGAATTCGAATAGTTATGGAATAACCGATCGTTTCCGCTCTTAAACATTATCCGGTACTCCGGATATGATACGAAAAGAAAATAAAGACAGCCGAAAATATTATTGAATATGGCAATGAAAGAACAGAAACTCAGACTCAATAAAGTTGCACGGGAATTTAAAGTGGGACAGTCTACAATAGTGGAATTTCTGGAGAAAAAAGGAATAAATATTGAAAATTCTCCGAGTTCGATTGTGGACAGTAACATGTATGGAATTCTGGAGAAGGAGTTTGGAGGAAAAGAAATAGAACGTGTAGACATCAGAGAGAAGATAAAACAAAAGCATGAAACGGTATCGCTCGAAGGCAAGACCAAAGAGGTTCCGGTTAATGAAGATATCGATTTCGGCAATGAAGTTATTATAAAGAGCGGTAATACCATAATAGGCGATACTTCTGTTATCAAAGGTCCTAAAATTGTAGGAAAGATTAATATCCCAGATAAAAACAAACCGAAAAAACAGGAACCTGCACCAGTTCGCCAGGAGAGCCCTGTAGAGACTAAATCAGAACCGTCCGTACCAATGGAAAAACCTGCTGAACCTCAAAAGAATGCAGAAGTTTCACCTGTAGCAAATGTGGAAGCACAAAATAAAACATTTGACGAGAGAATGATCGATGCAGATGTAGAGATATTCCGTCCCAACGAATCGGGAAAACTTTCAGGTCCGAAAGTTCTCGGAATGATCGATCTTAAGGATATCGAAAAGAAAAAAACTTCCAGTCCTCATAAGAGGGAAAAACGTAAAAGAATCGTTAAAGACAATAAAGTCGATGTTACTAAACCGCAGAACCAGCCTTCTGCGAATCAAGGGCAGAAATCCCAGAAGCCTCAGTTCCAAGGAGGGCAGAAGCCTGCTAACCAGCAGAATGCCGGACAGAAACAACACGGGCAGAAATTTGACAAAAAGAAACCGAAGACGAAACCGTTAGTGCAACCGGAGGTAGGCGAAGCGGAAGTACAGAAGCAGATTAAAGAAACCTTAGCGCGTCTTACGTCTAAAGGTAATAAATCGAAGAGTTCGAAATATCGTAAGGGTAAAAGGGACGCCGCTTCAGCTCGTATAAACGAGGAGATGGAACGTCAGGAGATGGACAAACAAGTACTTAAGGTTACGGAATTCGTGACCGTTAGCGAACTTGCTACCATGATGGATGTTTCAGTTACCGACATTATTACAGCGTGTATGAATCTCGGACTTATGGTGTCCATAAACCAGAGACTCGATGCCGAAGCTCTTGTGGTAGTGGCTGAAGAGTTCGGTTATAAAGTTGAATTCGTAACTGTTGAGATACAGGAAGCTATATCTGACGAAGAGGATAGGGAAGAAGATCTGCTTCCGCGCCCGCCTATAGTTACGGTTATGGGTCACGTGGACCACGGTAAGACTTCTCTGTTGGATAATATTCGTAATGCGAACGTTATTGCCGGAGAAGCCGGAGGTATCACTCAGCACATCGGGGCATATGGAGTTAAGCTGGAAGATGGAAGACGTATTACGTTCTTGGATACTCCGGGTCACGAAGCGTTTACCGCCATGCGTGCCCGTGGTGCGAATGTAACAGACGTTGCTATAATTATAATTGCTGCGGACGACAGTGTCATGCCGCAGACGATAGAAGCTATAAACCATGCTTCTGCGGCAGGTGTCCCTATGGTGTTTGCCATAAATAAAGTCGATAAGGAAGGTGCTAATCCTGACCGTATCAAAGAGCAGCTTGCAAGAATGAATTATCTTGTAGAAGATTGGGGCGGTAAGTACCAGAATCAGGAAGTTTCTGCAAAGAAAGGAATGAATGTAGATAAACTTCTGGAGAAAGTATTGCTGGAAGCCGAATTCCTTGATCTTAAGGCAAATCCTAACAAAAAGGCTGTCGGTGCAGTAATAGAATCCACACTGGATAAGGGGCGCGGTTATGTGGCTACGCTTCTCGTTCAGGCAGGAACCCTGCGTGTAGGAGATGTGATGGTTTCCGGAGTTTATTCCGGACGCGTGAAGGCGATGTTCAACGAACACGGAAAGAAAATAGATGAGGGGGGACCTTCTACTCCCGTACTTGTTCTCGGTCTTAACGGTGCGCCGCAGGCAGGCGATACCTTCAATGTTATGGACGATGACAAACAGGCGCGTGAGATAGCTAACAAAAGGGAACAGCTTCAGCGTATGCAGGGACTGAAAACCCAGAAACATATTACTCTCGATGAGATCGGACGCCGTATCGCTATCGGTAACTTCAAAGAACTCAATATTATCATCAAGGGTGACGTTGACGGTTCTATCGAAGCTCTGGCTGACTCTTTGATTAAACTTTCAAAAGAAGAAGTACAGGTTAATATCATACATAAAGCCGTAGGCCAGATATCCGAAAGCGACGTTCTTCTTGCAGCAGCATCGAATGCAGTTATAGTAGGATTCCAGGTGAGGCCATCCTCGAGTGCCAGAAGGCTTGCTGAGAAAGAAGAAATCGAGATCAGACTTTATTCGATAATTTACGATGCAATCAATGAGATCAAGCAGGCTATCGAAGGTATGCTCGAACCTATCATGAGAGAAGAGATCGTATGTTCGGTGGAAGTTCTGGAAACATTTAAAATATCCAAGGTCGGAACCATTGCCGGATGTATTGTCCGTGATGGTAAGATTACGAGAAATACCAAAATACGTGTAATTCGTGACGGTATCGTGGTCTATACCGGTAAACTCGGATCTCTCAAACGATTCAAGGATGATGTTAAAGAAGTTTCCAATAATATGGAATGCGGGCTTAACATAGATGGATACAATGATATTAAGGTCGGAGATATAATCGAAGGTTACAAAGACGTAGAAGTAAAAAGATAAAATCTAGTATCTAAATAAAATAAGCCCGGCAATGCCGGGCTTATTTTATTTATCTTTATTAATGAACTCCAAAAGTTCGTCTATTGCCTTAGTTTCCGGAATATTCTTTTTTATAATTTCTTTATTTTTATATAAGGTGACTTTGCCCGACCCTGCTCCGACATAACCGTAATCCGCATCGGCCATCTCTCCCGGTCCGTTAACGATACATCCCATGACTGCGATTTTAATTCCACTAAGATGAGACGTACGTCGTTTTACTTCCGATAAAGTTCCTTCGAGGTCGAATAGTGTGCGTCCGCAGCCCGGGCATGCTATGTATTCGGTACGGGAGGTTCTTACTCTTGCCGCCTGAAGAATGGAATAACTCAATGACACTATATCTTCTTCTTCTACAGCTCCATTTATGGTATTTTCGATCCATAACCCATCTCCATATCCATCCAGAAAAAGTATTCCTATATCCGCTGATGCCTTTATCTGTAATTTTTCAATATCGGTTTCAGAATATTGCCTCTTGATTATTACCGGATTTTTTAAGCCGTATTCTCCTAATTTTAGAAAGAACGCCCTTTGTTCACCCGTTCCGTTAGAGTGCGAAGTCTCAAGGACTATTATTTTTTGTGGATCATTCCTTAAAATATCTATAGTTCCGGAATTAAGCTCGGACAGATTCATAAATAACCAGTTGTTTGCCGTATCATCGTAGAACATATCAGGCATTATTTCCATATTTCGATTTTTACCCGAGGTTATGACGATAGGAGGATGATCTCCTCCGATGATGCCATTTTGTAATGTTTCTCGTTTTTTATATTCGAACGGACTGTAGTATTTTTCTTCTACTTTATGTTCGATTTGGTCAGGAACTTTACTGAAATGATCGCATAGTGTTCTTCCCACTGGGATTTCATTGGCCGGATGTTCCGTAAGCGATACGCGTATGGTGTCTCCCAAGCCGTCGGTAAGCAAGGCGCCTATTCCGACTGCGGATTTAACCCTTCCGTCTTCCCCGTTCCCTGCTTCTGTAACTCCAAGGTGTAATGGATACTTCATGCGTTCATTTCTCATAGTTGCAGAAAGTAAACGGTAAGCATGGACCATTACCCGTACATTGCTGGATTTCATTGAGATAACGACATTGTAGAATTCATTGTCCCGGCAAATACGAAGAAATTCCATTGCAGACTCTACCATGCCGGCAGGAGTATTGCCGTAACGGCTCATGATCCTGTCCGACAGGGAGCCATGGTTGACACCTATCCTTAAAGCAGTATTGTGTCGTTTGCACACTGAGAGAAGTGATTCGAATTTTTTTCTTAACCTTGAAAGCTCTTCCGAATATTCTTTGTCAGTGTATTCGATGTGCTGGAATACTGCCCTTTTATCGACGAAATTCCCAGGATTTATACGGATTTTATCGACATATTTGGCAGCGGTCAATGCAGCTTCGGGATTGAAGTGGATGTCGGCAACCAACGGAACAGTGCAACCTGCCGCGAGTAATTTTTCTTTTATGTTTTTAAGATTTTCCGCCTCCTTTATTCCTTGTGCTGTGAATCGTACCAATTCGCCTCCTGCATCTGCAATTTCCATGGCTTGCTTCACACATGCTTCCGTATCATTGGTGTCAGTATTGCACATGGATTGAACCCTGACGGGATAGCCGCTGCCTATGAATATATCTCCTATGCGAACGCTTAAAGTTTCGATCCTTCTACGATCTGACAGGAAATTACAGAAATCCGCCATAACTATTTGAGTTTTGGGTTATTCCTGTGTCTTTCGGAATCTCTTCGGTTCTTTTTTGCAAGATTGTTCGCAAGAGCCTCGGTAAGATCGATCCCTGTCTGGTTGGCGATACAGATAAGTACCCACAGGACATCGGCTATTTCATCCGACAATTCAGCGGTAGTATCGGATTCCTTATACGATTGCTCCCCGTATTTACGCGACATGACGCGTGCGAGCTCTCCAACCTCTTCAAAGAGGATGGTCATATTGGTAAGCTCGTTGAAGTAACGCACGCCATGTTTTTTTATCCAGGCGTCTACCAGTTCCTGGGATTCTTTTATTGTCATATCGGTAATGTTTTACTATTCTTTATTTTTGGAGTCTATCCATATCGTTACAGGTCCGTCATTTATCAGGTTCACTTTCATATCTGCGCCGAATACACCCGTTGCAATTTTCAGCCTTGAAATTTTTTCCAACTCCGAAACAAAACCCTCGTACATCGGTATTGCCAAATCCGGTTTTGCCGCTCGTATGTAAGAGGGCCGGTTTCCTTTTTTGGTCATGGCATGAAGCGTAAACTGGCTTATTACCATAATCTCTCCACCGATATCCGTAACGCTGAGGTTCACAATTCCGTTTTCATCATTGAATATCCGTAGGGAAGCGATCTTACGGCACAGCCAATCGGTATCTTCTTCAGAGTCGGCATCTTCGATACCTACAAGGATCAGTAATCCCTTGGAGATCGAAGAATATGTTTTATTATCGATTTCTACGGATGCGCTTTTGACTCTCTGGATCAGTACTCTCATTCGACAAATATATAAAAAGAGCGGATAACAAAAAAGAGCATCCGAAAACTCCGGATGCTCATTGAATAACCTTTTTCAAAGACGGCTACTTCTTTTTCTTATCGTAATGTTTTTGATAACGGCTCATAAACTTATCTACACGTCCTGCTGTATCGACGAACTTCATCTTACCAGTGTAGAACGGGTGAGACGCGCTCGAGATTTCCATTTTATAGACGGGATAGGTTTCGCCATCCACTTCGATAGTTTCTCGTGTCTGAACGGCGGACCTGCACAAAAACACTTGGTCGTTCGACATGTCTTTGAACGCCACGACGCGATAATTCTCTGGATGAATATCTTTTTTCATAGTGTTTTGTTAAAAAATTTCTTTTAAATTTTCAGAGTGCAAAGTTACGAAGGTTTTCGATTATTCCAAATAATTTTCGATAAATCGGTTATTTATATGATACTACGAGAACTTTCGACGATTCCCAGAAACGGTCCCTGTTCGTGATCCTTATGGATTCCAAAGTGTTTTTATCCGGCATTAACAATTCGTAGATGTCTTCCGGATGAGGTGTAACTATTTCCGCTTTTTTACGGTTTACAACAATCTCATCGAGGCTTCCGCGTAGAATCTGGGTAAATAGTGATTGATCGTATGAATCGTTTAGTAAAAGCGTCCTTCCGATAAAACCGGATTTTTTTAAAATTCCCTTGTCTATCAATTCCTTTTCCTGTCCCACGATATAATGTACGGTATTGAATTCGATCTCCTGCCGTGTCATCTCGTCGATAATTTTGTCCGTTATCATTTCTGAACCCGTGAGTTCGGTGGATAGACTGTCCAGTCGTGAAGCCAGGAGATTCATTTCTGTTTTTAGTATTGTTATATCCGCATCTTTATCTATGACCAGTTTATTAAGGTTTTCTACGAGCGTTTCGAACTCATGTATGCGTATATTGGCTCCCCTCAGCCGTTCTGAAGCCCCCTGAAGTCTTTGAATTGTAGAGCGATTTTCTTCTAACAGGGCATCTATCGCAGAGATATCTTCATTGATCTGGGCCTTCTTTTCCCTGCTGATCTCGTCGGATGAATTGGTAGTCACTATTTTTTCGCGCAGTTTGATCGCTTCGAGATTCTGTGAAATTACGTTAATAGATAAAAATACGTCGTTGATCACCGAATCTTTAAATGCAATCTCTTTTCGCAGTGCTTCGATTTCATTGTTACTGCTATCGGTAGAATCTACCCGCATGCAGCCCAATAAAAACAAAATGGAGAATATTATCAAAGACGTTCTTTTCATTGCTGTTAAAATTTAGAATGCTACTTTTACCGACGCACCAAAATCATACCAGCCCCTGAATCCGGAATGTCCTATAAAGTTAAGTCCTGGTTTATAATCGACAGAAAAAGCCAGAGGTACTTCGCGTATTTTATATTCGAGTCCTATAATGCCGTCTATTCCGACGGTGAATTTCTTATTGCTGTGCCTTTTCCAAGAACCGATGTTACCACCGGCACCGTAATAAAAACTGAATCCGGAGGAAATAACGGGCATATGTCTTTCATATAATCCGTAAAAATTAACGCCGTTGACAAGAGATAAGATCCCTTCTACCGCATTCTGACCATCTATGGAAACTTTTGCTGTGATACCTGTGGCTACTGCTCCTCCGCGTACCCCTATTCCCCAATTATAATCCTGTGCGCTGCAAAATCCGGTTACTGTCACGGCAAGTATTATCGCCATAATAAATTTCTTCATACTGCTCTTAAGTTTGTAGTTGGTTATTCTATAAAAATAAATCGGTTATTTTTTCCCTTCCTGTTAAATGGTATGTGTTAAGTCCCGCTTTTTTGGCACCGGTGAAATTTCCAGCTCTGTCGTCAATAAACAGCGTTTCTTCCGGAATAATACCGGTATCCGATATGACTTGAAGGTAAATTTCGGTGTCGTGTTTGTGCAAATGCATATCCTGTGAATAAAAACATTTTTCAAAATACGACTCGAAACTTTTTCCCGGCAGACTCTTTTCCATTACTTCGTGTACGCGCTCTATGTGTTTTACATTAGTGTTACTGAGTACGAATGTCCTGTAATTTTTCTTTATTTTTTCCAATAATTTAAATCTTACAGGATCCGGATCACCTATCAAAGCACACCAAGCATCGGACAATGCCTGATTGTCGACATCCCTGCAATTATAATTTTTCTTTATTCCTTCTATGAATTCATCCCCTGAAACATTTCCGAGTTCATATTCGAGAAATATACTTTCATTCTCCGGAAAAATATTCTCTAGAGTAACTTTGCCGCGGCATAATTTCCCGAATGCTTCTACCGATCGTTCGGGAAAAATGTCGATTATGACTCCGCCGAGATCGAAAATAATATTCTTTATTCCGTTTCCTATTTCTTTTTTTAACTCCATTTTTTAATTTTTATTGTTCGGTCACTTCGCACCAGAATCCGGAAGTCGTCGCATTTATCGTATTGTCGTACATGGCTTCGCAGATAACCGCAGGAAGATAGAATTTTCCCGAATATGTTGCAGTGAGTGATACCCGTACCTTTATCGTTTCATTCGATCTGAGATCGAAGTATGAATAAACCCTGTCATCCCGAATGTCTTGGTAGCGTACGGAAGTATCTTCTTCCTGTTCGAAATTAAGCCTGTCGTTGCGTATCTCCCAACCCGACGGGAAGATATGGCTCAGTACCATGTTGGTATATCTTCCGCGACCTCCAGGATTAGTTACGGATACCGTAGCATAGAAATCCGTTTCCTGCGGCAATGTCTTTACGTCCAGCGTTTTGCCGTCCGCTCCGGTATATTCGACAGTGATCTTCAGTCCGTTTGACGCCGCTGTTTCCGCACCCTTGGCAGCGGTTCCGGAAGAGGTCATTTTAACATATAATGTATTGTCCCCTTTATTTGCGACTATTACCGGAATTGTACCGACATTATTTTTAACGTCCAGTTCTATTTCGCTTACGGCTTTAACGGTACTGATCGTTTCTTTCTTTCCTGCCGCATTGTATTCGAACTCCATCTGTGAATTTTCACGGGTTTTCTCGATGTATTGCGATATGGCCATAAGAGACCATGCCGTAGACTGGGTGCTTAGCCATTTGTCCGTACTCAGAATATCCGATAATCCTTTAACGATATCGAAGGCATTGCGTCGGTCGCCTATTGCCGTCAGTACGGTAAGGTTTACTGCCATATCCCTCTCCGGGGAACCGAATGTCGAGTTGAACGGAGAGTATTCATCTTTTCGGTCAGGCATATTGTTAATGATGTTACGTGCTATGTCGTTCCTGCCATCGTATGCGAATGCTCCTGCCAATAGCCATCGGGATGCTATGTCGAGATCTCTTTCTTCAAGAAGGCGGTTCATCGCACCTCTTTCAGACGAATTCGCAAGAGAAAGTACATAAAGCCTGTAAGCCTGATCGGTATAATCGCTTCTGGATGCCGACCAGTTACGCGCTTCCGATTTAATATAATCCAACCATCGGGATTTCATTCCTGAAGGCAGGGCATATCCGATCCTTTCTGCTTCTATCATGAAATGTCCCGCGTAGGTGGTTCCCCACTCGTTGGCGTATCTTTCTCCCGGCCAGTAAGAGAATCCTCCTTCCGGTACCTGGAACTTAGTGAGCCTGTTAAGCGCAGCCTTCACATTGGCTTCACTACGGGCATTAGTCTCGTTGTCCGTAGCCGCGACTGACGAAAGATATAACTGCGGGAATGCTGCAGATGTCGTTTGTTCGATGCATCCGTGCGGATAATTAAGCAAATAACGAAGCCTTGTGCTGAGATTCAACGGAGGAAGCGAAGATACTTCGATCGTTGCGGTATTGGTTCCTTTTATTCCCGCGAGGCTCATGTTGCCGTTAAAAGTTTTTCCTTTGTCCACTATCTCGATCGATGAAACCGTTATCCTCGGATTCGGATTGCGGATGTCTATTTCTATGGTTTCTTCCGCAATTTCGCGTCCCGATGATACTTTTACGGTAACTTTTCCTATGGCTTCGCTCTCAGGGGCCTTGAGTTTGAAATATACGAGGTTATCCTCTGTTTCGGTGAAGGAAATGTTTTGCGATTTCTGCCCCGAAACGGTGAAATTATCAGACTGTGTGAGTCCCACTTTTACATTTTTGATACTCTCGTCCATTGCGAATACCGTTACCGGAACAAGGAATTCTTCTTCTGTGCCTATCACCCTTGGCAGAGAGGTAGATATCATAAGCGGTTTTTTAACAACGGATGTAAAATCTGCTGCGCCGAACGCATCTCCGGAAGTAGCGACTACCATTGTCCTTACAGAGCCTATGTATGGCGGCAAGGTAACCGAATGTTCATTTGAACCTCCTTTTTTGAGATTGAAGGGACCAAGGAATTTGACGACAGGCTTGAATCTTTGCGCCTTGTAGTTCGCATTATGGTTAAGTTCGTCGTCTCCCACGATAGCGAATAATTGTTCGATTTTGCCCCCATAAGCACCTAACACGAGATCGTACAGATCCCAAGTCATTATTCCCAGGGCTTCGCGCATGTACATGGAGCTCCATGGGTCAGGGGTCTTGAATCGTGTCAGGTCGAGCAGTCCGTCATCTACAATTGCGATGGTATAGCTCATCGGTTTCCCATTCTTTTCGGAAACCTTTACTTTAAATTCCGTTTCCGGACGTATTTCCGCAGGTATCGAAATTACAGGCGCAAGCCGTGTTGCCGGATCTTCAACGAATATAGGAATAACACCGTATAGTCTCATCGGAGCATCGTTCACTGTCTGGTTGTATGGTTGTATAAGTGTGATGTGTGCATAAGCGTTCGGAGCCATATTTTCGTTCGCAGGAATCTCTATGACTGTTTGCTCGTCACTGCAATCCACCCATGAAGAAGATAATATCTTGGAGACTGTTTCTACAGTCAATAACGCACGTGTTCCTTTTGAAGATGGTATCGTTATTTTTACCGTTTCACCGACAAAATATTTTTCTTTGTCTGCCGAGAAGGTAAGCATTGTGGCGCCTGTGCTTTCTCCGCCGATGTTCCTGTCATATTCTCCCCAGTCTACATAACATATGGTTACGGCAGAGTGCCCTCCATCCGGATCCTTGACACGAATAAGGTATTGCCCCCAATCGTTATATTCCCATTTGTAACGGAATTCGCCCTTGCCGTCCGATATCCTGACTTTTGAAGTAGTTATAGGGGTTCGATAAGAATTTTGTGCATAAGACGCAAGGCCTTCGTCGGTAGAGTTCCACCACCAGTTCCAATCCATTTTATAAACTTCGACCTCGACTTCACCGTTTCCTGTGGGCTTACCAGAGTCGCTGACTGTAACAATTTTAAATATCTGGGTTTTATTCGTCTCGATCCTGTTATAGTATCCGGCTCCTTTGGGGGTCTGGATGCCGACGAATTTTTTATAAGGAGCGAGATATGTCGAATACTGGTCGATACTGAAATCTCCTCCGGGTTCGTAAACTCTTGCAGTGAAGTCCGCACGAAGTATTCCCGGAGCCTCCGACAGGCCCTCGACCTTTTCGGAAAAAGTAAGACTTCCTTCTTGATCGGTCTTTTTATCGACTATATTGAACTCTTCCGTTTCGAACTGTTTAGTCCTGTCCGTAAATATATAATCCTCGAATCCTTTGAATGCGGTGCTGGCGGTCGATAGTTTAAGATCGATTTTTACAGCCAGTTCAGGTGCTTTGGCTCCGTGCAGCCATGCGGAATGAAGCTTCCCGCTGATTTTATCCCAGACAAGCGAAGGTTCGTCATTCACTTTAAAGTCTATTTTGAGCCTGTTGGGTTTGACCGTCTCTATTTTTAAAGTTTTGTAAAATACATCGCCTCCTACCCGTACTTCAGCACTCCAGTTGCCTGTTGGTGCGTCCTGGTCCGTCGCGAGCCCGAAAGTATAGAGTCCGTTCTCTCCACGGGTTTTAACCTGGCTGGCCACGGTTTGTCCCAATGGATTGACAAAATCCAGATTTACCGGATGGTTGTCAGGCAGAATGTTATTCTTGTCATGTAAGATAAATGAAAGATGTATGCTGTTCCCCGGGCGCCATACACCGCGTTCCCCGTAGATAAATCCTTTGAGTCCTTTGTTTATGCGTTCGCCGGAAATGTCGAAGCTGCTCATGTTGAGACTGTTCCCGTAATTTACGGAGAGATATCCCGTTTGTTTGCCTTTTGTCGCTACGATCAGCCATGCATGTTCTTTAAGTTCCAAAACTGCCATGCCGGAGTTGTCGGTAATGACTTCTTTCAGCAACTGGTTCTGGTAGTCGTATGCTCTTACGGTTACTCCCGATTCCGGATTCGCAGATATCAGGTTAGTTACATATACATTGTAATTGTCGTTATCGTCGGATTTGGCTATGATTCCGAGGTCGGAAACGAATATGTTACGTATGCGATCCCGGTAGGTTGAATACGAACCAAAATAATAATCGGAATAATAACCTTCGTCGGAATCGCTGACCAGCGCGTTCTTACCACGTATTTTAACTCGGTAAATCGCTCCGGGCTCGGGCTGTATCAGTTTGGAAAGATCGAGCGTATAGGTGTTCCAGTTGCGGAGGCTCTCCGACTCAGGATCTCCCAGCGGTATGGTTTTTCTTTCTATTTCTTTACCTACCCTGTGCACATTGCTTCCTTCATCCAGTCTGTTCACCTGAAGGAACTGGAGGATGTTGTTTTCATATATACGTGTGACAGATACTTCCACATCTGCGTAATTAACTGCACGGAACGGTAGCGACATATTATTTTCGCTGGGCAATATTGCTCCTTTACTGATAAATCTTACGGCCGGTTCGATATCGTCGAAAAATATATCCTTAAATATATCTTCTTCAAGAGTATTTCCGTCCCTGCTTCTTATGCCTTTGTTGAAGTTAAGCGTAAACGGTCCTGTTTTTCTTGAAGGAGGATAAATGTAGACCTTGTTCAGGGATACCACAAAACGCATATCGCTGCCATCCGACAGGGAGATATAATTTCCCATACGTTGTTTTTCTTCCAGCGGTGCCGAGAAGGATGCCGTTATTTTAAATTCGGGCGAATAGTCGACAGACACATCTAAGAGTTTGAAAACTCCTTTTTCAGGAATATTTATTATTTCTGCGGTTTTTTTAGCCTGCCCGATATGTTTGCCGTCGAATTCGAGTATTATATCATACGGATTATTTCCGGAGAAAATACTGTCGATACGGAATTCATGAAATGTGCCCGAACTGTTGTGTGTCCAGCTGATTTCGAGTTTGCCGGGTTCCACATTTAATATTTTTTCTGCTACTGCAGCTTCCACGTAGTCGCTGGTGCTTATACTTCCGTTAAGAAGATATTGATCCGGAAGGTATTCGCTGTATAATGACAGACCCTGTATGTAATTTGTAAATGTGGTCTTGGTTGTGAAAATCTCGAATTTAAAATTTCCGGGCATATTTCCGGTCTCGATAATTCGCGAAAGATTCAGTTTGACCAGATAACTTTTATCATTCTGAAGAGGTTTGGGGTGATGGAACTCTATTGTCCGGTCGTCAAGCCAGACCGCCTTACCCTCTATTTTAGGCGATATGTCGAAAAACTTCTTGTCGACTTTCCCGCCCGGTTCGGGAGTTTCTTTGAAGACAACATCGTCGGTAAATCTCACGATTATAGGCGTTGCGACGGATACATTCCCGGAAGTGTAGGATGAGATCAGCGGATGCTCGGTATCTGATTTTTTTATCGAACTACAGGAAACTGCTGCGACCAGAGCCAAAATACTTATAATGGCTCTAATAATACTGCCCTTTTTCATATATTTGGGTTTTATTTTACCTTGAACGGTAAATTATAAATTGTAAATATATATCTTTTTTCGTTAAAAACAGGAAATGAAAATTCCGGGAGCCGGATGGCTGAGAAACAGGGATGGTAAAATATTGGGTGCGATGATTCTGGCGTACCTGTCTATAGTTGTTGTTTTTATTTCGATCTTGCCGCGGAACTTTTTTGACGAGCCTTTATCTACCGTAGTGGAGACTGCTGATGGGCGGCTGTTGGGTGCTCGCATAGCCACTGACGGACAGTGGAGGTTTCCGCCTGCGGATTCTGTTCCTGATAAATTCATGCACGCGCTACTGACTTTTGAAGATAAAAGATTCCGCGTACATCCCGGCGTCGATCCTTTGGCTGTTATCAGGGCCGTATCCCAGAATATTTCCAGGAAACAGGTGTTCAGTGGAGCGAGTACGATATCGATGCAGGTAATAAGAATGAACCGGCGAAAAACAAAACGGTCGTTAGCAGAAAAAATTACTGAAGCCATTCTTGCCGTGAGACTTGAATTGTCTTATTCCAAAAACGAGATACTGCTTATGTATGCTTCGAATGCGCCGTTCGGTGGGGATGTGGTCGGGCTCGATGCCGCATCGTGGAGGTATTTTGGCCGCCCGGCAAGTAATCTTTCATGGACGGAAGCCGCTACTTTGGCTGTACTTCCCAATTCTCCCGGTCTTATTCATGTATCCCGTAACAGAGAACGTTTGAGGGAAAAACGAGATATGCTCCTTAGTATGCTGCATAAACGAGGGATTGTTTCTAATCAGGAACTGGATCTTGCATTATATGAACCTTTACCTGATAAACCGTACCCGATCCCGATGGAAGCACCGCATCTTACCGACAGGGTCATGCGTGAAAAAGGCCATATCCGGGCTGCTACCACCCTCGACTATAATTTGCAGAGACAGGTTAATAATATAGTCCGGCAAAGACATGGAGTTTATACGGGAAACCGTGTTGAAAATATGGCTGTCCTGGTTGCGGATGTTAAAACAGGTGAGATACTCGCTTATTGCGGTAATGTTTACAGAGCTGATGACAAAAGGCATGGTTCCAGTGTGGATGTGATAACTTCCCCGCGAAGCAGCGGAAGTATATTCAAACCGTTTCTCTATGCTGCAATGCTCGATGAAGGAGTTATCCTGCCGGGGATGCTCATAGCCGACTATCCGTTTAATTTCAGGAGTTTTTCACCGAAGAATTTTAACAGGACCTATGACGGAGCGGTTCCTGCACACCGTGTACTCGAGAGATCCCTGAATGTCCCGACCGTGCGGATGCTTCATGAATACGGGATAAATAAATTTCACCATTTATTGAAGCGTTCGGGTTTCACTACTGTAAACAGGTCTTCGGACGACTACGGATTGACTTTGGTACTCGGCGGTGCTGAAGCCACGCTTTGGGATGCGGTGACGGCATATATGAATATTGCGCAAAAAATGAATTCCCTTACAGGCGGATCGGCAATAACGAAGTTGAGCTACCTTAAGGAAGATATATCGGATACTACGGATTCCCGGGATTTCCACCTCGGGTTCGCATCCGTGTGGCTTACCTTGGAATCGCTTGCAAACGTGAATCGTCCCGAGGAGGAAGCCGATTGGCAGATTTTTTCTTCTTCGAGAAAAATTGCATGGAAAACCGGAACCAGTTATGGAAACAGGGATGCATGGAGTCTGGGAGTGACCCCCGAATATATAGTAGGCGTATGGGTGGGGAATGCTACAGGCGAAGGCCGTTCCGGACTTACGGGTGTAAGTTATGCCGCTCCGGTAATGTTCGATGTTTTCAACTTGCTTCCTTCGTCCTCATGGTTCGAGATGCCTGAGCATGACATGATATGCGAACCAGTATGCCGTAAAAGCGGACATTTGGCTATGGAATTATGCGAATCGATGGATTCATTGTGGATTCCGCGCAGCGGTATAGAAAGCGGCAGATGCCCGTACCATATGAAAATAATGCTGGATGAAAGCAAAAGATATAGGGTCGATAGCGAATGTATAAGCGTGCACGATATAGTGCATTCCTCCTGGTTCGTATTGCCGCCTGCAATGGAATGGTATTACAGAACGAAAAATGCCGATTACAAAACATTGCCGCCTGTGCATCCGGATTGTAATAAGTTACCTGAAACTACAGTTATGGAACTAATATATCCTAAATCGGGTATGACTGTGATCCTGCCACGAAAAATCGACGGATCCGATAATAATATAATTTTTCATACCGTACATCGTGATCCTAAAGCGGAGATACACTGGCATATCGATGGAGAATTCCAGGGTACTACACGAGGTGAGCATTATATGGCGGTTAAACCTTCCCGGGGAAACAGGGTTATTACGCTTGTTGATTCGGATGGATACACTATAAGATCGGGATTTATTGCCGAGGTGAAAGGATTACCATAAAATGATAGAGAATTAAAGCTATTTAATGTTCATTAGAATTCAATTTAAATTGCCGACAAAAGGCTCTTGAAATTTGGGAATCGCCATTAAAAATATTTATTTCGTCGTTATATAAAGGAAATAACAAAATTGATAGTTGCGGTTTACTGACCCTTTATTTTCATTAACTCAAAACAAAATATGACTGATAGCAATAGCTGCATCACGATTAATGGTCTTAATAAGATTTATAAGAACGGTCGTCATGCGCTTAAAGATGTTAACCTTGTGATACCATCGGGCATGTTCGGCCTTCTCGGGCCTAACGGAGCCGGTAAGTCTACGTTTATGAGGATACTGGTCGCATTGATGGAGCCTACCTCCGGTCAGATAAATGCCTATGGATATGATCTGCTTAAACAACGTAAGGAAGTACGTGGAATTTTAGGATATTTACCACAGGACTTCCGTTTCTTCGCAAAATATAAAACCTACGAATATCTCGAATATGCTGCCAGCCTCTCGGGAATGAATAATTTCCGTAAGAGGAAATCTGCGGTAGACTCGATGCTGGAAGAAGTCGGACTGTTCGAAGTCCGCGACAGATATGCCAACAGACTGTCGGGAGGTATGAAGAGAAGGCTCGGAATAGCCCAGGCATTGATCCACAATCCTAAAGTTATAATAGTCGATGAACCGACGACAGGGCTGGACCCTGAGGAGCGTATACGTTTTCGCAATCTTCTTTCCAAGGTCAGAGGTAATGATGTGACCGTTATTTTTTCTACTCATATTGTGGGCGATATCTCGAGTACGTGTAATAATATGGCTCTTTTAAATCAAGGAGTGGTTTCTTTTAAAGGTTCTCCTGAAGGGATGTTGAAACTTGCCGAAGGAAAAGTATGGAAAGCGGTTGTTAATGACAAACAGCTCCGGGAGATCAGTAATAAATATCCTGTAACGTCGACAATCCCCTTCAAAAAAGAATGGGAGGTTCAGATTGTTGCCGATGAAGTTAAAGGTTTTGATGTTGAATCTATACAACCGAACCTCGAACATGCGTACGTGTATTTTATGGAGAAGGAGCTTGATCTATGGACTAACGATTAATATGAAGATGTTATGATGTTTCTGCACAATATACGGACGGTAGCCAGATACGAAAGCAAGATATTGTACCGTAGCTGGTTCTTTAAAGTGTTCTCGGTAATAGCGTTTTTTTTGATCTTCTGGATCAATCTTGCCGAAATTATCTATTATCAGCCTTTTGTAAATTATGCCATATCTGCCAATATACCTTACCGGAACCTGATGTTGCTGAACATAGGCCAATCTATAATTGCTATTTTCCTCGCATCCGAATTTCTTAAAAGAGACAAAAAGCTAGATACTTCCGAGGTATTTTATGTACGCCCCCTGAGTAATGCGGAGTATGTCATAGGAAAAGTCTGGGGCGATCTCAGGGTATTTTTTCTTTTGAACATATTGGCTCTTTTCATAGTTTTGATATTCAATTTTATAGGTAAGTCTCCGATAGATCCGTCGGCGTATGTTTTTTACTTTTGTGCACTATGTATTCCGTCGCTGATATACATAATAGGACTTTCTATATTTTTGATGCTGGTTATAAATAGTCAGGCCGTTACTTTCGTAGTTCTTCTGGGCTATATAGCCATGTCCATGTTCTATATCGACGATAAGTTCTTTTATCTTTTCGATTATCTTGGAAAATCTATTCCCATGATGAAGTCGGATATCACAGGCTATTCGAATATAATGGTGATCCTGAACCAGAGAATGATCTATCTTCTTCTGGGAATAGTTTTCATTCTTTTTTCCATTAAATTATTCAAAAGACTTCCTAACTCGAATAAAAGTGTCAGGCCGTGGTTCGCCGCCGGTTTTCTGTTTTTATTTATTGCAGTTCTATGCGGATATAATTATATCGAAAAGACTGTGGATCTAAGTAATAAAAGGAAATTATATGTGAAATTGAACAATGAGTATATTCATTTTCCTAAAATACAGCCTGAAAGTTTTCATATTTCATTGGAACAATTAACAGATGGTATACGTGCATCCGCTGAAATAATTGGAACAGCGAAACAAAATTCGGATAAATTCATTTTCACACTTAATCCTGGATTTCAGATTCATTCCGTAACATGTGGAGATAGTTCTCTTTCATACGATCGTCTGGAGCACCTCTTAATAGTAGATTTTGGGAGGGAATTTGAACAGGGCGAATCTATATCATTAAAAATAGAATATTCCGGTCGTGCGGACGAATCTATATGTTACCTGGATATTGAAGACGACGTGTTTTTCGAGAAAAAAGAGGTGTGGGGATTCAGCGTCGATAAACGTTATATCTTACAATCGCGTAATTATCTTTTGCTTACACCGGAATCATACTGGTATCCCGTGCCTGGAACTTCCTACAGTACAGTTAGTCAGGATTGGCAGGAGGCCCTTTTCTGTGATTTCAAATTGGATGTTAAACCTCGTGAGGGATTGATACCGGTTTCTTCAGGAGATGTTGAGGTCGGTGAAGACGGAATATATCATTTTAATCCCGATTTCCCGATGCGTGCATCATCGGTAGCGATTGGGAATTTTGAGAAACTGTCTATCGACAGGGACAGTATCCAATATGCGATATGGTACGTTAAAGACAAAAAAATTATTTTGAAGGAGTATTCGATTCAATTTTTGATACGATTCCTTCTCTGGTCGGAGATTTTAAGGAGCGTATGGAGCGGGACTGGAGGTTGGACTATCCGTTCAAAAGATTTTCTATAGTCGAAACGCCTGCGTTTTTCACAACCTATCCGCGTGCCTGGACCCAGTCTCAGGAAACAATGCAGCCGGGAATAGCATATTTTCCGGAAAACGGCTATACCTTCTTCAGCTACGATTTCGCAAAACAGATAGAGAATAATATAAAATGGATGACCCAGTCGGGACGTGAAATAACGGAAAGGGATGCAACGGTAAATGCTTTCATGAATGTTCTCTGGACATTTTTCAATGCAGAGAGTAACATGGTAATGATAAATAACGATAAGGTGACGGTGAATAATAATGCAAATCCTTATTATGCTTACGCCCAGTTCTTTAATTTCAGTTACAATATTTATTCAACTGAATGGACCTTTGTAAACAGGTTGATAGAGGCTTATCTCCAGATTGCAGGGGAACAGAACATGTTTAGAAATTCATGGTTAAGGAATTATGCAGGCCTTACTTTTGAAGAAAAGGTCAATATCGTTATACAGGATAAATCATTTGTGGAATTACTTTCCGACCAGAATTATTTAAGTTTAGTCCAGTCATTGGTAAGACTTAATGTTCTGGAATTGCTAGCTTCTATGGAAGTCGTGTATGGTCTGGAAGAAACCAGGGAATATGTCTTCGATTATGTGAAGAACCGTCCGTTCGTGAATATCAGTTTTGAAGAATTCCTGGACTCGCTCAATGTTTTATCCGGTGTGGACTTCGAACCGATAATGTCAGGATGGGATAAGCCTAAGTCGCTGCCGAGCTATAATTTCAGTCTCCCGACTGTTACCAAGATAGATTATCGTGGAGATCAATTGTATCAGTTGGAGATAATCGCTGCTAACCTGAGCGACGTAGAAGGGATCGTCACATTTCAGATACCATCTATGAGATCACAAAGCACTATGACTGGTGATCAGGCTGCCAGGTGGAACGTTAAACTAGGCCCGGGAGAAACAAAACGTATCATCAGGCAATGGCCCGAATCTCCACGGACGCTGGATGTAAATACTTTAATGTCCTAGAACTTGCCGGCTTTGATAAGACGCGGTATAATTACGGATACAAGAGAGTCCCGCACAACTCAACGCGAGCCGGGCGAATATGTTATTTCTTCGGATTATTTTAAAAACCCGGATGAAACGATAGTAGATAACGAGGATGCCGATTTATTCTCTTTATCTAAAGGACAGCCGACAGGTTATTTATCTAAATGGCTGGAAATCGATAAAGAAGAAGAGTTCAGATTTAAACCTTTTATGTCGTGGCGCCTTCCGGCTCAGTGGACCATTGTCTCGGATATGAATTATTACGGGGAAGTAATAAAGTCAGCCTATGTTATAAAAGGCGGCTCGGGCTCCCAGTGGGCCCAATGGAAGATTCCTGTAGAGGAAGCCGGACAATACGAGTTGTATTATTACCTCGTTCGTCCGGACGAAATAAAATATTCCAATAATCGCGGCGGCCCTCGGAGAAGCCGCAGGCAAAGCGACAACGAATATCAATTTAAGGTAAAATATGACGGAGAGAGCTACGATGCCCACCTCGATGTAGTGAGGCGCGAGGATGGCTGGGCCATGATAGGAATTTACGATTTCCCCGCCGATACCGTCACAGTAATTGTTTCCGATAAAACCAAATTAAGCAAATTAACTGCCGATGCCGTTAAAATAGTAAGAAGGTAATTAAGAAAATAATAAATATATGTACACTAATAACAAAAAATACAGGGTATTCTTTCTGGCCATAGCCATGACCCTTATTATTCCTGTTTCCGGCCAGATCGTTCTTACAATCGACAGGGCTTTGGATATCGCTACCGACGACAGTCCGGATCTTCGCCGCGCATTCCTTAATAAGGAGCGCTATGAACAGAATATTATCGCGCAGCAGGCGTCGCTGAAATCTCAGTTTTCACTTGATTTAAATCCGGTGCAGTACAATAAAAACAGACAGTTTGACAGTCGTTTGTCTCAATGGTATACGAACGAATCTTTTAGGACTTACGGAACATTCAGTGTGGATCAGCCTATCTTATGGACTGATGGTACGGTATCGCTTGTAAATACCTTCGGATGGCAGGATAACAAATCACAGATTAGCGGAGGGGACAGAAATAGTAACCGTGCATTCACAAATGATCTTTATCTTCAACTTCGACAGCCGATATTTACTTATAATACTACTAAACTTGCACTGAGGGAAATACAGTAGGATTATGAAAACTCACTGATAAATTACGCTTTGCAGAGAATAAACCTGGAACTTCGGATTACTAACCAGTTTTATGCGGTTTTTATGGCTCAGGAGAGGCTTTCAATAAGCAGGACCGAGTTGGAGAATGCGGAACAGAATTATAGTATCATAAAAGATAAAGTGGAAGTCGATTTACTTCCACGCTCGGAGCTCTATCAGGCGGAGCTTAATCTTGCGAACGCACGTTCTTCATTGGAGAATCGCATCGTAACATTGGAAAATGCGAAAGAACAGCTAAAACAAAGTATAGGTATGCCATTGAATGAAGATATACTCGTTTTAGCCGAATTGTCTTTTGAACCGGTAACGATCGACCTGGAAACGGCAATCGAACATGGTTTTCGGACACGATTGGAATTAAGGCAGAGACAGATAGATACGGAGAGGCTGGAGTTCGATATGATCCGTACCAAAGCTCTTAATGAATTTAAGGGAAATGTAGATCTTTCGATAGGACTTATCGGTGATAATAAAGATTTTTCAAGGATTTATGATAATCCGACACAAAATCCTCGTGTGTTAGTGAGTTTTACCGTTCCTATTTTCGATTGGGGTCAGAAAAAAGCCCGTATCAAAGCCCAGCAGCTTAATATGCAGATAAATGAGATAGATGCAGTAGAGGAGCGAAAAGATATCGAACTGGATATTCGCCAGACTTACAGAAATATCTTGAATCAGCAGAATCAGGTTTCTCTTGCAGAACAACGGGTTCTGAATGCGCAGAGAACCTACGATCTGAATACCGAGAGATATCGTAACGGAGAACTCTCTGGTATGGAGATGAGCCAGTTCGAGGAACAGTTGTCAGATGTTAAAGTTTCACGTCTTGAGACATTAATAGAGTATAAGACCGAACTTCTTTACATGAAAATCATATCATTATACGATTTTGAAAAAAATGTATCGGTTGTTCCAGATCTTTCGACACTTGAAACCAATGTAAGAATAAGAAATAAAAAATAAAATATCATGAGAAAAAGTTATAAACCGGCAGTACTGCTGCTATTCGCAGGGGTTCTTTGGTCCTGTGGAGGAAATAATGAAGGTGACAGAACTGAAATAGCTTCTCCGGTTTCGGTGGAAGAGATTGAACCTTCTTCCATCAGTCAGATAGTAAATACATCCGGAACCGCAAAAGCAAATTATGAAGTGGAACTTTTTTCACGAATGTCCGGCGATTACCAACTACAAAGCAATCCGGCGACGGGGGCTCCTTATAAGCTTGGCGATAAAGTGTCGGCAGGACAGACCATAATAAAATTTGAGGATAAAGAATACGAGAATGGTATTGCTCTGGATACGAGAAAACTTAATCTGTATCTTGCTATACAGGAAGAAGAAAACAATAGGAGTCTATATGATAAAGGCGGCGTGACGCAAATGGATATTAAGAATGCGGAGATTAAAGTTATCAATGCAAGGACCGATTACGAAAGTGGAGAACTTTCTCTTGCCAATATGAAAGTTGTCGCACCGTTCACTGGAACAATTGTAAATCTTCCCCATTATACTCAGAATACCCGTGTCGATCAGGGAGTATCTGTCGTATCTATAATGGACTATACCAAAATGTATATGGAGATAAATCTGCCTGAAAGTGCTATTGCAGATGTCAAGGTGGGGCAGGAAGTAGCTATTACTCATTATACGATGCCTTATGACACTTTGCGTGGCGTGGTTTCGGAACTTTCTCCTGCGATAAGCACGGAAACGCGTACCTTCAAAGGTAAGATATCCATAGATAATACTGATCTTATGTTACGTCCGGGTATGTTCGTGAAGGCGGATATCGTTGTCAAAACAGTAAATAATGCGATAATTATCTCGAAAGATGCGGTAATGTCCAACCGTAACGAGAAGTATGTATATGTTGTGGAAAGGAATACCGCTATAAGAAGGAATATAACTACCGGTATAGAAGATGAGGATAATATCCAGATCCTTAACAGACTGAGAAAAGGCGATAACCTGGTCGTAAGAGGACACGAGACTCTCAGGGAAAACAGCAAGGTTAAAATACAGAATCAGAATTAATCCTCAATTTAATAAAGAGGTCGATATATGAACAAATTGATAAAATTCGCCGTAGATTATCCGGTGACCATATTAATGGTCGTATTGGGTATTCTATTGCTCGGAAAGATCTCGTACGATCAGTTAAGCGTCGATCTGCTACCGGATCTTAATAATCCACGCCTGTTTGTAGAGATCAAGGCCGGTGAGAGACCGCCTGAAGAGATAGAAAAACAATACGTGCAGGATATAGAATCGAGAGCTATACGCCAAAGGGATGTTGTATCCGTTGCCTCTGTTATTAAGGTAGGGTCGGCTCGCATTACCGTTGAGTACGCTTGGAATAAGGATATGGATGAAGCCTTTCTCGATCTCCAGAAAGAGATGAACGGCATGTCCCAGAAAGAAGGCCTTACCGAGCTGCGTATTTCACAACACGACCCTAACACAGATCCGGTAGTTCTGGTTGCTATGTCCCACGAGAGCATAACAGATATGGCAGAGCTGAGAAAGGTTGCGGATACGTATATAAAGAACGAGCTTACGAGACTGGAAGGTATTGCCGATGTTACATTGTCAGGAGATGAGGTCAGCCAGCTTGTCATATTTACAGATAATTATAAACTGGATGCCTTCGGACTAAGCCTGGATGATATAGCTAACCGTATTCAGGAAAATAACCAGGCAATATCTGGAGGACGGGTTACCGAGCTGGGACTTCAGTATATAGTCAAGAGCCGTAATCTCATGAATACGGAAGAGGATTTCGGAAAGCTTATCATCGGTTACAGGGATCCTGATGTTACAGGTGTCGCGACTTCTTTCGAGACGGATAAAGCTCCTATATATCTAAGTGAAATAGCTGAGATTACCTTTGAAAATGCAGAGCCTGAAAATATAGTAAGGGTAAATGGTAAACGAAGTATCGGATTATCCGTATATAAGGAAATGCGTTATAACACCGTAAAAGCAGTGGATAACGTTGTCGCAGAACTTCAAACCATCGAGCGTTTTCTTCCCGGATACCGTTTCGACGTAATTTCTAATCAGGGTACGTTCATAAAAAGCGCTATCGATGAGGTTAAGGACAGTGCCATAATGGGTGTTATACTGGCCGTAGTAGTACTGTTTCTCTTTCTTAGACGTATAGGAACCACGCTTATAATCAGTCTGGCGATTCCGATCTCGATAGTTGCTACGTTCAACCTTATGTACTTCAACGGTCTTACCCTTAATATAATGACCCTCGGTGGTCTGGCTCTCGGTGCCGGAATGCTTATCGATAATGCTATTGTCGTTATCGAGAATATATTCAGGAATAAGGAGAAGTGTTTGAGTGTAAAAGAAGCGGCTATTGTCGGTGCATCCGAAGTCGGAGGTGCCGTAACAGCTTCCACATTGACCACTATAGTTGTATTCCTCCCTATAGTTTATTTGCATGGAGCGACTGGTGAGATGTTTAAGGATCAGGCGTGGACAGTCTCATTCTCGTTACTATCGTCGCTTTTTGTAGCGATTCTCGTTATCCCGATGCTGTACAATTATTTCTTTGGGAAAAAGAAAAGTATTAAGCCGGTCAAATCCGTAGAGATAAAAGGTTACGGTAACTTTCTCCGAAGGGTAATCAAAGCCCGCTGGCTCGTCATATTATTATCCATCATTCTTATTGTTGCCACGGTATTTATAACTCCGTTCATCGGAACCGAGTTTATGCCTAAAACAGAGGGAAATACTTTTACCGTTAATGTTAAAATGCCGGAAGGTCCCAGGCTTGAAAAAACGGATGCAACGGTTCAGAATCTGGAGAATATCATATATGAACTGGCACAGAATCCGGATCTGACGATTTACAGCCATACCGGTCCGGGAAGCGGTTCTTCCGATGATATCTTCGAGGGAGAAAATACAGCTATGATTAAAGTCATAGTGCCTTCCGGTGGCAGGAGCCAGGAAGCTATAATCGCTGACCTGCTTGAAAATACGGAAGGTATAGACGGTCTCGAGCTGACTATTGAGAACGATGATAATTCGATGTCTGCAATGCTGGGTACGGAAGGAGCTCCGGTAGTTGTTGAAATAAAAGGCGAAGAGCTCGACCAGATAGCTGATATTACCGAGCAGGTAAGAATAAGAATGGAAAACATATCTGAGTTGTATAATGTGATATCTTCTGTCGAGAACGGTGCGCCGGAAATGACTGTGACCATAGACCGTAATCTTGCGAGTATGTACAGTCTCGGGGTCAGCTCTGTTATAAATCAGATAAGCAGAGAGTTGAGCGGTACTACAGCCGGACAGATGGATTACAGGGGAGAAATGAGGGATATAGTACTTAAGGTCCCTGAAATTGGTTTGTATGATCTCGGTGCTATTGTTATCAAGAGCGGCGACCAGCAATTCCTTCTATAGGAGATAGCGACCATAGAACCAACCGTTGCTCCTAAAGAAATTTATCGCCGTAACCAATCCCGTATCGGCCGTGTAATGTCGAATATAAATACGGGGTATTCCCTCGATAAAGTCGCTGAAATAATAAGACGGGATGTTGCCGATATAGATATTCCGGCAAATTACTCCATAACAGTGACCGGGGAAGAGGAAAAACGAGAGGAATTGATGGACAGCCTGATGTTCGCGCTAATGTTGTCCGTAATACTGGTATATATGGTGCTTGCGTCGCAGTTCGAATCATTGCTCCATCCGTTTACCATACTACTTACGATTCCTCTTGCCGTGGTAGGGGCGGTTCTGGCATTCTGGATCACGGGCACTACCCTTAATATCATGGGTGTTATCGGTATCGTTATGCTTGTGGGTATAGCGGTGAACAATTCCATTATTCTCGTCGACCGTATAAATCAGTTAAAATTGCAGTCCGATACTCTTACCGATGCCATCGTACAGGCAGGTCAACAGCGTATAAGGCCGATAATAATGACAAGTATTACGACTATCCTTGCACTGCTGCCTATGTCCCTGAACATAGGAGACGGAGGAGCGCTGCGTTCCCCTATGGCTATTGAGGTAATTGGCGGTCTTATTACTTCGACAATACTTAGCCTCATTGTCATTCCTTGCGTATATTATCTTTTCGAAAATCTGAAGATCAGGATGACTAAAAGAAAACAAACCGTATAAACATTTATGCTTTAAAAACGGGCTATGAATTTTTTATTGAACAGAAGAATAACGATCACGATGATTTTTGTGGCGCTGACCATGCTCGGTTATGTGTTCTACAAACAATTATCTGTTGAACTGCTTCCCAATGCCGAGCTTCCTACGCTGAACGTTCGCATTACGATACGTAACGACGTCGATCCGGCGTATATGGAAACTCAGATTATTTCGCCTTTGGAGGGAGCTATAAGTACTCTGGACGGCGTCGAAAAGATACAGTCCCGCTCCAGAAGCACTGACGGTAATATAACCGTCGATTTTAAGAACAATGTAAATCTTAAATATACTACCCTCCGGTTACAGGAACGTATAGAGGAAGTTCTTCCGGATCTGCCCGATAATGTTACCGTGACCATCCAGAAAACCGATATTACGCGGATGTCCAATAATTTTATGGGACTTCAGGTGCGTGGCTCCGGAGGCGTGGACCGTGTGAGAAACATCGTGGACGAAGAAATTGTTCCCGAACTGGAGAATGTCGACGGGGTTGCTGCCGTAAATGTTTATGGCGGGCGGCAGAAGGCTCTCGAGGTACAGGTGGATATGGAGGCGTGCAAAGCGCTTAATATAACTCCGTCCCAGATACGGGCAATGCTGATACAGAACTCTCAGGAACGTACGTTCGTGGGTTATGTCAATGAACTCGGAGGTAAATATTTCGTACACGTAAATTCCGAATATGAAAGTATAACCGATATTAAAAATATCGTGGTCGCTCCGGGGCCCGTGCTTCTGAAAGATATTGCTGTTATATTTTTCGATCTTAAAGAAGAGACTACCCTTAGCCGTGTGAACGGTAAAGAGGCGGTATCCGTTTCTTTGATGAACGATGCGCAGGTCAATCTTATCGAAGTATCCCACAGGGTGCTTGCAGTTCTGGAGAAACTGAATGCCGAACTGTATTCGATGGACATCGAGATAGTCGTCCAGAGCAACAGTGCGGAAATAATGGAGAACAATATCAATCAGATCACGGAACTTGCTTTGTTCGGCGGGTTGCTCGCCATAATTATATTGTGGATATTTCTGAAAAATATCAGGCTCGTGATAGTCATAGCATTATCCATTCCTATATCCATATATGCGGCATTCAATCTGTTTTATTATTTCGGCATTTCAATAAACAGCCTTACGCTGGTGGGTATGGCCCTTGCCGTAGGTATGCTTCTGGACAATAGTATAGTTGTTCTGGAAAATATTTACCGGCTGTCCGCCTCGGGATTGTCACCGGAAAAATCGGTTACGCAGGGAACCAAGGAAGTTTGGAGGTCTATATTTGCGGCGACATTGACAACTGTCACAGTATTCCTGCCGTTCGTGTTTTCACAGAACTATATTATAAAGCTTATAGGTCAGCATATAGGGGTGTCCATAATTTCAACCCTGATGTTCTCGCTGTTGGTAGCATTGCTGTTCGTCCCTATGGCAACGTATGTAATCATGAAGCGCAAAGGCGGTAAAAGTGTATTTTATGAAAAAATATCTATAAGAAACCGCCCTATACAGATTTATATAGTTATTCTTAAAACGTGCCTCCGAAATCCCGGTGTTACTATTTTCGGTTCCATAGCCGCGTTTTTCATCACTTATATTCTTGCAACCAGCTTCATGTTCAGTACTGTGAAAGAAGTGGATTCCGATCGTTTCGAGGTTTATGTTACGATGTTCAATTCCACTACGCTCGAAGGTACCGATAAAATCGTAAGACTGATCGAAGAACGGATCGAGGACGTACCGGAAATGAAAGAGCTGGTGTGCCGTATTCAGGAGCGTGAGGCGATACTTACGATCATACTTGAAGAAAATTTCCGTAAAAATAGCCGCCGTAAAATGGCGGAAATAATGGCGGACGTTATGGGTAAGATCGGTAATCTACCCGGTGTGAACGTACGTCTTTCGAATGCTATGTCCGGAGGTAACAATGCCGGAGGAGGGCTTGAACAATTCCAGCGTATGCTGGGAGTGGGCTCCCAACGGGAACGTATCGTGATCCGGGGTACCGACTACGAATTAATGGAGCTCGTGACTGAGGACCTCAGGTATTATCTCTCTGAAATGGAAGGTATCAGCAATACATGGATGTCATACCAGGGCGGACGACAGCCGGAGATAAATCTTGTTTTCGATCCTATTCTTCTTAATTCTTATGAAATAACAAGATCCGATATACAGGAAGACCTTGCCTCTTTGAATCAGGAAATATCTTCCGAGGTATCCATGAAGCTGGGAGATGAAACATACGAAATCATTATAAGGGAAAAACTGTCCCCTGAAAGAGAGCAGAAACTGAAGGAACGCGGTCAAACCATGAAAACCGTGGACGATCTGCGTGCTATCCAGATAGCCAGTTCCAGCGGAGGATTACACGATATTCAGAGTATCGCCGCTGTAAATTACGGAAGGGGATTTTCCCAGATATTGCGAGTAAACCAGGATAAACAGATCGAACTGTTCTATAACTTCGGGGTCGAAGCGACCCAGTCTCGCGAGATACTCGAAGGATACAGGCAGGAGGTCGACCAGCTGGCGGAAGGTTATAATCTTCCGGGAGGGGTAGGTGTGCAGGTTGTCCATGAAGAAGATGAGTATAAAGATTTTAAATTCCTCATCATCGCTGCATTTATCTTCATATTTATGATTCTTGCATCGGTGTTCGAATCGATAACCACTCCGGTTATTTTGCTTTTCACTATTCCTCTTGCCGGAATAGGTTCCTTACTTGCGCTTTGGCTGACAGGAAACAGTCTGGAAAATGCTAATACGCTTACAGGATTTTTAATTCTTTTAGGGGTTGTCGTGAATAACGGTATCATTCTTATCGATTACACTAATATTTTACGGAACCGTGGCTACAACCGTAACAGGGCGATAATAACAGCAGGACTTTCACGCCTTCGACCGATCCTGATTACTTCTATTACCACTATTATCGCTATGCTTCCGATGGCTATGGGGCAGTCGGAATATGCAGGAGCGATTGGAGCGCCGTTTGCTATCACCGTTATCGGAGGTCTGGCATTCTCTGCTTTATTGACCCTGGTGATAATTCCTACGGTTTATGTGGGATTGGAGAATTCACTTGCATGGTACAGGTCTCTCAGTGTAAAAATAAAAATCACTCATGCTATAATCTTTTTGTTAGGAGTATTCTATATTTTGACCAGTTTCCGACTTTACGGACCGCTTGTACAGACAGGATATATGGTAATACTGATAATAATCATTCCTGTTATAACATATTTTATACAGGTTAGCTTACGTCGTGCCGGCTCTAAAGAGATCGATCCTGATGCTGAAATAAATATCAAAGTGCGCAACCTGGTGAAAATTTACGATTGGCCGGGACGTATAGAAAGACAATTGAAAAGCGGGCTTAATATCCGCAGGAGAATGGGTATTTACAATGATTATCATAGCCTTAAAGATTTCAGGGCTATGCTGTGGGTCTTTGTCGTATACGGATTCCTTATCTATTTTACATTCTTCTACCTGACAGGCAGTTTCTGGATAATCGTAATGACATTCCTGCTATACTATCTTACGAATCTGGTATGGTCGAAAGTGTCCTCCTATCTGAAATATAATTATGGACAACGTAAAATAATGCTGATCTTTGATCGTGTTATTTTCTGGGGTCTTCCGTTCGTAATCCTTGTTATATTATCGGGAATGATCGATAACTTCAGTTTGTTAATAATTATAGCAGTGTTCTGGTATGTAGCACTTGGTGTTAAAGCTATCTCCGCATATCTTTATGATAATAATATCAATATTGAACGTATCGACGGACGGTTCGGGGAATTCAGGCGTTCGCTTTTCCGTACCGTTAAATCGATTCCTTTACTCGGCAAACGAAGGAAACCGTTTAAGGCGCTTAAAGGGGTATCGTTCGATATCAAGACCGGTATGTTCGGACTTCTCGGTCCTAACGGTGCGGGTAAATCCACAATGATGCGTATAATCTGCGGAATTCTCGATCAAAGCTACGGAACAATATGGATCAACGGCCTCGATACCAAAGAATACAGGGAGGAGTTGCAGAATCTGATAGGTTTCCTTCCTCAGGAATTCGGAACATATGAGAATATGACCTCATGGGAATTCCTCGATTACGAAGCGATCCTTAAAGGAATACTTAATCCTAAACTCAGGAAAGAACGCTTGGAGTATGTTCTCAAGGCCGTTCATATGTATGAACGCAAGGATGCCAAAATAGGATCATTCTCCGGCGGTATGAAACAAAGGATCGGAATCGCGCTTATTCTGTTGAACCTGCCTAAGATACTCGTAGTGGATGAACCTACTGCCGGACTTGACCCGAGAGAAAGGATACGTTTCAGGAACCTGCTCGTGGAACTGAGCAAGGAACGGATCGTGATATTCTCAACTCATATTATCGAAGATATATCGAGCTCGAGTAACCAGGTTGTGGTTATCAATAAAGGTGAGTTGAAATACTTCGGCGAACCTATCGACATGATCAAATTTGCCAAAAATAAGGTATGGAATTTTGTCATACCTGAAGATGAATTTGAAGAACAACTTGATAAAACTCTTGTCGTCCACCACATACAGAATGGTAGTGAGATCAGGGTAAGATATATTTCAGTGGAAAAACCATATAAGACGGCCGAGCCTGCCGAACCGAATCTGGAGGATGCTTATCTTTGTTTATTGAAAAATATGTAATTAAGAAGGAATATGAATATTAAAGAATTATTGTCTGTTCTTCCGAAGCTGGTAAAGTATAATCTCAAAATTATTTTTGCCGGTAAGTTCATGTGGTTTCTTCTCGCAGCGTTTATATTCCTCATGATATTCATGGTACAGGCGGTTTTATCCAATAAAGTCCTCAGTGAGGGATTTATATATGAGATTTTGTTTATGCCTGGATTACTTTTGATATTTTATCCGTCCGTATTCGGAATACAAAACGATGAAGACAATAAAATTTTGGAGATAATTTTCGGAATACCTAATTACAGATATAAAGTATGGCTGCTGAGGTTGGTGATAATTTACTTGGCTATTGCTTTGATCCTCGTCATGTTCGGTTATGCGGCTAAATATCTGTTATATCCGGTGAATCCCTTCGAGATAGTTGCCAGACTTATGCTGCCGGTTATGTTTGTCGGTAATATGGCTTTTATGTTATCCACATTAGTGCGGAGCGGTAACGGTACCGCAGTGGTGGTTATACTGCTTGCCATAGCGTTTATGTTCTTCAGTTCTTCGCTCGGTTTGGATAATTCGATGTGGGACGTGACATTAAATCCGTTCGATATGCCGCAAAATATACATCCGTTGATATGGGGTAATATTGTCTTTAAGAATACCTTGTTTCTCGCTATCGGCGGCCTGGCTTTGCTGATGATAGGGTTACTTAATCTGCAAAAAAGGGAAAAATTCGTATAAAATAAAAACTCTCCGAATTTCGGAGAGTTTTTTTTACAGATGATTATCCGATTATCCTTTGTGAACCCATCCTATAAGATCCACGTAAATGTCGTTATAGTCATCGTCAGTGGAGTCTTCGATGCAAAGATTATAACCGTGTCCTACTGTGGTAGCTACGGCGTCAGTAACGTTATACGAATTGATACTTTGCTTTATTTCCCCGGTATCCGTGTCGCATGTTACTTCCAGAACAAGTTTATTGCCGCCACATTCAGCGCTTCCCTGTCCGAGCATTTTGATGTTTCCGCTTTGTTCGAAAGGTTTGGAATAAGAAAAATATTCTTTTCCATTCTCATCTTTTAGTACCACTTTGCAGGCGTTCCAGCATTGTGTGCAAACGTTCCAACACATAAAGTATCCTTTTTTTATTTCGGATACATCGTACGATTTTGTTACTTCTTTTCCCATAATTTGTCTATTTTAGTTGATGCCGTGAAAACTTCAAGTTCGTAATTCATGGCTTTCTTAAATATTTCTTTTGCTTTGGATTCGTTTATTTGACTACGGTAGTCTTCGAGAATGTTTGCCATTTGGTAACCTCCGGTCGGTTCTCCCCGGTTACTGTCCACCCAGAACCGATATATAGTTCCTGCCGGTACGGAATCGTCTATTTGATTCGCGACCCAATTCCAAAGGTATTCACACGGCAGCATGACGCAGAAGACATATGGAGACTCTAAATTTCCCGCTACATATGCCTCATAATCTGCATAGTCTTTTATTTCTTTTCCGGGAATAATGCTTTGAGCTTCTCTGATGTGCCATGTCTTATGGTAATAAACATTGTAATTATCGTAACTATCTACTTTCCGCTGCATAAATTCTTTGCATTTATCGTCAAGAGCATGGGTTACTGCCGCACTATAATCATCCCGTCCCTTCATGCAGTAATAGGCATCCTGTACCATGAGAGAACCGAATGCTGCCGGATGAAGATTCGCGTTTACAATTCCTTTGAAATAATCGGTCTGGAGTACAGCATCAGCGATAGATTGACACTCATTCCACATTTCCCAAAATAAGGCGTCGTCGGAAGGCCTGTCTCCGATAACATTTGATAAATAACCTGTAAGTAACGATTCGGGAATGGAAAAATCTCTTTTAGGATAATAATATCTTTTCATGGTTAAAATATATTTATGTAAATATACTATAAATTATATATTTTAATATAGTATTATAATTTTTTATTATAAGAAATTTTATTTGTCGTTGTCGCTATATCTGGTCTAAATATAAAAAAACAGGTCTGACTCAGACCTGTTTTTTATCTTGATATAATTGTTTTACAATTCTACGAGATTTTTGCCGTTCATATCTGCCGGAACTTCGATTCCCATAATGTTTAAAACAGTCGGAGCGACGTCTGCAAGGACACCGTTGTGCACTGCTTTGATGTCTAATTTGTCCGAAACTACTACAATAGGCACCGGATTGAGCGAGTGAGCCGTATTAGGCGTTCCGTCAGGATTCACCGCATTATCTGCATTACCGTGATCCGCGATTATAATGATCGTATAACCATTTGCCTTGGCAGTTTCCACGACAGCCTCCACACATTCGTCGACTGCTTTGACAGCCTTCTGGATTGCTTCGTAAATCCCCGTGTGTCCCACCATGTCGCCGTTGGCGAAATTAAGCGCGACAAAGTCGACTTCTCCTTTTTGGAGTTCTTCCACAATCGCATCCTTAACGAGGTATGCGCTCATTTCAGGTTGTAGATCATAAGTCGCTACCTTCGGAGACGGAATTAAGATGCGTTTCTCACCTTCGAACGGTTCTTCGCGTCCGCCATTGAAGAAGAACGTAACGTGTGCGTATTTTTCCGTTTCAGCGATCCTTATCTGTGTATAGCTGTTTCGGGATATAATCTCACCAAGCGTATTTTCAAGATTGTCTTTATCGTATGCTACATGAACGTTCTTGAATGAATCGTCGTAACGGGTCATGGTAAGGTAATAAAGAGGCATTGCTTTCATGCCGAACTCAGGCATGTCCTGCTGGGTAAGAACGGTAGTGATCTCCCTGAGTCTGTCCGTACGGAAGTTGAAACAGAATACAACATCTCCTTCTTTGATAGTTCCTATAGGATTGCCGCTGCCGTCTACCGTGATTACAGGTTTAATAAATTCGTCGGCAACTCCTTCATCGTATGATTTTTTGATTGCGCCGAGTACGTCTGTTGTTTTTTCACCTTCGCCGTTCACTAACAGGTCGTAAGCTACTTTTACGCGCTCCCATCTCTTATCGCGGTCCATTCCGTAATAGCGTCCGATAACGGAAGCTACTATCCCGTTGGAAGTTTTAAGATGATTCTCGAGAGAGGTCATAAATCCGAGTCCGCTCTTAGGGTCCGTGTCGCGTCCGTCTGTGAGGGCGTGGATGTATACTTTATCTAATCCGTATTCTTTGGTAACGTCGCAGAGTTTGTAAAGATGCTTGTCGAGAGAGTGAACCCCTCCGTCTGAAACGAGTCCTATGAAATGAACCGCTTTGCCGTTAGATTTAGCGTATTCGAACGCAGCTTTGATCTCGGGATTTTCAGTGATAGAGTTATCTGCCACTGCTTTGTTGATCCTAACCAGATCTTGATAAACTACCCGTCCCGCACCTATGTTAAGGTGTCCCACTTCCGAGTTTCCCATCTGGCCATCAGGAAGTCCGACGTTCTCCCCGCAAGTGAGAAGCTCTGCGTTGGGATATTTGTCCATAAGACCGTTGATATAATCCGGATGTGTCGAGAAGATCGCATCGGATTTTGTACGATCCCCTTTGCCCCAGCCGTCGAGGATCATTAACAATACTTTGTTCATTTTATAATTTGTGTAAGAATAAACTTTAATAACCCGCAAATATAGTGAAAACAGATAGACAGACACAAACTTGTTTGAATGCTTGTCCGAAGCGCATCCTATAATTTTACAAAGATAATGAAAGCCGAACGCAAAGCCAAAATTTATTTCGGACTATGCTGAGGAGATCATCTATATTATATATTATAAGGGTTTTAGTTTCGGGTTGCAAAAAACATACAACAAAATACCGGAATGTTTTTTGCCGGGAAATTTTTACTTTTGCCGTAAGTAAAATCTATTATGGAGAAATTGTATAAATACCAGGGTGCAGGCAATGATTTTGTCCTGTTGGATGCGAGAGGTACGGATAAAAGGTATTCGGAAGAGAAGATACGAAGAATATGCGACAGACGATTCGGAATAGGGGGTGACGGTTTCATGTCGCTCGAGGATGATAAATATGCAGATTTTTATATGCGTTATTACAATGCGGACGGACGCGAGGGTACGATGTGCGGCAACGGTGGCAGGTGTATTGCATTGTTTGCTTATCATCTCGGTGCGGTTGGCGGAGAAATGAGATTCAATTCGTCGGACGGTTTACATGATGCGGATATAATCGCAGAGAATTGTACTACCGGAACGGTCAGACTCAAAATGATAGATGTCGAAGAGTATGAAACATTCGAAGACGGTTTGTTATTATTTACCGGATCGCCGCATTTTATAAAATTCGTGGACGATGTACATGAGGTCGATGTATTTAAAGAAGGAAGGGTGTTAAGGTATTCGGAACGATTCTCACCAGATGGCGCTAATGTCAACTTCGTACAGTTTGTGGAGCCCGGTGTCATTAAAGTTCGCACGTATGAACGCGGAGTTGAAGACGAGACCCTTGCATGCGGTACCGGAGCAGTCGCCTCAGCGATGGCGTCTAAAATAAATTACGGTGGTGGTAATGTCTGGAGGGTATCCGTGGAGGGAGGTGAACTGGAAGTTCGCTTCGAAGAAAATGGGAATAACGGCTTCAGGAATGTTTATCTTACAGGCCCTGCTGAAAAAGTTTTTGAGGCTGTTTATTGAAAAATTATTTTTATATTTATAAAAATATTTATATTGCGCACGAAAACACAACTGATATTAATTTAAAATAACTAGTTTTATTTAAAACAATGAAATCAAATAAAGAGCCTCGCGGAAAACAGGCGTTCGATACGGGGGATTTGATGAAAAAAGCAATCAAACTCGATCCCATCAAAAAAAGCGGGAAAGAGAAAATATCATTCAGAAATGCGATAAACGACGAGGAAGACGATATCGAACTAATGAGTTATAAGAAAAAAGAATCGGTACTCGATTATTTCGACGATGGTGAAGAAGTCGATGATGATTGGGGCGAAGATGATTAAGATGACTTCGACGAAGAAGATTACGAGGAAGAGGATGAAGAGGATTACGACGAAGATGAGGAAGAGGAAAAATACGATTAACCCTCTACTAAAGAAAAATCAATAGAAATATGGAAAAATTCGTGATGACAGGTAAAACAGCGCTGCATTACAAGGATTCCGAAGGTGACGGGCGTCCAGTGCTTCTGTTACACGGGTATATGGAATCTTTTGATGTGTGGGATGGTTTCAGCGAGATACTGGCTAAGAAAGGATATCGCGTGGTGTCGCTGGACTTGCCGGGTCACGGAATTTCCGAAATCCTCGATGAGGTCCACACTATGGATCTGCTTGCCGGGGTCTGCGATGGACTGCTGGTGAAACTCGGGATCGAACAGGCGGATATAGTAGGACATTCCATGGGAGGCTATGTGGCTCAGGCATTCGCTAAAAACTGCCCCGATAAGGTAAGGTCGCTGACGCTGTTCAGTTCGACTCCGGATCCCGATACCGACGAGAAGAAACAGAACCGCGAGCGTGAGATCGAGATCATTCGCTCAGGGCGCAAAGAGATGCTCTCAGGGATTCTGCCGGGTAAAGGATTCGCACCGGAAAACCGGAAGAAGCTCGCCGATACAATAGACGAACTCGCTTTACAGGTAATGCTTACCGAAGACGAGGGAATAATCGCCATACTCAAAGGTATGATGGCGAGGGAAGATATGAACGGAATGCTCAAAGAGCTCGATAAACCCCAGCTGTTTGTCTTTGGTTGCAAGGACGAATATATACCTAAAGAAGCCGCCGAAAAAATCGCTGAGAACAATCCGCAGACGACCGTAAGATGGCTGGAAAATTCCGGACATAACGGATTTCTCGAGCAGCCGGAAGAGTCTGCCGATATCCTTAATGAATTTTTTCAGGGATGCTGACTCATAAGAGAATCCAATATCTCAAATCACTTCAGGATAAAAAAATAAGGAACAGGGACGGAGTCTTCGTAGCGGAAGGCTTCAAACTCGTAAGCGACCTTATAAGTTCGGATCTGAATGTGAACAACGTTTACGTGCTCGAAGAATATGTAGATAAACTTCCGTTCTTCGAAAATATCATGGTAGTATCAGGTAAAGATATGGATCGTATATCCGGTCTGAAGTCGCCGTCCGGAGTTTTTGCACTGATCGAAATTCCTAAGCATAAAATGGTCGCAAACGATACCGGTAAAAAATTATCACTCGCGTTGGATGGAATCCAGGACCCCGGCAATATAGGGACGATAATCCGTACTGCGGACTGGTTCGGCATAGAGGATATATTCTGTTCTGAAAATACAGCGGATTGCTACAATCCTAAAGTAGTGCAGGCCACTATGGGCGCGATTTCGAAAGTACGGGTCCATTACTGTAATCTGGAAGAAACTCTTGGAAAATTCGCATCGCTCAAAGTTCCGGTTTACGGAACCTTCCTCGAAGGAGAAAATATTTATTCTGCGGAATTATCTCCTAACGGAATAATCGTACTTGGGAACGAAGGCAGAGGGATATCTTCGTGTATAGAAAAAACAATCACCGATAAACTGTTCATCCCGCCTTACGGCCAGAATGTTTTCTCGGACTCTCTTAACGTATCCACAGCGACAGCTGTCATCTGCTCGGAATTCAGGCGAAGAACCCTCTAATTTTTAATAAGATAGTCTTCCACGAGTTCAAGCGTTGCGTCTTTTAACAGAACTATTTTTTTATTATCCAACAAATATAATGTAGGAATGGCCTTGAGATCGTACAGTTTCAAGCTGTCCATAACGTGGTCGGTATCGTAAGCATTGATCCATGTATCAGGTATCCATTCGGCATATTCCCGCCATTCGTCAAGGTTTCTGTCCGGATAAACTGCCAGAACCGTCAATACCCCCGATTCGACCATACGGTTCATCACAGGCGACATATTTATTCCTCTTATTATATCCTTGCAGGCCGAACACCCTGGATTATTGATGAACAACAGGGTATATTCTGAATTTACATTATGTAGCGTGCTCCGCGAGCCGTCGATGTCGGTATAGACAAAATCCGTAGCCGCAGTACCAGCGCGGTTTTTCATCGCCATATCGAGCCTGTACTGCGGACGTATTTTTTCCAGATCGGTAAGCAAGGGACTGGCGAGCATAAACTCCAGAACCGGAATATATAATTCTTCGTTAAGAAACGGCGAATTCGGATCATAAAGGTATTTTTTGGATAACTCTGTAAAATAATTGAACATGGCCGTGTCTTTGGATGCTTCTTCCAGGGTATGGTTTATAGAACTTAGTGCCAGGTTATCCGGCATCTCGAAAAGCACTGCAAGATAGTTTGCGAACGCCTGCTCAGTTACCTCTGGCAGATCGACATACGTCGTGTCTGTAAAATCGAAATTGTCCCAGTAATGATAAGCTACGTATTCTGCTGCTGCCTCCGGATCATTTATATGTAAAGGAAGTACTACCATCTGGAATTCTTTTTTTTTCTTCCGAAGCAGGAACAGAAGTATTGTTTCTTCCGCATGAGAAAAGAAATAATATAGACAAAGAATAATATATAATAATCTTTTTCATAGTCCGTTATAGTTTTCTGCAAATTTAATAGAAACATATTAAAAATCAATTTTCAAAGGACGGTTGAAACGGAAGTAACAGATTTAGGTCCAAAAATTTCCTTTCCTCTGGGAAAAACCCCGGAATTTTGTGGAAAAAAGAGAAAAAAATGTGATAAAGTGTTGATTTAAAGAAAAAATCCATATCTTTGCCTTCCGAATTTTGTCTAAATGTATAGTTAAACAAAGTAAAAGCAGTATTTAAAATGCCAACAATTCAACAGTTAGTACGTAAGGGAAGGGTTACTCCGAGCTTTAAGAGTAAAGCGCCGGCGTTGGATGCCTGCCCGCAGCGTAGAGGTGTTTGTGTACGTGTTTACACAACAACGCCTAAAAAGCCGAATTCGGCTATGAGAAAAGTTGCAAGGGTAAGGTTTACTAACGGTAAAGAGGTGAATGCCTATATTCCGGGTGAGGGCCACAACTTGCAGGAACACTCTATCGTGCTCGTCAGGGGCGGTCGTGTTAAAGACCTTCCCGGTGTTCGTTACCACTTGGTAAGAGGCGCATTGGACGCAGCAGGAGTAGACGGACGTACACAACGTCGTTCCAAGTACGGTACTAAGAGACCGAAAGAAGCTAAAAAGTAATTTAATTAATTTTCGAAGTAAGAAAACAAAATGAGAAAAGCGAAGCCTAAAAAGCGAATTCTACTTCCAGATCCCAAGTACGGAGATGTACTTGTAACAAGGTTTGTAAACAGACTTATGCTGGACGGTAAGAAGAGTATTGCCTATACAATTTTCTATGACGCACTGGATATTGTAGGCGAGAAGATGAAGAATGCAGAAAAGGCTCCTTTGGAGATATGGAAAAAAGCCGTTGAAAACATCACCCCGCAAGTCGAAGTTAAATCGAGAAGGGTTGGTGGAGCGACTTTTCAAGTACCTATTGAAGTGAGACCCGAGCGCAAAGTTGCACTGAGCATGAAAAACCTTGTTATCTTCTCAAGAAAACGTGCGGGACGGTCAATGGCTGAAAAACTGGCAGCAGAAATAATGGCGGCTTACAATGAGGAAGGCGCAGCATTCAAACGTAAAGAAGAAATGCACCGTATGGCTGAAGCCAACAAAGCATTCGCACATTTCAGATTTTAATTAAGAGGTTGACGGAAAAATGGCAAGAGATTTAAAATACACTCGTAACATCGGTATCATGGCGCATATCGATGCCGGTAAAACGACAACTTCCGAGCGTATCCTTTTCTATACAGGAAAAACTCACAAAATCGGCGAAGTGCATGAAGGTGGCGCGACTATGGACTGGATGGTTCAGGAACAAGAGCGCGGTATCACCATTACTTCTGCGGCAACAACTGCTTTCTGGAACTATAAGGACCAGACTTACCAGATCAATATCATCGATACTCCGGGACACGTCGACTTCACTGTTGAGGTTGAGCGTTCACTCAGGGTTCTCGATGGTGCGATAGCGACATTCTGTGCTGTCGGCGGAGTTGAACCGCAGTCTGAAACAGTTTGGAGACAAGCTGACAAATACAACGTTCCGCGTATGGGCTACGTCAACAAGATGGACCGTACAGGAGCGGATTTTTTAAATGTTTGCAACCAGGTTAGAGAACGCCTAGGAGCAAACCCCATTCCGGTGGTTCTTCCTATCGGAGCAGAAGACAAATTCGAAGGTTTGGTTGACCTTGTATACAACCGTGCAATAGTTTATTTCGACGACAACAATGTTCGCGATAACTTCACTGTGGAAGAAATTCCAGCGAACATGGTTGCTGAAGCTGCAGAATGGAGAGCTCGCCTTATTGAAGAGGTGGCCACTGTAGACGAGGCTCTTATGGAGAAATTCTTCGAAGATCCCGATTCTATCACTCCTGACGAGCTTATAGCTGCTATACGTAAGGCTACTATCCAAATGAAGATAGTTCCTATGCTTTGCGGTTCGTCTTTCAAAAATAAAGGTGTTCAGATACTTCTGGACTACGTGATGGCATTCCTCCCTTCTCCGCTCGATATAGAAGCTGTAGTGGGCACAAATCCTCAAACAGGTGAGGAAGTTTCACGTAAACCTACTGAATCCGACCCGTTCTGTGCCATTGCATTTAAGATTGCGACAGACCCGTTTGTGGGTCGTCTAGCATTCTTACGCGTTTACTCAGGTAAGCTCGACGCAGGATCATACGTGCTTAATGCTCGTTCAGGTAAAAAAGAGCGTATCAGCCGACTTTCCCAGATGCACGCCAACAGACAGAATCCAATGGATGCTGTAACAGCAGGGGACATTTGTGGTGCGGTTGGATTTAAAGATGTAAGAACAGGCGATACTCTATGTGACGAAAAAGCGCCTATTACCCTTGAGTCGATGACATTCCCTGAGCCGGTTATCGGTCTTGCTATCGAGCCTAAAACTCAGAAAGACCTCGATAAGCTCGGTATCGCCCTCGGAAAACTCTCTGAAGAAGACCCTACGTTCACTGTTAAAACAGACGAAGATTCGGGACAGACTATCATCAGCGGTATGGGTGAGCTTCACCTTGAGATCATCGTTGACCGTCTGAGACGTGAATTCGGTGTGGAAATCAGCCAGGGAGCTCCTCAGGTTAACTACAAAGAGGCTCTTACGCAGACAATCGAACACAGGGAAGTATTTAAGAAACAGTCCGGTGGTCGTGGTAAGTTTGCCGATATCGTATTCGAAATCGGACCTGTTGAAGGAGATAAAGAAGGACTTCAGTTCGTTGATGTGGTTAAAGGAGGTAACATTCCTAAAGAATATATTCCTGCTGTGCAGAAAGGTTTTGAATCAGCTATGGCTAACGGTGCCCTTGCAGGATTTACCATTGATAGCATGAAGGTTACCCTTAAGGACGGTTCATTCCACCCGGTCGATTCGGACTCGCTCTCTTTCGAAATTTGTGCGAGAAACGGTTTTCGCCAGGCTGCTCCAAAGGCAGGTTCTGTTATCAAAGAACCTATTATGGCAGTAGAAGTCGTTACTCCGGAAGAGAACATGGGGGATATAATCGGAGACCTTAACAAACGCCGCGGTCAGATCGACGGAATGGATTCCAAAGGCAACGCTCGCGTGGTTAAAGCTAAAGTACCTCTCTCTGAGATGTTCGGTTACGTAACGGTACTCCGTACGATTTCTTCAGGACGTGCGACTTCATCAATGGAGTTTTCACACTTCGAAGAAGTGCCGACAAACCTTGCTAAGGAAATCATCGAGAAATCAAGCGGTAAGTTAAAAGGTTTAGAATAACACATAGAATTATGAGCCAAAAAATAAGAATAAAACTCAAATCGTTCGATCATAATCTTGTGGATAAATCCGCAGGAAAGATCGTAAAAACCGTGAAGGGAACGGGAGCAATCGTAAGCGGTCCTATTCCTCTTCCGACAGACAAAAGGATTTTCACTGTAAACCGTTCGACTTTCGTTAACAAAAAGTCGCGCGAACAGTTCCAGTTTTCAACATTTAAACGCATACTCGATATTTACAGCTCTACGCCTAAAACTATCGATGCGTTAATGAAACTCAAACTCCCGAGCGGTGTGGAAGTGGAAATCAAAGTTTGATGAAACGAAATTTCAACTATATAAAAACAAACGAATTTAAGTAGTAAACAGGACAAAAAATGTCAGGATTAATCGGAAAAAAAATCGGAATGACATCCGTTTTCAGTGTTGAGGGTAAAAATATACCATGCACTGTTATCGAAGCTGGTCCTTGTGTGGTTACGCAGGTTAAAACCGTTGAGAAAGATGGCTACTCAGCAGTTCAGCTTGCCTATGACGAAAAAAAGGAAAAAAGCACCAGCAGTAGTTTGTTAGGTCACTTCAAAAAGGCAAGCACTACTCCGAAAAGAAAAGTTGCCGAATTCAAATCATTTGAAGGCGAACTCAACCTTGGCGATGTAGTTACTATCGACATTTTTCAGGACGAAGACTGGGTCGACGTTACGGGAATATCGAAGGGTAAAGGCTTCCAGGGAGTAGTTAAACGCCACGGTTTCGGCGGGGTAGGTGGTCAGACTCACGGTCAGCACAACCGTCTCAGGGCTCCGGGTTCTTTGGGAGCGTCATCTTATCCTTCGAGGGTATTCAAAGGAAAAAGAATGGCCGGAAGAACAGGTGGAGAACAAGTTAAGGTGATGAACCTTAAAGTTTTGAAAAAACTTCCGGAAAGCAATCTTCTCCTTGTGAAAGGTTCTATCCCGGGAGCTAAAGGGTCTTACTTAATAATTGAGAATTAGTAATGGAATTAGCAGTATTAAACATTACAGGTAAAGAGACCGGAAAAAAAGTGACTCTGGAAGATGCGGTATTCGGTATCGAACCGAACGATCACGCTATCTACCTTGACGTGAAGCAATTCCTTGCTAACAAACGCCAAGGAACTCACAAGTCCAAGCAGCGTAATGAAGTTGCAGGGTCTACAAGAAAGTTGAAAAAGCAAAAAGGTACGGGCGGTGCTCGTGCGGGAAGCATCAAATCGCCTCTATTCGTAGGCGGTGGTAGAGTCTTCGGACCGGTTCCGCGCGATTACAGTTTCAAACTGAATAAGAAATTGAAACAGCTCGCTCGTAAAAGTGCTCTGACTTACAAGGCTAAAGATGAAAAAATAATCGTAGTAGAAGATTTCACTATCGACACTCCGAAAACAAAAACTTTCATCGATATTACGAAAAACCTGAATCTCGAAGGAAAGAAAATAACTGTAGTGCTTCCGGCTTCGGACCACAACATTATTCTTTCTTCACGCAATCTTCAGAATGTTAAAGTTCTGCCGGCTACTAACATTAATACATATGATGTAATGAACGCGGGAACTATCCTGATGACCGAAAATTCAGTGGGCGTAATAAACCAAATGTTCGGATTATAATAAATTAAACGATGGAAATTTTAATTAAGCCAATTTTGACCGAAAAAATGACGATTCAGGGCGAAAAACTGAACCGTTACGGTTTTATAGTTGATCCGAGGGCTAATAAATTGCAGATAAAAACTGCTGTTGAAGCAATGTACAATGTTGTTGTCGAAGACGTAAATACTATCCGTTATATGGGTAAACGCAAAAGCCGCTACACAAAAGCCGGTCTTTTGACAGGACGCGCAAACAACTACAAAAAAGCGATTGTAACCCTGAAAAGTGGCGATAACATAGATTTTTACAGTAATATCTAAAAAAGATGGCAGTAAGAAAGTTTAAACCCATTACTCCGGGTACAAGACATAAAGTTATAGGTACTTTCGACGATATTACAACGTCAGTACCTGAAAAATCATTGCTTGCCCCACTGAAAAGCTCAGGCGGACGTAACAATACGGGTAAAATGACCGTACGTTACATCGGTGGAGGACACAAGAAAATGTACCGTATTATCGACTTCAAAAGAGATAAAGACGGTATGGATGCTACGGTGAAAACTATTGAATACGATCCGAACCGTTCGGCACGTATCGCTCTCGTTGTTTATGCAGACGGTGAAAAGAGATATATCGTTGCTCCTAACGGCCTTAAAGTGGGCCAGAAGGTAGCAAGCGGTGCAGGTATCGCTCCTGAAGTGGGCAACACCATGTTCCTTGGTGAGATACCTCTCGGAACCGTAGTACATAATATTGAACTCTACCCAGGCCAGGGAGCCGTGATGGCTCGTAGTGCCGGTACCTACGCTCAGCTTCTCGCTCGTGAAGGTAAATACGCTATTATTAAACTTCCTTCGGGAGAAACAAGGATGGTGCTTGTAACTTGTAAAGCTACAATCGGTGTGGTATCCAATCCGGACCATAGCCTTGAATCTCACGGTAAGGCAGGACGTAGACGTTGGTTAGGACGCAGACCTCATAACAGGGGTGTTACCATGAACCCTGTCGATCACCCGATGGGTGGTGGTGAAGGACGTTCTTCAGGAGGACATCCACGTTCACGCACAGGTGTTCTCGCTAAAGGTTACAAAACACGTAACCCTAAGAAGACCACGTCTAAATTCATTATCCAGAAAAGGAAGAAAAAATAACTTTAAACTTGTAGCGTAATGAGCCGTTCATTAAAAAAAGGACCATACATCGAGCCTAAGCTCGAAGGAAAAGTTCTAGCCCAGAACGAATCGGGCAAGAGAACTGTAATTAAAACCTGGTCGCGTGCAAGTATGATCTCACCGGATTTCGTTGGTCACACTATTGCAGTACACAACGGAAACAAATTTATTCCTGTTTATGTAATAGAGAATATGGTGGGTCACAAGTTGGGCGAATTCGCTCCGACACGTAACTTCCGCGGACACGGTGGTAATAAGAAAAGATAAGTAGGTATAAAATTCAAATTTCTTGAATAAATGGGTACAAGAAAACACGAAAGAGCCGAAAGGCTGAAGGCGGAAAAGAAGCAGAAAGCTATCGCTGTCCTTCGCGACTGCCCTACTTCTCCGAGGAAAATGCGCCTGGTGGCCGATATCATCAGGGGAGTGGAAGTCAACAGGGCTTTGGGTATCCTCCGTTACTCTAAAAAGGAGGCATCAAATAGATTGGAAACTCTATTGCGTTCCGCGATCGCTAACTGGGAGAAAAAGAACGAAGGCGAACGCCTCGAAGACAACGTGCTTTGCGTTAAGGAAATTTTCGTTGACGGAGGCCGTATGTTAAAGAGGATACAGCCTGCTCCGCAGGGTAGGGCCCACAGGATACGTAAGCGTTCTAATCACGTAACGATCGTAGTGGATAAAATGGTTATTGAAGATAAAAAAGTAAAAGCAAATGGGACAGAAAGTTAATCCGATAGCAAACAGATTGGGTATCATCCGCGGATGGGACTCTAATTGGTACGGTGGCAAGGATTTCTCTTCTAAATTGTTGGAAGACGCTAAGATCCGCCAATATCTTAATGCCCGTTTGGCAAAAGCGAGTATATCTAAGATAATCATCGAAAGAACTCTGAAACATGTCACTGTAACGATAAGCACGGCTCGCCCGGGTATAATTATCGGTAAAGGAGGACAGGAAGTCGACAAATTGAAAGAAGAGCTTAAAAAACTCACAGGAAAAGAGATACAGATCAATATTTTCGAAGTTAAAAGACCTGAAATCGACGCTGTTATTGTAAGCAACAATATCGCCCGTCAGGTAGAGGAACGTATTTCTTACCGCCGTGCTGTTAAAACAGCAATCGCTTCTACAATGAGAATGGGCGCTGAAGGTATCAAAGTTCAGATCTCAGGCCGTGTGGGAGGAGCTGAAATGGCACGTTCCGAAACTTATAAAGACGGACGTATTCCGCTTCACACATTCCGTGCTGACGTGGATTACAACATCGCAGAAGCTCTTACTAAGGTCGGAATACTTGGAATTAAAGTTTGGATTTGCAATGGAGAAGTTTACGGTAAACGTGACCTCTTCCAGATCAACGGAGTGAACGCCGGACAACAAGGTCAGGGCGGTGGATTCCGTGGTGAAGGCAAACCCAAAGGTGGAAGAAAGAGAAAAAAATAAGTCGGACCCCTTTTAATATTTTAGAAAATGTTACAACCAAAAAAGACTAAGTTCCGGAGAATGCAGAAGGGTCGCATGAAGGGTCAGGCTCAGAGAGGCAACCAACTCGCATTCGGATCATTCGGCATCAAAACGATGGAATGCTCATGGATTACAGGTCGTCAGATAGAAGCTGCCCGCCAGGCGATTGTCCGTTACATGAAACGTGAGGGACAGATTTGGATCAGAATATTCCCTGACAAACCTATCACTAAGAAACCGGCAGAGGTGCGTATGGGTAAAGGTAAGGGTTCACCGGAAGGATTCGTAGCTCCTGTAACACCAGGACGTATACTTATCGAAGCAGAAGGTGTGCCTTTGGAATTTGCGAAAGAGGCTTTAAGGCTCGGAGCACAGAAATTACCGGTGACTACTAAATTTATAGTAAGAAGAGATTACGTAGAAAATTCAATTTAAAGACAATGAAAACTTCTGAAATTAGAGAATTATCTGTGGAAGAACTTCAAGAGAGAATAGATGCTGAGAAAGCAGCTCTCGCGTCTTTGAAGTTGAACCACGCAGTCTCTCCGGTGGAAAATCCGGCGACTATAAAAAATGCACGCAGGAACATAGCTCGCATGCTTACTATCCTGGGTGAAAAGCAAACCACTAAGTAATTAAGATTTACCCATGGAAAGAAATCTCAGAAAGGAAAGAATCGGAGTGGTTGTCAGCAACAAAATGGAAAAATCCATAACAGTTGCCGTTAAAAGGAAAGTTAAACATCCTATGTACGGTAAATTCGTAAATAAAACGACCAAATTTGTTGCTCACGACGAAAAGAACGATTGCAATCCCGGTGATACCGTAAAAATCATGGAGACAAGACCTCTGAGCAAAACAAAGCGTTGGAGAGTAGTAGAAATAATTGAAAGAGCTAAATAGTCATGATACAACAGGAAAGCAGACTTAGTGTAGCCGACAACAGCGGTGCGAAAGAGGTTCTTTGCATCCGTGTACTTGGCGGAACAGGCAAGCGTTACGCTTCTATAGGCGATAAGATCGTGGTTGCTATTAAAAGCGCTACTCCATCTGGCGACGCAAAGAAAGGTACTGTTTCTAAAGCAGTAGTTGTTAGAACAAAAAAGGAGATCAGGAGAGCTGACGGTTCGTACATTCGTTTCGACGATAACGCCGTTGTCCTTCTTAACAATCAAGGTGAAATGAGAGGAACACGTATCTTCGGCCCTGTGGCAAGAGAGCTTCGTGATTCGCACATGAAGATCGTTTCACTTGCTCCTGAAGTATTGTAATTTTAAAACAGTTAAAGATGTCAGTTAAATTACATATTAAGAAGGGTGATATGGTGTATGTCATTGCTGGCGACAGCAAAGGGCAGCAGGGTAAGGTCCTCGAGGTGCAGGTTCAGAAAGAACGTGCATTAGTGGAAGGCGTAAATCTCGTGTCGAAACATACGAAACCAAATTCAAAGAACCCTCATGGTGGTATCGTGAAGCAAGAGGCTCCGATACATATATCGAATCTTATGGTCGTTGATCCTAAATCAGGAAAACCGACAAGGATCGGACGTAAGAAAGACGATAAAGGAAAATTAGTACGTTACTCTGTAAAATCCGGGGAGGAGATTAAATAATGGCATACGTACCTTCATTAAAAACTAAGTACAGGGAGCAGATTGTACCTGCACTTATGAAAGAGTTCGGATACAAAAGCGTCATGCAGGTTCCGTCTTTGGAAAAAATTGTGATTAATCAAGGGCTCGGTCAGGCTGTTGCCGATAAGAAACTTATCGAGACTGCTCAGGAAGAGTTATCTGTAATCACCGGACAGAAAGCCGTGCTTACACGTTCTAAGAAAGATATATCTAACTTTAAGCTTCGTAAAGGAATGCCTATCGGGGTACGCGTTACATTGCGCAAGGACCGTATGTATGAATTTCTCGAAAGGCTGATCGTAGTATCTTTACCGCGTATACGCGACTTCAAAGGTATTAACGAGAAATTCGACGGAAGGGGCAACTATTCCCTCGGTATTCAGGAGCAGATCATCTTCCCTGAAATCGATATCGACAAGATATCTAAAATCTTGGGTATGGAGATAACTTTTGTTACCTCTGCTGATAAGGATGAAGAAGTTTACGCATTGCTTAAAGAGTTCGGATTACCATTCAAAAACGCTAAAAAGAACCAATAGGATATGGCAAAAGAATCAATGAAAGCACGTGAGGTTAAACGTCTCAAACTTGTAGAGAGATATGCCGCTAAACGTGCAAAACTTAAAGAAGAAGGCGATATGGCCGGATTAGCCAAACTCCCGAGGAACTCGAATCCGATACGTTTACACAACCGTTGTAAACTTACCGGACGTCCGAAAGGATATATGAGGCAGTTCGGTATCAGCCGTATTTGCTTCCGTGAAATGGCTTCCAAAGGCCTTATACCGGGAGTAAAGAAAGCTAGCTGGTAGTAAATTTATCAGGTTTATACAACTTTAGAAAATTTTTCTTATCTTTGCGACTGTTTTTTAACGGTTTACAGGAAGAGAGTTTTTTAACAGGTGTTGAAGCCTCTAAAATACAATTAGTTACACGCTGCTGACTGCCTCCGCTTGGGAGGGTGTCGGCAACGTGTGTTAAAAGTACCGGTTGAAAGTTTTTTAACTATTTATATTTAATTATGACAGATCCAATAGCGGATTTCCTGACCAGGATCAGGAACGCGGTGAAAGCCAACCACAAGGTGGTTGAAGCTCCCGCATCAAAAATGAAACAGGCTATTACCCAGATCCTGCACGAACAGGGGTATATCCTGGCTTACAAATTCGGAACGGACGAAAAAGGCCATCCGAATATTAAAATTGCCCTTAAGTACCACCCGCAGACAAAACTCGCTGCGATTAAAGGTCTTAAAAGGGTCAGCCGTCCGGGATTGCGCCGTTACGCAAGCGTTGACGAAATGCCACGCGTTCTAAACGGTCTCGGTATAGCAATAGTGTCAACCTCTAAAGGTATCATGACCGACAAAAAAGCTCGTCAGGAGAATGTCGGAGGTGAGGTCCTTTGCTATGTTTATTAATCAATTAGTCTTTATCAAATGTCAAGGATTGGAAAATTACCTGTAAACCTGCCGTCAGGCGTGACAGTTACTGTCGCTCCGGATAATACGGTCAGCGTGAAAGGACCACTCGGAACATTATCTCAGAAAGTCGATTCTGATATAACCGTATCCGTAGAGGGAAATGTATTGACTGTAACACGCCCTACGAACCAACCCCGCCACAGGTCTATGCACGGACTCTACCGTTCGTTGATTAACAACATGGTGGTAGGTGTATCACAGGGTTATGAGACACAACAGGAACTTGTCGGTGTCGGTTACAAAGTAGAAGCTAAAGGCCAGATTCTGGAATTCAGCCTCGGTTATTCTCACGATATCCACTTTATGCTTCCGGCAGAAGTGAAAGCAGAAGTGAAAGCTGAAAAGAAAAGCAACCCTATTCTTATCTTAAGATCTAACGATAAGCAACTTATCGGACAGGTTGCAGCTAAGATACGTTCACTGCGTAAACCGGAACCATATAAAGGTAAAGGTATCAAGTTCGTAGGCGAACAGCTGAGGAAGAAAGCCGGTAAATCTGCAAATGCTAAATAACAGGAGGTAAATTATGGCACTAAGTAAATTGGATAGAAGAATCCGCATAAAAAGACGTATTCGTAAAATAGTCAGTGGAACAGCCGAAAGACCTCGTATGTCTGTGTATAGAAGCAACAAGCAGATATATGTTCAGCTTATCGACGACGCTGCGGGAGCAACTCTCGTAACAGCCTCGTCTTCTGAAAAAGAATTAGCTGAAAAAATAAAAGGTCTCAACAAGATACAGATCGCTGAACTTGTTGGTAAACTCGCAGCTGAAAGATCAGTGGCTAAAGGTATTTCGGAGGTTGCTTTCGACCGTAACGGATACCTGTATCACGGTAGAGTAAAAATGTTAGCAGATGCCGCACGTCAGGGCGGACTTAAATTCTAAAAAGTATGTCAGTAAACACTAACATTAAAAAGGTCAGAACCAGTGATCTTGAATTAAAAGACAGACTCGTAAGCATACAACGCGTTACGAAAGTGACCAAAGGTGGTCGTACTTTCAGTTTTTCCGCTATTGTAGTGGTAGGTAATGAAAACGGTGTTGTAGGTTATGGTCTGGGCAAAGCGAATGAAGTAACTTCCGCTATTGCCAAAGGTGTTGAAGATGCAAAGAAAAACCTTGTTAAGATACCTGTATTGAAAGGAACTATTCCCCATGCTCAGGAAGCTCGCTACAGCGGCTCGCAAGTATTGCTCAAACCGGCTGCTCCGGGTACCGGAGTTATTGCGGGCGGTGCGATGCGCGCGGTTCTCGAAAGCGTTGGCATCCACAACGTGCTTGCGAAAAGTAAAGGTTCTTCGAACCCTCATAACCTTGTAAAAGCTACAGTACAGGCGCTTCTCGAACTTCGCGATGCTTACAGTGTAGCTCAGGTCAGGGGAATCTCTCTCAACAAGGTATTTAACGGATAATTCTCATTGAAAATGGCAAAATTGAATATTACGCAATTAAGAAGCCGTATCGGTGCGACCGAGAACCAGAAAAGGAATCTCGACGCTCTGGGCTTAAGAAAAATCAATCAGACCGTTCAGCATGAGGATTCTGCTATTATTCTTGGAATGATTGAAAAAGTTAAACACCTTGTTAAGGTGGAAGAAGTTAAGTAGAACATTAACCCATTTACCATTAAAAAAAATGAATCTCAGTAATTTGAAGCCTGCAGCAGGCTCGACAAAAAAAGAAAAGAGAATTGGTAGGGGTCAGGGATCTGGTCGTGGCGGTACTTCCACTCGTGGACACAAAGGTGCTCAGTCTCGTTCAGGATACTCACGTAAAGTAGGTTTCGAAGGAGGACAGATGCCGCTTCAAAGGCGTGTTCCTAAATTCGGTTTTAAAAACCACGAACGTGTAGAATATAAAGCGATTAACCTTTATACTTTGGAAAAACTCGCATCTAAAAACAATCTTTCGGTAATCACTATCGAAACATTGGTAAGTGAAGGATTCGCATCGAAGAACGATAAGGTTAAGATCCTTGGCAACGGAACTTTGAACGCTAAGCTCGAAGTTACTGCACATGCTTTCTCTAAATCAGCTATTGCCGCTATAGAAGCTAAAGAAGGGCAGGCTATTAAACTCTAATTCTGATGAGAAAACTAATAGAGACTATTAAAAATATATTTAAGATCGAAGAACTAAGGAAGAGTATCCTCTATACCTTAGGTCTCGTTCTTATTTATAGGTTAGGTAGTTTTGTGGTTATTCCGGGCATCAATCCCCATGCCTTGGGAGAATTGCAAAACACTGTAGGGGGCAATGGACTCCTCGGACTTCTGGATATATTCTCCGGAGGTGCGTTCAGTAATGCCTCGATTTTTGCGCTAGGTATCATGCCTTACATTACAGCTTCGATCATCATACAGCTGTTAGGGATACTGATACCTTATTTCCAAAAACTTCAGAAAGAAGGAGAGAGCGGAAGGCGTAAAATGAATCAGTGGACACGTTACCTGACAATCATCGTTCTGGTAGTGCAGATACCTGCGTATCTTGCTACGTTGAACAGCCAGCTACCTTCCGCGGCTTATGTGCTCGGACCGAAGAGTGTGTTATTTGTGGTATCGGCAGCAATAGTGCTTGTTGCGGGAACCATGTTCGTAATGTGGCTCGGAGAGAAGATCACGGATAAAGGTATCGGCAACGGTGTTTCTCTTATTATCATGGTGGGTATCATCGCAAGACTCCCTCATGCTTTCCTTGCAGAAATCAATTCTCGTTTTACAGGCCAGGCCGGCGGACTCGTAATGCTCGTTGTGGAAATAGTTATACTATTCCTCGTATTCGCAGCAACTATTGCCTTAGTACAGGCAGTAAGGAAGATACCGGTACAGTATGCAAAACGAATTGTTGGTAACAAACAGTATGGAGGCGTTCGCCAGTATATCCCACTTAAGATCAATGCGGCTGGAGTTATGCCGATCATCTTTGCTCAGGCACTGATGTTCTTCCCTCTTTTATTGCAGAGATGGGAAGCGACAAGTTCAATCGGAGCTACCCTCGGTAACACCATGGGATTCTGGTATAACTTTATTTTTGCTGTTCTCGTAATTGCGTTTACATATGTTTATACTGCAATAACTATAAACACTACATCGATGGCTGACGATATGAAACGCAACGGAGGATTTATACCGGGAATTAAACCGGGGAAAAAAACAGCCGAATATCTCGATAATGTAATGACAAGAATCACTCTTCCAGGGTCTATATTCCTTGCTACAGTAGCGATACTTCCTGTATTCGCGATGATGCTCGGAATCAACAATCAGTTCGCTTATTTTTATGGCGGTACCTCGTTGTTGATCTTAGTAGGGGTTATACTTGATACACTAAAACAGATAGAAAGCTATCTTCTCAACCGTCACTACGATGGTTTGATGAAGAATGGCAGGATACAGGGACGCTCATAACAGATTGTGCCATCAGGTTCTTTATATATGATATATTACAAAACGGAAGAAGAGATCGAGATAATGCGCGAGAATAATATGCTCGTATCCCGTACTCTTGCTGAAGTCGGAAAACATATACGGCCGGGAGTTTCCACTTTGGAACTCGACAGAATCGCCGAAGAATATATACGCACCAATGGTGCGGTTCCAGGATTCTTAGGTTACCAGGGCTTCCCGAACAGCCTTTGTATTTCCGTCAACGAACAAGTGGTGCACGGTATTCCTTCTGCAAAGACAATTCTTAAAGAAGGCGATATCATTTCTGTGGACTGCGGAACAGTGATGAAAGGTTTCTATGGTGACTCGGCATATACGTTTGCCGTAGGTGAAATAGAACCCGAAGTCCGGAAACTGTTGGACGTAACGAAAGAGAGCCTTTATAAAGGGGTCGAACAGGTAAAGATCGGCAACCGCATTGGAGACATTGCCAATGCCGTACAAAGCCACGCCGAGAAGAACGGTTTCTCCGTAGTAAGGGAACTGGTCGGACACGGACTGGGACGTTCGATGCACGAAGCGCCTGAGGTGCCGAATTACGGTGCCAGAGGAAGAGGAGCTCTCCTGAAAGAAGGACTGGTTATATGTATTGAACCGATGATTAATATGGGAACCCGCCAGATCGTTTTCGAAAACGACGGATGGACCGTCCGCACAAAGGACAAGAAGCCTTCCGCACATTACGAATTCGCTGTAGCCGTTACAAAAAACGGGGCGGATGTTCTCACGAGTTTTGATTATATCGAAAATTAAAAATAGAACTATGGCAAAACAAGCTGCAATTGAGAAGGACGGTACCATAATAGAAGCGTTATCGAATGCGATGTTCAGAGTCGAACTCGATAACGGACATATTATTACCGCACACATTTCCGGTAAGATGAGAATGCACTACATCAAAATACTGCCGGGAGATAAAGTTAAAGTAGAAATGTCTCCTTACGATCTGTCGAAAGGAAGAATTTCATTCAGATATAAATAAAAACAGGATTTTTCCGTTATTAAGGAATGAATCTTTAAAAACTTACTTGAGATGAAAGTTAGAGCATCTATAAAGAAAAGAAGTGAGGATTGCAAGATCGTAAAACGCAAAGGCCGTTTATACGTTATCTGCAAAAAGAATCCTAAGTTTAAAATGCGCCAAGGGTAATTTTTTTAAATTAAAAAAGAAGATTTGAATTATGGCACGTATTGTCGGTGTAGATTTACCAAAAAATAAAAGGGGCGAAATAGGCTTGACTTATGTTTACGGCATAGGCAGAAGCTCAGCCCGCGCAATATTGGAAAAAGCAGGTATCGATTACGATACTAAAGTTAAGGACTGGAACGACGAGCAGATCAACGCTATCCGTGGCGTGATCGCCGAAGACGGTTATAAAGTTGAAGGTGAGTTAAGGTCTACTGTTCAGCTTAACATCAAACGTCTTATGGACATCGGATGTTACCGTGGTATCCGTCACCGTATCGGACTTCCGCTAAGGGGACAGAGTACTAAAAACAATGCCCGTACGAGAAAGGGTAGGAAGAAAACAGTAGCCAACAAGAAAAAAGCAACTAAGTAATTTTAAAGAGTTATGGCAAAAAAGACCACAGCAGTTAAAAAAAGAGTTGTTAAAGTTGACGCATTGGGTCAGGCTCATATCCATTCGACTTTCAACAACGTAATCATAACACTTGCTAACTCGAACGGCGAAGTTATCAGCTGGAGTTCCGCAGGTAAAATGGGTTTTAGGGGCTCTAAAAAAAATACTCCTTATGCAGCCCAGGCAGCAGCACAGAATTGTGCTAAAGTAGCTTACGACCTCGGTTTAAGGAAAGTAAAAGTTTACGTGAAAGGTCCGGGTGCAGGCCGTGAGTCCGCTATCAGGACTATCCACGGAGCTGGTATCGAAGTGACTGAGATCGTAGACTTTACTCCGCTTCCTTTCAACGGTTGCCGTCCGCCTAAAAGAAGACGTGTCTAATTTTCGGTGGTTTTAATTAATTTGTAAACAGCTTTCATAAAATGGGAAGATATATAGGACCAAAAACCAAGATTGCCAGAAAATTCGGCGAAGCTATTTACGGTGCGGACAAATATTTCGAAAGGAAAAATTTCCCTCCGGGACAGCATGGTTTGGCGCGTAAGCGTAAAAAAGTATCGGAGTACGGTACTCAGCTTCTTGAAAAACAAAAGGCTAAAGCAATATACGGCGTACAGGAAAAACAATTCCGTAAAGCTTACGATATCGCATCTCGTCAGGGCGGTATCACCGGCGAGGACTTGTTGAAATACCTCGAATGCCGTCTGGACAATGTAGTATACCGTCTCGGTATAGCTCCTACACGTGCAGGTGCACGCCAGCTAGTGTCTCACAGGCACATAACTGTAAACGGTAAAGTTGTCAATATTCCTTCTTACAGTGTGAGACCAGGGGACGTTATAGGAGTAAGGGAAAAATCGAAATCCCTTGAGGTTATCTCAGAATCACTGGCTGGCAGAAGAAGCCGCTACTCATGGTTAGAGTGGGACGGTACTTCTATGACAGGTCGATTCATGCAAAAACCTGAAAGGGAAGAAATTCCGGAAAACATCAAGGAACAACTTATCGTCGAATTATATTCTAAGTAGCAATTAATTGAAGGAGCATATCTTATGGCAATATTAGCATTCCAAAAACCTGAAAAGGTCATTATGCTTGAATCGACATCGGAATTCGGTAAATTCGAATTCCGTCCGTTGGAACCGGGATTCGGCATAACTGTGGGTAACGCACTTCGCCGCATTCTTCTTTCTTCATTGGAGGGGTATGCTATTACTACTGTGAAAGTCGCAGGTGTAAGCCACGAATTCGCATCGATACCCGGGGTAATGGAAGGGATGATCGACATCATCCTTAACCTCAAACAGGTAAGATTTATCCGTACGATCGAATCTGCCGATTTTGAGAAAGTAACGATAAATGTCGCGGGATTGACAGAACTTACCGCAGGACATATATCGAACTTCCTTACGAACTTCAAGGTGTTGAATCCGGACTTGGTGATCTGCCGTTTGGACAGCGATGTTAAACTTCAGATGGACATAACTATCGGCAAGGGCCGTGGTTACGTTCCTGCGGAGGAAAATAAACCTGTCGACGCAGAATTCGGACTTCTCGCGATAGATTCGATACATACTCCGATCAAAAACGTTAAATACTCGATAGAAAACTATCGTGTGGAACAGAAAACGGACTATGAAAAGTTAAATCTGGAGATAACTACCGACGGATCTATAACTCCGAAGGACGCTCTTAAAGAAGCGGCGAAAATCCTTATCCACCACTTCATGCTATTCTCGGATGAGAAAATAACCGTGAATCTGGAGGAGAACAATTCTTCGGAAGAGTTCGACGAGGATGTACTTCACATGCGCCAGCTTCTGAAAACCAAACTGTCTGACCAGGATCTTTCAGTAAGGGCATTGAACTGTCTCAAAGCTGCTGAGGTGGAAACAGTAGGGGACCTCGTAAGGTTCCACAGAAACGATCTTTTGAAATTCAGAAACTTCGGGAAGAAATCCTTGTCCGAACTTGACGAACTTCTCGAATCGCTCAATCTCCACTACGGAATGGACGTTACTCCTTACAAACTTGATAAAGACTAAGTACTAACCCCGTTGGTTAAATTTTCAAAGAAAAATGAGACATAATAAAAAAATAAATCACCTTGGTAGAAAAACAGGACACCGTAAGGCTATGCTAGCTAATATGGCGTCTTCCCTTATCCTTCACAAAAGGATCAACACTACCGTTGCTAAGGCTAAGGCGTTAAGGATGTACGTTGAGCCTCTTATCACTAAATCCAAAGAGGACACTACACACTCGCGTCGTATGGTTTTCAGCTCTCTCAAGAATAAATTCGCGGTCTCGGAACTTTTCAGAGAAGTTGCTCCGCGTATAGCTGACCGTCCGGGCGGATACACACGTATTCTCAAGACGGGTTTCAGGCTTGGAGACGGTGCTGAAATGTGTTTCATCGAGTTAGTGGATTTCAACGAAACTTATACAGCTTCTAAAAAGTCTGCTGCCGAAGCAAAACCAAAAACAAGAAGAAGCCGTGCGAAAAAAGAATCTGCTCCAGCGGCAGAGGCTCCTGTTGCGGAAACTCCTGCAGCAGAGGAAGCAGCGGCAGAATAAGTATATTGAGAACCAATATATTAAGGGCTTCCCGACTCAGGGAAGCCCTTTATTTTAAATATACTGACTGTCTACTTTCGATATATTTGAAGACTATAGGGCTCACCCCGGATATTCTCCCGATAATAAATTTCCTTCGGATATCCCTCGATTTTCACTATATCTGAATAATATAAGATTTATCTCAGCAAAGCTGAAGTGAACTTCGCTTTACTTTCTACTTTCATTATATTTGTAAAAATTCTTCGAATAATGAATATCAAACTTTTTTTTGGTGTATTATTTTTATGCTTATTGTTAACAGGTTGTTCTGTCTCCCGTTATTTACAAAACAATATCTCCCGTATAGATTTGGGAATGAGTAAAAACGAGGTTAATCGGATTCTTGGCAAACAATTCGTTACCATTAATTATAAAGGAACGGATGCAGGTTCCAACCTTATCGAGGAATTTTTATATTCTTTTGATGAAGGGGACGAATATTATATAGTTCTTGTTAACGATAAGGTTGTGGAAATAGTTCGACAACCAAAGATGAGATATATTCCGGTTAATCCACTTTACGATGTACCGATGCAGTAGTTTTTGATAACTTGTCTGTTACTAATAAATACATTCCGGTTATTTTCTTAATTTTACCCTTTAAACGTAGTGTTTAATGGCTAAAATTAAAAAAGCATATTTTTGCACCGAGTGTGGCTGCGAGTCCGCTAAGTGGGTTGGCAAATGTTCGTCATGCGGTGCCTGGAACACGATGGTGGAGGAGGTCATCTCCAAGGAAAAACCGTCTGCTTTTGTTCCTGCGGAAAGGAGTGTTCCGGTTGCGGTGACGCGTATAAAACCTCTTACCGAGGCCCGTATAGTTCTGGATAACGGCGAGGTCAACAGGGTACTGGGAGGGGGGATCGTTCCAGGATCGCTTATTCTGTTGGGTGGCGAACCGGGTATCGGTAAATCTACCCTCAGCCTGCAACTTGCTCTTAAGGCAAAAAATATCAAAACTTTATATGTCTCCGGAGAGGAATCTCCCCAGCAAATCAAGATAAGGGCGGAGCGGCTCGGTTCCGATAACGAGACTTGCTTTATCTATGCGGAAACACTTCTTGAAAACATTCTCAATCAGATAAATGCGTTAGAACCGGATTTGGTCGTGGTGGACTCTATACAGACTATGTTTACGGACTCCATAGAATCGTCACCGGGAAGTGTATCGCAGATCAGGGAATGTGCATCGTTACTTCTTAAATATGCCAAACAGTCGGGGGTGCCGGTAATTCTGATCGGACATATAACCAAGGACGGAGTTATCGCAGGTCCAAAAATACTGGAACACATCGTGGATGTCGTTCTTCAGTTCGAAGGAGATGGCAACAATATTTACAGGATACTGCGAGGAATCAAAAATCGTTTCGGTGCTACTTCCGAGATAGGCGTATTTGAGATGAGGAACGAAGGGTTGAAGGAAGTAGCGAATCCTTCGGATATATTGCTCTCGGAACATTACGGCGAGGCCCTCAGCGGTATAGCGATAGGTGCCTCTATCGATGGAATACGTCCGTATCTAATAGAAACACAGGCTCTCGTAAGTACTGCTGCGTACGGAACCCCCCAGAGGACATCTACCGGATTCGAGCATAAAAGACTGAACATGCTTCTTGCGGTTCTGGAAAAGAGGCTTAATTTCAAGATGTATTCGAACGATGTATTTTTAAATTTTGCAGGAGGTTTCAAAATAAACGACCCGGGGATGGATATGGCGGTAATAGCTTCTGTATTATCATCCGCACTCGATCGGCCGATTTCCGGCAAAACGTGTTTCGCAGGAGAAATTGGGTTATCTGGAGAAATACGTCCGGCATCGCGCACCGATAACCGTATCGCGGAAGCCGAGAGACATGGTTTTAAAAGGATAATCGTTTCAGGTTACAGTCATTTGGATAAAAAAGTAAAAACAGGACGTAAAATAGAGATTATAGAAGTTAACCGTATTGATGAACTTCTTCGCACTCTATTCAGGGATAAATCATACGATAATGAAATATAAGATATTGAAGAGGCAGTACAATTCCAGAAATTGTTTTATATGCGGCCTTGAAAATGATTTCGGGTTAAAAACTGCATTCTATGAAACGGATACCGATGAACTGATCGCGGTTTTTACTCCGGACATGAAACATCAGAGCTATCCGAATATCCTTCACGGAGGTATCTCGTCCGCTATTATGGACGAGACCATAGGCCGTGCGATCTGCATGCACCATGGGCAGATGGTATGGGGGGTAACCATGGAGCTTAAGATGAAATACCGCAAGCCTGTGCCGTATGGTGTAGAGCTTAAGGCAATAGGGCATATCACGAAGGATAACGGCAGGATATTCGAAGGTACCGGAGAAATTTACCTGCCTGACGGAGAAATTGCCGTAGAGGCAGAAGGTTTGTATATGAAACGGCAGATCTCCCAGATCGCAGACGAAAAATTCGTGGACAGCGAATGGGGTTTTACCGTGGAAAATGAAGTTGTTACAGAAATAGAGATATAGCATTGAAGCCATTGGTTAAACTCATTCCGGAAAAGTTCCGGAATATAAGCGATAAGGTTTTAAACGGAGAAAGAATATTTCCGCACGAAGCCTTGTTACTGCTCGACGACGCTCCGCTGTCATTGCTTGGTTTACTTGCTGTGAAAGTAAAAGAAAAAAAGAGAGGTAAGATTGTTTTCTACAACAGGAACTTCCATTTGGAGCCAACTAATATCTGCATTTTCAACTGTAAATTCTGTTCGTACAGGAAACCTGCGGATTCTCCGGAAGCGTGGTTCATGGGGACGGAAGAGATGTTGGATATCGTTTCCGGGTATAAAAATACGGGAGTTACAGAGGTTCATATCGTAGGTGGAGTGCATCAGGACAGGGATTTTTATTATTACGTGGATCTGATAAAAAAAATAAAGAAGATACTTCCTGATATTACTGTCAAAGCCTTTTCTGCCGTGGAGATCGATTCGATGATAAACAAAGCAGGATTATCGCTGGAGAAAGGGCTGGGATTGCTAAAGGAAAGTGGAATGGAGGCCATGCCTGGAGGAGGTGCGGAGATATTCGACGAGAAATTGAGATATGAATTATGCGGTCAGAAATGTTCGTCGGATAGGTGGCTGCAGGTGCATGAAACTGCGCACTCGCTCGGAATATCGTCCAATGCCACGATGCTGTACGGGCATATCGAGAATAACGAGCACCGTATCGACCATCTTAGCCGATTGAGGGATTTGCAGGACAGAACGAACGGTTTCAATGCGTTCATCCCGTTGAAATACCGGAATCTTAATAATTCCTTGTCGGAAATAGGTGAAGTTCCGGTAACTGAAGACATGAGAGTTTTGGCTGTAACGCGGATTTATCTCGACAATTTTCCGCATATAAAAGCATATTGGCCGATGTATGGGAAAAATACCACACAGCTTGCTTTAAATTTCGGAGCGGACGATATAGACGGCACAATTGATGACACCACTAAAATATATTCCATGGCCGGAGCCGAGGAACGTAAACCGTCAATGACTGTCACTGATATGCGTAAACTTATAGAAGGTGCCGGATATATGGCTGTCGAACGCGATAGTTTTTATAACGTAATTAAGTAAGTGGCGGTATAGTTATATTTTGTTAACTTTACGCCGTAATAATTAAAATATGAGTTTTTTAACCAAGATAAAAAATAACCTGTTTATAAGGAATGCGATCCTGGCAATATGTTTTATTGTAATATTGATATTTTTTACGCAAATAACTTTATCGTTATGTACACGGCATGGGCAGGTTATCGAGGTTCCTGATTTGAACGGAATGACCTACAGGGAAGCAAAAAATCGTTCGGGAAATGATTTTCGATTCGAGATAAACGATTCTCTATATATTCCTGCACGGACGCCTGGAGTTATACTTGAACAAATTCCAGCACCGGGATCTAAAGTAAAATCCGGACGACGGATATTCGTTACGATAAATTCTTTCCAGCCTAAAATGGCCAGAGTCCCGTATGTGACCGGTTATTCATTGCGTCAAGCGAAAAATAACATACAAATCGCCGGTTTTGAAATTGAAAGACTTGTGTACAGGCAGGATATTGCGACTAACAATGTCCTGGAACAGAAATTTAACGGACAAACCGTTACTCCTAATTCCCGTATCGATGCACCTGCCGGTTCCGGCATCACTCTTATCGTAGGAGGGGATCTCGGAGAAACGGTCCGTATACCGAGAGTGGTCGGATTCAGTTTGCGTGAAGCCAAGAGCCGGCTTCATGAACAGGGGCTTAATGTCGGTAAAATACATATGGACAATGGAGTGTCCGATCTTAACAGAAATGAAGCGAAGGTTTACAGGCAGGAGCCTGATAAAGACAGTTTCCGCAATTTGGGAGCTGACATCGAACTATATGTCACTTTCGACAATTCAAAAATCGAAACAGGAAAATAACTTCCGTATTACTACAGATGATAAATGAAGACCTGATCTATTCCGAAAATTCTGCGGAAGAGAATATTATACAAAGCGACCAGGAAGAGTTATTCGAGCACTTCAGAGTGGTTGCTGACAAAGGACAGGGAATGGTGCGTATCGATAAGTTCCTTACCGATCGTATAGAAGGTGCCTCCCGCAACCGCATTCAGACTGCGGCAGATGCCGGTAATATACTGGTAAACGGTATATCGGTAAAATCCAGTTATAAGGTAAAACCTTTGGATGTTATATCCATAGTTATGCCGTATCCTCAACATAAGCTGGAGATCATTCCGGAGGATATACCCTTGAATATAATGTATGAAGATGAGGATATAATTATCGTAAATAAAGATGCCGGACTTGTGGTGCATCCTGGACACGGAAATTATACAGGGACACTTGTCAATGCTTTAACTTATCATCTTAAGGATTATCCTTTGTTCCAACAAGGCGATATGCGTGCAGGTCTTGTTCATCGTATAGATAAAAATACTTCGGGTGTTATCGTTATCGCTAAAAATGAAAAGACCCACGCTAAACTTGCGAAACAATTCTTCGATCACACGATCGATAGGGTTTATTTAGCATTGGTTTGGGGAAATCTTGCGGAAGAAAGCGGAACTATAACGGGCAATATCGGCAGGCATACCCGCGACAGGATGAGGATGACCGTATTCCCTGACGGCGAAGAGGGAAAACATGCGGTGACTCATTACAAAGTTATCAAGAAGCTTGGATATGTAAATCTTGTGGAATGCCGACTTGAAACCGGACGAACACATCAGATAAGGGTTCATATGCAGTATCTCGGACATCCGCTGTTCAATGACGAGCGTTACGGAGGCGACCGTATTCTTAGAGGAACCACATTTTCGAAATATAAACAGTTCGTGGAAAATTGCTTCCGGATAATGCCGCGACACGGTCTTCATGCGAAAAGTTTGGAATTTATCCACCCGACAACCCGTGAACGGGTGTTTTTCGATTCGGAATTACCACCGGATATGGACGCGGTTATAAAAAAATGGGAAATTTATATTTCAGGAAGGAGTGAAGACGAATTAACTGAAGAATCTTGATATGGCACTTATATTGAATATCGAAACCGGTACGGATGTATGTTCTGTTGCGCTCTCTGAAAACGGAAGATTGATCTCATTAAGAGAAAATTCGGAAGGTAAAGGACATGCTAAATACCTTGCAGTTTATATCGAAGAGATATTAAACGAAATGAATCTAAAGCCCGACAGTTTGGATGCCGTTGCAGTTGGAATGGGACCAGGGTCTTATACCGGTCTACGTATAGGAGTTTCTGTCGCTAAAGGTTTGTGTTATGCGTTGGGTATACCCTTGATAGCAGTAAACAGCCTCGAATCATTGGTGCGTGTGGCCTTCGACGATTACAAGGCAGGGATTATGGGCATCGACAATTTAGACAATTCGTACTTATGCCCGATGATAGATGCCAGGAGAATGGAGGTATACTGTCAGATATACGATGGCAAAGATAAAGCGATCACTCCGATCGAAGCTAAAATAATTGGTACGGACAGTTTTGAGGAATTTATTTCGGATAAACAATTTGTGATATTCGGTAACGGAGCTTCTAAATGCAGGGATTTACTTAATGGTCCCAATGTGAGGTATGTGGACGTAATACACTCGGCCAGCGGAATGGTCGATTTGTCCGCTGAGGCATTTGCACAAAATAATTTTGTCGATACTGCATATTTCGAACCGTTCTATTTGAAAGATTTCGTTATGACTACGACTCCGAAGAAGTTGTTTTAAAAAAATTTGCCGGAATAAAATTATTCACTATATTTGCACCGCTAAACAGGATTGACCTATGGTGTAATGGTAACACAGCAGATTTTGGTTCTGTAATTCTAGGTTCGAGTCCTAGTAGGTCAACTCGATTTTAAACATATTCTGACCCATGGTGTAATGGTAACACTGCAGATTCTGGTTCTGCCTTTCTAGGTTCGAGTCCTGGTGGGTCAACAATTGCAACTTAAACAATGTTTTATAGATTGCAGGAACTGAAACGGGGACTAACTTATAATTAGTCCTTTTTGTATCTATAAAATCCGACTTCTTTGGTCAGATTTATAAGGTATAATATCTTTTCATAAGTCGTATTTTCTCCCCATTGCTTCTGGTCGTAATATCACTCACTATACCTTAAAAAAAATGAACGGCAATTAAGCCGTTCATTTTTTTGTAGCTTAAAATTCATAAGGAACCGTGCCATGAAATGCCTTATAAATAGTTATATTTCCTTTTCTTCTCCCATCGTTGAGCTCGTCAGGAATTTTATAATGTAGTTCCTCATCTGTAATTTTTAAGATTTCATGTGTATCAGCATGAACTATATTAAAAATCTTAACTTCAAAAACATAATATTTACCATCGTTTAATTTTTCCATTTTTTCAGGATTAAATGTGAAATCAATGCTGTTGGAAAAATAATATGGATAATAGTTCGGTTTGTAAGCTTTTTCTTTTCCATCCACTGATTCAATAAATATACTACTTATCGTATCATTTCTAAATTTTATATAGGTTTTTCCGTTATGTGTTTCTGTTACCCATATCTTATTTTCTAATTTATCTTTCATCGTTTTGGTGTGTTGTGCTAAAACAGTGTTAATCGTCGAGGTTATAATTAATAACCCTAAAACAATTTTTTTCATAAGTCTATATTTTAATTAATCAAATAGCAATTTCATAATGGGACCCAAAAGTTTCGCGGGAACCCTCTTTCAATTTCCCATCAGCCGGATCCATACATATATACTTTCCGTCGTGAGTTTTTCCCACAACCGTCACACTATGATCGTCCACATTCGTTAAAATGACATGTCCGCTATTTAATGCACTATCGAAATCGAGTGAATTTACTTTTTGATCAGAATTTGCAGGCATAAATTCAATTGAATATACAGTAAATAATGTCTCTGCTAAGGCAATAACATAGAGATAATGTAAACCATTGATAGTTGGATAATCATTTCCGGTTGCGTCTTTATAAAGTTGAATTATATCAGCCTCGGTACGTGCTCCTCCATAAGTTTGGTCTATATAAGCAAGACTGTTAGCAGCACATGTACCTACTCCACTTTGCTTTGGAAAACTTCTTATAAAATCTTCTCTGAAAAATTTATCTTTATCATTTCGAATATAAGTTTTTAATCCTTTACCACCTCCACCAATAGGCAATCCACCAGTATCTTCTCCCGGATCCGGTTCTTTAAACGGATCCTCTGACCCGTTCCATCCATCGCCTCCAGGTGGAGTCACTCCTGCCGGAGGAACAGGAATAGGATTCTCTTCGGTTCCAATGCCTGAGTCATATCCCGGCGGAGGAAGATTTTCATCTCCTCCGTTATCCCCACCATTGTTGTTCCCATTATTATTCCCATTGTCTCCCGATCCCGAACTGCTTTCCCCATCGTTTCTGGTCATAATATCACTATACCTTAAATAAATATAGTTCTTCAGATACTCCAGAACAGCCGTCGCAAACTCTTCGAAACTGCTGCATTCATTATAATATACTCCTGAAACTCTCGCCCCGTCTTCATATTTCTCCGCAGTCAGAAGCTGCATCGTGACAACATCGTAAAAGAACAACAAACCCTTATAATCCCCACGATTCTCTTTCTTGAAAAAATTGTCCGACACATTTTTCCGATGCTTAATATTATAAAGCCTGTTAGGCGTTAGCGTCACGTATGCCGCTCCCATATCCCCGGATGTCTTGTCTTTCCGTACTAAAAGATGCTGGTAAACCGGGAATGTTCTGTAGACAACTTCCCCGTCCTTTATAACAGTCTCTCTTACATTGTAATAATAATCCGCAATGAAATCGACCAAAGCATAGTCGTACTTACTATCCGAATACAAATACGCATTATCCCATGCCGGAGTTATCTCCCCCGGGGCAAGTCCGGACTTCAAATCGAGCGTCCCTTTTTCATCCGCTTCGATAATCAGATTTTCAAAGAACTCTCGAGCCTGCCTGACAAAATACTCCGTCTCATGGACATACTTCCAGTCCATTACAGGTTCTTCCCGTGTACAGGAGAATATTAATGTCCCTGCACCTATCAGTAAAGTTAAAAATTTTAAAAGTTTCTTCATAGAATTACGTTTAACAAACAAATATTAAAATTATAAAACCTAAAGTTTTATTTAAATTTTTTAATAATTACGTTGCGGGATAAGATTTTTATCTTACAGAATAATAACTTTTGATATATTTGTAACAAACTAATAAGCTAAAAGATATTATGAAAAAGTTTCTCTTTCTGATGTTATTTACTTCCATTTTGCTTTCATGTACCGGTAAAACGGAAGTATTAAAGAGTCCCGACGGGAATTTCAAAGTAAATTTTTCCGTGAAGGATGGAGAAATGTTTTATTCGGTGTTCTGGAAGGATAATTTATTGATGGATAAATCTCCTTTGGGAATAAAGACCGTATCCGAGGATTTTACCGAAGGAATTAAATATTCAGGGACCTCGGGAGTCAGAACCGTTACGAAGAATTACGAACTTAAGAACGGTAAAAAAAGGCATATAAAATATATTGCCAATGAAATCGAATACACTGTTATAAATAAATCCCATACCGAATTGTCGGTGATTTTCAGAGCTTCGAACGATGGCGTTTCTTTCAGGTATAAAATAAATGGCCAGGGCAATGAAATAATCCTTTCGGAGAATTCCGGTTTCAGGCTTCCTGCCGGTACAAAAGGATTTTTAACACCTTTGTCTAAAGCAAAGTCGGGATGGGCGCTTACAAACCCGAGTTATGAAGAAAACTATCATGTAGAGGTTCCTTTGGAGACCGTATCGGATTACGGGCAGGGCTGGACATATCCGGCTTTATTCGAAGTAATGGAGGGGTGCTGGGTACTTCTTAGCGAAACAGGAACAGACCGTAATTACGTTGCTACGCATTTATCCGATATCGATAATGGAGTTTATTTCGTAGAATTTCCGCATGATGACCACAATCTTCCCGAAGATCATTCTTATGCCGAAGTGGAACTTCCTTATTCTACGCCTTGGCGTACAATAACAGCCGGTTCGCTTGCAGATGTAATGGAGTCGACGATGGCTCAGGATCTTGTCGATCCTCTTTATGAAGCTAAGTTCGATTATGTTCCGGGACGTGTCGCATGGAGCTGGGTTATTTTGAAGGATCGCAATACGGTTTTCGATGTACAGAAGGATTATATCGATATGGCTGAAGAGCTTGGATGGGAATATCTTCTTATCGATGCTCTTTGGGATACTCAGATAGGCCGGGATAAAATTGCCGAATTAGCCGAATATGGTGCGTCGAAAAATGTAGGAGTTATGCTTTGGTACAATTCGAACGGCGACTGGAACGATGCTCCTCAATCCCCCAAGAACCTGATGGATGACCGTGAAATCAGACGTAAAGAAATGGAATGGATGCAGTCAATAGGTATTAAAGGTATTAAAGTCGATTTTTTCGGTGGAGATAAGCAGGTGGCTATGAGATTGTACGATGATATTTTAAGGGATGCTAACGATTATGGAATAATGGTTAATTTTCATGGAACTACATTGCCTCGCGGGTGGGAAATAATGTATCCCAACTTCATGACTTCCGAAGCGGTAAAAGGACAGGAATTCGTTACTATGGATCAGGCTGTTGCCGATAATCAGGCGGCTCATGTAGCATCAGTAGTGTTTACCCGTAATGTGGTTGGTGCAATGGATTTTACTCCGGTTGCATTAAACGTAAGACTTGGTGATGTTAAAACCAGAGGACCTTTTAGAAGAACTACGGCTGGATTCGAACTATCCATGCCTGTAATCATGACTTCCGGATTACAGCATTTTGCCATTGTTCCTGATAACCTTAAAGAGTTTCCGGAATTTGTTGTAAATTATCTGAGTGAAATTCCGGTAACATGGGATGAAACCCGTTTCCTGGATGGATATCCCGGAAAATATGCTGTTATAGCGAGACGCAGCGGAGACAGATGGTACATAGCTGGTTTTAACGGAGAGGGTGACGAACGACAGGTTAATTTTGATGTCTCGTTTTTTGCAGAAGAAGTTGACGCTATAGCTATACTGGATATTCCGTTTATAATCAGCGGATCTTTCAATATGGTTGCAATGAGTGAAATAACTATTCCCAATAATAAAAAAATAGAGCATACCATCCCCAGTAACGGAGGATTCGTAATTATAATAGAATAATTATTTGTTAAGAAAGATGAAGGGAGATCGAAAAGATCTCCTTTTTTTATTGAATCGATTATTAAAAAAAAAATTAAAACACAATAATAATTTTATTTGGAATACTACAGGAAATTGCTATATTTGAATTTTAAATGACTCTAAATTAATATTTCGGATTATGGAGGGAAAAAGAGTATATACATTCGGAAATAAATGTGCTGAAGGTAATGGTAAAATGAAAGAGCTGTTAGGCGGCAAAGGAGCAAACCTCGCAGAGATGAATCTTATAGGAATTCCCGTGCCTCCCGGATTTACCATAACTACCGAAGTTTGTGCCGAGTTTTATAAACATGGAATGACTGAAACTATAGCTATAATGCGAAATGAAGTGGAGAGGGCAATGGCTTATGTGGAAAAACTGATCGGTAAAAAATTCGGCGATGAAAAAAATCCGCTGCTTGTCTCTGTTCGTTCCGGTGCCCGTGCGTCTATGCCGGGAATGATGGATACTATTCTGAATCTCGGATTAAATGATAAGACGGTCGTATCCATCGCGGACCTCAGCGGTAATGAACGGTTTGCATGGGATTCTTACAGGCGTTTTATCCAGATGTACGGCGATGTGGTACTTGGAATGAAACCCGAATCCAAGGAAGATCATGACCCTTTTGAAGAGATCATAGATAATCTTAAAGAAAGAAAAAATATAAAACTGGATACGGATCTTAAAGCAGAGGATCTCAAAGAACTCGCAGTGGAATTTAAAAATGCCGTTAAGGCTAAAACCGGAAAAGAATTTCCCTCAGATCCATGGGAGCAATTATGGGGAGCTGTATGTGCCGTGTTCAGTAGCTGGATGAACGAAAGGGCAATACTCTACAGAAAGCTCAATAATATTCCTGCGGAATGGGGGACTGCTGTGAATGTTCAGGCGATGGTATTCGGTAATATGGGAACCAATTCCGCTACGGGAGTTGCTTTCACAAGAGATGCCGGCACAGGTGAAAATGTATTTAACGGTGAATATCTGGTAAATGCACAGGGTGAAGATGTGGTGGCAGGTATAAGAACGCCGCAACAGATAACTATGCAGGGATCGAGAAGATGGGCCGAACTACAATGTATTAAAGAAGAAGAAAGAGCCCGCAAATATCCTTCTTTAGAAGAAGTGATGCCTGCAGCATATAAGGAATTATTTGAAATTCAGGAGCATTTGGAAGAGTACTTCAGTGATATGCAGGATATTGAATTTACTATTCAGGAGGGAAAGTTATGGATGCTTCAGACCAGAAGCGGTAAACGTACCGGAGCTGCTATGGTAAAAATAGCCATGGATATGCTCAGGGAAAAACAGATAGATGAAAAAACTGCTGTTATGAGATGTGAGCCGCAAAAATTGGACGAACTTCTTCATCCGGTATTCGATCCTGCCGCTTTGAAAAAAGCAGATATGATAGCTAAAGGACTTCCTGCATCCCCGGGAGCCGCGACAGGACAAATCGTATTTTTTGCCGACGATGCTGAAAAATGGGCTGCAGAAGGAAAAAATACAATACTCGTAAGGGTGGAGACTTCTCCGGAGGATCTTAAAGGAATGACAGTAGCCAGAGGTATATTGACCGCCCGCGGAGGGATGACTTCGCACGCTGCCGTGGTTGCACGCGGAATGGGAAAGTGTTGTGTTTCAGGAGCAGGCGAGATTGTAATAAGCTACAAGGATCGTACTATGACGGTTGGTGGCAAGATATATAAGGAGGGCGACTGGATCTCTCTTAACGGTTCCACAGGATTGATATACACCGGAAAAATAGCGACCAAGGATCCGGAAATGACCGGCGATTTTGCGGAGCTTATGAAACTTACGGATAAATATGCCCATCTTAAAGTTCGTGCCAATGCTGATGTTCCGCGTGATGCTGAGGTCGCTATGGGATTCGGAGCACAGGGTATCGGTCTATGTCGTACCGAGCATATGTTCTTCGAAGGAGACAGGATAAAAGCGGTTCGTGAAATGATACTTGCCGATGATGAAGAGGGTAGACGCAAAGCTCTTGCTAAACTTCTGCCTATTCAAAGAGGCGACTTCGAGGGTTTGTTCAAAACCATGAACGGATATCCGGTCACGGTAAGACTGCTCGATCCACCGCTGCATGAATTCGTTCCGCATTTCGAGGCCGAAATGCGTGAGATGGCAGAAGATATGGGCGTCTCTTTTGAGAAAATTAAAACCCGGATCGAATCTCTATCGGAAACAAATCCTATGCTCGGACACAGAGGGTGCCGGTTAGGTAATACTTATCCTGAAATAACGGAAATGCAGACATGTGCGATAATAGAAGCCGCAATGAACGTTGAGGCGAAAGGCGGAGAAGTGCATGTTGAAATAATGGTGCCGTTGGTTGGCAACAATAAAGAATTAAAATACCAGAAAGATATAATAGACAAGACTGCTGCTGAGGTATTTGCTGAAAGAAACAGGATAATCAAATACCAGGTGGGCACGATGATCGAAGTTCCCCGTGCAGCTGTTACTGCAGATGAAATAGCGGAGTATGCCGAGTTCTTCTCATTCGGAACTAACGACCTGACGCAGATGACACTCGGATTTTCACGAGACGATGTGGCCAAATTCCTGCCGGTCTACCTCGAGAAGGGATTGCTGAAACACGATCCGTTCGAAGTGTTGGATGTCGATGGAGTAGGTCAGTTGGTAAGAGAAGCGGTATTTAAAGGACGCACAACCAAGGAACATCTTAAATGCGGAATCTGTGGAGAGCATGGCGGAGAACCGTCATCCGTGGAGTTTTGTCATTATGCAGGTTTGAATTATGTTTCCTGTTCACCGTTCCGTGTGCCTATAGCGCGGTTGGCAGCTGCAAGGGCGGCAATTAAACAGGGAATTTAAAGGAACATTCGTGCCGGAACATTCCCGGTTTCGGCAGGATGTAGTTTTAGTTGGAAATGGTGGAAAAGGTGTCTCCGGACACCTTTTCTTTTTTTTAAAACAGGTGAATTTCACGTGTTTTTTTTTGTAGTAAAAAGGACTATCTTTGCACACTAAAATTGTTGAATGATACAAACTTAAATAAGTGAAAAAGTTTAAGGAATACAAAGGGCTGAACCTCTCCGGTATAAACAGCGAGGTTCTTGAACAATGGGATGCGGAAGGAACATTCCGCAAAAGCGTTGAATCCCGTGAGGGATGTCCGACATTCGTATTTTATGAAGGTCCTCCGTCTGCTAACGGAACTCCAGGTATACACCATGTTATGGCGAGGACCATTAAAGATATTTTCTGCCGTTATAAAACCCAGAAAGGATTTCTTGTTCATCGTAAAGCAGGATGGGATACTCACGGACTTCCTGTCGAGCTTGGTGTGGAGAAAAAACTAGGAATCAGCAAAGAAGACATCGGTACGAAAATTTCCATAGAAGAATATAACCGTATCTGCCGTGAAGCTGTTATGGAGTTCACCGGAGAATGGGAAGAACTTACCCGTAAGATGGGATACTGGGTAAATATGGACGATCCTTATATCACTTATGAAAATAAATATATAGAGACCCTTTGGTGGATGCTTAAACAATTATTCGAAAAAGGTCTTCTTTATAAAGGATATACTATTCAGCCTTATTCTCCTGCGGCAGGTACCGGACTTAGTAACCATGAACTAAACCAGCCGGGATGCTACAGGGATGTTAAGGATACAACATGTACCGCTCAGTTCAAGGCTGTCCGAAAGGAAAATTCCGAAAAACTTTTCGAAAATTCATTTGGTGACGTTTTCTTCCTTGCATGGACCACAACGCCATGGACGCTTCCGTCCAATACTGCGCTTGCCGTTGGAGCAGGTATAACTTATTTGAAAGTAGCTACTTACAATTCTTATACTGCAGAACCGGAGACCGTTATACTTGCGAAAGATCTTTTTGATAAATATTTTAGCAAGAAAGCGGAAGGGCTGCATTTGGAAGATTACGACAAAAATGGTAAAGTAATTCCTTATAAAATTTTAGGTGAATATAAAGGTAAAGAACTGGAGGGTATCGGATATGAGCAGTTGATTCCATGGATGAAGCCTGAAGGCGATGCGTTCAGGGTGATACTCGGAGATTACGTTACGACGGAAGATGGTACGGGTATAGTTCATATAGCTCCGACATTCGGTGCCGACGACGACCGTGTAGCTAAGGTGTCCGGAATTTCTCCGCTTACCGTACTGGACAGGAATGGACGCAGGATGCCTATGGTTGACCGCAGCGGCAGATTCTTTATCGTGGAGGATATGGATCCGGAATTTGTGACGGAGAATGTCAATCTTCATGCTTATCTTGAGTTTGCGGGACGTTATGTTAAAAATGCTTATGATGAGAACCTTACAGATGACGATCCGACTCTCGACGTAGATATAGCCGTAATGTTGAAATCTGAAAATAAAGCATTTAAGATAGAGAAGCATGTTCATAATTATCCGCACTGCTGGCGTACGGATAAACCTGTATTATATTATCCGCTTGATTCGTGGTTCATTAAAACCACTGCCTTGAAGGACAGGCTTATAGATCTTAATAAAACCATAAACTGGAAGCCTGCGTCTACAGGAACAGGACGATTCGGTAAATGGCTCGAAAATCTTGTGGATTGGAACTTGTCGAGAACACGTTATTGGGGCACTCCGCTTCCGATCTGGGCTAACGAGGATCATACGGAGTTAAAATGTATAGGTTCCGTTGGCGAACTCAAATCGGAAATAGAAAAAGCTGTCGCAGCAGGATATATGGAAGTTAATCCGCTCGCTGATTTTGATGAAAAAGATTTTTCACAGGAAAATTATAACAGATTCGACCTGCACCGTCCGTATGTCGACAATATAGTGCTGGTGGGTGCAAACGGAGAAAAAATGTTCCGGGAGCCGGATCTTATCGACGTATGGTTCGATTCGGGAGCTATGCCGTATGCCCAGGTACATTATCCTTTTGAAATAACTGACAATGAATTCTGCGATGTATATCCTGCTGATTTTATTGCGGAAGGAGTGGACCAGACACGCGGATGGTTTTTTACACTTCATGCGCTTGCAGTTATGCTGTTCGATTCCGTTGCATTCAAAAATATTATTTCTAACGGACTTGTCCTCGACAAGAACGGCAATAAAATGAGTAAACGTCTGGGTAACGGTGTGGATCCATTCGAAGTTATCGATAAATACGGTGCTGATGCAGTGCGTTGGTATATGATCTCCAATTCACAGCCGTGGGATAATTTGAAATTCGATACCGAAGGCGTTGATGAGGTACGCAGGAAGTTTTTCGGCACCATTTACAACACATATAGTTTCTTCGCCCTATATGCGAACGTAGACGGATTTACGGGACAGGAAAAAGAAATTCCTGTTGAGGATCGTCCGGAGATTGACAGATGGATAATGTCGCTTCTTAACTCGCTTATATCTGATGTGACACGTTATCTCGAGGATTACGATCCAACACCTGCGGTAAGGCTGATTCAGGATTTTGTCAATGAAAATCTTTCGAACTGGTACGTAAGACTTAACAGGAAACGTTTCTGGGGAGGCGACTTGAATGACGATAAATTGGCCGCTTATCAGACGTTGTACACTTGTCTTGAAACAGTTGTTCAGTTAGCAGCGCCGTTTGCGCCGTTCATTACAGAACAGATATTCAGGGATCTCAATGCGATAAGTAGAAAACATTCCGAATCGGTGCATATCGCAGATTTTCCTGTTGCAGATACTTCGAAGATAAATCCGGAACTGGAGGAAACTATGGCGATTGCGCAGAGAGTCTCTTCGATGGTACTTGCGTTGAGGAGAAAGGTCAATATCAAAGTGCGTCAGCCTTTGTCGCGTATCCTTGTCCCAGTGCTTGATCCGTCATTGAAAGATAAAATAGAAGCGGTTAAACAGCTTATTCTTTCGGAGGTGAACGTGAAGGGTATCGAATACATAGAAGATACCACGGGGATTATGACCAAAAAGATCAAACCGAATTTTAAGACGCTCGGTGCAAGGTTTGGGAAAAATATGAAACAGATTTCTTCTGCTGTGGCTCAATTCTCGCAGGGAGATATACTCAAGCTCGAGCGTGAAGAGAAATGGGATATGGATATCGACGGAGTAATAGCGTCCTTGGAAATTGACGATTTCGATATTACTACGGAAGATATGCCGGGATGGCTTGTGGCAAATGAGGGTAAACTTACTGTCGCATTGGACATAACCGTCACGGAAGATTTCAAAAAAGAAGGAATTGCACGGGAATTGATAAACCGTATTCAGAATCTTAGAAAAGATTCAGGTTTCGAAGTAACAGACAGGATAAATATTTTGATTGAGAGTATTGAGGAAATAAGCGATGCCGTGAGATCGTATGAAAGTTATATTGCTTTCCAGACTCTTGCGAATAATATTGAGTTCTCCGATAATATTTCTGACCCTGGGTACGTTATTGTGGATATCAATGGAATCGAACTAAAATTGAAAATATCAAGACTTTAGTGATGTAATGTCAATTATTAATTTGTTCTTTTAAAGTTGTGATATATGCAAATATATTATATCTTTATATAAGAATCCTAAAATTTTAAGGCTATGTCAGAAGATACAAGAACAAGATATTCGGATGAGGAATTGGCGGAGTTTAAAGAAATAATACTCAAAAAGCTGGAAAAAGCTAAACAGGATTATGACCTTCTGCGCGCTACCATAACACATACTGAAAGTAACGGAACGGACGATACATCTCCGACATTTAAAATCCTCGAAGAAGGTGCTGCTACCCTTTCTAAAGAAGAGTCAGGCAGACTTGCCCAAAGACAGTTGAAATTTATTCAACACCTGGAAGCAGCCCTTGTAAGGATTGAAAATAAAACTTACGGTATTTGTAGGGAATCCGGATTGCTTATACCTAAAGAAAGATTGAAGATCGTTCCGCACGCAACTCTGCGTATAGAAGTAAAAGAGAACGAGAGGAAATAACGGATTTTTTTCTTTTATATAAAGGCATTCTTAACCAGAATGCCTTTTTTATGGTGGGTATGGGTAATAAAATGTTGTACATTTTAAAATCTTTTGTTTATTAATGAAAAGAACCTTACACAATATTGTAGTATAAAAAAGCGTTGTTTTATCGAACTTTTGGTTTAAAATATTTTGCAAAGAGTTATTTGTGATAAAAAAACTATATTTGTGATTCAAAAACTGAAATTTTAAGCAAATTAGCCCTAATATTTAATGAATCTTTAATGGCATTTTTGTATGTTAATTGTAATTTTAAAATTGTATAATTTCTAAAAAAAACTGATAATTACTATGGAAAATTGGCAAAGATTAGAAAAGGTAGTGAGGTGGTCCGGAATGTCGGTCAATGCTTTCGCTATGCATATCGGATTGAAACGATCCGAGAATCTATATCAGATTAAAAAGGGTAATCATGGGATAAGTAAGGAACTTGCTCGTGTAATTACCGAAAAGTATCCGGCTATCAGCAAATCATGGCTCCTTACTGGAGAAGGTTCTATGCTTAAAGACGGCAGCGATGTTTGGGGGCAGCAGAAAAAAGGAGTTCCTTTCTATAATATAGATATTTCTGCTATCAAGGATTTAGGGGAACAACCCGTAAAGCCTGTATATTATATTGATATACCGACATTCAGCGACTGTAAGTTTGCAGTGCTCAGTACCAGCACGGCAATGGCTCCGTATATACCGTCAGGTGCTATCGTTCTTCTCAAGGAACACGATCCTGCGAAGATTCTTCCTGGAGAGGCTTATCTTATTACAATAAAGACATTTACTGGTATTCGTAGTATCAGATTTTATACTGACGATAATACAAAACTTCGTTTAGTCCCTAAAAATTCTGCGGACTATGATGAAATGATAGTTGACAGAAGCGAAATAGAAGTATTGTACCTTATTAAGGGGTATGTGGTAAGTAAAGTTCTTTAAATTACAGAATTTGCAGATTCTTCCTGAATATTTTATATATTTGGGAAGAATTTTTTTATTATGTTTTCAGGAATAGTAGAAGCTACGGCAAAAGTATTGGATATTGGCAGAGATAAGGAAAATGTCCATTTTACATTATCATGTCCATTTCTGGATGAATTGAAGATCGATCAAAGCATAGCCCATAACGGAGTTTGTCTGACGGTAGTCAGTATCTCCGATAAAGGCTATACGGTAACCGCGATTAAAGAAACTTTACTTAAATCCAATCTTGGCAGTTTGGTGATCGGAGATGAAGTTAATCTTGAACGCAGTATGAAACCGGATGCTTTATTGGACGGACATATAGTTCAGGGGCATGTCGACCAAACTGCTGTTTGTACAGCTGTGGAGGAAGCAGACGGAAGCTGGTACTTTACTTTCGAGTACGAAGATTCAGGTGAAAATGTTACGGTTGAAAAAGGATCTGTTACTGTAAACGGAGTAAGTCTTACGGTTGTAAACTCAAAAGATAATTCGTTCCAGGTAGCTATAATTCCTTATACTTACGAATATACAAATTTTCATAACATAAAATCCGGGACTAAGGTCAATATCGAGTTCGATATTATAGGAAAGTATATAACACGGTTGATGAAAAAATATATCAAATAAAATAAAGAGGTCGGAAGGCCTCTTTTTTTATTAAAATTATCCGGTTGTTTAATTTTCGGAAAAAATAATATATTTACAGTAAATGTACAGATATTCAGGTGATTATGTGGCTGTGGACGTTATTGTCCGATCTATTTAACGTACAGGTTTAATTATTTGGAGTATCCGGTAACTTATTTTTATTATTTAATTTAAGATGGTCTCAAGTCCGTATATATGAAAAAGCTTTTGATATCGATATCTATGTCCCTTTTATGGTGCTATGGTTTTTCTCAGTCGACCCTGGGAATGACGGGTTTATTGAACAGTCCGTCCGCAGATTTTTCTGCGGACGGACTGTTAAGGTGTGGGGGGGGAATTTTTTGAATGAAAAACTAACACATAAAGCTTTTTCTTATAACACATTTAATTTTTATCTTAACGCTACTTTTCTACCTTTCTTTGAAGTTGCTGTAACAAATACCGCTCTGAAAAATAGCGCACGGACTAAATTTATTAATCAGGATAGGGCTATATGTCTTAGGCTTCGATTATTAAAAGAACGGAAATATTGGCCGTCTATAGCTATTGGCTCAAACGATGCGTTTACCCAGGTTTGGGGCGGAGCTTTCACCAGTTCTGAAAAAGGGAATAAATATTTTGGAACCACTTATCTGGCTTTATCCAAACATTTTGCCCTTGGTAACAGCGATATTGGTGCTCATGCAGCTTATAACGTTCTTTTAAGTAACGATAAGGCGACAATGGAATTTCCTATTTCATGTGGAGTCAGCTTTAGTCCGGGTTTTTATAGGAAAATGAATGTAATTGTGGAGTACGATACGGATGATGTGAATTTAGGCGCAAATGCCGTTATCTTCCGTCATGTTTTTCTTCAATGTATGCTTCAAAGATTCAAATATATATCTGCTGGATTGTGTCTTCAATTCTATTGGAAGTAAAAAATAGTATTTTGTAGAAAATTTACATTATCTTTGCGGTCAATTTAAACGCAAAAAATGACCAAAATTGAAGAATTTCAGGCACTTGGGTTGACTGAAGTAACTATTGAAGCTATCCGTGAAAAAGGTTTTGAAAAGCCTTCGCCGATTCAGGTGCTCACTATTCCGGCTTTGTTAAAAAACGAAAACGACATAATCGCTCAGTCGCAGACAGGTACCGGTAAAACAGCAGCTTTCGGACTGCCCATCCTTGAACAGATCAAAAGGGAAAAAACCGCTCCTCAGGCTCTTATACTTGTTCCGACAAGGGAACTGGCCATTCAGGTTACAGAAGAGCTAATATCGCTTAATAAGAAAAAAGTTTCCATCGCCGCAATATATGGCGGTGCGTCTATGAGCGAACAGCTCAGACGTATAAAAAAAGGATTGGATATTGTCGTCGGTACTCCGGGACGTATATTGGATCATATAAGAAGAGAAACGATAGATTTCTCCTTATTGAAATGGCTCGTTCTCGACGAAGCCGATGAAATGCTGAACATGGGATTTATCGATGATGTCGAGGAAATTATGTCAGCTTCCAACGAAACAAAACGAACGATGCTTTTCTCTGCCACTATGCCGCGCCGTATCGTCTCTCTTTCTAAAAAATATATGAGAGATACGAAAATACTTAAAGTGGAATCCAAGCAGATTACGGCAGATCTTACCGACCAGATTTATTTCGAAGTTAAAGAAAGCAATAAATTTGATGCTCTTACTCGTATCATCGATGTCGAATCCGAGTTTTACGGAATAGTATTCTGTAGGACCAAGGTTGGAGTCGATGAGGTCGTAAGCAAATTGCTGGATATGGGGTATGCGGCAGAAGGTCTCCATGGGGACGTTTCCCAGGCACAAAGGGAGAAAATCCTAAGGAAATTTAAAAAGAAAACTGTGAATATTCTTGTAGCAACGGATGTTGCTGCAAGGGGTATCGATGTAAATAATTTAACTCATGTAATAAATTATTCCTTACCGCAGGATACTGAATTCTATGTTCATAGAATCGGACGTACGGGTAGAGCCGGTAATCAGGGTACTGCTATCACTTTTATTTCTAATTCCGAATTCAGGCAGTTCACGCTCATGAAAAAGGAAGTCAAAACGGAAATTCGTAAAGAAAAACTTCCTACGGCACAGGATGTTATTGCCATAAAACGTAATAAAATAAAAGAAGATTTACTCGAAGTTCTCAGCGGAGATTCGGTAATTGAAAATTATACCACTATGGCAAGGGAGATTCTTGCGGAATATCCAGCAGAACAGGCTATGGCGGGACTTTTGAAATTAGCCTTTAAAAATGATCTGGAAGAAGGCAATTATCCTGAAATAAGAACTTTTTCAGTCGACAGAAAGGGAACCAGTCGTTTATTTATTGCTGTAGGCCGTGTGGACGGATATACGCAGGCTAAACTTGTCGAATTATTAAAACGTGAAACAGGATTGAACGACTCCAAAATAGATGACGTTAAGATACTCGATAATTTTTCGTTCGTTACGGTTCCGTATATCGAGGCCGAGGCTGTTGCGAAGAAACTTAATAAACTCAGCAAGGGAAATAAACCTCTGGTTGAGATTGCCAAAGATAAGCGTGGAGGTGGGAATGACGATTAAGGTTCGGGAGGCAGCAAAGGAAAAAGAAATGTTTCTTTCAGAAAAATGAGAAAAAATAAATAACGGACGGGGCAAAGGCCCCGTTCTTTCTGCAAATAATTTCCGTTACTGCACAATAAAACCCGTAATGGGTAGTTAATTATAAAAAACCAATAAAATTTTATACCTTCGCACAAATATTGTTGTTTAAATTTTGAAAGCTCTGAATACATATAGCAAGGTTTATATACTGCTTATTGCAGTTTTTGTGGGAGTGTACGGATGCGGGAAGCCGGATTATAATATAGACTCCCAAAATACCCGTATAGAGAATTATCTTAACTCATTTGATGGAGACTACGACTACAATCTGGGAGCCTACAAATATACTTTTTATACAAGGAACAGCGATAAGATTCTGCAGACCGGCGATTCTCTGTACATATATTATGTGGGTTATAATTTCAGCAGTAGTAATCTGAACAATATTTTTACTACCAATATTCAATCTGAGGCTGAATCTGCAGGGATGGATTGGACATATATGGATAAGACCAGATATGGTTCCAGGCTCGGAAGCGGAGATCTTGTAAGGGGGCTTGAACTGGGGCTTCCCGGGAGTCGAGAAGGAGATTCGCTCTATATATTTATGGCTTCCGATCTGGGATATATAGACGAGGCTGTCGGTATTATCGATCCTGGAACACCACTCGCATTTAAAATCGTTATTGACGAAATTGTAAAGAATTAACTATGAAAAAATATTTTTCCATCGTATTATTAATTATATTTTCAAGTCTGCTGTTTTCATGTGCTAAGGAGAAATCGGAAGACAATTCTGAACAGAAGTTGGAAGCATTCAAAGCCTGGATGCAGAAATATCATCCGGATGTTCCAGAATTCTATGAAGGAGTATATGTGGAGTGGCTGGAATACGGAGCTGAGGAAAATAAACTATACGACGGTTATTGGATCAAAATAAATTATACAGGAAAATTATTGGATCAGAGTGTTTATGTGACACGAAATAAAGAATTAGCCAAGAAATTAGGTATATTTAGTACATCCAATTATTATGCACCTGAATATCTGCCGTATTATCCTAGCACCCTCGATCCGGAAAATTATCCATCCACCGCTAACATGACTTGGGCGCAGGCTGAAGTTCTCAGGCATATGAATGAAGGAGACTCTGTCAGAATATATACTTATGCGGATGAAGGTTATCGTTACGGATACAGCTTATTAACCGGATATGCGGTTACTACTGCCAGTGTTACATGGTCCTCTTCGGTTATAACGGAAATGAAACTTAGTGAAATAATCCCTGATCCATTTATTCATGAAAGAAACCAGTTGGAGGATTTTGTTGTTAATTACATGGAAATGGAGCTTGACGATTATCTGGAGGAAGGGTTATATATGAAGAAAACCAAAGAGCTGCCTGATGCGGATATGGTTAGCGAAGATGCTTTTGTGTCTATATATTATACGGGACGATTGCTGGATGGATTTTTATTCGATACTAACGACAAGTATACTGCCTTGGAGAACGGTACTTATGATTCTTCTGGTGAATACGGGTATTTTGAATTTTATCCGAATCAAGACGCGGATGTGATAGAAGGAATGTTGACGGCGGTATTAAATATGAGATACGGTGAAAAGGCAACAGTTGCATTCCTCTCCAAGTTCGGTTATGGTGAAAGCGGAGGAGGAGCAGCAATTCCGCCATATTCTCCGTTGTGGTTCGACATTCATGTCCTGGGGCCTGACGATTTTTAATATTAAATTAATAAGATAATAAAAAAGTCTCTGTTATGAGGTTTTTTTTATTATCTTTCTAATCATATTTTTGACTTTAGGGATATAAGGTTTTTATATTCATAAAAATATTGCTGTAATGAAAAAACTGCTGGTTTCAATAATCTGTATTTTTTAGCGTTTTCATGCTTTGCTTTTCAATCGCAGGTAGCAACGTATATACTTTCAGACGGAGAAGAGGTTACGGGGAGATTATGTGTTCCTGTCGATAATGTATTCATAACCGTTGTTTTTGCAATTCATAAAACAGGGCCACACCCATCTCAATCTGAGAAAAGGGAAATTAATTTCAATTTTCATGAGGACTTAGCAAACGAGTTTTGCTCGCGTGGAGTAGCTTTTTTCACTTACGACAGGTGGGGTGTTGCTGTTGAGGAGAATGGTAACCTCCTTTTTTTGCAAAAGGAGACTCACTTAAGTATCCCGAATATACTCCGGATCGTGAAGTTGAGGATGTAGAGAATATTCTTGCTGCTTTGGAACGTGAGGAGTCATTCAAGGCGTGCAATGTTATTCTTTACGGTTTAAGTGAAGGGGACAATCATTGCAAGAATGGTTGCCGAGCGTAATTTCGTTAAAGTCGATGCGGTATTCCTGCATGGATATGTTAATGAAAATATGTATGATATTCTTGTATGGCAGAATCAGGGACATGGTATTATGAAAATGGTCAATCAATTCCTTGATAAAGATAATGACAAAAAAATAAGTAAAGAAGAGTATACGGACGATAATTCTGATGCTACGATGTATAGAAATTATTTATTTCAAAATATATCTTTTGAATTTCTGGATGTTAATAAGGATGGTTTTATTACGGTCGAAGACATCTGCATTTTACGGTCGGGATTTTATAAAATCTAATGGATGCTATAAGCAGGGACGACAATAAATGGATAAGTGATGATTACATGGAATTGACTTTTAACTGGTTTAAAGCTCATTTTGCCCTTGAGCCGAATAAAACCCGGTTATTAAGGTTGGATTTGCCGATTTACATATTTCATGGTACGCATGACGCTAATGCTCCTATAGAAGGAGTGTATGACATTCAGGAACGTTTCAGGGTATTGGGTAAGACAAATTTATATTGCCATATTTTCGAAGACCACAACCATGACCTGAATTTTGAAAAATGGCTTACGGAAAAAGTATGGGCGGAAGGATTACAGCGGATTTTCGACACTTCAGCTGAATTATCAGAAAATGTAAGGTAGAATGCATAAAAAAGGCGATTTTTAAATCGCCTGTGCCGTAATAGCCTGATGGTTAATATTCGTCCTCGTTGAAAAAGAAGTCGTCCTTACTAGGATAATCCGGCCAGATATCTTCTATACTTTCATATATCTCTCCTTCGTCTTCGATCTCTTGCAGGTTCTCTATAACCTCGAGTGGTGCACCTGACCGAACAGCATAATCGATCAGTTCATCTTTTGTTGCAGGCCATGGAGCATCTTCCAGTTTTGAGGCTAACTCTAATGTCCAGTACATAGTTTAAAATTTAAATTTTGTTACCTGTATAACTTCCGCAAAAGTAAAAAAAAATATATAATTACAAATTTTCACATATTAATATTACGTTATGTGGCATTTATATTTTTATTTATTGATTAAGGTTCCCATAAAATCTCTTTGACTCCCAGTTCGTAAGTGAATTTTCGGCCCAAGACATAAAAATAATCCGACAACCGGTTGAGATAGCCCAATGCAAAAATGTAGCCATTAAAATCTTTATCCGCGATTTTTACAGCTCTTCTTTCTGCACGCCTGCATACGGTTCTTGCAATATGACATAGAGAAACGAGAATGTGTCCTCCGGGAATAGTGAATTTTTCAATAGCTGGCAGACTGTCTTGTATTTCATCGATTCTTTTCTCCAGCAATTTTATATCATCTCCGGAGATTAAAGGAATTTTTTCCCGAGCAGTTTCATCACAGGCAAAAACCGAAGATGCAACCATCAATTTGTCGATTATTTTTTTTAGTTCGGGTTTGAAACAGAATAATTTTTCCTCCTCTATACTGTCCATCAGATGTGCCGTATGTGCCATAAGTTCATCTATAGCCCCGTATGCTTCAACGCGTGGATCGTCTTTGTCGATCCGTCGTCCCCCTATCAGGGAAGTTTTTCCTCCGTCTCCGGTTTTTGTATATATTTTCATGACAACAGATTTCTTTTGATTCTGTAATGTTTGTTATTCAGGTCGTTGTGGAACAGAAAAAATATGTTTTTATGAAAATCAAGTACAACACATTCATTTTTGCTGCTTAATTCTTTACACAAATAAAATATATTTTTGCTGCGTACGGCGTGAAGTACGGCAATACAACATTCCGCTTTTTCCTCTTGGCATTTTTCGTAAAGTCGACGGATAATTTTGGATTTTGTTCCGGAAGTTACTACATAAATAGTTTTTTCTTTCGGATTCATATCTTCTAAGCAATAACATAATTTATACCCGAGATAATTTTTTATACTATCCAGTAAATACCTGTCGCTTTTACTGAAATCCGTGTCTGGTAATATGGTTTCTTTTCCCCTGTAATCTTTTTTACTAATTATCTCACGAACCATTCCATAAATAAACGGGGAATGAATGCCGTGGCCCCGCCAATGGTTGAATCTGAATATATGGGTTAAATGGCTGACCCTCCTCTCGATCCTGTATTTTATAGCTTTCATTTTTTTAATTCTCCTGCGAGTTTGCCTGTAGAGAATGCAATCTGGAGATTGTAGCCTCCCGTGTCTGCATCCACATCGATAATTTCCCCGGCAAAATATAGTCCTTCTACCAATTTCGACTGCATTGTATCCGGATTTATTTCGTCTGTGTCCACGCCGACTGCCGTTACTATCGCGTGAGTGAATGGACAATAATCAACTATCCGTATCTCCCAGTTTTTCAATTTACTAACTATTCCCTCAATTATAGTCTCGTTAATTAGATCCGGTTTAATATCCGGGCGGAACCCGCATTCGGAGATGAATAAATTTACCATCTTCCGGGGAAGGAGCTTCTCTATTATAATTCTTAGGCTGCCTCCGCTCCGTAGTTTCTCGAGTTCTCTTTTTATCCGTCCTTTTAATTTTTCAATCGACAGGGCCGGTTTTAAATCCAGGGAAATAGATACATCGCTTCCTTCTGAAACAGCATCTACGGCATTCCTGCTCAACTTAAGTATTGCAGCACCGGATGCGGTGCCGTCGATAAATTCCATTTCGCCGAATTCCGACCATATTTTGTTGCCGTCAATTATGAGGGAAGCGGATATATTCTTTAAAAGGAGTCCGTTTAAGGTTTTGTATTTGTTTGCGATTACCAACGGAGTCAATGAGGGACGGATGTCGATTATGTTATGACCTGCACCATGTGCAAGTGTGTAGCCGTCTCCAGTCGATCCGGTAGATGGATAAGAGGCTCCACCCGTTGCTAAAATTACATTAGCAGCGGTTAAAATACTTTTTTTACAGTTTTTATTTACAACCTCAACCCCCGATATTTTATTGTCATTGATTTTAAGCTTATTAACACGTGAATATGTTTTTATTTCAGCGCCGTTCTTACGTGCGAAATTCACAAGTGCATCCGCAACATCCCATGCTTTGCCGGATGCTGGAAATACACGTCCGCCTCTTTCGAAATTAAGTTTGACCACTTCGCTTTCGAAAAATTTAACCGTGTCTTCGTTTGAAAAAGAAATAAGCGAAGGCATCACGAAGTCGGCATTGACTTTTATTTTTTGTCTGAATTCTTCTAACGATCTGGTATTAGTAATATTACATCGTCCTTTGCCGGTGATCCGGACTTTTCTTGCGGGCTTCTCCATTTTTTCAAGAATAACGGTACGGTTCCCGTTACGTGCTGATGTTGCCGCCGCCATAAGGCCTGCCGCACCGGCACCGATAACAACTACGTCATAATCCCGCATATCTGAGTTTTTTTGCGAAATTATAAAAACTGTGTAACTTTGCAAATCTATAATAGCACGTTTAGTGCTGTTTAAATTTAAAGTTTCATTGACATGTTAAGCAGAAGATTGTTGAGGATCAAGGTGATCAAGGCTCTATATTCACATTTCAAATCGGAAAGCGACACCCTGATCGTTTCTGAAAAAAATCTCGGATTCAGTATCGATAAAACATATCAGCTCTACCATCTTCTTCTATCGCTAATCGTGGATGTACAGCAGTATGCAGAAAAGAAAATAGAAATAGGAAAAAACAAAATGCTTCCGACAACGGAGGATCTTAACCCTAATTTAAAATTCGTCGAGAACAGAGTCGTTGCCCGTATTGCAGATAATGACGAACTTTTATCCTATCTTACTGTGAATAAACTGAGCTGGTCGAATTATCCGGAACTTATTAAAAAAATTTATAGTAATATGATTGTTAAGGATTACTATAAAAATTATATGGATTCCGGTAAAGACAGTTTTGCCGAGGATATGCAGTTCGTTATAAATTTTTACTCCAATGATCTCGAAGACATGCAGGAACTCGAGGACGTAGTTGAAGAGCAATCGATTTATTGGGCTGACGATGTTGCGTTTGGCCTGATATTGGTGGTGAAGACGCTTCAGAATATGAGTGAACATAAACAGCAGTTCCGTTTGCTGCCTAAATATAAAAATGACGACGATAAGGTATTTGCACAACAGTTATTCCGTGCGTCGCTGGTTAATAACAAAGAGTATTTTGCATATATAGACGAATTCACGGAGAACTGGGAACTTGATCGTATAGCTTATATGGATAGGATAATCATGATAGCTACGATAGCCGAATTATTGGCATGTCCGACAATACCGGTAAAAGTTACACTGGATGAATTTATAGAAATTTCGAAATATTATTCGACGCCGTCCAGTGGAACGTTTATCAACGGAGTATTGGATAAAATAGTAGATAAGTTGAAAAAAGAAAACCGTATACAGAAGCAGGGGCGGGGTCTTATTGAAAATTGAAATGGGAAAGATTTATTTTATCATAATACTCGCACTGTTAATTCTCGGATGCGGTAATAGTAAAAATGAGCCGAAAGGGCCGCCTGTGGTCGTGCTTGATAAAATAATGGAACTCACGTTTAATGAGAAACCAGATACCATCGACCTTGGAAACTTAAAAGAAGGAGTTATTACGGAATTTACCGTAAGACTGATAAATATAGACACTATTCCTCGTTTAATTATAGATATAATTCCCGACTGCGGATGTACTGCGATCGTATTTGATAAAAAACCGGTAATGCCTGGCGGTTATTCGGATGTAACCATGAGTTACGACAGCCGCAATCAATCCGGGACCCAGCTTAAGAATGTGCGGCTCATTACTTCTATAAATGAATCTTCAAAAAATATTTTCTTAAAAAGTAGAATAGAAACCGGACGTTAATTATGAGGATTTCTCCGTTAAAATATCTCATGCGTTTAGGTATTTATTTTTTTATTTTCCTGCTTACTACTTCTGTTTTTACCGTTTTTTTTACAAGGTATATACCAGTAATAGTAACCCCTTATAAGGTTTACCGCATGGTAGGGAATTTGCAGGATTACGGACTCGGAGTAAAAGTTGAATGGTCCAGGGTAAAGAACATTAGTCCTGTCGTGGTAAGTGCGGTTATTAGTACCGAGGATGCGAAATTTGTCGATCATAACGGTTTCGATTTCGATGCTATAAGTAAGGCCAGGGAGGAAAGAAAAAAAGGCAAGAGATTCAGGGGAGCGAGTACTATTTCACAGCAGACAGCAAAGAATGTATTCTGCACTCCACACAGAAACTGGTTTAGAAAAGGAATTGAAGCATATTTTACTGTCCTTATAGAAACATTCTGGAGTAAAAAGCGTATCATGGAGGTTTATCTCAATGTCGTTGAGATCAGGCCCGGAATGTATGGCGTAGGTTCAGCGGCAAAGTTTGTTTATAATAAAAAAACATCGGAGCTGAATGTGTACGAAGCAGCTATGATTGCTACCGTTCTGCCAAATCCGTACGTGATGAACATAATGAATCCTTCTTCTTATATGAACCGAAGGGCGTCCGATGTAAGATCATTGATAAATAAAACGGGGAGTGTGGATTTCGACAAGAAAAAATGATTTAGATGATAAAATATACAAAACATAAACTAAGTAACGGATTGACCGTGATATGCCACAAGGATGCATCGACTACTATGGCTGCGGTAAATCTTATATATAAAGTCGGGGCGAAAAATGAAGATACTGGCAAAACAGGATTTGCTCACCTGTTCGAGCACCTGATGTTCGGAGGAAGCGAAAATGTTCCTGATTTCGACCTTCCGTTGCAGCTTGCCTGCGGAGAAAATAACGCTTTCACTAATAACGATTATACGGATTATTATATGGCGCTTCCCCAGGATAATATTGAGACGGCATTTTGGATAGAATCCGACAGGATGAACGGGCTGGTTATTAACGAGCATTCTTTGGAAGTTCAACGCAAAGTTGTGATAGAGGAATTCAACCAGCGATATCTTAATCAACCATATGGCGATCTTTGGATGCTGGAGAGGGAATTATGTTATAAAGTTCATCCTTACAGATGGGCAACTATAGGAATGTCGCCTGATCATATACGTGAAGCAAACCTTGAAGACGTAAAATTGTTTTATAATAAATATTATCGACCGGATAATGCCATATTGAGTATTGCATCGGGACTTGATCCGGATAAGATTTTTAATTTTGTCGAGAAATGGTTCTCGGATATTCCAGCCGGAAAATTAATTAAGGAATCCATTCCCCAAGAACCGGAACAACATGAAGCCCGTCGATGTGAAGTATTAAGGAATGTTCCGGCAACGGTAATTATGATATCTTTTCATATAGCTGCCCGTACGGACAGAGAATTTTATATTTGCGACGTTATATCGGATGTTTTGTCAAACGGCTCTTCTTCCAGGCTTTATCAAAATCTTGTTAAGAAAAAGAACATATTTTCATCAGTAAATGCTTATCTCACAGGTGAAGTCGATCCCGGATTATTCGTTTTTTCCGGAAATCTTTTACCGGGGATCGATCCAGAATTGGCTGAACATGAGTTCTGGAATGAAATAGATATGATTAAAACGGAATACGTAAGCGATTATGAACTGGAGAAGATAAATAATAAATTCGAATCCGGAGTTGTTTTCGGAGAAGTGAACGTTATGAATAAAGCTATGAACCTGGGATATTATGAAATGATTAACAATATAGACCTGATAAATAACGAAGTGGATATTCATAATAGTGTAACGAAAGAGGAGATACGGGACGCTGCCGTAAGGGTCTTTCGAAAGGAAAAGAGTAATACTTTAATTTATAAAGGTAAATAATGACGATAAACAGAGCTATACAACCGGATATAAAAGTTCCCGAATCCATAAATATTCCTGTTGCAGAAATGGTGGTCTGCAAAAACGGAATTCCGCTTCATGCGATAAATATCGATGATAATCAGGATGTTATGAGGGTGAGCCTGGTGTTTAAAGCCGGTACCAGATTTCAGGATTTCCCGTTTCAGGCTTTTTCCATGGTTAATTTATTAAAAGAAGGTACGCGAAATTTTACTTCTTCAGAGATATCGGAAAAAATGGATTTCTACGGAGCATATTATGATGCTTCGATCGACCGGGATTATTGCGTCGTAACTGTCTGTACTCTAACTAAATTTTTGGGCCGGGTTCTGGAGTTATTTACTGAAATCATAACAGAGCCGACTTTTCCGGGAAAAGAACTTAAAATTTTCGCGGACAAACGAAAACAGCATTTGGACATAGAAAGGGAAAAATTATCTTTTAATGCAAGGGAACTTTTAGGGAAACTACTCTTTGGTGCGACCCATCCTTACGGAGTTACTTATCCATCTGGAGAATATGAAAAAGTAACAACCCGTATGCTACGTGATTTTCACAAGGAATCCTTTGTAGCTGAAAATTGTTTTGCAGTAATGAGCGGCAAGTTTTCAGTATCCGATATTAAAAATGTAAAGGATTTTCTTTCCCATATACAATCAGGTGCCCCTAAGCTGTTCGAACCTTTATTGTTTAATACTATTCCCCACAAAGAGTTTCTTGAAAAAGAAAATGCGGTACAGTCGGCAATAATGGTAGGCAAGTTGTTGTTTAACAGGAATCACGAGGATTATATCGGTATGCAGGTACTCAATACGATACTCGGTGGATATTTCGGTTCGCGGTTAATATCGAATATTCGTGAAGAAAAAGGATATACTTACGGGATTTATTCGACAATGGTGAATCTGGAAGCTACAGGTTATATGGCGATAGCGACCGAAGTAGGAGTAGAGTTTACCGACGCAACCTTATCCGAGATATACAAAGGAATAGAATTGCTAAGGAATGAACCGATAGGAGAATTCGAGCTCAATACCGTAAAAAATATTCTTACAGGTGAATATCTCAGAATAATCGACGGACCGTTTGGTATAGCGGATGTGACTATCGAAAATATACAGAATGGTGTTGATAACAGTTATATAAACTACTCACTCCAAAAAATTAAAAATACCACACCTGAAGAATTGATGCGTTTGGCGAAGAAATATCTTAAGCCGGGAAGTTTTACCGAAGTTGTTGTGGGAAAGAAGAACATTTAGTTCCCTTTCTCACACAGGAACTTTATTCGTACCATCCTGATCTCTTCTTCCGTGTAATCAGGGCCCAGTTCTTTCTGTGCTTCGTCTATAGAATCGGTTTCCGCATCTTTCTGGAAATAATCATATATATCTTCCACCTTATCTTCATCTATTACCGTGTCGATATAATAGTCGATGTTTAATTTAGTTCCGGAATTTATAATGGCTTCAATTTCTGTGAGCAATTCGTCCAGACTGATGTTTTTAGCATCGGCAATATCTTCAAAATCCATTTTGCGGTCGATGCTCTGGATTATAAATACTTTATTGCCGCTTTTATTTACGACGCTCTTAACCACCATATTCTGTGGGCGTACGATATCCTTCTCTTCAACGTAGGCTTTGATAAGCTGTATGAATTCATTCCCGAATTTATGGGCCTTGGCAGAGCCGACGCCCGTAATATTCTGCATTTCTTCGATAGTGATCGGATATTGCACTGACATATCCTCCAGCGACGGATCCTGGAAAATTACAAACGGAGGAAGGTTATGTTTTTTAGCCACCTTTTTTCTCAGATCCTTCAGCATAGAGAACAGCATCTCGTCCGCAACTCCTCCGCCATGCTTCCCCGACGGCATTGCCGCAGCATCTTCATCGTCCACTTCTTCATATTCGTGATCTTTGGTAAGCATAATGGAGTACGGTTTTCCAAGATATTCCTTACCTTTTTTGCTGAGAGAGAGAAGTCCGTAATTTTCGATGTCTTTATCGATAAGTCCCATAACCAGAGACTGACGAAGTACTGCGTTCCAGAATTTATCGGTTTGGTCCGAGCCTATCCCGAATTGAGGGATTGCGTTATGTTTATATGATTTTATTAATGAATTGCTTTTTCCTATGATGACGTTTATAAGATAATCGCTTTTGAATTTATCCCCGATTACCTGTAAAGTCTCCAGAAGCTGTTGAACATATTCTTTTCCTTCGAACTGTGTTTTAGGGTTGAGGCAATTGTCGCAGTTGCCGCAATTTTTTTCGTGATATTCTTCTCCGAAGTAATGAAGCAGTTTTTTTCTGCGGCATACGGAAGATTCCGCATAGGATACTGTTTCCAATAAAAGAAGTTTCCCGATTTCCTGCTCCGCCACAGGCTTGCCCTGCATAAATTTTTCGAGCTTCTGTATATCCTTATAACTGTAAAACGTTATACATCTGCTTTCTCCTCCGTCGCGTCCGGCACGACCGGTTTCCTGATAATATCCTTCGAGACTTTTAGGTATGTCGTAATGTATTACATAGCGTACATCGGGCTTATCTATGCCCATCCCGAATGCGATAGTAGCTACTATCACATCGACTTCTTCCATAATGAATTTATCCTGATTCTCAGCACGGGTCTGGGCATCCATTCCTGCATGGTATGCAAGGGCCTTGATCCCGTTAACTTTCAGTAAATCGGCGAGTTCCTCCACTTTCTTCCTGCTGAGACAGTAAATTATTCCGGATTTTCCGTCGTTTTGTTTTATGAATTTTATTATTTCCTTTGTCGCATTAGATTTGGAGCGTATCTCGTAATATAGATTCGCCCTGTTGAAAGAGGATTTAAAAACAGAAGCGTCGCTCATGCCCAGATTTTTCTGGATATCCAACTGTACCTTAGGTGTCGCCGTCGCCGTCAAAGCTATAAGCGGAGCTGTTCCGATATCGTTTATTATCGGACGTATGCGTCTGTATTCCGGACGAAAATCGTGACCCCATTCGGATATACAATGTGCTTCGTCTATGGCGTAAAATGGAATCTTTATATTTCTGAGGAACGATATATTGTCTTCTTTCGTAAGGGATTCCGGAGCAAAATAAAGCAATTTGGTCTTACCGGCAAGAACGTCTTCTTTCACTTTATTGACCGCAGATTTATTAAGCGAAGAATTCAGGAAATGGGCAACTCCTTCTTCCATGCTGAATGTACGCATGGCGTCTACCTGATTTTTCATTAATGCGATCAAAGGCGATATGATTATAGCGGTACCTTCCATCATTAATGCCGGAAGCTGATAACAGAGGGATTTGCCCCCGCCCGTGGGCATGAGGACAAATGTATCTTTACCCGACATCACATTTCTTATAACCTCCTCCTGATTACCTTTGAATTGAGAAAAACCGAAATGTTTTTTTAGTGCGTCATGTAAAGAGTTCCTATCCGTTTTAGCCATTTTATAGCAAATTTATATCTATATGTAATTAATTATCTGAAATTTAGATTGTTTAGCGGTTGTATCGCCATATATTAACCGATATTAAAAGTACAACAATTTTGAAAAAAAACTAAATTTGTAGAAATTTTTTTATCATATTGTTAAATGTCCGATTTAAAGCAAATAAAGGATTTTGCAGCTGAAGCTGTACAGACGGAAATCGAAGCAGTTAAAAGGCTCCCGTCGTTTATAGACGATGAGTTTGCCGCTGCCGTGGAATGTATGTTTAATAGCAAAGGCAGAATCATAATAACCGGTATAGGTAAAAGCGCCATTATTGCTACTAAAATAGTCGCCACTCTTAATTCCACCGGTAGTCCGGCAGTATTTATGCATGCAGCGGATGCCATACACGGAGACCTTGGAATTATCCAAAAGAACGATGTAGTAATATGTATATCCAACAGCGGGGATTCACCGGAGATTAAGATGTTAGTGCCGCTGATCCGTAATATCGGCGAAAATAAAATAATTGCGATGGTCGGAAGGCGAGAATCGACCCTGGCAAAACTCTCCGATTACGTTATAATAACCCATGTTAACGAAGAGGCATGCCCTAATAACCTTGCGCCTACTTCGAGTACGACGGCACAACTCGTTATGGGAGACGCCATAGCTATGACGCTTCTACGTATGCGCGGATTTTCTTCGGATGACTATGCCAAGGTGCATCCAGGAGGTGCTCTCGGGAAAAAATTATATATGAGGGTTGGTGATATTCTATCTTCTGAGCCAGCACCCAGAGTCAGTCCTGAAAGCGGTATAGACGAAATAATTTTCGAGATATCTTCCAAGTTCCAGGGTGCCACTGCGGTAATAGAAGAAGACGGAAATTTGGCCGGAATTATTACGGACGGAGATATAAGGCGTATGATCCAGAAAAATAAAAACTTCGATAAACTTACTGCGCGCGACATTATGAGTTTAAATCCGAAGAATACCGATAAGGATGAACTTGCAGTTAAGGCATTCAATAAAATGGAGAAAAATAAAATCACACAGCTTGTCGTTATGGATGACGGTAAGTATTGCGGAATGATCCACATACACGATATTTTGAGAGAAGGTTTAGTTTAAGAATTATTGCATGAGACTGTATACTGAAAATTTAGTAAAAAGATATAAAACCCGTACCGTTGTGGACCATGTGTCCATAGAGGTTCAGCAAGGTGAGATTGTGGGACTTCTGGGACCTAACGGAGCAGGTAAGACCACGTCGTTTTATATGATCGTGGGACTGATAAAACCCAACGAAGGTACGATATATCTGGATGATGGTGATAATATCTACGATATTACTAAAGAACCTGTATATAAGCGTGCGCAGAGAGGCGTCGGTTATCTTGCGCAGGAGGCTTCTGTTTTCAGGAAGTTGACTGTCGAGGAGAATATAAAGGCGGTTCTCCAGATGACCAAATTCTCGAAGGAATATCAGAAAGAACGCCTGGAAACCCTTATCGAAGAATTTCGTCTTACCAAGGTTCGTAAAAGTTTCGGTATACAGTTGTCAGGAGGAGAAAGAAGACGTACGGAGATAGCCAGGGCCGTAGCTATAAATCCGAAGTTTATTCTTCTTGACGAACCTTTTGCCGGGGTGGACCCGATCGCCGTGGAAGACATCCAGAGCATTGTAAGCACCTTGAAAAATAAGAATATCGGAGTAATTATTACAGACCACAATGTACACGAAACCTTGGATATAACCGACCGTACATATCTCCTTTTCGAGGGGAAAATACTTAAATCCGGTACTGCCGAGGACCTTGCCAATGATGAAGTGGTACGCAAAGTATATCTGGGAAAAGATTTCCAATTGAAACGTTAATGATTAAAGAAATAAAAAAGAGCTCCGTAACCGGAGACATAACAGCGCCTGCATCCAAAAGTTTTGCTCAACGGGCCATTGCAGCAGCATTGCTTGCTGATGGGACCACAATTCTTGAGAATGTCACTCTTTGCGATGATACGGAAGCCGCTATCTATACCGCACGAAGGCTCGGTGCAAAAATTGAAAATCAAGGACGTAAGTATACGGTAAGAGGAGGAATATCCCCCGAAGCGTATGAACTCAATATCGGAGAATCAGGACTTTCTACAAGATTGTTTACTCCGATTGCGTCACTTTATAATAAGCCTTTGACAATCACGGGCCACGGTTCGATACTTAATCGGCCTGTAACAATGGTGGAAGAACCGCTTCGACAGCTTGGCGTTGAGGTGGAAACCAATGCCGGATATCTTCCTCTTACTGTATGCGGTCCGCTGAGAGGAGGTGAAATAGAGGTCGACGGTTCCATGAGTTCCCAGTTTATTACGGGCCTTCTGATGGCGTTGCCTCTTGCTGAAAAGGACAGTATTCTTAACATAGCTGTTTTAAACAGCAAACCTTACGTCGATATGACTCTTCAGGTTGCCGAAAGTTTCGGCATAAATATTCTGAATGAGGATTATCGAAAATTTATAATAAGAGGCAGGCAAAAATATAAACCATTGATTTATAATGTCGAAGGCGACTGGAGCGGAGCTTCGTGTATTCTTGTTGCCGGAGCCATTGCCGGGGAAGTAACTGTCGGTAATTTGAACCCTCAATCAACTCAGGCCGATAAGGAGATTATTACAGCTTTAATAAGATCCGGTGCTTCTGTAAGCATAGAAAATAATGAGGTAACCGTTCGTAGAGCGGAATTAAAGTCTTATGATTTCGACGCAACGGATTGTCCCGATCTGTTTCCTGCTCTTGCAGTTCTTGCAGCGAAATGTAAGGGCATATCTACTATTAAAGGTACTACGCGTCTTACTAACAAGGAGAGTGACAGGGCGGAAACTATTGCGTCTATGTTAAGGGCGATGGGAATTAAAATCGATATATCGGAAATCGATCTTATGAAGATAGAAGGAGGGTGTATTCAATCTGCAGAGGTAGATAGTTTTAACGATCATCGGATAGCTATGGCTGCTGCGGTTGCCGGTGTTGCTTCGGACGGTAGCGTACTTATAAAACGGGCAGAAGCGGTTAATAAATCATATCCCCGATTCTGGGAGGATATGGCGGCTTTGATGGATTAATGAAGAGGATTGAAATGGATTTCTTGTATTTTTTTACCGAAAATTTTATTATTTAAAAAATTAAATGTAATTTCGCGCCGATTATCGTTTTACAAAAAACCGGTATGAAGAACCATAAATTTTTCAAAAAAGACGGTTTTTTTTGTTTAATGATAATTAATTAATATATTTGCAGTCCTAAATTAGGGATTATGCCGATGTAGCTCAGTTGGCCAGAGCAGCTGATTTGTAATCAGCTGGTCGGGGGTTCGAATCCCTCCATCGGCTCCAAATTTCACTCTCTACATTGATCAACGTAGCGATAGCGAGTTAATCACAAGGGATAGGTAGCAAAAAAGTTCTTTAAAATAAGGGAGAATACCAGAGTGGCCAAATGGGGCAGACTGTAAATCTGCTGACGTATGTCTTCGGTGGTTCGAATCCATCTTCTCCCACAAAGATTTTTAGAATTCCGTTAAGGAGTCGGAAATCGACAGGAATATTTGGAGTGTATTTATTTACAGAAATATTCGGGTTGTTTCCGAAATCTAACAGAGAGTATAAAAATATTTGTTAGGGTATCCTGTTTTGGATCAGTGAGCAACGCGAACTAATCCTGTTTTTAACCGTAAAAACATCCAAAAACGAGACCATAAATTTGCGGAAGTAGCTCAGTTGGTAGAGCATTAGCCTTCCAAGCTAAGGGTCGCGAGTTCGAACCTCGTCTTCCGCTCAAAAGTGAAAAATTCCGGCAGCGGCCGGTTTTGATAAAAGGTTTAAAAAATTAAATTTATTTAAATAATTTTCAAAGATGGCAAAAGAAAAATTTGACAGGTCTAAGCCCCACGTGAATATCGGTACGATCGGTCACGTAGATCACGGTAAAACTACACTTACTGCTGCGATCACTACAGTGCTTGCAAAAAGAGGTCTTTCTGAGTTGCGTTCTTTCGATTCTATCGATAACGCTCCTGAAGAAAAAGAACGTGGTATCACAATCAACACTTCTCACGTGGAGTATCAGACTGCAACTCGTCACTATGCTCACGTAGACTGTCCGGGTCACGCCGACTACGTTAAGAATATGGTGACAGGTGCTGCTCAGATGGACGGTGCTATCATCGTAGTAGCTGCTACTGATGGTCCTATGCCTCAGACTCGCGAACACATTCTTCTTGCTCGTCAGGTGAACGTTCCAAGAATCGTCGTATTCCTTAATAAATGCGATATGGTTGACGACGAAGAGATGTTGGAACTTGTTGAAATGGAAGTTCGTGAACTTCTGAGTTTCTACAACTTCGACGGTGACAACGCTCCGGTAATCCGTGGTTCTGCACTTGGAGCCCTTAACGGAGATCCACAGTGGGAAGACAAAATCATGGAACTTATGGATGCTGTTGATACATATATTCCGATTCCTCCACGTGAAAACGAAAAACCGTTCCTTATGCCGGTTGAAGACGTGTTCTCAATCACAGGTCGTGGTACCGTTCTTACAGGTCGTATCGAAACAGGTATCATTAAAGTGGGCGACCCTGTTGAAATCATCGGTCTTGGTGAAAAAGCTCAGACTTCAACTTGTACAGGTGTTGAAATGTTCCGTAAACTGCTCGATTCAGGTGAAGCAGGCGACAACGTAGGTCTTCTTATGCGTGGTATCGATAAAAAAGATGTTAAACGTGGTATGGTTATCGCTAAACCAGGCTCGATCACTCCACACACTAAATTCGAAGCTGAGGTTTATATCCTTAAGAAAGAAGAAGGTGGACGTCACACTCCATTCCACAACAAATACCGTCCTCAGTTCTACCTTCGTACTCTTGACGTAACAGGTGAAATACAACTTCCTGCAGGTGTCGACATGGTAATGCCAGGTGACAACGTAACTATCACAGTAGAACTTATCTACCCTGTTGCTATTAACCTCGGTCTCCGTTTCGCTATCCGTGAAGGCGGACGTACAGTAGGTGCTGGACAGATTACTAAAATTATCGAATAATACGATATAACGACTCGGTGAGAGAACAAAATCTCTCACCTTTTTACGAGTGTAGTTCAAGGGTAGAATAGCGGTCTCCAAAACCGTTGATGGGAGTTCGAATCTCTCCACTCGTGCCAATACAAATTCTCATGAAAAGATTTATTCAATACGTCAAAAATGCCTATATTGAGCTAGTTCAAAAGGTGTCTTGGCCAACATGGAGCCAGTTACAAAGTTCGGCAATAGTTGTTATGATAGCTTCCCTATTATTTGCCATAGTTATACTTTGTATGGATCTCGTGTTTGAGACCCTGATGACAACCATCTATGGCTTGCTCTATTAATTTCTTTTAAAGATTAATTAAATCATGAGCGAAAAAACGGAAAAGAATTGGTACGTTATACGTGCCATCGGTGGTAAAGAAAAGAAGGTTAAGGAATACATCGAGGCAGCTGCCCGTAACAATAATCTTCAGGACTATATCACCCAGGTACTTATTCCTACTGAAAAAATTTACCAGATCAGAAATGGTAAAAAGATCAGCAAAGAAAGAGTATCGTATCCGGGTTATGTGTTGGTTGAAGCAGCACTTGTAGGCGAAGTTCCGTATATTCTTCGTAAAACTCCCGATGTATTGGGATTTCTCGGCGACACAAAAGATACTTTGCATGGAGCTACCCCTCTCCGCCCTGCAGAGGTAAGCAGAATATTGGGACGTGTCGACGAACTAGTGGAGAGCGAAGAAGAAAACGAAGTGCCTTACGTTGTGGGCGAAACAGTGAAAGTGATCGACGGTCCTTTCTCAAGTTTTTCCGGTACGATCGAAGAGATCGACGAAGAGCGTAAGAAACTCACCGTTTCTGTAAAAATATTCGAAAAAAAAACTCCTATGGAGTTAAGTTTTGTACAAGT
>Ga0192240_10016_pt1 | contig 107233 bp, 96 predicted proteins | sample Koala_Koa27_H3_FD_131237 | JGI IMG/M metagenome (GOLD analysis project Ga0192240, IMG submission 131237) | Enriched cells from koala feces incubated with labeled cellulose particles, San Francisco Zoo, California, United States - Koala_Koa2-7_H3 ...
TCTATCCAACAGCTCAGTGAACTGTTACGATACGTATTGTATGATAGTAGTAGAAAATATGTACCGCTGGATTGTGAACTGGATTTTGTCCGCAACTACATAGAACTGATGAAAATACGTACCTCTTCCCGTACGACCATTGAAGTGGATATTCCGGAAGTGGAAGAGCCGGGAGAAGTAATTCCTCTTTTGTATATTTCTTTGGTAGAGAATGCTTTTAAGCACGGTATTAGTGCGAATCAGCCCTCTTTTATCCGGATCTCTTTTGAGCAGGCAAAGGATACCCTGACATTTATTACGGTTAATTCTAACTTTCCGAAGGATAAAGAAGATAAAGGAGGATCGGGGATCGGGATTGTGAATCTGAAAAAAAGATTGGAACTATGTTATCCGGGGCAGCATATCTTTACCTATGGGGTAAAGGATGGAATGTATGTCTGTAAACTAATTGTATCTACTATAAAATCCTGAGTGCATGATATTAAGTTGTATGATCATCGATGATGAACCTCTGGCCATTAGTCTGCTGGAAAACTATGTAGCCAAGACTCCATTTCTTAAATTAGAGGGTTCCTATGATAGTCCTGTACTGGCTTTGGGGGGAAATCAACAGTCATCCGGTAGATCTTATTTTCCTGGATATCCAGATGCCGGAACTGAATGGCCTGGAACTGGCCAAATGTATTCCGGCTGAGACCCGTATCATATTCACTACCGCATTTAAGCAATATGCCTATGAGAGTTATGAGATGAATGCACTGGAATATTTGTTGAAACCGATTGACTACCAGCAATTCCTTCGTGCGACCAATAAGGCATTGCAATGGTTTGATAGCCAAAGCCGTTTAAAAGGAAATCTGCAACAGGCGGATCCGGGAAGTATCTTTGTAAAATGTGATTATAAGATTGTCCGGATTGAACTGGATAAAATCGAGTATGTCAGCGGATTGAAAGATTATGTAAAGATCTATGTGGAAGGAGAAACGAAAGCGGTTATCTCTTTGATGACCATGAAGGCCGCGGAAGAATTGTTACCTTCGAATCGTTTTATCCGTGTTCATCGATCTTATATAGTAGCCATTGATAAGATCAAGGCGATCGAGAGGGGAAGCCGGATTGTGATCGGGAAGGAATATATTCCTGTTTCGGAGATTTATAAAGATAAATTTATGGAAGTTATTACGCAGCGGTCGGCTGTGAAGAAATAAGTTTATCGTATTATATATAGCAGACATTTATCAACCATTTAATAATATATTCATATGAAAACTACAGTTTTATTTTACATGTGTGTTTTGTTATCATTGAGTGCTACCATTTTTGCTCAGGATAAGCAGATCCCTAAAAAGTTGTTAGGAGAATGGACCTATGAGTTCTCTCATCCGATGACGGGTGAAGTGGTGAATGGACAGTGCTCGATCAAAGAGGTAGAGAAAGAGGTGAAAGCCTATTTCAGCGGCGGAGCCAATACCATGGAAACCAGTAATCTGCGTGCCAATGATAATGGCAAATTTTACGGAGATATGACTGCGGAAGGTTATCCGATCACGGTTTCTTTTGATCTCAAAGGAAATAAAATAGATTGTGTGTTTGATGCGGGCATGATGCAGATCCCTGTCAGTATGAAGAGAGGAAAGTAATCTTCCGGACATTCCACGGGTTCACCCTACCTATCTTCATAAAAATGTTGGGGATGAGAGTAGACTACACATTTTATTTTATATTTGTTCCCTTAAATGAATAAGTAATAAAATTAAAGACAATGAAAACAAAACACCTTTTTGTTATGCTTTCTTTCCTTCTGTGTATACCCTCATTTACTTTTGCGGAAACTCAACAGGAAGATAAAACCAAACCGACGATCAATCTGATGGAACCACGGGACGGTGCGATTGTAAAGATTGGGGATGGAGCCGGCATGCATTTTGATATGGAACTATTGGATAATGTGATGTTAGCCACTTATAAGTTAGAGGTATATGAGAACTTCGGTAATTTTAATCCTCACCGGGTGGATGATTCAACCGTTGATTATTCCTTTAGTAAAGTCTATGATGTCTCGGGTAGAGAGAAAGCACGGGTTCATCATCACGAAGTCCAGATTCCGGTGAATGCGACCCCCGGACATTATCATTTTATCGTGACTTGTACGGATGCAGCGGGAAATGAATCCAGTGTGATCCGGAATATTATGCTGAAATAAGGAAGTATTCTTCTTAGAAGAGTAATTTATTAATACTGATTAAGGAGTGGTTTTTCCTGTATGGATAAGGAAAGACCACTCCTTTTTTGTCTCTTTTTGGGTATGGAAGAATGATATAAAAGAAGAAAACAGCCTTATCTATCCACTTTTAAAGGTTAAAATACAATAATTATAGTAGTATGTATTGCATAGTACATAGGCATTACATATATTTGTCATATAAACATAGACAGGAATAATAAGTATATGAATGCAGAGAACGTAAAATCACAAATGAGAAAAGGTACTTTAGAGTATTGCATTTTGTTGCTGCTCAAAAAGGAACCGGCTTACACCTCTGACATTATTCAGAAGTTACAGGAAGCAAAATTGATTGTTGTAGAAGGCACTCTATATCCACTTTTGACCCGTTTAAAGAACAGTGGTTTTTTGAGTTATCAGTGGATCGAATCTTCTCAGGGCCCCCCCAGGAAATATTATCAGCTTACGGAAATGGGAGTTGCATTTTTAGGAGAACTGGAAACTTCCTGGCAGGAATTGAATAATACGATTAACCACATTCGAAATATTTAAATGATAAAAGGCGATGAAAAAGACATTTACAGTTAATCTGGGAGGAACCGTTTTCCATATTGACGAAGACGCATATCAGTTGTTAGACAAATATCTGACGAATTTGCGGGTCCACTTTAAAAAAGAGGAGGGGTCTGACGAAATCCTCGATGATTTTGAAATGAGGATTTCAGAACTGTTTAATGAAAAGATCCGTTTGGGGTATGGGGTAATTACAATTGCCCATGTGGAAGAAGTGATCAAACGGATGGGGAAACCGGAAGATCTTTTTGGGGAGGAATTCGACAAAGAGACTTCACAGCCTGAAGGTAAACAATCTGCTGTTTATCCGGAAGAGGAGAAAGTGCATAAACGTTTATTCCGGAATCCGGATGACCGCATATTGGGAGGTGTATTAGGTGGAATCGCAGCTTATATGGGATGGGACGCGACACTTGTCAGATTGGGCGTGGCTTTACTCTGTTTCCTCTCCTTCCCGTGGGGTGGTATAGGTGGATCGTTAGTAGTGGTTTATCTTGTACTTTGGCTGATTGTTCCTGTAGCTTATACGGCTACTGAGAAATTGCAGATGCGTGGGGAGAGTGTAACCATTGAGAATATTGGAAAAACGGTGACTCATAGTTTTGAGAAGGTTTCCAGTAATGTGAATGATTATATTAGTTCTGGGAGACCCAGATCGACTATACAGAAAATTGGGGATACCTTAGTGGATATATTAGGGGCTTTTCTGAAAGTTATTTTAGTTTTGATCGGTATTTGTTTATTTCCCGGACTTATTCTGGTGACTTTTGTATTGGTGGTTGTCCTGTTTGCGCTGATCTTTGGCGGAGGATTTAAACTGTTGGACCACCTCATCCCGATGGTGGAGTGGGATACCCTTTCCATGTTTCCGGAAACCAGTTTGTTCTTAGGAAGTATCTGTGCGCTTCTGTTAGTTGGGATTCCATTAGTGGCAGGGATTTATGCCATTTGCAGTTATGCCTTTAAATTTAAGCCTGTATCTTCCGGAGTAAAGGTAGCCCTGTTGATCCTATGGATTGCTGCATTTATTGTGAATGTGATCCTGGCTTATCGATTGGGAGTTCCTATCTGGGAAACCGGTATACCCGGGTTTGGTAATTATGGAAGCTGGTCAGTCAGGATCTAAATGTAAAGAGAAATTACTTTTATAATTGTGTGTTTCAAAAAAGAAGGCCGCTCTGTCTCAGAGGGGCCTTTCTTCTAAGGTTAACAATTTATGAGTAAAAACCACTAATGAATCTTTTTTAATGTTTGTCCCTTTGTATTTATTAAAATAAATCAATTTTAGGACCTTACAAAGATAAGTAAATTTTTGAAATAAGAAAATTTACAGTATCTTATTTAATTTCTTTTCGAATTTTTGCAGCTATTTCTGCTAATTCTTCCTGTGTAGGAGAAAGTTTTTCTTTCCCGAAATAGATATCTGATTCTTTATTCATCGGGATCAGATGAATATGAGCATGCGGTACTTCCAGACCGATTACCGTCAGGCCGATCCGCTTGCAGGGGATTGTTGCCTTTTGAGCGGCGGCTACCTGTTTTGCAAAAGCCATCATCCGGCCTAAAACCTCATTATCAATATCAAATATATAATCTACTTCCACTTTAGGAACCACCAAAGTATGCCCGGGAGCTACCGGATGTATATCTAAGAAAGCGAAGAATTCTTCGTTTTCTGCGATTATATGGGCTGGGATTTCTCCTGCTATAATTTTGCTGAAAATAGTTGCCATGGTATCTGTTTTATGGATTAAAGGGAAATTTCCATGATTTCAAAACTCATGACTCCGGAAGGAACATTGATATCTACAACATCTCCTACCTTTTTTCCCATAAGTCCTTTAGCAATGGGAGTACTTACCGCAATTTTACCTTCTTTCAGGTTGGCTTCCGAGTCAGAAACTAAGGTATAGGTCATCACTGCGTTATTTTTAGTATTCCGGATCTTGACCTTGTTCAGGATTTGAACAGCATCGGTGGTTACCCGGGATTCATCGATCAAACGTGCATTAGAGATCAGGCCTTTTAATTGGGCAATCTTTGCTTCCATGATTCCCTGTGCTTCTTTTGTGGCATCGTATTCTGCATTTTCGGACAAGTCTCCTTTGTCTCGTGCCTCCGCGATCTGGGCTGAGATTTCCGGGCGTTTTACGGTTTCCAGATAATGAATTTCTGCTAAGATCTTGTTGTAACCGTCTTCTGTCATATAACTAACAGCCATACTAAATCCTCCTTAATTATTTTTTTGTGATTTATGATTATTCCAATAAAAAAAGAATCCCGACCATATGAACCTGGCCGGAACTCCATGTTTTATTCCTTTAAAACAATGCAAATATATGTTTTTTTTGCATTGTCAACAAATCGGATGAGGTGCTTTATAACATATACATTTAAAGAACAATTTGTTATAAAACAGATAGAACATCTTTTTCCATCGTCTCAATATCTTCGATCCTTTTTACCATATTCCCTTTTTTATCTAACAGGAATATGCCGGGAAGTTGTCTGACATTGTATAAAGCGGCTGTTTGTGAATAGACAGACTCCGGATCCAAAACAGATACCCAGGGTAAATTAGAAGCTACATTTCTCCAGAAATGGGTATCTGTATCTAAAGATACCTGATATATTTCCAATCCTCTGCTATGGTATTTAGTATATAATTCTCCAAATGCCATGTTCAATGCGGGTGACCATTCTGTCTGATAAACTGTAAAGTTGATCAATACCGCCTTGTTTTCCGCTACAGAAGAAAGTTTGACTACTTCCCCCCGGATATCTGGGAGTGCAATATCGAGGAAATTGATCTCCTGAATATTAATGTCATCCATATCCAGCGCTCGCTGGCCTCTGATGATTTTAATGGACTGAAGTGCCAGATTATGAAGATGTTTGGACCGGGTACTTTCCGGATAATAATGATCAAAGCTGGTGGCTACGGCAGCATAGGCCTTGGAATCCTCTTTATCATACAGGTCGAAGAATAAAAGTCCATCTATCTGTTGGAACAGGGCAAAGTAGGCCGCTGTGCTCATCGGAGCAGAATAGATATACTTACGGGCCACTTCCTTATAAGCTTCGGCTGCTTCCAGCACACTGGACCGGTAAGTGGTGTCAGCGATCAGTTTAGCGTCATGCTCTTTTCGTAAACGGCCGATCGCCTGGTTGGCATCTAATTGAGCCAGGGTGATATTTTTGATTGCTTTTGCATTTTCTGAGTCTTCTACTGTATAGGAGGTTGCAAATGCGCCGGCGTCTGCTGAAAAAACTAATGTCTCTGTAGAATCAATAGAGAAATTGATGAGCTGATTGTTTAAACGGAAACGGTAAAAGTCCGGATAGTCCGGTTTGAGTTGAGTGAATTTAAACTTGCCGGTAGCCGTCAGCTTAATGGAATCTAATGTTTCCACAGTACCTACTCCTACATTCTCCAGATACATCGTCTGGCCGTCCGCACCGGAAACGACCCCTTTTACAGTAAATTCGGAATTATGGTTGCACGATGTAAGGCTTATGGCCAGAATACACAGGCAAAACCATAATTGAGATAATATTTGTTTCATTTGATCTGTTTGCTCCAAAATTTGTTATTTCGCTACAAATATACATTAATTTACAATTTTAGAACTATGAAGTGCTACTTCTTATCTATATTTTTGCAAAAAATGTGCTTATTACGAGTTATTTATTTTCATTTCCATACATTTACAGGTAAACTTTCATTACATTTGCAGCAATTTTATAGAAAGAAAATTTAGAAGAAAAAGAAGATTATGTTTAATGCAATTAGCAAGACGATCGAATTAGGTGATGGAAGGACCATTACCATCGAGACCGGGAAATTGGCTAAACAGGCAGACGGTTCGGTAACTGTCCGCATGGGAAACACTGTATTACTTGCCACTGTTTGTGCCGCAAAAGATGCAAATCCCGGAGTTGATTTTATGCCGCTTCAGGTGGAATATAAAGAGAAATTTTCTGCATTGGGACGTTTCCCGGGCGGTTTTACGAAAAGAGAGGGTAGAGCTTCGGACTATGAGATCCTGACATCCAGATTAGTAGACCGTGCATTGCGTCCGCTTTTCCCTGAAGATTATCATGCTGAGGTTTTTGTAAATATTATATTGTTCTCTGCAGACGGGGAAGATATGCCGGATGCATTAGCCGGATTGGCTGCCTCTGCAGCTTTAGCTGTTTCCGATGTTCCTTTTAACGGACCTATTTCGGAAGTACGGGTCGCACGTGTAGAGGGTAAATTTATTGTTAACCCGACTTTCTCCGAACTAAGCAAAGCAGATATGGATATTATGGTAGGTGCTACTATTGATAATATCATGATGATGGAAGGAGAAATGAGTGAAGTGCAGGAAGCGGATCTGCTGGAAGCAATTAAAGTAGCTCATGAAGCGATCAAGGTTCAGTGCCAGGCTCAGCTGGATCTATCGGAAGCGTGTGGTAAGCTGGTGAAACGGGAGTATTCTCATGAAGAGAATGATGATGAACTTCGTCAGGATGTACGCAACAAATGTTACGATAAAGTGTATGCAGTGGCTACTTCCGGTTCTGCCAAACATGAACGTGCGGAAGCTTTTGCAAACATAAAAGAAGAATATAAGGCTACTTTCACGGAAGAAGAATTAGCTGAAAAAAGTGAGTTGATCGACCGCTATTATCATGATGTAGAGAAAGAGGCCATGTGTCGTGCTATTTTGGACGAAGGCAAGCGTCTGGATGGAAGAAAGACTACGGAGATCCGTCCGATCTGGTCGGAAGTAGATTGCCTGCCGGGTCCTCATGGTTCTGCTATTTTTACCCGTGGAGAGACACAATCTCTTACTACTGTTACTTTGGGAACAAAGTCGGATGAGAAGATGATTGATGATGTGCTGAATCATGGAAAAGAACGTTTTTTATTACATTATAATTTCCCTCCTTTCTCTACCGGAGAAGCCAGACCATCCAGAGGAGTCGGCCGTCGCGAAGTAGGGCATGGAAATCTGGCGCATCGTGCGCTTAAAGGAATGATTCCGGAAGATTATCCTTATGTAATCCGTGTGATCTCTGATATCCTGGAATCCAATGGTTCTTCTTCGATGGCGACTGTTTGTGCCGGAACATTGGCGCTAATGGATGCTGGTGTACAGATGAAAAAACCGGTTTCGGGGATTGCCATGGGATTGATCTCAGAAAATAAGGGTCAGAATTATGCGATTCTTTCCGATATTTTAGGGGATGAAGACCATTTGGGAGATATGGACTTTAAGGTAACAGGAACAAAAGATGGTATCACAGCTACTCAAATGGATATTAAGGTAGATGGTCTTTCTTATGAAATTCTTGAAAACGCATTAGCTCAGGCAAGAGAGGGCCGTATGCATATCTTAGGTAAGATCACAGAGACCATGGCTGAACCTCGTGAAGATCTGAAACCTCACGCTCCACGTATTGAAACACTGATCATCGGTAAAGAATTTATTGGTGCGGTAATCGGACCGGGTGGTAAGATCATTCAGGGTATTCAGGAAAAAACCGGTGCTACGATCGCTATTGAAGAGGTAGATGGTGCTGGTAGAATTGAAATCTCCGGAACAAGTAAAGGAGTGATCGATGCGGCTATGAAAGCAATCAAAGGAATTGTTGCCGTGCCTGAAGTAGGTGAAGTATATGAAGGTAAGATCTCTTCTATTATGCCGTATGGTGCTTTTGTTGAATTCATGCCGGGAAAAGATGGTTTATTACACATTTCCGAAGTAGACTGGAAACGTTTGGAGTCAGTTGAACAGGCTGGATTGAAAGAGGGTGATACGATTGAGGTGAAACTGGTAGATGTGGATCCTAAAACAGGTAAATTCAAACTATCCCGTAAGGTGTTGTTACCTAAACCGGAAGGGTATGAAGAACGTCCTCCGCGTCCGGAACGTGATCGTAATTTTAATCGTCCCCGTCCAAACCGTCCGGGTCGTCCTGAATAAGCAGACAAACATATTCTATAAAAATAAAAGGGAACTTCCTGTTGGAAGCTCCCTTTTTTATGGATTATCGTTGCCGGATATTTATTTCATATCGCAGGAGGGGCACCTCGGTTTCAATTGTTTAAAAAAGTCGTTCCCTTTATTATCCACTAAAATGAATGCGGGGAAATCTACTACTTCAATTTTCCAGATCGCTTCCATTCCCAATTCAGGATATTCCAGGCATTCTACTTTCTTAATACTTTCCTGTGCAAGGATCGCTGCCGGTCCACCAATACTTCCCAGATAGAACCCACCGTGTTTTTTACAGGCGTCTGTTACTTCCTGGCTACGGTTACCTTTTGCGATCATGATCATACTACCACCCTGTGACTGGAATAGGTCTACATACGAGTCCATTCGTCCGGCTGTGGTCGGTCCAAACGAGCCAGAAGCCATTCCTGCCGGAGTTTTAGCCGGTCCTGCGTAATAGATCGGATGATCTTTTACATATTGTGGAAGTCCTTCCCCGGCATCAATTCTTTCTTTTAGTTTTGCATGGGCAATGTCACGGCCTACAACAATGGTTCCGGAAAGAGAAAGACGGGTAGATACCGGATACTTATCTAATTCTTTCAGGATGTCGGCCATTGGTTGGTTTAGATTGATTTTTACGGCATCCCCTTCTCCGGCATTTCTTAGTTCTTCCGGGATCAGGCGGCCTGGATTGGTTTCCAGTTTCTCGATCCAGATCCCCTCTTTGTTAATCTTTGCTTTGATATTACGGTCTGCCGAGCAGGATACGCCCATCCCTACCGGACAGGAAGCGCCATGACGTGGTAAACGGATAATACGGATATCGTGAGCGAAATACTTACCACCAAATTGGGCACCTAACCCAATGCGGTATGCTTCTTCCAGGACTTGTTTTTCAAGTTCAATGTCACGGAAGGCCTGGCCTCCTTCATTTCCTTCTGTTGGAAGATTATCATAGTAATGAGCGGAAGCTAACTTAACGGTTTTCAGGTTAGTTTCGGCCGATGTTCCGCCGATAACGAATGCAATGTGGTAAGGTGGACAAGCAGCCGTACCTAATGATTTCATTTTTTCCACTAAGAACGGAACCAGTTTTTCGGTGGTTAGCAGGGCTTTGGTTTCCTGATATAAATAGGTTTTGTTTGCTGAACCTCCTCCTTTTGCCACACAAAGAAATTTATATTCATTCCCCTGAACTGCATACAGGTCAATTTGGGCAGGGAGGTTACATCCTGTATTCTTTTCACGGTACATGTTCAAAGGGACATTCTGTGAATAACGCAGATTCTCTTCTGTGTACGTTTTATATACACCTTTTGAAAGAGCCTCTTCATCATTGCCATCTGTCCAGACCTGTTGGCCTTTTTTACCCATGATAATAGCAGTTCCTGTGTCCTGGCAAAATGGAAGCTGTCCTTTTGCGGAAACTTCAGCGTTTCGTAAAAAAGTCAGTGCTACATATTTATCGTTGTCGCTGGCTTCGGGGTCAGCTAATATTTTAGCTACCTGTTCCTGATGGTCAGGACGCAGATAAAAAGCTACATCATGAAACGCAGCGTTTGCTAACTTGGTAAGTCCTTCAGATTCTACTTTCAGGATCTCTTTTCCTTCAAATTCGGTTACTGAAACATGCTCTTTGGTAAGCAGGTAGTATTCAGTTGTGTCCGGACCCATCGGGAACGGAGCCTGATACTTAAACGGAGGTGTTGCCATATGATTATTTTTAATATTGGTTTGTCGTTTGAAACACAAATGTACTCATTTTATTTATTGATGTAAACCTGCTACTGTAAATTTTATTTTTCCCTTATTCAGGGAATGGAATTAAATAAAAAAGAAGTTGTATCTTGTCCCCCGAATGTAAATATATTTGGAACGTTTGGTAGCCATGAAGAATATTATCTCTTTTTTATTGATAGTCGTTTTTTTCTCTGTCAGTAGTTTATCTGCCCAGATAAGTCATGGGGGCAGGCCTTTAGCTTTAAATGCTTTTAAAGGGTCTTCATCCGAATATTTTATTGATATGCCTTTCTTCGATCCGGAGGAAGAATTGAGGGTAGATTCTCTGAAGCAACCGGAATTCCGTAGTTTCCGGTTTGCTTATAAATTTGTGGACCAGTTTCACCGGGGAAATTCCGGTGTGAATTTTATGCTGGATGATGGTACCAAAGTCTGGCGGTTAGGAATCCGTTCCCAGGGGGCTTATTCTATAAATGTGTTATTTTCCGAATATGAATTGCCGGAAGGTGCACAGCTTTTTCTTTATAATACGGATCAGAGTTATATTCTTGGCTCATTTAATCATTTGAACAATTCAGAAGCGGGTCTTCTTCCGGTTGCTCCGGTTCCCGGCGATGAACTTATTATAGAATATTAGGAACCGGCGAATGCCTCTTTTGCCGGCCGTATTACGGTAGGTGAGGTTAATCATGCGTACCGGGACCTGCGGGGAGTGGAACCGGGTGATCATTATCCGGCTTTTGAATGTATGTCTCCTCTGTGTTATCATTCGGACATGGACGAATACCGGGAACTGGGCCGGAGTGTGGTCTTACTGATTATTGACGGCACAAGATTATGTACCGGAGTGATGGTGAATAATACGTCCAATGACGGAACGCCTTATTTGTTGACTGCTTCTCATTGTCTGAATAATGATTTTCAGATAACGAATCCGGATTATGCCCGTATTGCTGAAAGTATCGTTTGTTTTTTCAATTATAACAGTCCTCTTTGTCATACCATTTTGCGGGGAACGGAGGAGATGACTATGGCTTCTGCTTCCTGTGTGGCTGTGAATGAAAATATAGATATGGCCTTGCTGGAGTTACCGGAATCTCCTCCGGCTTATTATTTCCCTTATTATGCCGGATGGAATAGGGAGAATGCCGGTGTGAAACCTTATGCGGGTATGCATCATCCGAGGGCCTCTGTCAAAAGAGTAAATGTTTTGGAAAATGATATTTCTTTAGAGACATTAAATTTGCAGATTGATGGAGTAAATTTTTATACACAGGGACATTGGCGTGTCAGAAGATGGACATCCGGTAGTACCTATGGCGGATCTTCCGGTTCTCCTTTGTTTGATTCGAATGGTCATGTGTTAGGTCTTCTTACGGCCGGACAATCTACTTGCTCTTATCCGGTCAATGACTATTATTATGCCTTATCGAAAGCATGGTCTACGTCCAGTGTCACTACACAGCAACTGGCGGCCTGGCTGGATCCTCAAAGAACAGGTAAAACAACAATGAGCGGCCTGGATCCTTATGCAGACCAGGCTTGTTACAGGTTGAGTAATATTCATTCATTATATAAAAATAAGAAAGCGGATGAGCAGGAAAATATAGAAGCTACTACTCTTTCTTCTTCCGCTTCCGGATATCTTTTTGGAGTCAACAGTTTGGGGACTACCGCATATCTGGAAGAGTATAGAAATGTCGGAAGTGTCCGGCTATATGGAACTTATATAGTTACACCTGCTCTTAACTCAAATGCGGATCTGTCCGACCTGAATGTGGAAGTCATCGTATATGAAGGAACAGACAAACCCGAAAAATTAGTTTATAGTAAGCAATTCTCTCCTGCATTTGCTCACTGGGAATCCGGAAGTAGTGATTTTGGAAAATCCCTTAAACCACTGGACCGGGATCAGGAAAGTTTCATCTGGTTTGATGAGCCGGTGGATATTACAGGAAACCTATATGTCGGCTACCGGATCATAGACTCCGCAGGTGATTCCTTTATGGCTTTTAATCTGGCACCCAGAGAGACTAATCATAATACCGCATGGATACATTATATGAATGAATGGATACAGACAACCGTACATCCGGTCCGGTCGTTTCATACTTCTTTATTTGTGGATCCCGTTGTCTCTTATAATTCTCTATCGACTAACCTTGAATTTCCGGAAAATAACGAAAATAAGGTTTTTGTTAGAGTGGGAAAAGATCGTCAATCTATTCATATTTTATTACCAGAAGAAACGAAGAAAGCGGAGGTTACTCTGTATGCGGTGAATGGACAACAGTCAGATAAAGCATACTTTGCTGGAACAGAAGGTGTTATATCTTTAAATGTTAAAAGAGTAGGGATCTATATTGTACAAATTAAGTTTAATAACAAATTTTATCATCAAAAATTGATATTTTAGTCAAATTGTGTATAGAATATAGACATGAAAATAGGTGGAATTATTCTTTTTGACACTTAAATCATCATTTTTTAATGATTACCGGCTGGTTTTTTATTATAAAATACGCATAGAAAGATATAAATAAGAAAAATGATATGCAAAATGAAGATTATATTCATTAATAAGTATTAATTAGTAAGATTTTATCTTATCTTTGCTATTCATAACGAAAAAATGGTTTAGTTTTGCATATTGATGAATTAGACTCGATTAACAAAGAAATTGAACATAAATAAATAAGTAACAACTTAAACTTACATCCAATTATGAACAAAAAGTTTTTAATGCCATTTTTCATAATGGCAGCCATCTTAACCCTTTCTTCTTGTTCTAACAAGTTGAAACCGTTAGCTGAGGAATACATCAAAGCTGAGCCACAACCCTTGGAAGCTATTGGCGGTAAAGTGCCTGTAACAATCAATGCAACTTTTCCTACAAAATGGTTTAACAAAAAGGCTACTGTAACCGTAACTCCGGTTCTTCGTTATGAAGGTGGAGAAGCATGGGGAACTTCTTATACTTACCAAGGTGAGAAAGTGAGAGGTAACAATCAGGTAATCGCTCAAAAAGCGGGTGGTAACGTAACAATGACCTCTTCTTTCAACTACAAACCTGAAATGAAGAAATCAGTGTTGTATCTTACTTTTGATGCAAAGATCAAAAACAAAACCGTTAAATTGCCAGATGTAAAAATCGGTGAAGGTGTGATTGCAACCTCTGAATTAGCGGATGCAGGAACTGCTACTGCAGCTATCGCAGCAGACAAATTCCAACGGATCATCAGAGAAGCTCATGATGCAAACATCATGTTCCTTATCCAACAGGCTGAGCTTCGTTCAAAAGAGTTGAACAAATCTGAAATTGCTGACTGGAAATCTTTAGTTAAAAGTTCAGATGAAGCTGCGAACCGTAATGTGGCAATCGAAATTTCAGCGTATGCATCTCCTGATGGTGGTGTAAAACTGAACACTGGTCTGGCTGAAAGACGTGAAAAGAACACTTCAAAATATCTGGAAAGAGAATTGAAGAAAGAAAAAGTGGATGCTCCTGTTGACGCACGTTATACTGCTCAGGACTGGGATGGTTTCCGCGAATTGGTATCTAAATCCAACATTCAGGATAAAGACCTGGTTCTTCGCGTTCTTTCTATGTATAGTGATCCTGAACAACGTGAGCAGGAAATTAAGAATATCTCTGCTGTATTCAGTGTATTGGCAGATGAGATCTTACCTCAGTTACGTCGTTCCCGTTTGACTGCTAACATCGAGATCATTGGTAAATCTGATGATGAAATCAGTGCATTAGCGAAGAGCAATCCGGCAGAACTGAACATCGAAGAAATTCTGTATGCTGCTACATTAACTAATAATCCTTCTGAAAAAGAAGCTATTTATGTAAAAGCAAGCGAACTGTATCCTAACTGCTACCGTACATGGAATAACATCGGTATGATGCGTTTCCGTGCAGGTGACCTGGCAAAAGCAGAAGAGCTGTTCAACAAATCTAACTCTGTAAAAGCAAACAACGAAGCGAACATGAACTTAGGTTTGATCGCTCTTACAAAAGGTGATAAAGACAAAGCTCAGCAATTGTTCGGAAATGCTTCAGGTGTAGCTGAATTAAGCGAAGCATTAGGTGTTCTTTATCTGCAACAGGGTGAATATGCGAAAGCTGTTAACTCTTTCGGTTCAGTTAAAACAAACAATGCTGCCCTGGCTCAGATCTTGGTAAAAGATTATAGCAAGGCTCAGCAGACATTAAGTGGAGTATCCAATCCGGATGCTATCACTGATTATCTGAAAGCAATCGTTGCTGCTCGTACGAACGATTCTAACGGAGTTGTTAACAACCTGAAAGCTGCCATCGCAAAAGACCGTTCTTTAGCTAAAGAAGCGGCTATTGATCTGGAATTTGCTAAATATGCAACTAACTCAGATTTCGTAAATGCTGTGAAATAAGTAACGGTATTACAAACAATAGAGGATAAGAGCTACCCATATGGGTAGCTCTTATTTTTTTGTCCTTTTCTTTGTTCTTATTGTTTTTATTACGATCTTGTAAAAGCCTTGGTATTAATAGAGTAAAAAGAATTCATATGAGACAACTCTTTATTATATTTAGTCTGTTATTGACGGGGATTATACATGTCTTTCCTCAATATAATGCTGATCCCTCCGAATATCTTTTTGATGGTTATCAGGATGCGATTGTCATATATAAAGATGGTAAACAGTTTCAGGTTCCTGTGAATTATAATCTTTTAATGAAGCGATTCCTTTTCTTAGACGCTCTGAACGACAATAAACCGATGGAATTTGGAGAGATTAATAAAATAAGTGCTATAAAGGTAGATAAGAGAATTTTTTATATATCCAATAAAATGGAAGCGATCGAAGTATTACAGTTCAGTCCTGGTATTTGGGTTTATTATCAGGGGAAGATCAAGGATGAAGGAAAGAATGCCGGTTATGGAGGTAAATCTCATACGACTGCTGTGGAGTCCTATTCACGGATTGAGTCTGGCGGATTGACTCACTTTCTGGCAGGAGAAAAAAAGAAACTGGATGGAGTAAAGATGGTTTACCAAATAGAAATGGGTAAGAAAAAGAAAAAAGTGATGAACCTCACTCAGTTTTATAATCTTTTCCCTGCTCATAAAACACAGCTCAAGGCCTATGTCGAAGCTAATACTATAGATTTTAGTGATACCCAACAAATGGTCGGGTTATGTAATTATGCTTTATCTTTGAATTAATATATAAATAGCCCCGGAAACCTGTTTATAAAAGATTTTCGGGGCTATTCGTAATATAGAAAACATGTTAGTTTTGCTTGTTTTGTCTTTTTCGTTCGTTTTCGTCTAACAGGATCTTTCGCATACGCATATAGTTAGGAGTGATCTCCACATATTCATCTGCTTTAATGTATTCCAGCGCATCCTCTAAGCTAAATACAATCGGAGGTGCTAACGCTGTTTTCTCATCAGAGCCGGAGGCACGCATATTGGTCAGTTTCTTGGATTTAGTTACGTTTACTACTAAATCTCCTTCTTTTGAGTGTTCTCCTACGACTTGTCCTGCATATACTTCTTCCTGCGGTGAAATAAAGAAACGACCTCGGGACTGAAGATTATTTAATGCATAGGCAAATGCTGTTCCGGTTTCCATAACAATGATAGAACCATTCAGCCTTTTTTCTATCTCCCCTTTCCATGGCTGGTATTCAAGGAATCTGTGAGCCATGATCGCTTCACCGGCAGAAGCTGTTAAAACAGCATTATTCAGGCCGATAATACCACGTGATGGAATATTAAATTCCAGATGCATCCGGTCGTTTTTGCTTTCCATCATGGTCATTTCTCCTTTCCGTTTGGTGACCATGTCGATGATCCGGCTGGAGTATTCTTTCGGAAGGTTAATGGTAAGCTGTTCAACAGGTTCGCATTTAACTCCGTCAATTTCTTTGATAATAACCTGGGGTTGGCCCACCTGTAATTCATAACCTTCTCTGCGCATAGTCTCTATTAATACAGATAAGTGTAGAACTCCGCGGCCGAATACAAGCCATGAGTCTGCAGACTCAGTAGGAACTACCCGTAAAGCCAAATTCTTATCCAATTCCTTCTGTAATCTTTCATAAATATGGCGGGAAGTTACAAATTTGCCGTCTTTACCAAAGAACGGAGAGTTATTGATCGTAAAGAGCATAGACATGGTAGGTTCATCTATGGCAATCGTCGGAAGAGGTTCCGGTTCATTGATATCGCAAATACTTTCTCCAATTTCAAATCCTTCAATACCGATAAGCGCACAGATATCTCCGGATTTAACGGAAGACACTTTGGTGCGTCCTAATCCTTCAAATACATTTACCTCTTTTATACGGGATTTAACCATAGAGCCATCCCGTTTGCATAACATGACATCCTGTCCCTCTTTTAATTCTCCCCGGTGAACACGTCCCACGGCAATACGTCCTACATATTTAGAGAAGTCCAGAGAAGTAATCAGCATTTGTGGAGTTCCTTCCAGACTTTCCGGAGCGGGAATGTGTTCTATGATCGCATCTAACAGCGGATAGATATTTGTTTCCGGCTTATTCCAGTCAGATGACATCCAACCCTGTTTCGCTGAACCGTAAATCGTTGGGAAATCCAACTGTTCTTCAGTAGCGTCCAGACTGAACATCAGGTCAAAAACCATTTCCTGTACTTCTGATGGACGGCAGTTGGGCTTATCTACTTTGTTGATCACTACAATTGGCTTTAATCCTAACTGGATGGCCTTTTGCAATACGAAACGAGTCTGGGGCATAGGGCCTTCAAAAGCATCTACTAACAGAAGGCATCCGTCTGCCATGTTAAGGACACGTTCTACTTCTCCTCCGAAGTCGGCGTGTCCCGGAGTATCTATAATATTGATTTTACAACCTTTGTATTCTATGGATACATTTTTTGCCAGGATAGTTATTCCTCTTTCACGTTCCAGGTCGTTGCTATCCAAAAACTGATCTAAGTCATCATGACCTTCTCTGAAAAGTTGTCCGGCTAGTAGCATTTTGTCAACGAGCGTTGTTTTTCCGTGATCCACGTGTGCGATAATCGCAATATTCCTAATCTTTTGCATTGAGACTAATTTAGTAGGCTGCAAATTTACGACAAATTCTGTGGCTGGCAAAAAAAAGAGAGCAAAAGTATTGATAATCAAAAACGAATGTCTATCTTTGCATCCGCTTACAATAACATATTATTAATTTATTAAAGTAAAAGGAATCATGTATTTAGATTCAGCTAAGAAGAAAGAAATCTTTGAGAAGTACGGAAAGTCTAACACTGATACTGGGTCTCCTGAGAGCCAGATTGCATTGTTTTCATACCGTATTTCTTGTTTAACTGAACATTTGAAGTTAAACCATAAAGATTATAGCACCGCCAGATCTCTTAAAATGTTAGTAGGTAAACGTCGTCGTTTACTGGATTATCTGATCCGTAAGGATATTAACAGATATCGTGCTATCATTAAAGAACTGGGTCTTAGAAAGTAAGAAATTACTTCTACGGAAGTTTTGGAAGAGGTTGTTCTATGTTATAGGACAACCTCTTTTTATTTACATATCCTCTTGGAAAGATAAAATAATCATGTAAATTTGCCTTGCTATGTTACAATTTATAAAATAAAGGCAGTTTTTAATACATAACTCTAACTTATGGGAACCAACAAAATTATCGGATCTAAAATTAAAGCTATCCGGGATTCTAAACAACTTACTTTAGATGAAGTCGCTGAAAGGGCAGGCTTAAGTGTGGAACAGATAGAGAGAATTGAGAGTGATATGGATTTCCCATCCTTAGCTCCACTTATTAAAATAGCCCGTGTGTTGGGCGTACGTCTGGGTACTTTTCTGGATGATCAGTCTGAACTGGGACCGGTTATCTATAGAAAAAAAGATAGTAGTGAAGAAAACTCGATCCGTTTCAGTAATAATTCTCCTGTTGTGCGTAAGCATATGGAATATCATGCCTTATCACAGGATAAATCCGGCCGTCATATGGAACCTTTCCTGATTGACATTGCTCCGGCTTCAGATGTGGATTTCATTTTATCTACTCATGAGGGGGAAGGATTTATTTATGTACTGAATGGGATCGTTGAGATTAACTATGGTAAAGATGTGTATGTACTGGAAGAGGGAGATAGTATTTACTATGATTCCATTGTCGCCCATCATGTACATGCGGGAAATGGTAGCACCGCTAAGATTCTGGGAGTGATCTATACACCCTACTGATTTAAATCTTCTTATATACTATGGAATTACAGGAAAAGACATTAGGGCAGTGGCTTGAGCATTGGGCTGAATTTACTCCCGATAAAGAGTATTTGGTTTATTCGGATAGAAATCTGCGTTTTACCTGGAAAGAATTTAATGACCGGGTAGATAAAATGGCGAAAGGCCTTCTTTCTATCGGTGTTAAAAAAGGTACTCATGTGGGAATATGGGCTACGAATGTACCGGACTGGTTGACCTTTTTGTATGCAGGTGCTAAAATAGGTGCTGTCCTGGTAACCGTAAATACCAATTATAAACAACATGAGTTAGAATATCTGGTGGAAAACGCTGATATTCATACGCTATGCATTACAGAAGGAGTCTTTGACGGTAGTTATGTCGATATGGTGTATACGATGCTTCCTGAATTAAAAAATTCCCAGCGGGGTTTTCTGAAAAGTGAACGTTTTCCAAAAATGAAGAACGTCGTTTGCATAGGGCAGGAAAAATTCCGGGGGATGTACAATACTTCGGAGTTACTTCTTTTAGGTACGAATGTAAGTGATGAGGAACTGGCCAGAGCAAAAAAGACTGTTAGTTGTTATGATGTAGTAAATATGCAATATACTTCCGGAACCACAGGTTTTCCGAAAGGAGTGATGCTGACTCACTATAATATTGCTAATAATGGATATTTTACGGGAGAAGGGATGAAGTTTACTTCAGAAGATAAACTTTGTTGCTGTGTCCCTCTTTTCCACTGTTTTGGAGTAGTCCTGGCAAGTATGAATGTGCTGACTCATGGATGTACGCAGGTGATGGTGGAGAAGTTTGACCCCTTAGTAGTATTAGCTTCGGTTCATAAGGAAAGGTGTACGGCTTTGTATGAGGTTCCGACGATGTTTATTGCGGAGTTAAATCATCCGATGTTTGATATGTTTGATGTATCTTCTTTACGTACCGGGATTATGGCAGGAGCTCTTTGCCCTGTAGAATTAATGCGGGCAGTGACTGAAAAACTACACATTACTTATATTACAAGTGTGTATGGTTTGACCGAGAGTTCTCCCGGTATGACCCATACTACTTTAGAAGAGAGTTTTGAAGAGCGTTGTACCACAGTTGGTAAAGAATATCCTTTTACAGAAGTCCGGGTCATAGATCCGGAAACAGGAGAGGATTGCCCGGTTGGAGTGCAGGGCGAGATCTGCTGCCGGGGTTATCTGGTTATGAAAGGATATTATAAAAATCCGCAGGCTACGGCAGAAGTGATTGATAAAGACGGATGGCTGCATAGCGGAGATTTAGGAGTCAGGGATGAAAATGGTAATTATCGTATAACCGGACGTATCAAAGATATGATCATCCGGGGAGGAGAAAATATTTATCCTCGTGAAGTAGAGGAATTCCTATATCATCTGGAAGGGGCTCAGGATGTTCAGGTGGTAGGAGTGGCGTCTAAAAAATATGGGGAAGAGGTAGGGGCGTTTATTATTCTGAAAGATGGAGTTACGATGACTGAAGAAATAGTAAAAGACTTTTGCCGTGGAAAAATTGCCCGTCATAAAATACCTAAATATATCTTTTTTGTGGATAAGTATCCTCTTACAGGTAGTGGTAAGATACAAAAGTTTAAACTACGGGAAATGAGTCTGGATTTATTGGCGGAAAAGGGAATTATTCCTGTTTAAAAGCCGGAATTTTTTGAGTGCTATATAATAAAAGGCCCATGCTGGAATATATAAAATTTCCAGCATGGGTCTCTTTTGAATGGATCGTTTGGTTAAGATTCGGAGTATAGTCCGATCCGGTTACCTTCACAATCTATAAATATACCAAAGTAGCCCATTCCTTCTGCCTCAATTTTTGTTTTTGGAACAAGGACCTTCCCTCCGTTTTCTTCTATAATCCGGAAGGTCTCATCGATATTCCCGCAATTCAGGCTGAGAAGTACACCCTGTTCAGACGGAGAAAATTCTATTTCAGATGTCCATGAGATGGCGCCGGGGCATTTCCCTGCTTCTTCCGGGAAGAAAGCCATTTTTTCATTTTCGCAATTCATCACTGAAAGTTCTACCTGGAACGTTTTTTCATAAAATGTAACAGCTCTGTCAAATTGAGTTGCAGGAATCTCAAAAAATGCAATTAAACTTTTCATAAATAAAGAATTTAAATGGATAAAATTAATTTGAATTATACTGCAACAAAATTAGGGAGGAACAGGACTTTCTCATTTGTAAATAAAGGACATTCAATCAGTTTCTGTAAAGTAATCAGAATAAGGGATGCACACTGCTTTGTATTGAGTAGGAGTATAGCCTGAAAATAATTTGAATTCTTTAGTGAGGTGTGCCTGATCATAATATCCGGCCTGAAAGGCTAAATCAGCAAACAGTATAGCCGGATGATTATGGAGAATATGTAGCGCTCGCTGAAACCGGAGAATCCGTAGAAACTCTTTCGGATTGATACCGATATAGTCGTTGAATATTCTTTTATATTGTTTTGGGCTGAAACAAGAGGCACTGGCAAGTTCGGAGGTGCCTGTTTCCGGCTGCATATTTGCCAGTAGAAGTGAACTCTGTAATCTTTTAAAGTAGGGATCCTGATCCGTAGACATTCGTTTTAATAAAAATTCTTCTATCAGCAGGATACATGTATGAGTTTCCTGTGTATTCATAATTTTATCCTCCAGTTCTTCTAATTCCTTGTCTCCGAGACAATCCACCGGGATAGTACGATTCAGAGAATCCAGCATCGGGAAATTAAAAAATGCTTTCGCTCCATAAGGACGGAAAGTGACCGCAATCATTTGAATGGTTCCGGACAAGGTTAGTTCACTATAAGTATTGGTTTGTCCACCGATGAAGGTACGAGGTTGCCATTCTTTTCCCGTATGGGAAAAAGCCCGGTCAGACCGGTAAAAGATCAGTTGCATATACCCGGCAGGTATGATCCTTTCTGTTTCATGGACCAACTTTTCTGTTTCTAATATCCAATAGTAGGAAACAAAAGGTTTAAGAGGTTCGGAAGGTGGTATGATCTGATATTTCATAGCTGGAAGTGAATCTATAACTGACAAATATAGATATAGTTTTCTATACTCTTTTTGTAAAAAAAGGACATGTTCATGTGATTTAGGATTATAACATCAGTTATAACGGTTTTTAATGAAAGGTTGCGATTAATTCTCTACCTTTGTATTTTACTAATTTGTAACTTAATCATTATTCTATAAATGTCACAATTGTTTTCCACTGACCTGCCTTATAAAGTGGCAGATATGAGCCTGGCTGAATTTGGCCGTAAAGAAATTGAAATTGCTGAACACGAGATGCCCGGTTTGATGGCAATTCGTAAAAAATATGCCGGACAAAAACCGTTGCAGGGAGCCCGGGTGATGGGGTCCTTGCATATGACTATCCAGACTGCTGTATTAATAGAAACATTGGTAGATCTGGGCGCGGATGTTCGATGGGCCAGCTGTAATATATTCTCTACACAGGATCACGCTGCTGCTGCTATAGCTGCTGCAGGAGTTCCTGTTTTTGCCTGGAAGGGGGAAACGCTGGAGGAATATTGGTGGTGTACGGATATGGCCTTACGCTTCCCGGAAGGTAAAGGACCTCATCTGATTGTGGATGATGGGGGAGATGCCTCCTTATTGGTTCATATGGGTTATCGTGCAGAGAATAATGCTGAAACAATTAACCGGAAGGGGAATAATCATGAAGAGCAGGTTATTCTGGATACCTTGAGCCGTATTTTGTCTGAGGACAACGGACGCTGGCATCGAACGATCGCTGAGATGAAAGGGGTTTCGGAAGAGACTACTACAGGGGTGCATCGTCTGTACCAGATGATGGAAAAGGGAGAATTGCTTATTCCTGCTATCAATGTGAATGACTCAGTTACTAAATCCAAATTTGATAATTTGTATGGATGCCGCGAGTCGTTGGCAGATGGTATAAAACGGGCTACAGATGTAATGATCGCCGGCAAAGTGGTGGTAGTAGCTGGGTATGGTGATGTAGGAAAAGGATGTGCTCATTCGATGCGATCCTATGGTGCCCGTGTAATTGTTACTGAGATTGATCCTATTTGTGCTTTACAGGCAGCTATGGAAGGCTTTGAAGTTACAACCATGGAAGAGGCTGTAAAAGAAGGAAATATTTTTGTAACTACTACCGGAAACCGGGATATTATAACGATTGAGCATATGGTAGCCATGAAAGATCAGGCGATTATATGTAATATTGGGCATTTTGATAATGAGATCCAGGTGGATAAGCTGGTTAATTATCCCGGCATAAAACATATAAATATTAAACCGCAGGTGGATAAGTACACTTTCCCTTCCGGAAATGCTGTTTTTTTACTTGCGGAAGGTCGTTTAGTGAATTTAGGTTGTGCCACCGGACATCCCTCTTTTGTGATGAGTAACTCATTTACTAATCAGGCATTAGCCCAGATTGACCTTTGGGAAAAGGAATATGAAATCGGGGTTTATCGTCTGCCTAAATATCTGGATGAAGAAGTTGCCCGTTTACATTTAGAGAGAATCGGTGTTAAACTTACTACATTGACTCAGGAACAGGCAGACTACATTGGTGTAGCCGTAGAAGGTCCCTACAAAGCAGAACATTATAGATATTGAATAAAGAAATCAGGAGGCCGGATTGAGTGAGATCCGGCTTTATCTCAAATGCTACGATTATGCCCTACTTATCACTGATCATTCCTGTTTATAATCGTCCGAATGAAGTAGAAGAACTTTTGGCAAGTCTGACCCAACAAACAGTCAGGGATTTTGAAGTCATTCTCGTGGAAGATGGTTCTCAGATTACCTGTGAAAAAGAATTTGAACGGTATAAGGATCAATTATCTCTGAACTATTATTATATTCCCAATGGAGGTCCGGGGCAGGCCCGGAATTATGGTGCCCGTAAAGCTTTAGGTACTTATTTAATAGTGTTGGATTCTGATTGTATTTTACCTGCCGGGTATATACATGCTGTATTAGAAGAATTAAAGGCAAAGGACACAGATGCATTTGGGGGACCTGACCGGGCGTCTGATAATTTTACTCCTATTCAGAAAGCGATTAATTACTCCATGACCTCTTTTTTTGCTACCGGAGGAATACGTGGAGGTAAAAAGGAACTTGATAAATTTTATCCTCGTAGTTTCAATATGGGAATACGAAAAACAGTGTATGATGCATTGGAAGGATTTTCAAAAATGCGGTTTGGAGAGGATATTGATTTTAGTATTCGTATATATAAAGGTGGATATAAGGTCTCTCTTTTTCCTTCTGCATGGGTCTATCATAAACGGCGTACAGATTGGGAAAAATTTTTTCGCCAGGTGTTTAATTCAGGAATTGCCCGTATCAATTTGTATAAAAAATATCCGGATTCTTTGAAGTTGGTTCACCTATTACCTGCCCTTTTTACTTTGGGAGTTGTTTTCTTTCTGATAGGTTCTTTCTTTTGTCGCTGGAGTCTTTTACCTCTTCTCTTATATGCTTTACTTGTTTTTATTGATTCCAGTATAAAAAATAAGAGTATTAAGATTGGTTTTTTATCTATTATAGCTTCTTATATACAACTATTGGGATATGGGTGTGGCTTTTTATCCGGACTCTGGAACCGGATCATTTTAGGGAAAGGTGAATTTGCCGCATTTGAAAAAACCTTCTATAAGTAAAAGGTTAGAGTCTTCCATGTACAAACTCTTTTTCTAAAACTCCTTTTACATCAAAAAGAACCGTTCGTTGGTTCTTTACAAAGCTAAAATCTATTTCTTTGAATGAATCATGCGCAACAGCAAGTATGATCCCATCATACTCAGTATACACCGGCTCCTCTTTTAATAGTTCTATATTATATTCTTTTTTTATATCCTCTATTATTACATGAGGATCATACACATCTACATGGACACCAAAGTCAATTAATTCATCTATTACATCAATCACTTTCGTGTTTCGTGTATCCGGACAATTCTCTTTGAAAGAGAACCCTAATATCAGGATTTTACTTCCCACAATCCTGATACCATGTCGGATCATTAATTTCACAGTCTTGGAAGCAACAAATCGTCCCATTTCATCGTTTACAGTTCTACCGGAAAGAATTACCTGGGGATTATAACCTAATTGTTGTGATTTATGAAGCAAATAGTAAGGGTCTACCCCAATACAATGGCCACCAACTAAACCTGGTGAAAAATTTAAAAAATTCCATTTTGTAGCCGCAGCTTCCAGCACTTCCTGGGTGTCAATATTCATTTTATCAAAGATCAATGCCAGTTCGTTCATGAAAGAAATATTTACATCCCGTTGTGCATTTTCTATCGCTTTGGCAGCTTCTGCAACTTTAATTGAATTCACTTTAAAAGTTCCGGCATGAATGATAGAACAATAAACCTCATCAATCAACTTGGTAGCCTTCTCCGTAGATCCGGAAATTACTTTTTTAATGGTTGTCAATGTATTTTTTTTATCTCCCGGATTAATACGTTCCGGTGAATAACCACAATAAAAGTCAATGTTATATTTTAGGTCTGAAACCTGTTCCAGGATAGGAACACATTCCTCCTCAGTACATCCGGGATAAACAGTAGACTCATATACTACAATATCACCCGCTTTTAGATATTTTCCAACTGTTTTAGTCGCTTCATAAAGAAAGGTGAGGTCCGGTGTTTTGAATTTGGTAACAGGAGTCGGAACAGTGATGATATAGAAGTTACATGCTTGAAGAGATAAGGAGTTGTCAGTTAGAATTAATCCTTCATTATTTCCAATCTGTTGAAGAAGCTCCTCTTCCCCTATTTCTTTAGTGCGGTCAATGCCTTGATTTAACTCCCGGATACGAATACTGTCAATATCGTATCCGATTACCTTGTATTTCTTACTGAACTCTACAGCTAAGGGTAATCCTACATAACCAAGTCCTATTACTCCAATTTTCATTTGTTTTCTGTTTGAGAATCTGCCTCACTGTTTTTTTTGTTCTTTTTATTATTCCATAACGTATAGCCAATGGCTCCGATTACTAATAAAAGAATAAGGAAAGAGCTGTAAGATTCTATATAAGAAGCAGTAATATATCCGTCCGGGCGGAACTCAAATACAATCTCATGGTTACCTGCCGGAACTCTCATTGCCCGGAGAATCCAGTTTGCCCGGAAATGTGAGGCAGGAGATCCATCAATTGTTACTTTCCAGCCTGGTTGATAATACACTTCCGAGAAAACAGCTAATTGTTCTGTTTCAGCCTGTGATGTGTATATTAAACGGTTTGGTGAATAACTGTTTAATACGATAGTTGCCGCAGAATCCAAAGACACTTTAAAATCAGTCAACTCATGAGAAAATCTTTTATCGATAACTGCCTCCTGCAAAGGGTTAATTGTATTTAATGCCAATATTTCTTCATCTGCATTTTCAACCATACTATATCTATCCACAAACCAGGCATTCCCATAGGCGAAGGGATTTCTCAGAGGTGGTTGATCCGGACTATATATGATATACCGTGTGTTAAGCATATTCAGAGAGTAACACTGCGCAAATGTAGGTATCAGATCCTGAGGGCTTGTTGCTGTTTGTAAAGCAGTAATGATCCTATTCATCTCCGGATGTAGGCGGAGATCAATTAATTCCTGATATCTTCCCAATTTAACAGCATGATACCCACCGATTGATTTGTGAAAGTAGGCTGTTGTCGTTTCCTGGAAAGGGTTATTCAGGTTTAACACCCGGAATGAAACATCTTTATCCTCTAATATGATATTATCCGCAACTGAGGGTTTATATAATTCCTGTGGTTTTTCATGGATGAAGTGATCATCATTCAAATATCTTTTATCAACACTCCATAGATCTGTTAATACTAAAATTCCTAAACATATGCTTACTATCGTTCCAACTTGTTCTTTCCTGTTTGTTTTAGATAACCAAAATAGTAAAGCTCCTGCCAGTAAAATGAAGATGAAAGATCTCAGTGCATCATCGGATGCTAAAGACGCTCTGTCAATAAGTAGAGCATTATAATACCAATCCGGCAATTGATAATAGGTATCATAGTTGGATTGAAAACTCAGTAATGCTGTCGGAGCAATCCATATGATCAGACAAATTCCTCCCGTAAGTCCTAAAGCAGTATAAAACGCACGATTAAGAAGTTTTTGATCAATCTTTCCTTTAATTATTTCGCTTAATCCCCAGAATGCAATAAGTGGTAGAATTAAGCCTGGAATGACTAATGCCATTTCCACGGTTCTGAACTTATTATACATTGGCAGATAGTGGAACATAAGGTCGTTGAATACATCGAAATTTCTACCTAAAGCTAAGAATGTCAGAAAAACTGCTGCAGCAAACAGCCACCATTTGATCTTGTTTTTTATGACAAACATTCCTAAGATAAAAAGAAAGCAAACAATCGCTCCCATATATACAGGACCCGATGTCCCGGGTTTATCTCCCCAATATGTATAGGTTTGTACTTCTTTGCCAACCTGAGCTCCATGTGAACGTAGAGTTTTATATAATTCAGAATCACTATTCAGTGTTCCTACAGATCCTCCTCCATACGCATTTGGAATTAGTAAAGTCAATAATTCACCTTTACCATAACTCCATTGAAATGCATAATTTTGATCGAGACCAGTCGAAATTTTCTGACCATTATCCGAGGTAATTGTAAGTTCAGTAGCACCACGTGTAGATGTTTTACTTAACTCCCAGTTGGAATACATATTTTTGAGATTTGGAAGAATGGCAATAATTACACAGGCTGACATTAAGCCAGAGGTTTTTAATAATTGAGTGAAAGTTCGGTTTTTAATAGTAGAGTATACATACCCCCCATATAAAAACAAACAAAGAAGAAATAGATAATATGTTATTTGCAAGTGATTTTCTTTGATGGAAAAAGCAACTCCTAATAAAAATAAAATACTGCCCCAAAAGGTTTTATTTTTAAATAGCAATAGCATCCCAGCAATAGTTAAAGGCATGTAAGCTATTACATATCCTTTGGTTATATGACCTGCAACTATGATGATGATGTTATAAGATGCAAAAGCATATGCTATAGCACCCGCTATGGCTAACCAGCGGTTTACTTTTAATACGCATAATAGAATATAAAAACATACCAAACTAATAAATATCATTCTGGCTGAAAAATAATCTATAAAAGATAATAAAGTGCTAACGTAGGACAAAGCGTTTTGAGGTACTCCTATTACAGTCGTATGATAAGAGGGCATACCGGAAAACATATTACCTTGCCAGGCTATGATTTCGTCTGTTTTTCCTTCTAAAGATATCAACTCCTGTGCCATACCTGCAAATTTCTCGTTATCTGACTGACGGAGTGTTTTCCCCTCTAAAAAAACAGGTGAGAAATAGGTCATTGATAAAATTAGAAAGAGAAGAATTGCACCAAAATGGATCGCATTTTTCTTTATGAATTCCTGCATTATGAATTTTCTTTATTTTAGTATTATAGCACAAATATACTAATCCGGGAAAAATATTCTTGTAACTTTGCTAAGTAATTGTTTATAATTATATGAATATGACTTTATCTGTGATCATCTGTACATATAATAGAGGACGGTATCTTCCTATGATATTGGATAGTCTTAGATTTCAGGCCCTCTCTTCAGAGTTGTTTGAAATTATTATGGTTAATAATAAAAGTACAGATAATACAGAGGAGATAATTTCTAATTATATAAAAGAGTTTCCGGACATTCCTTTAAAATATTTTATGGAGAGCTCACAGGGGATCTCCTATGCAAGAAATAGAGGAATCCAGGAATCCCGTGGTGATATTATCGTTTTTTTGGACGATGATGAGACCATAGATCCTGATTTTCTGGAAGGTGTACTCGATTTTTTCACTAATCATCCTGATGCAGGTATTACTGCCGGCCCCGTGATCCCGGTATATGAAGATGTAAAGCCTGCCTGGTTAACTCCATTTATTTCCAGGGCTATAACCGGAGAATATAATAAAGGTGATCACATCAAATTATTAAAAGGTAAAGACTATCCTGGAACAGGTCATGCCTGCTTTAGAAAAGAGTTATTTTATAAATATGGTATTTTTAATCCTGATTTAGGAAGAAAGGGAAATTCAGTTCTTGGTGCGGAAGACAAAGATTTTTTCCTTCGACTGATTAAGGGAGGAGAGAAATGTTATTATTTGCCAATAGCAAAGATTTATCATCATCTTCCTGCGGAAAAAATGTCTGTTGATTTTTTTGTGAAAATTGCTTATGGAATTGGCAAAAGTGAAAGAATAAGAACTTATTCTTCTCATAAAAAGGCGTATCTATATCGTTTTTGTGTGGAAATATTTAAATGGTTTGCCAGTGTTGCTTTATGGATTACTTATTTTGTAACGGGAAGATTGAAAAAAGGTAATAAAATTATTCTGTTTCGTTATTATATTACCAAAGGATTGATATGTTGCTGATTAGATTTTCCATTCAGGTATGTCAAGAGAATATATCTTTTCCTTTTCCATTCGCATACCTAAATAAATCCCGGGGTTTGAACTAAACGTTCCAATAAAGATCTGCGAGTTAGCCAATATATCCATAGAAGCAAATAGTTTAATGAATTTTTCTTTTTTAGAATCGATACTTTCCTTTTTCAAATTTTGATGAAAATATCCTCTTTCATTTTCTTTGCATAGAGTGAAGAATTCCCAATCCGGATAATTTTGCTTTAATAATTCTATGACGGTATAATCATCTGTTAAAACAAAGGCCTTTTTTATGGTTGTGAGTGAACTTGCCTTTTCCATATATAAATTAACTTCTAACAATGGTGCTTCTATAAATTTATCACCACCCCGAATATGAAATCCTACATATTCTTCAGGCAAAGAAAGGGATTGTATTAATTCTTTTATCTGGATATCTGTTGGTGAATTGTAGTTCCAGGTCATTTTTACAAGTTCATAACAAATCTCTCTCAAATTCCCGTTTAAATTTATTTCCTTAAAAGAGTAGATCTTATTAGCAGGAAGTGTACGAACTTTGTTCCATAGTTCAAATGTTAGAAGTTGATTAGGGATTGTTTGGCTAAATGATTTTGCTAATAAAAAAAATATAGAATTGAGTATTTGAGATTTAAAGCGTCTTTCTGCACGAACATTGAAAATGGAATGTAAAGGGTTCTTTTTCTCATCGCAAAAAAGCTGAAAATAATCACTCCATCCGTCTTTTATCCGGAAGTTTGCATCTTTGGAGTATAAAGTGAATTTTAGTTTATTCTCCAGACAATACACCATGGCCGATATCATGTTATTATATTCAGAAAAGAAACCGGCATTGTACCCAATATGATATACAAAAGACTTAGTAAAAGAATTATTTAGTGAACAATATGATTTTAATTTCTCTTGCATTAGTAATAAATTTAATAGCCTGTTATCCTATCTGGCTTTGTAACTCATCAAATGTTTTTAACAATTTTCCTTATAATAGGAAAATCAAGAAAACGTGACGCAAATTTCTGTTCTGTAAAATAAAATGAATTATATCCATAGGTTGTGATCCGTCTGGAAGAAGTTTTAAAAATATTATGTAAGAAAATATCTAATTTCTCTATCCAAGTTTCCAGGGTAAGATTATTTTTCAACCATGGCTCTTTTAACTTTTTTGAATAAGCGACATCGTTAGTATCCAGATAAATAATTTGCGCTATGATTTCTTCAATTTGATTTTCATTTTTTAAATGCAGAATAGAGTTGATATTAAAATCCAGATTTACATCCGGATTTCCCCAATAGATTGGTAAGGAGTTTACACTCATGGGATCCACTAATTTTTCTGTCGTATAACCAGATACTGAACTGTTTTCAAATGCAATTGTAAATTTGTAATCTTGGATAAAAGAAAATTTATTTTTAACCCCATGTCCTAAGTTATTTAAAAAACGTCCTCCGGAATCTACTTTTTTATATTTATTCAAAGCAATGAAAAATTTTTCTCTGATCGGATCTGCTTGTTTATTATTGGTATATAAAAAGTTACAGAATTTTCTGTTTAAGATATTTTCCTCTAACTTTTTTTCGGAAAGACTTTTATATAAATTTTCATTCCAAAGATACAATGGAAATCTTAAATATCTATCCTGAAATTGAATATGATGAAAACCAATACCATAATCATATATATTAAAATCCGGAACATTATTTTCCCCGGTAAAATATATTTTAATACAGTTTTCATATTTAAAATGTGAGTGACCAAAAGATGAACAAAATAGAAAATCCGGATTTGGATCAATACTAAATGTATATTTATTTTGGATCAATCTTTTTGTAATGAAATTATTATTAATATCAAATGCAGGCCAAAAGTCGACAAAATATATTTTCATTTTTTGATGTTTAGATTAATAATGATATTTAAAAGTTCTTCTTTTAATAAAAAAGAAAACGGTCTTTTCCAGTTCATGAATAAAGGATGAGAATATAAATTATTAATTCTTTTCCTGACATCCTTTTTAAAAGCAATATTGCCATTATAGGAAATTAGACTTTTAAGAAAATATATTTTTAAACTTGTCAGATATGTGCATAATAGATCTTTTTTCTCATTATAATCTTTTTTAGGAATAATCGAGAGAATTTTTTCAATTACGATGGCTAAACTATTAAAGTTTTTTTCCCCTTTGTTACTCATAATTGAATTGGGATGAATAAAATAGTTATAGGTTAACTTGTTACTTATAATTACTTTATTGGTTTTATATGCTATATAGAAAGCCCATAAAGTATCTTCATGGACTATACCCTCCAGAAACCATCCATTTTTTTCAAGTAGAAAATCTTTTTTAATTAACTTGTTCCATGCAGTGTCATACCATTCCTTCTTTAAAAAGGAATTGATAATTTCATCACACTCTAAAATCGTATTATTTTTTAATGATAGTTTAATTGAAGGAGTTTTTATTTTTTTATTTAGATTAATTATTTGGGTGTTACTAATAACCATGTCAATATCTGGTGAATAAGCTAAATATTCCACCAAAGATTGTATGCTATCCTTAGGAATGCTATCATCGCTATCTAAAAAAAAGAGATATTTACCGGTTGCATTTTTTATACCTGTATTCCGTGAGGCAGATATTCCTTTATTGAAGGGATGCGTTATTATTTTAATTTTATGGGAGGTCGGATGTTGATTTAGAAAATTCTTAATTTTATCCATGCTATCATCAGGTGAAGCGTCATCAACGATTATTATTTCGAGATGATTATAGGATTGTTCCCACACTGATAACAGGCATCTTTCAATGTATTGGGAAACATTATAGACCGGGATTATAATAGAAATATTCATATTTTTATCCATTTTTCAGGTATTCTATCTCTACAGTTACTTCCATTTATAAATTTAGAAGGTGAAATTACTATTTTATCCGGATTTTTGTTTAACCAGGCACCCCACCAGCTAAATGTACTGTTTGCAATAATATTGTGCTTACACTGGGACATTAAAAATAGATCCTGCCAGGAATCCTCCTTTTTATTCCAGTCAATCATATGCATTTTCTCCAGCGAAAGGCTCTTTTTTACCCAGTCAGGATCATCAGAAAATATATAAAATATAGCATTAGGTAATCTTTCCTGAATTATTTGTAATGCTTTCTCGTAATAGTTTATTGTACAAATGTTTCCGTATAATTTATGATTCTCTTTTTCCAAATAATCACCTCTCCTTATATGAATAGCAACGCTTTCATTTTCTTTTATCTCATTTAATATAGAATGGGATTTTTCAGAAAGATCTTTTTGAAAAGAAAAGCTTTCAAGAACACGAGTTTGTATATCCAGGAAATATTTTTCTGATTGCCAATAGCCAAAATATATATTGACCTTTTTCTTATCTAATGAAGGTTGAATAAGTTGTTGATCAAAACCACCTGGAGAAGATTCAAGGATAATATGTATATTACATAATTTTAAGCTCTTTATTAAAACAGATAAAGCGAAATTAACTCCTATTGTTTTTCTGAAAATCAATAATTTTCTGACTATTTTTATGATTGTACAATAATATGTGTGAAAAGAAATATTTAAACCAAATAATTCATTTAGTTCAAATCCATTATGTGCATTTTCTTTGTGTAAAGAGATATCATTTAACCAAACATCGTTTTTATGAGTCTGAAGTGCTAAATAGAAGGCATATTGAAACATTTGATTTCCCAGACCTCCAGACATTATGATAATATCCATTTTTTTATTGTTAGTAGAATTATTAAATTAACTCAATCATAATATAAGTTATTCTATTGAGGTGGGTTTTTTTCTCAAATATAATAAACATTCCTGGAAAATAACTGAGTTACTTATTTTCATAACACCAATATATAAAATAACTGTAATTGTGATTTTACCGATCAATTTCAGAGATAAGATTTCTATCCAGAAAGTTAGTAAATAAGAAATCCCTAATGTGACCAATGTAATAAAGAAAAAAGGAGATATATCCTTTATGACATCTTTTATTTTTAGTGAGATGAAGCCGGAAATATAAAATTGAAAAATAACCAGGAACAGGAAAGAGACGCATATCATGGCAAATGCCATCCAGTATATACCCTTAGATAGACTTAAAAATGCTGTTAATATCTGAGCCACTGCATATATTAAAGTGATAAGAAAGTAAAAATTGGATCGTCCGTGAGTGAAGATAATCTGGTTATACAATGTTTGTAATGGAGAAAATGCTCCCCACAGACAGTATAATTGTATAATCGGAATACAGGGAGCCCATTCTGTATTAATAATTAAAATAAACTCTTCAGCGATGAAACCTAAACCAAATAAAGCAGGAAAGGAAATGAATGCAATAAATCTCAGTAATTTCCGAAGCACTTTGATTTCTCTTTCAGGTTCATCTTTTACTTTAACAAGTATGGGTTGTGTGATTCCTGAGATCATCCCATTTAATACCTGAATACCCATTCCGGACCATTTGATCCCCTGGCTGAAATACCCAACTTCTGTTTTGGTATAAAATTTGCCTAAAAGAACAGAGAAAATGTTTGTATGGATCTGAGTAATAATGGTGGAGAATAACAGTTTAGAACTGAAACCGAACATTTCTTTAATAGGTGTACTTTTAAACCGAAAAGAGGGATGCCAGGGTGAGAAGTACCATCTTAAACTGGTACTTAGTGTAGCATATATTATGGTTTGTAGTGCCAAAGCCCAATACCCATACCCGTTTAAAGCTAATACTATACCTACAATACCTCCTCCACAAGTAGAGAAAATATCGATTTTAGCTTTTTCTTTTACCTTTAATTCTCGAAATAAGATCACATTCGGGGCAACTCCTAAACTATTTAAAATGAGAGATAGAAATAACACCCTGGCTAAGGGAATTAATTGGGGTTGTCTGTAAAAGCCCGCAATTGCAGGAGTGCAAAGGTAAAGTATACAATAGATCAGAATCGCTACGACCAGATTAAACCAAAAAACAGAATTATAATCGTCGGGATCAAAGTGTTTACGGTTGGTTAAGGCAACAGTGAATCCACTTTCAAGAAGGGAGTTGCCTATCGCAATAAAAATGGCTAATAAACCAATCATTCCATAGTCATCCGGAGTCAACGTTCTAAGTAATATGACCCCAATTACTACGCCTAAAAACTGTTGGATACCATTACTTATTCCACCCCAGAATAGACCTTTTGCTGCTTTTTCTTTTAAGGACGGTTCTGTTCTATTAGCCATTTTTATATTGATTCAAATCCAATGAATCCTGAGATATTTAATATGTGTTACTCATCGTTATTTCTAATTCTCCCTCTCTTGTCAAAGCCTGATGATCAAAGAAAGGAATATCCAGTTTTTTCCCGTTCAATTTTATCTCTTTTATGTATTTATTTTCAGGAGAGTTATTTTTTACAATGATCTCAAAATTCCCGTTTTTTGTTGGGATCTTTGCGTAATCTACCATCGGCCGGCCGATCGTATAAACCGGGATCCCCGGACAAACCTGATAGAAGCCCATCGCACTTAGTACATACCAGGCTGACATCTGACCACAGTCCTCATTTCCGATGATACCGTCCGGTTGAGGCAAATAGAATTCCTGCATGATATAATTCAAATATTCCTGCCCTTTCCAGGGACTGTCTGTCCAGTTATATAAATAAGCCATGTGATGGCTTGGCTCATTACCCTGGGCATATTGTCCGATTAGTCCTGTAATGTCATTTGAGGCTTTTTCACCGTCGATTTGTGAAGAAGTAGTGAATAGTGTATCTAAGCGGGTTTCTAACTCTTTTTTACCTCCGATCGCCGTAATGAAGTTGTCCATATCATGTGGTGCAAAGAAACTCCATTGAAAAGCATTTCCTTCTGTGTAGTCACTTTCCATATGAGAAGAATAGCGTGGGTTGAACGGTGTGCGGAAGGAGCCGTCTCCCATGACCGGACGCATCATTTTAGTTTCCGGGTCCAGATAGCGTTTATAATATTCTCCTTTGACTGCATATTTTTTTGCGATCTCTTCCTTTCCTGCTTTGGACGCGATCAGAGAGATACACCAGTCGTAATAGGCCATTTCCAGTCCCCAGGAGACAGATTCCGGCACAGAGTCTGCAGGTACAAATCCATATTTCTCTTTGTAGTATGGATGCATAGTACTCAGATCTAATTCTCTGGTCCCTTTAAATTTCTCTGCCAGATCTTCCCTGTAAATGGAAGATTGAACACCCGCTTCTGTCCACAGATTTAAGTCTCCTTTTGCCAAGTCTTTAGCCACCAGGTCGGCAAGAATAGATACTGCCGGATAACCGACCATACAACCTGTATAGCTGGAAGCTAAGGGCCATTTAGGTAGAATAGTACCTTCTTTGTATCCTTGTACTAAAACATCTCCCCATTCAGCGGCCTGGTCCGGATGGATGATGGTCATCAACGGATGAAGACCACGGAATGTATCCCATAAGGAAAATACGGAATAATTCGTGTAACCAGGTGTTGCGTGACGGACTTTCTTGTCCATACCTAAATAACGGCCATCTACATCCTGATAAGCATATGGAGCGATCATCGTATGATAAAGTGCCGTATAAAAATTGGTCAGCACCTTTGGATCAGAAGATTTGATCTGAATACGGTTTAATTCTTTATTCCATATTTTCTCAGATTCAGCAAGTACTCCATTAAAATCCCAACCCGGAAGCTCTTTTTCCATATTCTTCTCTGCTCCGTCTGTATCTACTGATGAAATAGCAACTTTTACTAACAGCGGGTGGTCCTTTTCAGGAAATTTATAATGAAACTTCAGATCCTCCTCTCCGGTATTCAGACGAAGGAACAGGGAATCCTGTCTTAATGTACCATCAATATACTGATATACTGTTTCAATAGCTTCAGAGAATGTGATGCGATAAGATACGGAATGGAAATGAGCCCATCCTTGTGTTTTAATGGTTCCTTCAACAGTAGAATCATTGACAAAGAGATATTCGTTTCCTATCAGTTTATGTCCCCAGTTAGGTTGTAAAATATGTCCCAGATCTAACATGACTCTGCGGTCTGCCGGATTATCATAGGTGTATCTGTGAAATCCAACTCTCTCAGTAGTCGTTAGTTCAACATTCACTCCGAAATTATCTAACTTTACGGCATAAAAACCGGGAGAGGCTTTTTCTGTCTCTTTTTTGAAAGTAGCAATGGGTTTAATGGAGTCTCCCCCGGAAAAAGGAAGGATAGCTACATCTCCTAAATCACCGATACCGGTGCCGGAAAGATGGGTATGACTGAAAGCGTAGATTTGATTGTCATCATAATGATAACCACTACTTGCATCCCATCCCATAATATGAGTGTCAGGACTTAACTGAACCATAGCGAACGGACGGGTTGGACCTGGAAAAGTATGTCCATGGAAACCGGTTCCGATGAATGGATCCACATACTGTATTACATTATCAAAAGATTGGGATGCCGGCGTTTCTTTGCATCCACTGAACAGGCATACACAAACAGCCTGTAAAAATAGGATTGTCCTTTTCACTGTCGAATAACTTAAAGTTGTATTAATTTACACAAAGATATGGGTTTATCCTTTAATAAACGAAGAAGAGGCTGTAAAAAATAGGCATACAATTGATCGCATACTCTTTGGAAAGAGCACACGATATTTTTACAAAAAGTATACTATGAACCGGCTTTCTATTTTAAATGATCCCTGGCTTACTTAGAATAAGTAGCAAAACATCCATAAAAGTCGATGATTTGTTACTGCGTTTGTGTTTTTTACTTTTCCGGAACAGGACTCGATATCACCATACCAGGCTGTTGTAACACTGTATTCTATCCCGGTTTTCCAATGCAGAAGATTATAAGAAAAACTGAACATGCCAGTAGTCATTTGATCGATATTCAGACCGGATCCATACAGCAGAGAAGTGTTTACTAATGAATCAAAAGTCCCTAAATTTTTTGAATAGCCAGCCATTACCCCACCTCTCCATTTATTTCCATAGGCAATGTTCAACCATGACGTAGAATGTTGGGTAGAAGTATACTCCTGTTTACCATTTACCGGATCAATGGCCGTGACTCCGAAGCCTCCCGGCATAGTCATATGCTGGAGATTGGATCCTAAAACAGTTTTTCCTGCAATACTTAGATCTCCTTTTTCATATTTAGTGTGAGCTGTATAAGAGAGAGTCGTCAAACGTTCGTTCACTTTATAGATCTTTTCTCCTACAGTTGTCTGAGTACGAGGTTTGATGGAGAGTAACTCAATACCAGCACCTATTGTCAGACCATTGTCTATATAGTTGGCCCCGGCAAATAATTCCGGTAAAACACCATTTTTTGCGTAGTCAGTCGTTTTTCCTTCCGGTCCGCTGGTTTGAGACATCAACTGAAAGATGGCAGAAGTTGAAAGATCGAATTTATTGCCTTTGAGAGTGTAACGGATTTGTGGACTGCGGTTAAAAGGTTGGAAAGGAGTTCCTGGAGAGAGATTATTTACGTCTGGATAGAAATCTCCGAATAAAGGGTGCCAGGTTTGTCCCAATAAAACAGATGATCCTTTTTCCCAATCTAATTTAACATAGGCATGGCGGATACGGAAGAGGAAATTATTGGTTGAATATCCGGCAAAGTCAGCCTCTATTTTTGCAGTAGCTTTTGCATTCCCTAACTGAGGTCCGGTTGCATCCAGTCCCAGGCGGGTGGTGAAGCTGTAGAAACTGGCATTTGAGTTTGCATTGAGATCTTCTCCGTTTGCGTCTTCTACTTTATTGGAAGGATATAAATAAAAAATACCATCCATCACTTCCACATTTTCCCGAGAATTGTAAAACAGATCTCCACGGACAAAACCGTAGAATTTATAAGAAAAGTCTTTTCTCTGTGCCGTAGCTGAAAATGCAGTTATGAAACTGACTAAAAGTAGAATTGCTTTCTTCATCTCTGTAATGTTTGTTAATATCTTGCCGTATGATTGGCGGACAAAGGTATATATTTTTTATCGAATCCATTTGTGTACCAAAATATTATTTGTTTCTTTGCTTTCAATTTATAAGCTAAAAAGCTTGTTTGGATAAATATTGTTATCTAACCTTATATTTTTATTATCATGAGCACAAAAAAGTTTCTATTACAGGAAAATGAAATCCCTACTGCCTGGTATAATATTATGGCAGATATGAAAAACAAACCTCAACCTCCTATTCATCCGGGAACAAAGGAGCCTATTACGGCAAAAGATTTTTATCCTTTATTTGCGGAAAAACTGGCGGATCAGGAAATGAACCAGACAGACCCGTGGATCGAGATTCCGGAAGAGGTTCGTGATCTTTATAAAATATATCGTCCGACTCCGTTAGTGAGAGCTTATGGTTTGGAAAAAGCATTGGATACCCCGGCTCATATTTATTTCAAAAATGAAAGTGTCAGTCCGGTTGGTTCCCATAAACTGAATTCTGCGATTGCCCAGGCCTACTATTGTAAAGAACAGGGGTTAACTAATATTACTACTGAAACAGGTGCCGGACAATGGGGAGCTGCTTTGTCCTATGCTGCGAAAGCATTTGGTCTGGAACTGGCTGTCTATATGGTAAAGATCAGTTACCACCAAAAACCCTACCGTCGCTCGATTATGCAGACATTTGGAGCACAGGTGATCGCTTCCCCCAGTATGAGCACAAAGGCCGGACGCCAGATCCTGACGGAAAATCCGAACTATCAGGGAAGTTTGGGAACTGCCATCTCTGAAGCTGTTGAACTGGCATTACAAACTCCAAACTGTAAATACACCTTAGGAAGTGTATTGAATCACGTGATGCTCCATCAGACAGTTATTGGGCTGGAAGCAGAAAAGCAGATGGAAATGGCAGGTGAATATCCGGATGTAGTGATCGGATGTTTTGGAGGAGGCTCCAACTTCTCCGGAATTTCATTCCCGTTCCTGCGACATAAATTAAATGAAGGAAAGGATATCCGGATTGTTGCGGCAGAGCCAGCCTGTTGTCCTAAACTAACACGTGGACAATTGATGTATGATTTTGGAGATGAGGCAGGATACACTCCTCTAATTCCTATGTATACATTAGGCCATAGCTTTGCCCCGGCTCATATCCATGCAGGAGGGTTACGGTATCATGGTGCCGGATCTATTGTAAGCCAATTGAGAAAAGATGGTTTTGTGGAAGCGGTGGACATTGAACAACTGGATACATTTGAAGCGGCTACTTTGTTTGCCCAGGCAGAAGGAATTATTCCCGCCCCGGAATCTTCCCATGCGATTGCCGCAGCAATTAACGAAGCTAATCAGGCAAAGCTGGAAGGAAAACAACGTACTATCCTTTTCAATCTGTCTGGCCATGGATTAATTGATATGACAGCGTATGATCAATATATTGCCGGCGATCTGATCAATTATCAATTATCGGATGAAGAAATTGCTAAAAATCTGGAAGGATTATCAAAAGTAAACTGATTGATAAGATGAACTTATAAAATGAAAGTAGCGCAATATGGAGATTTCACATCTGCAATATTGCGCTATTTTAATGTGTCTATGATTATAATTTTTATTTATGAAAAAATATCATCGTAATTGGAAACCGGGAAATTGAGTGTCTATACATTGAAACTGTAATCTTTTTTCTTTTTATCCCACATTCCATATACAGATTGTATTTCATCTGATCCGTTCTGATAAGTATAAGTGATCAGGAAATAGGGCTCCCATTCATTTCCTTTTTTATTCCATCGGAATGCCTTTTTTCAGCTACTTTTCCATCTTCATTGTAAGAAAATTCATACATAACCTGCTTATCCAGAATGCCTTGATCTTCCAGATAAACTACCTTGGATACCATTTTCCCATTCTCCTCTTTTGTGTCATAGATATAATTTTTAGGAGAAATACCATAGGCCATTGTGCTACATGTAACAAAAGCAATGACCATCCACATGTTTTTTTACTATACCTAACGTTTTCATACTATTAAATATTTATGGTTATTCTATCAATATGATACAAAATTAATGTATATTTTATGTATATAAAAATATTTTCTGACAAAATGTTAGTTAAAATGATCTTATTAACTAATGTTTACTTTTTGATTTATATATGTTTTAAAACATGACTTTCAAATCGTAAGTTGAGACTCAATCTGTTTGAAATAAAATTTTAAATTCCGCTTTTATTTTTTCTTTTCATAAGAAAAATACTCTTTTATATAATAGACACCTGAAGGGGTGTTTTATAACATACAAAGGAGATTTTTTTGAAATAAGATCCGGATGTGAAAATAAATAATTACTTTGCCGCCCCGATAAAATCCATGCACTGTGAAAAAAGATTCTGACATACAATCTATACATCCTCAGGAGGAAATATTCAAAGAAATATTTGAGTCTCTTTATCCCCGGTTAATGGCATTAGCTTGTCGTTTTGTAGACCGGTATGTAGCTAAGGATATAGTTCAGGATGTTTTTGTAAATTACTGGGAAAAGAAACATACAATAGAGATCCGTTCCGTTCTTTCTTATTTATACCGGAGTACACAGAATGGTTGTCTTAATTACCTGAAGCATCAGATGGTGGAACAGGAATATGAGGCTCAGGTACACATTGCAGAAGAAAGGATGCGGTTTATGGCTGAAAATACAGATACGAATGATCTTTTTAAGAAAGTGGTCACCCGAGATCTTTGGGAAGTAATAGAATCTTCTGTGGATCAACTACCTCCTAAATGTGCACAGGCTTTTCGATTATATTATATGCATGATCTGTCTCATAAAGAGATTGCAAAAACAATGAATATTTCTCATCGGACAGTGGAAGGATATGTCAGACAGGCTATCCTGTTTTTAAGAGAAGACCTGAAAGATCTTTTTCTTCTCCTTTGTATGTTCTGTAACATTTAATCGATATTTTTTTCTTTTTCAATACGTAGTTTATGTTCCTGTAGTTGTCTTCTCTATATGATACAGGAAAAAATGCACGAAGACCTTTTAATTAAATATGTATCCCGTCAGTGTACAGGCGAAGAACTGAAAGAATTACAACACTGGATAGCTGAAGATCCCCGGCATGCCAGCCGGCTTTTTGAATTGGAACGTATATGGGATATAAAAGAGATCGCTTATCATTCGGACCCGGTCGTGTTACAGCGGGCCTATAACAATGTATGGCAGGATATCCGTGGAAAAGAAAAAAGGAGGACCCACTTCCGCTCTTTCTCCTTATGGATTAAATATGTATCAGTGATTGCTCTTCTCATCACTTCTTCTCTTTGGTTTTTCCATATAAAGACAGAAGATCCGATTGTCTCGGTGAATAAAGTGGAGGTTCCGGTAGGCCAGACTTCAATCGTTCATTTATCAGACGGGACTAAAGTCTGGTTAAATGCCGGTTCCATATTAACTTATCCCACTGTTTTTTCAGATAAGAAACGGATGGTGGAGTTAGATGGGGAAGGTTATTTTGAAGTGGAGTCCGACCGCTTCTCCCCTTTTATCGTGAATGGGCGGTATATGCAGATAAAGGTGTTGGGGACCAGATTCAATTTCCGTTCCTATGAGAATGAAGTTAGTTCGGTCACACTGGCAGAAGGTTGGGTGAGTGTGAGTGTTGATGAGAAGGAGATTATTCTGTCACCTGATCAGCAGTTAAGTTATTCCAAAGAATATGGGATCGTATGGAACCGGGATATAAATGCAGATCTCATTTGTGGTTGGATCAACGGAGAATTTGTATTTACAGGGGAAAAGCTGAAAAATATTATAAAAGTGTTAGAGCGAAGATTCCGGGTGGAGATTCATCTGGAAGAGGAATCGCTGGGAGAAGAAATCTTTACCTGCAGGGCCCGGGCGAATATTCAATTATTCCAGATACTGGACCTGTTGAAAGACACACGCAGAATAGAGTATGAGATCCATGAAAACAGAGTATTAATCCTGAAAAAATAAAAGCCTATGAAATAGAAATCCATGAAAGTGAAAAAACCGGCATATGCTGCAACATATACCGGCCCGATTAGCAAATAACACACAGAGTTAACTTGATTTTATTATTTACTAACAACATTACAAATGTATGGAATTTATTATGAAAAACATCCCATGCAATGCTGCAACATTGCCATGGCAAAGAAAATTTTGGAATAAAATGAGAATATGTTTGCTACTACTTATTGTGGGTACTCTACAAACATTTGCTGTGGTCAGCTACTCTCAGTCTACAAAGCTGACTTTACGATTCGAAAATGCTACTATTGAAGAAGTCCTGAACCACATCGAAAAAGAAAGTGAATTCTACTTTACTTATAGTCATACCCAGATCAATACAGCAAAAAAATTACCCTGAAAGCAACCGATCAGGAAGTGTCTGAAATTTTGGGACAACTTTTTACAGATCAAAATGTAAAATACCAGATCAATGACAGACATATTGTATTGTATAAAGAACGGGATGGGATTAAAACTCCTTCCACCTCTTCCGTGAATCAACAAACCCATAAAGTGATGGGTTCTGTAGTAGATCCTATGGGTTTTCCGGTCATAGGGGCGAATGTGGTTCAAAAAGGAACAACAAATGGTACAATTACAGATTTAGATGGAAACTTTGAGCTACTCATACCTGTAGGTGCAGAGATGGAGATTACTTATATTGGATTTATAACTCAGCAGGTCGCCGTGGTTGCCGGGAAAGAACGATACGCCATCACATTAGCGGAAGATAGCCAGGCATTGGATGAAGTGGTTGTTGTAGGATATGGTGTACAGAAAAAAACTGGTAACAGGAGCTACTGTACAGGTAAAAGGAGATGATATCCAGAAACTCAGCACAACCAGTCCGTTAAGTGCTTTACAAAGTCAGACGCCGGGGGTAAATATTACCCAGGGTTCCGGACAGCCGGGTGAAGATTTTAAAGTAACAGTACGTGGACTGGGAACGATCGGTGATTCGGCTCCTCTCTATGTAATCGATGGAATAGCGGGTGGAGATATCAATGTATTGAATCCGTCGGACATTGAGTCTATAGATGTATTGAAGGATGCTGCTTCAGCAGCAATTTATGGTGCCAGGGCTGCGAATGGTGTCATTTTAGTGACTACTCGCCAGGGAAAATCCGGAAAACCCCAGTTGTCGTATGATGGATATGTTGGCTGGTAGAATATCTATCGCATGCCTTCTACATTGAATGCACAGGAATATATTGCGGTGATGGATGAGATCGCATATAATATGGGATATGATAAGATTGACTGGTCTTCCCAGATCCCGGACTATTTATATCAACGTATTCTGGATGGAAGCTGGACCGGTACCAACTGGATGGAAGAGATCCGGAATAAGAATGCCTTGACACAAAACCATGCCATTAATCTGGTTGGTGGACAGGAATATTCCAAATATTCGGTAGGTTTCTCTTACACCAGCCAGGAAGGAATTCTGGGAAAACCTGTGGAACCGGAGTTTGAGCGGTACACGGGACGCATAAATACGGAATACAATGTAATTAAATCCGGGGACCGGGATATCCTGAAAATAGGACAAAACCTGACTTATTCCTATACCGAAAAAACAGGTATTGGTGTAGGTAATATCTACAGTAATGATATTCGCTACATGTTAGCAGGAAATCCGTTGTTATCCCTGTATAATGCGGAAGGGGACTATTATGACCAGGATGATAAATATGCGGAAGGGTGGTTACTGGACGGAGCCACCAGCAATCCGGTTGCTGCTATGGTTTATAACCGGGGACAGAATATCTCCAAACGACATACATTACAGGCCAATGCATATCTGGAAATTCAACCCATCCAAGACCTGAAGTTCAGGAGTGTGTTCGGGTATAAAATGAGTAGTTCCACCTACCGGAGTTATAATGCTGCCTACAATCTGTCAACTACCAGTACAAGTGCCTATGACAAGGTAAATCAAAATGCGCAGGTAGGATATAATGTAACATGGGAAAACACGCTCGGATATAATTTTAAGTGGGATGCTCAACATGCTTTTGATGTATTGATCGGACAATCAATTGAAAAATGGGGAATGGGAGATAATATAAGTGCTTCCGGCGGACGATCTATTTTCCCGAATATGTTTGATTATGCATGGCTGGATAATACCAATCCCAATGAATTATCGGAGATCTCAATCGGAGGTTCTCCCTGGAATAGTGGTGCACTGGCCTCTTTCTTCGGCCGTGTGAATTATAATTATAAAGAGACTTATATGGCTTCTGTTATTCTGCGCGCGGATGGTTCCGCTAATTTTGCACGGGGAAAACGCTGGGGATATTTCCCTTCGGTTTCAGCGGGTTGGGTTATGACCAATGAATCATTTATGGAACCGGTAACGAACTGGATGGATTTTCTGAAGATCCGTGCCAGTTGGGGACAAAATGGGAACGCATCCATTGCGAACTTTCAGTATATAGGTACGATCGCATTTGATGATAATAACCGGTACTATTTCGGGGATAGTAATTCCGCTTCTGTGGGAGCCTACCGGGATATTCTTCCAAACAGGGACCTGACATGGGAAACTTCGGAACAGATTGATATAGGTTTGGATACCCGTTTTTTATCCGGCCGTTTGGGAGTTGTTTTTTGACTGGTATAAAAAACCACTAAGGATTGGTTAGTGTTAGCGCCTGCGCTGACTTCCTATGGTACGGCTGCTCCCTACATCAATGGAGGAGATGTTCAGAACAGGGGATTTGAATTTGCTGTCAACTGGCACGATAAAATAGGAAAAGACTTTACCTATGGGATGAATGTAAATCTAACCTATAATAAGAATAAAGTAACCCGGATTGCCAATGAAGAAGGAGTGATCCATGGTGCTTCGCACGTATTAAGCCAGAACACGCAGGAAATGTATCGTGCGGAAGTAGGATATCCGATCGGCTATTTTTACGGATATAAGACGGAAGGTATTTTCCAGAACCAGGCCCAGATCGAGGAATATATCGCAGCGGGGAAAGGTGTATTTGAAGGAGCCAGACCCGGAGATGTGATTTTTGCGGATTTGAACCAGGACGGGGTGATTGATGAGAATGATAAAACGATGATCGGTAACCCACATCCCGATTTTGTAATGGGGTTCAGTATGAATTTCGGATATAAAGGTTTTGATCTTTCCCTGACAGCGACCGGTGCGTTTGGCCATCAGATAGCAAAAGCCTACCGGAACTTTGCCGATACCCGCTATGACAATTATACCCGGGAGGTGTTTGATCGCTGGATGGGTGAGGGAACTTCTGATAAATGGCCCCGGCTGACATATGGCACAGAGATTAATTACCAGTATATATCAGATATCTGGATCGAGAATGCTGATTATGTGAAACTGCAAAACGTAACCCTGGGATATGATTTCAAAAAACTGTTTCCCAAAATGCCTTTAGGTCAGGCACGACTGTATGTTACCGCTCAGAATTTATTTACGATTACGGGCTACTCCGGTATGGATCCGGAAGTAGGATACGGAGGTGACCGGACAAACGGAGATGGGAACTGGGCATCCGGAATAGACCTGGGATTCTATCCCAGCCCGAGAACCTATCTGATCGGTGTGAATCTTAAATTTTAAATGAAGTAATTTATGAAAAAGCTAATATATTTTACAGGAATTCTGTTTTTCCTGGCCAGTTGTGAAAATTTTCTGGATACAGAAAACTATACGAAAAAGGATGATTCTAATTTCCCCCAGAGCATAGAAGATATGCAACAGATTGTCACAGGAATATATGCAACTCTCAATCTGGCAGGGACAAATTCTTACACTACCTATTATTATCTGGCGGAACTGGCCTCTGATGACCGTTTTGGGGGAGGAGGAGCCGGAGGAAAAGACCAACAGGGATTTGATAAGTTCATGAATAGTTCGGTTGACCGGATGGGCGCTTTCTGGGCAGCCCGTTACAAAGGGATCAACCGGGCCAATTACGCGCTGGAAGTGATTGACCAACTGGATGGATATGCAGTAAATCAAAAAGAACATATGCTGCGGGAAATCCATTTTCTGAGAGGTTTTTTCTATCATGAACTGGCTGAGGCCTTTGAAAATGTTCCGTTGGTTCTGAATACGGAAGCAGAAAATCTGCCACAGGCAGATGTGGAGGATCTTTATGGACAGATCACCTATGATCTGAGAAAGGCGATAGAAATATTGGATGGTAACTTTACGCTTGAAACAAACCGGATCACTAAATGGGATGCGGAAGCATTGATGGCCCGGGTTTTTCTGTTTTATACCGGATTCTATCAGACGGAAACATTGCCCTTAGGCGATGGGGAAGGAAATGTAGTCGGATCTGTCACTAAGGATCAGGTCATTGCGTGGCTGGAAGACTGTGTTTTTCAAAGTGACCGGAAGCTTCTGCCTGACTTCCGTTCTTTATGGGCCTATACCAATCCTTACACAGCACCTTATTATAAATATCTCCAGGAAAATGATCCGGAAGTGAGATGGGCTGGGGATGGAACGGCTGAGAATACGGAAAAAATGTTCTCTATTTCTCATACAACCATGGCTACCTGGAACGAGACTGGGTTCTCGAATGCATATGCATTATATTTCAGTCACCGGACCGGAGGAGAGACCACTTTCCCTTTGAGCCAGGGATGGGAGCAGGACCGGTCACTCCCGGATTATGGAATGAATGGAAAGCTGCGGAACCAGATGATCTTCGCCGGGAGGCATCTATCATGGATGTGCATGCCGAATTAGAAAATTATGTATACGGAGAAGGTACCCAGATGGAAGAAACAGGACTTTGGGCAAAAAAGGTGATCAATATTCAGGCATATGATGAAGAGGGAACTTTATGGAAAATGTTTGGTACCCCCATGTATGGAGGTCCGAATGATATTGCCACAGGAAATTCAGTCGATTTAATGGTTATCCGTTTTGCCGACGTGTTGTTGATGCATTCGGAATTAAAAAAGGATGTATATGGAATTAACAAGGTCCGGGAACGGGTTGGACTGACTCCCCTGAGCTCCTATAGCCTGGAAGCCCTTCAGAAAGAACGTCGCTGGGAGCTCTGTTTTGAATCCCGTCGTTGGGCGGATATTCGTCGCTGGCATATTGCGGAAGAATGTCTTGAAAAACAGGAAGGGAATAAAATCTATAATCAGGGATTTGAAACGACCATGAAACCGTTTGGAGGTGGATATCGTGCCCGTTATCAGGCTACCAGAGGATTTTTCAAAATTCCGGAAACCCAGATCACCCTGTCGGAAGGTGTACTGATCCAAAATGAAGGATGGGGAACGGAAGCAGAATTTTTTGGCTGGTAAAACAGAAATATGAATTAGTAAATAGTTGTCATAATGAAAAAAACAATCTTATATATTATCTGTATGGTCATCTCTTGTATGGCCTGTGAACCTCTCGAAGAGCAGAACTCACCAGGTGGGGCTATTTCTCCTGAGGAATTGGATATTCGTGCCACTGCTATGATAGTAGATGGTGTCAGATCTAACAAAATTATTGTAGAAAATAATAGTCCCCTGTTATCCAGATGGGAATGTGATTCACAGAGAAGCAATTATGCATATGATGAATTCATTGTCTCTCAAACGGGAGAATTGACAGTCATGTTTATTGGCAGAAATGCGGATGGTAGTGAATTAATCAGACAATTAACTGTCACTGTGGAAGCTCTCCTATTTTAACCTATTCCCCTCTTGAAGGGTGGGGATAAGTTTTTCTACAGTATGAATATAGTAAACATTTGGATTGCTGAACCCTTTTCGGTAAAATGTCTGAAGAAACAATCTATTGTCAGAAAACTTAATCCTTCTGCTTTCAGGAGGGGAAATTAATAAACGAATAAAATTTATGAAAATACTGAATATATTTTCGTTAGCCACGGCTACGCTGATTTCAAATATGGCTACTGTTTCAGCAAAAGAATCTGCTGAACAGAAGCGTCCTAATTTTATTATTATTTTTTGTGATGATCTGGGATATGGAGATTTGAGTTGTTATGGAAATCCTACAATCCGGACTCCTCATATAGACCGTATGGCCTGTGAAGGGATGAAGTTAACCCAGTTTTATGTCGGAGCTGCAGTTTCAACCCCCAGCAGAGCTTCGTTGCTTACCGGCAGGCTTCCGGTGAGAAATGGCATGTATGGAGATAAAATGACCGTGTTATTCCCCAATTCCAAAGGTGGATTAGGGCAGGATGAAATAACCATGGCTAGACTGCTACAGCAAAATGGGTATGCTACAGGATGTGTCGGGAAATGGCATTTGGGAGCATTCTCACCTTATTTGCCTACGGATCATGGATTTGATTATTATTTTGGGATCCCTTATTCAAATGATATGAGTCCTGCCCAGACGAAATGGGACTATGCCAAAAATTTTCCTCCGACTCCTCTTATGGTGGGAAAGGAAAAAATAGAAGATGAACCGGATCAGAGGGAATTAACCCGTCGCTACACGGAACATGCGACTGCATTTATCCGGCAACATGCGGCTGAACCTTTTTTCCTGTATTTTGCTCATACTTTCCCTCATGTCCCTCTCTACACAAATGACCGTTTTGAAGGAACCAGTAAGCGTGGATTATATGGGGATGTCGTGGAAGAAATCGATTGGAGTGTGGGAGAAATTCTGAATGCTCTAAAAGAAAATGGTTTGGATGACAACACATTTGTCATTTTTACCAGCGACAATGGCCCCTGGTTGGAAATGAAAGAAGAAGGAGGTTCAGCAGGACCTTTAAAGGATGGAAAAGGAACCTGGCATGAAGGAGGTTTCAGGGTGCCGGCTATTATTCGTATGCCAGGAAAAATAAAACCGGGTATAAAGGATGAAATAGTTGCCTCTATGGACCTGTATCCCACTATGATGCAGATGGCTAACATCCACTTACCGGATGGTTTGATTTTGGATGGTACCGACCAATCCCCTTTTCTGTTTGAAGAAAAAAGCTCTTCCCGGGACGAAATGTTTTATTGGTATGGAAGTGAATTAGTCGCTGTAAGAAAAGGACCATGGAAATATTATCTGAAAGAATTTAAAGATCGCTATAGGAAGACCCAAAGAATTGTGGATACGGAATTTCCCTTATTATATAACCTGGAAACAGATATTGCAGAATCAGTTAATAAAGCGGAGCAATATCCTGAAATTGTACAGGAATTAATACATATAGCAACCAGCCACAAAAAGAATATGAAAATGAAAGATCCGGTATGTGATTTATCTTTACAATAATTACTTCATGAAAAGTTTATCGTTTTTTATCTCCAAATAAAAAAGTAGAAAGAATTAGTTCTTAATGGACTGAAATAAGTATTCTTTGTTTTCAAAAAGCAAGTTCGAGATGTAATATTTTATAAATAAGCATATTAAAGAACTGGCTTATTGTTAAATTCTGCTATTTTCAGTTAAATTTATTGATTATTTTTGATTTTAATTATTGTCTATTAGATAATATTACTTATATTCGTTACAGAAAACCATTTAAATAAACGGTGTCCATTAAGAACTAATTCCTTATTAAACAGAATTTAATACAATAAGGAAAAGACTTGTTAAAGCATTCAGGATATCTGCAAAGGAAACTCTATTATTTTATTGGGTTTAGAATTTATATGTGTTAGATAATACAGAAAATAATATCAGTAAATATATAATTACTAACCATTAAAATGAAAAGCTTATGATGTAAAAGAAGTAAAAAAATCACGTACACTAATCTCTATTTTAGAGATTTTATCTACAACCTTTCTTCTATTGAAAATGAAAGAAAGAACATGAACGCTTAGTTGTTAATTTATTTATCATGAAACCACCTTCCTGATTTCTGGTCACTCTCAACAGAATATCGGGAAATAACATTAATTACAATGAAACATATTTTATGTATGCTTATGCTCTGCATTCCTTCTTTATCCTCTTTTGCAGAGCCTTTAAAAACTACAGGTGTTGACCTTTATTCGGCAGGGAATGAGATCCAGCCTGTTTCTCAACAAAGTAAAAAAAATCACAGGAGTAGTAAATGATGAATTTGGTGATCCTTTGATTGGAGTTACAGTATTAGAAAAGGGTACTCAAAATGGTACCATTACAGATATGGATGGTAACTATACGCTGGAAATACAAAACAATGCCACATTAATATTTTCCTTTATTGGGTATGTCAAAAAAGAAATACCCGCAGGAAGCCAGTCTACTATAAATGTGGTGTTGGAAGAGGATGTTCAGCGCCTCGATGATGTGGTAGTAGTCGGATATGCCGTTGGAAATAAACGTTCTATTTCCGGTGCTGTAGAAAGAGTAAAGAAAGAGGATATGAATCAGGGGGTGATTACACAACCATTAGATGGATTGAAAGGGAAAGTAGCTGGTGTGGTCATCAGTAATGTCGGTGGAGATCCAACCGGTGATTTAAATATCCGGGTTCGTGGTACTACCTCTCTTTCCGGTGGTAATGATCCACTGGTGATTATCGATGGCGTTTTTGGGGATATGGCTATGTTAAATGCGATCTCCCCTTCGGATATTGAATCTATGACTATTCTGAAAGATGCCTCTGAAACAGCTCAGTATGGTAGCCGGGGAGCATCCGGAGTGATTGTTGTAACAACTGCCCGGGGTACTGCTGGCTTTGCACAGGTTGAATACAACGGGACTTTTGGTGTTAATACGGTTTATAAGACGCTGGATATGCTGAGTGCAGCAGAGTGGCGGGCTGGTGTTTCAGCTTTAGGTGTAAATGGAAATGATATGGGTGGGAATACAAACTGGTTTGATGAGATCACCCGGAATACAATCACCCATACACATAATTTATCGATCAGTAGCGGAAGTGAAATCTCAAACTTCAGAGCTTCCTTAGGGGTGATAGATCGTCCGGGATTGTTGATCAATTCAGGAACACGTAATTACACAGCTAAGATTGATGCCAGCCAGTATGCATTTGATAAAAAACTGAAATTAGATATCGGTATGTTCGGTTCCCGCCGTGAAGGAGACCATCAATATGATATTTATCGTACGTTTTATTCGGCAGCCTCCTATAATCCTACTTATCCTAACTACAAAAATGAAAATGGAGTCTGGGATGAGGATTTAACGGCCTTAGAAGTATATAATCCATTAGGTATGATGGATGTAATCAACAAAAGGGTATCTTCTCACATAAATGCACATGCCAGCCTGAATTATGAAATTATAAAAGGATTAAATCTGTTAGGATTTGGTTCCTATACTTACTATTCATGGAACGACCGGTTATATATTCCCAATGATATCCAGCAGGGAGTTACTAACGGAAATGGACGGGCTTGTTTAATTAACCGGGAAAGAAGTGATCTGATGGGAAATCTTCAGTTGAATTTCAACCGGGATTTTGGTAAACATTCTATTAATGCACTTGCCTTACTGGAAGCCCAGAAACAATCTTATTTCGGATCCGAAAGTAATGCCCGTGGATTTGAAACCAATTATTTTACCTATAATAATATGGAGGCCGGAGCAAATGTGAAATGGGGAGATGTGACTTCTGAAGCGAAAGATTATAATATCCTTTCTTATATGGCCCGTATCAATTATATGTATGATGGTAAATATGTAGTAACAGGAAATGTTCGCCGGGATGGTTCTTCTAAACTGGGTTCCAACAATAAATGGGGCTTCTTCCCTTCTGCTTCTGCGGCATGGATTGTATCCAATGAATCCTTTATGCAGGAACTATCACAGATTAGTACCCTGAAGTTACGGGTAGGCTATGGGGTGACCGGAAACCAGGATTTAATAGATCCCTATCAGTCCTTACAACTTATGGAACCAAACGGAACTACATTAGTAGATGGATCACCTACTACCACTTTTGCCATTGCTTCTAACGCGAATCCGGATCTTCGTTGGGAGAAGAAATATACATTTGATGTAGGATTGGATTTGAACATGTTTGATGCCCGTCTACGACTGACCGCAGACTACTATGCTTCCCGGACTAAAGATATGCTATATAAATATAAAGTTCCTGTGCCTCCGTTTGTTTATACGGACATGTTGGCCAATCTGGGTGAAATGTCTAATAACGGAGTGGAATTAGCAGTAAGTGGGGATATTGTCCGTACAAAAGATTTCGGCTTCTCGATGGGGGTCAATCTGGCTTTCCAGAGAAATAAAGTCATTTCATTAAGCGGAACCTACATGGGTACGGAATTTACAACCAGTGAGTATGTAGCCCTCTCCCGGGTCAATGCATCCGGCCTGACACAATATTCTGATGTAACTTATCTGACCGAAGGACAACCAGTCGGGATATTTTATATTCCTAAGTTTGTAGGTTTTGTAGATACAGACGGAAAAAAAATGTATGATTTAGCAGATTTGAACGGAGATGGTTCAGTGGATCTTTCAGATACCGGTGGAGACCGTTACATTGCAGGGCAGGCTATGCCAAAAACGTATTTAGGGGCCCATTTTAACTTCAGATATAAAAACTTTGATCTGACCACCCAGTTAAACGGAGCCTTTGGACATCATATTTATAATGGAACCAGTATGACATTTAATAATATGGCTTTGTTCCCCACTTATAATGTGATGCAGGGAGCGATAGAAAATAGTATTTATGATATAAAAATATCGGATTACTGGTTAGAAAAAGGAGATTACGTAAATATTGAATATATCACCTTAGGGTATAATTTACCGGTGAAAAAGTATAATATAAAATATCTGAAAGAATTACGTATTGCATTCTCTGTAAATAATGTGGCAACTATCACCGGATATTCAGGAATGACACCGATGATCAACTCTGTGAATGTGGCGTCGTCTTCTGCTGTATCCGATAGTACGATCGGACTGGATGACAAACTGATTTATCCGTTAAATCGTACCTATTCTTTCACGCTGGGTGTAAAATTCTAAATGTTAACTCAGACAGATCTGAATAAAGAATAAAAGAACTTTACTTCTATCTGTTATTAAATTATATATCTATATGAAAAAAATTATATTAGCCTCTATAGTGTTAGCTGGTTTTTTCTCCGGCTGTTCAGATTTTCTGGAAGAGAATCCTAAAAGTGGTATTCCTAAAGAAGATGCTTTTGAAAGTTCCACATTAGTCTATGTAAATACGGTTGCTACCATTTATTCCTCTTTCCAGAATTATCTCTATGGATCAACGGATAACATTCATTATTTACAGGAATTCAGTTCAGACTCCTGGATTCTGCCGGGACGTGGAGCGGACTGGGTAGATGGTGGAAAACATCAGGCTATGTTTCTCCATAGCTATGATGTGGGACATGGAACGGTTGCTACGACCTGGAACCAATTATATGAGGTGATAGGTAAATGTAATACTTCTATTGATGACCTGCAGGAATTTATTGATGCCGGAGGAGAAGATTTCCTGTTGGGATATCAATATGAAGTCCGTACGATCCGTGCTATTTTTTACTACTTCCTGGCGGATATATTTGGCCGGGTACCTTTAGTTACTTCTTCACAGACAACCATGTCAGAAGTTGCACAATCTTCCCGTGGTGAAGTCTACCAGTTTGCACTGGATGAACTGATTGAAGCCATCCCTTATCTTGCAAGTGCTAAATGCCAGAATTCCGGATCATATTACGGACGTATGACCAAAGCGGTTGGATATATGGCCATTGCTAAACTTGCTCTAAACAGTCCTGTTTTCACAAAAGATAACTGGACCGATGGTACCTTAGTGGGTGGAATAGATAAAGTGGCTCCCTGGGTAACAGAACAGGGAAAGAATATTCAGATCACATTAGATGGAACAACCCGCAATGCCTGGGAAACGGTCATTTACTGCCAGCAAAAAATTGCGGAAGAAGGCTACTCATTACAACCTAATTTCATAGATAACTTTACAAAAACAAATGATAGCTCAGTGGAGAATATCTGGACGCAACCCAGTGATGGGACTACTTATCTGGTAGAAAATTACAACCAAAAGCGGACACTGCATTCCCAGCACGCAGGTGCTTATAATGTAGAAGGATGGAACGGAGCCTGTTCAACTGTTGAACAGATGTTGGTGTTTGGTTATGGTACAGAAAATCAGGATCCACGTCTGGATATGACCTTCTTCCATGGAGAAATATCTGTTAACGGGCAAGTACTGCCTTCTGGATTAGGAGATGGTAAAAATTTGGTTTACAACCCTATGAGCGTAATAGTAAACTTTGAACCTACGGATGATGATTATACGATGAAAATGGCGGGTGCCCGTTTGGCTAAATATGAAATTGACAATACGACCTCTGATGACCTATATCATAATAATGATAAAGTCTACTGGCGTTATGCGGATGCTCTCCTGATGGCTGCCGAAGCGAAAATCCGGTTAGGGCAAAGTGGAGACATGGAAGTAAATATGGTGAGAGATCGTGTGGGAGCCTCTTCAAAATCCGGTGTAACACTAAAAGATATTCTGGATGAAAGAATGATGGAATTCTCTTACGAAGGAATGAGAAGACAGGATCAGGTTCGCTTTGGTACTTATGCTGAAGCAATTGCAGATAGATACGTAGGTGTTAAGCATGACCGTTCAGCAGGTGACTATCCGGACGATAAAACTGGTTATACTACTGTATTCCCTATACCACAGACCGTAATTCAGTTAAATACTAATTTAACTCAAAACGCCGGATATTAATCCTTTTTCCCTTTGCATAATCGCTATTACTTAATTTTATGATTATCTTTGGAATTGAATTTTCGGGCATTGATCATAGGATAGAGATCCTATGGTTTATGCCTGAAATATTCTGAGGAACACTAATGAAGTATTTTACGGATGTAGAATATAATTTTTTTATTAACTAATAATTTATGAGAACACTATCTTTTTTAGTATGTGGACTACTCCTTGGTATGCCCTCTTGGGGACAGGGGAAGTGGAAAGAGCTTCCGAATGGAGTAGAAATATCACTACCCACTAATGAGCCGAACCAGACCAAAACGGTTCGTATGCAGGTTTTAAACGATGACATTATTCAGGTGATTGCTGTCCCTGAAGATAGAATTCCGGACAAACAAAGTCTGATCCGTGTGGCTCCCCTGGAATCGCATGCCATCTGGTCTGCTATGCCGGAGGGAGATTCCCTGATCGTGGCTACTCAAAATGTAAGAGCGGCTGTCAGCCTGAAGACAGGAGAGGTTGCTTTCTATGATCAGAAAAATGGGGAGTTGCTGTTGAAAGAAAGTAATCAGGGGAAAAAGTTTACCCCTATGGAAATCGATGGCGAACAGGCATATTCAACTTACCAGAAGTTTGACTCCCCGGAAGATGAAGCTTTCTATGGGTTGGGACAACATCAATCAGATGAATATAACTACAAAGGAAAGAACGAAGAACTATTCCAGTATAATACAAAGATCTCCGTTCCTTTCGTCGTCTCCTCCAAAAACTATGGCGTGTTGTTTGACAACTATTCTTTCTCCCGTTTCGGTGATGAACGTCCGTATCAGAACCTGGATGTATTCAAACTATACGATAAAGATGGAAAAGAAGGAGGTCTGACGGCCCGCTATTACAAAGATGGCGGTAATGAACTGTTTGCCGAACGGACAGAAAGCCGTATCGATTACGAAACACTCTTTACTCATCACTGGATACCGGAAAGTTTCAATCCTGAAAATGAAACATTCGACCAATTCCCGGAAGGATACAGATTCCGTAATAGCTCTGCGACCTGGGAGGGTGAGATCGAAGCTACTGAATCCGGTATTCACCACTTCAAATTATATTACGGAGCTTATACCAAAGTCTATCTGGATAATAAACTGGTGGTGGAAGAGCGCTGGCGTCCGGCATGGAACCCGAACAGCGTGAAATTCACCGCAGATCTGGAAGCCGGAAAAAAAGTGCCTTTGCGTATTGAGTGGAAAGATGGAGGTGGTTCTTATATCGGTCTGAAGGTCTTAACCCCTCGTCCGGAGGAAGAGGTGCAAAAGTTGTCCATGTGGTCTGAAATGGGCAATGAAATCGATTATTATTTCGTTCGCGGAGATAATATGGATGACGTGATCTCCGGTTACCGCTATATCACAGGTAAAGCTCCGATCATGCCGGAGTGGGTCATGGGATTCTGGCAAAGCCGCGAAAGATATGTAACCCAGGATGAACTGGTAGGTGCACTGGCTGAACTCAGAAAGCGTAAAATGGGTGTGGATAACATTGTCCAGGACTGGTCTTACTGGGAAGTAGACAAATGGGGTAGCCATGAATTTGACAAAGAACGTTTCCCGGATCCGAAAGGAATGGTGGATGCCGTTCATGATATGAACGCCAAGATCATGATCTCCGTATGGCCTAAATTCTATCCGATGGTTGATAACTATAAAGATCTGGATGCTAATGGCTGGATCTATCGCCGTGCGATCGATGATGGAATTCTGGACTTTATTGGTGACGGATATCCGGCTACTTTCTATGATGCGTATGCCGCAGGTGCCCGTAAAATGTTCTGGGATCAGATGGATAAAAACCTGTATAGCCTGGGTATTGATGCCTGGTGGATGGATGCTTCTGAGCCAAACGTGAAGGACTGTGCACCTCATTCATATCAGAAATTATTGATTGGCCCAACCGCATTAGGTTCATCTACCCGTTTCTATAACACCTATTCTTTAGTAAATGCAAAAGCAATCTATCAGGGACAAAGAAGCAAAAACCCGAATGATCGTGTATTCCTGTTGACCCGTTCCGGATTTGCCGGTCTGCAACGTTACTCAACAGCCACATGGAGTGGTGATATCGGTACCCGTTGGGAAGAGATGAAAGCACAGATCTCTGCCGGTTTGAATTTTGCCGTTTCCGGTATTCCTTATTGGACCATGGACATCGGTGGATTCTGTGTGGAATCCCGTTATATGATGGCCCAAAGAGAATTTGATGAAAAGGGAATTGAAAATGATGACCTGAAAGAATGGAGGGAACTGAATGCACGCTGGTATCAGTTCGGTACATTTACTCCGCTCTATCGTGCACACGGACAATATCCAAGAAGAGAGATTTATAATATTGCTCCGGACGATCATCCTGCTTATAAAACGATCATGTACTATAACAGACTTCGTTATGATATGATGCCTTATATCTATTCGCTGGCAGGTAAAACCTATTTCGATGATTACACCATCATGCGTCCGTTAGTAATGGATTATAATAATGATGTAAATGTCAGAAATAATTCTACTCAGTATATGTTCGGGCCTTCTCTGATGGTTGCCCCGGTATATGAGTACCAGGCTACTGCAAGAGACGTTTATTTCCCGGCAGGTACAAACTGGTATGATTTCTATACCGGTAAGATCTATACTGGTGGTAAAAGTGAAAAGATTGATGCACCCTACGAACGGATGCCTATGTTCGTTCCGGAAGGTGGTATCCTGTTGTATGGTCCCGAGATCTATTATGTAGGTGAAAAGAAACCGACAGAGATCGATGTGTATGTCTATGCAGGTAAGGATGGTTCATTCTATCTGTATGAAGATGAAGGAACCAATTACAATTACGAAAAAGGCGCCTTCTCAAAAATTGATTTCAATTATAATGAAGCAGATAAAACATTGACTATCGGTGGCCGCGTAGGTTCTTATCCGGGTATGGTTGAAGACCGTACATTCAATATTATCTATGTACAGCCGAATGATCTTTCCGGTTGGGATGTCAGGAAAGCACAACCAAACCAAAGTGTAAAATATAATGGTAAAGAAGTAGTTGTAAAACTATAACAAACACCATTTTTTTCCTTACTGAAAGATAGGATGAATGCCGGGCGGAAATTTATTTTCTGTCCGGCATTTTGTTTTTAGCGTCAGAAAAAGGGATCAGGTTTACACTTATAAGATGATTTTCCTATATTTGTACAAACCTAAATAATATCATAGCATGAAAAACATTTCGAGAAGAACTGCAATTAAAACTGTAATGGCTGGTGGTGCAGCGATTGCAGCATCAGGAGTAAAAGCTTCTGTCCCGGATGTGGACTACGTTGTAAAGACCTCCGGCCCGTTGAAAGGAAATATCCGCCATTCCGTAAGTAAGTGGTGTTTCGGTGATATAGAACTGGACGAATTCTGTCAGATCTGTAAAAGAATAGGGATTGAATCCATCGAATTACTGGATCCGCACGAATGGTCGGTTGTGCAAAAACATGGATTGACTGTGGCCATGGCTCAGGGAGCAGGTCTGGGGATTGACAACGGATTTAATGATCCGAAGCTGCATGATGAACTGGTAGCCAGCTATGAGAAAGTCATTCCTATGGTAGCGGATGCCGGTTTGACCAATCTGATCTGTTTTTCCGGAAAAAGAAATGGACTGACCGATCTTCAGGGATGGGAAAACTGTGAGAAAGGTTTATCCCGTATCCTTCCGATCGCGGAAAAATATAATGTCGTATTGACAATGGAACTTCTGAACAGTATAGGCCATAAAGATTATCAATGTGACCATACTGTGTGGGGAGCTGAACTGTGCCGCCGTCTGGATTCTCCCAATTTTAAACTGTTGTATGATATCTATCACATGCAAATCATGGAAGGAAATATCATTGAGCATATTCGTAAATATCATCCATATTTCTCTCATATCCATACCGGAGGAAATCCGGGACGGAATGAGATAGATGAAACTCAGGAGATCTATTACCCTGCAGTCATGAAAGCAATTGTGGAGACCGGCTATAAAGGTTTCGTAGGGCAGGAATTCGTCCCCAAACAACCGGACAAAATTGCTTCCTTAGAAAAATGTATACGTATTTGTGACGTATAAAATTATTTACAGAAAAATATAAAAGTAAAATATATTTTCCTGTAGGGAAAAAAAGAAATAGCCCAGGGCTGAGCGAAGCGATTCCCTGGGTTGGAGCCATGAGATAGCCGAACCTTGAAAAGGTTCCACAAATAGATAATTTATCCTATGCAACCCATTTCAGGGTTGAGGAGTATGGATATTCTACCCGGGGTGTCGCTACGCTCTACCCCGGGCTATTTCTTTATCCCCTTTGGGGATCTCCTACCTTTTGTTTTTTATCTTATTTATTTTTTGATTCTTATTCATTATTTTGTTCCGGACCATCTCTTTGAAATACTTCTCTAAAGAAATAAATATTACTACCTTTGCAGGCATTGAAAATTTAATATACAACGATGGAAATAGTAGTTAGTGGTATCAGACCTACCGGTAATTTACATTTGGGGAATTACTTCGGAGCCGTGAAGAGTTTTGTGGAGTTACAAAAAGAATATAACTGTTTTTTCTTTATTGCAGACTGGCATTCCCTGACCACACATTTACAACCTGAAAATATCCGTAGAAGTGTCAAAACCATTCTGGCAGAATATCTCGCCTGTGGGATTGATCCGGAAAAAGCGACCATCTATATACAGAGTGATGTGCGTGAAGTGGCGGAATTATATCTGTACCTGAATATGAATGCAGGGATCGGTGAGTTGATGCGTACCACCTCATTTAAAGAGAAGGCCCGTCAACAACTACGGATCAGTAATACGGATGCCAGTATAGAGAAAGAGATCTTCAATGAAAATAATAAGCACAGTGTAAATGCCGGATTATTGACCTATCCGACACTGATGTGTGCAGATATTATCATTCATAAAGCTGTAAAAGTTCCGGTAGGAAAAGACCAGGAACAGAATATGGAGATGGCCCGTCGTTTTGCCCGTCGTTTCAATGCTACTTATCATACGGAACTTTTCCCGGAGCCAGCCTCTTTCCACCTGTCAAATAAAGCTTTAAAGGTTCCCGGACTGGATGGATCCGGAAAGATGGGAAAAAGTGAAGGAAATGCGATCTATCTGATCGATGATGAAAAAACGATCCGTAAAAAAGTAATGAAAGCAGTGAGTGATGCAGGCCCGACTGAGCCTAACAGCGAAAAGCCGGAAGCCATTCAAAACCTTTTTACATTGATGGAGATTGTTTCTGCAAAAGACACCTACGACTTTTTCAATGATAAATATAACAACTGTGAGATCCGTTACGGAGATATGAAAAAACAGTTGGCGGAAGATATTAATCTGTTCTGTGCTCCTATCCGGGAGAAGATCAATGATATTCTGGCCGATGAAGTTTATTTAGATAAAGTAGCTCGTTTAGGAGCAGAAAAAGCCAGTGAAAGTGCAGCTAAAACATTAAAAGAGGTTCGGGAGATCATAGGTTTCCGCCCTTAAAAACGAATAATTTTTAAGTCCTGAAGGGACGGCATAGGTTAGCCTGGGACGCAAGTCCCAGGTACAGGGATATATAAATTGAGTGCTGAAAGTACGGTACAATTTCAACAAACCGAATGTTTATAAAATAGGGGTGTACTTACAGCACACCCTCGGGGGTCTTTATACCTGGGACTTGCGTCCCAGGCTAATTTATACCGTCCCTTCAGGACTTTAGGAATCAAAGATCTGCCTTAATCGTAATTCTTATTTCAAATCTCATCTCTCACCTTTCACCCCACTCAATTCATATCTGACAACGTAATCATTTAATAATGTTTGGTAAATAAACTGAAATTTTATGGCTGGCTAAATAAAACCATCTACATTGCGTCACGTAGAAACGTAGGATAATTACGAACGTATGAACGCATTTACTACGGAAGAATTTGAACGCAATTTCAAAGATCTTTATAAACCCTTATGCTTGTTTGCTCTTCGTTTTACCGGACGGATAGATGATGCAGAGGATATCGTACAGCAGGTCTTTGTAGATGTTTGGGACAAAAAACGCCATCACTACGATCGAAAATCTCAAATCGTATTTATATCGTAGTGTCCGGAACCGCTCTCTCAATTTAGCCGTTAAGCCATCCGGAGAACTTCTTACGAATGAGTTTCCTGAAATTTGTGATATGTCAGAAGAAGAGCAAATAATCCATGCCGAACGGGATGCCTCTTTATGGAAGGCGATTGACCGGTTGCCACCAGAACGCAAGAAAATTTTTCTGTTGGCTAAACGGGATGGACTGAAGTATCAGGAAATTGCTGAGGAACTTCAATTATCTGTTAAAACGGTGGAGAACCAGATGAGTAAAGCGTTGAAATCTCTACGGGAAACAGCTATGCGTCTCTACTTTTTTTTCTTTGGAATGGGATGATGATGAAAAAAATATGTATCTGATAGGGGTATTTGGAATTTTACTGTCTTACCAGTAGAGAACTATTTATTTAAAAAGATGCATATGAAGAAGTTTGTAGTATTTGCTTTGATGTTGATGAGTGGTGTAGTAGCTAAAGCGCAGTGGACATTTACCCCGGAAGCGGGACTGAATGTCACTAAGTATGAAGACAGCGAAACGGCAAAATTCGGACCACGGGTAGGAGTGGCGGTTGAATATCAACTTCCGCAATCGGATCTCTTTTCGATCAGAACGGGTCTTTACTTTCTGCAGCGTGGCAGGAATGATGAATATTACGGATATTATGGTAATTATTATAGTTCCGGTTATGGGAATGTATATTATGGGAACGGTTTTTATGGAGAGGGTGAGCCAAACCAAACCAGGTATTATCCCTATAGCTCGGAAACGAAGAAAAATTATTTACAATTACCGGTGATGGCAAATTTTAGCTGGAACATTTGTGATAAGGTAAGAATTACCGCAGGAGTAGGGCCTTACATTGCGTATGGAGTAGGAGGAAAATCCAGTACTACCATGTATGTCCATATTCCTGAGGGGAATGATTCTTACTTCACCTCTGTACAGAATCCATTTTCTAAGAGGGAATTCAGGTCCACGGATGGAACAATTTATACTCGTTCCGGAGATAAACGATTCGACTGGGGCGTAACAGCTATGGCAGGAATAGAGATCAACCGGATCTCTGTGAATGTAGGATATGATATGGGATTAGCGAAGCAATATCCGGGATATGCTTATCAGGTGAGTCCCCAATATCATGCACTCAGTTTTAGTGTAGGATATTCATTCTGATTAATGAATTAAAACAATGGACAACAAACAGGAAGATATATTTGAAAAACGGATCCGCTTTCTTGCAAAGCATTATCAGGAAGATAAGCTGGACGAGAAAAAAGCCTGGGAGAAATTCTCTGCCCGGACGAAAGTGAAGCGCGTGATTCCTTTCAGAAGATACCTGATGGCAGTGGCATCGGTTGCTCTGATCCTGCTGGTTGTCCATCTCTGGTATGTATCAGAGAAATCTCCGGAATGGGTAGTGATCACTACCGGACCGGGAGAGATCAAAGAGATTTGTCTTGCAGACAGCAGCTATATTACGTTAGCTGAGAATTCTCAGGTTACATACGATGCTAAAATATATGGAAAGAGTGGACGGGCACTTGTGTTGGAAGGAAAAGCCTACATGGAGGCTGCGCGTGATGAAGCCCGTCCTTTTTCCGTACAAACGCATCTGGGAGTGGTGACCGTGTTGGGAACCAGCTTTCAGGTCAATGATAAAGGAACGTCCCTGGAAGTGGAAGTATATACCGGAAAAGTGCGTCTGGATATTCATGATTCGGAGAAAAATGAAATCCTGACAGCCGGTATGTCTGCCAGATATGGATTAGAAGACCCTGAAATCTACATTTTAACCGAAGAACATATGAATAGCCTGTCATGGAAAACCAAACAACTTCGTTTTGAAAATACGCCTGTTGAAATTGTCATCGCCGACCTGAGTGAGTATTATCATATGACGATCGTGAATAAAAAGGCGACTCCGGGAGTTTCCCTGACCGCTACTTTTAAAGAACAACCCTTGGAAGAGGTCCTGCTGATTATTAATCAAACGTTGGATATACGTCTGGAACCGCTTCCTAATAATTAACGGCAAACCATGTTACGCCTTCTTTTGATCATCGTAGGATTAGGGCTTCTACCGGGATCGGGATTACAGATCCATGTCCGGGGACAATTCTCTGCGCCTATCCCACCGGTTACCATAGACATGCATCACGTGGAACTGGCAGATATCCTCACAGAACTGGAAAAACAATCCGGTCTCTTCTTTTCCTATGAGTCATCCCTTTTGAAAGACCTGCCTAAAGTGACGCTGACAGCAAAGGAAGAATCCTTTTCCTATTGTCTGAAAAGATTGTTTGCTTCGCTTCCCCTTACTTACCGGGTCACCGGACAGTATGTGATCCTGAAACCTCAGCCAAAAAGTTATACGATCAGTGGCTTCGTAAGAGATTCCGCTTCCTATGAGAGCCTGATCAGTGCGACTGTTGTGGACCGTCACTCCGGCAGGGGGACTACTACGAACAGTTATGGATTCTATAGTATTACCCTTCCGGCCGGACCGGTTTCCCTCTATTCCTCCTATGTCGGATTCGGAAGCAAAGAAATATCCTTTGAACTGACCGGGGACACCTTAGTGGATCTTCCGCTGAGTGCAGCCGGAATGATACAGGAAATTGTGATCCGGGGCACAGATCCGCATTCGGAAGTTTTAAACAGCCAGATGGGAAATATTCAATTATCTGCTAACCAGATACGGCATGTTCCCGTGGTGTTCGGAGAACCGGACCTGATCAAAACACTACAGCTTACCCCCGGTATCGCTTCCGGTATGGAAGGCCTGACAGGCATGTATGTAAGGGGAGGAGGTGGAGATGAGAATCTCTTCTTACTGGACGGCATTCCCGTATATAATGTAAATCATCTCGGAGGACTGTTTTCCACATTCAATCCGGATATGGTGAAGAATGTGGATTTTTATAAGGGAAGCTTTCCGGCCAGATACGGCGGAAGGCTTTCTTCCGTTATAGATGTTCGTCTGAAAGATGGGGATATGCAAAACTATCACGGTAGTTTTACGATCGGACTTTTAGCGGCCAGAGCTAATATAGAAGGACCCATCGTCAAAGATAAAACCTCTTTCAATGTTGCTTTCCGGCGGACCTGGTATGACGCCTTTACCACTCCCATATTTGCCATCAAAAACAGGAACAACCAATATGGCTTTTTTGCCGGTTATTCATTCTATGACCTGAATGCGAAGATCAACCATATCTTTACTCCTAAAAGCCGTTTATATGCTAATTTCTATATGGGACAGGACCGGTTACGGTATGAAGAATATGAATGGATGAATCACTACCCCATCGGTGAGAAATTTAGCTGGCGCTGGGGAAACCTGGTGACCTCCCTGAACTGGAACTATATCTTCAGTAATAAACTTTTCAGTAACCTCAATATCGCCTATTCCAGATATAAACTGAAAGTCCGGGAAGAGGAAAACAGGCTCAAAGTAATAAAAGGGGAGACAGATGATTTCCAGCTCAACCAGTTTACGAACCGGCATTCCTCAGGGATAGAAGATATGGGTTATATATATAATCTGGATTATAGTCCTGTTCCGGAACATCATATTAAAGGAGGAGTACAATACCTGTACCATACCTATCACCCGGAGAAGAAGACCTATAATGTTTCTTCTTTTGGAAATGGATGGAGGGATCAGACTATTCTGTATCGTATCGACCAGGATCCGGTACTCCATGCCCACGAGTGGGCTGTTTTTGCGGAGGACGAATGGACCCTGGGCGAACGTTGGAAAATAAATGTGGGCGCCCGGCTGAGCAACTATCACGTTCAAAAGGAAGACTATCTCTCTTTTCAGCCCCGTCTCTCCATGCGGTATCTGATCCGTCCGGGTCTTTCCGTAAAGGCCGGATATACGAAGATGAGCCAGTATGTACATCAGCTATCCAATACCTATGCGAATCTGCCTTCCGATATCTGGGTGCCGGTGACGGCGGAAGTAAAACCGATGGAATCCCATCAATATACCGCCGGTCTTTATTACAATTACAGGAAGACCTATGATGTGTCTTTGGAAGGGTATTATAAAAAAATGAATCATGTAATTGAATACCAGGATAATGCTTCCCTGTTCCCAAAATATACGCAGTGGGATGAAAAAATCTCCATGGGAACCGGGCGGTCCTATGGAGTGGAACTCATGGTCAAAAGGGGAGAAGGACATACCACCGGATGGGTAGCTTACACCCTGGCCTGGTCTGACCGGATTTTCAGGGACGGAACGGTCAATGAAGGCATCCGGTTCCCATCCAAATTTGATAACCGGCATAAATTCAATGCCACGGTTATCCATAAAATAAATGACCGGATAGATATCAGTGCCTCCTGGACATTTGCTACCGGTAACCGTGTCACGATCCCGGTCGATTATTATCTTTCCCCGGATTTTGATCCCTCCATCTCCACCGGCAGACCGGTGTACGGAACAGAATATTTTGATGGCGGAGGGATCTCCCAGTATTATATCACCAACGGATATGAAACCATCCTGAGACGAAATGCATTTAAGTTAGCGAATTATCACCATCTGGATCTGAGCCTGAATATCTACCGTCCCCGGAAGAACGGAAATATGGGCATCTGGAATATCAGTTTGTATAACGTATATAGCCGGAAAAATCCGTTTTGTATCGATAATATTAGTAGTATTGTACCCGGAGAATTAAAAGTAAGCCAGAAAGGTTTTATTCCAATCATTCCTTCTTTCTCCTATACTTATAAATTCTGATTCGATGAAGAAGTTTCTGTTCTACATATTCTCTCTCTTTTTGATCTGCTGTTATGGGTCCTGTACCTACGACAGTATCATAAAAATTGACCAGGTCAGCCCGAAAGGAGTGCTGAATGCGATCCTGCATTCGGACACCATTCTGATGATCAGTGTTTCCCAGACCGGAAGTGGGGTCGACACAGAGGTTGGTTTCTGGACAGAAGATTATATGGATCACTATTTCATTAACCATGCGGAGGCAGACGTCTTTGTCAATGGACAATATGCCGGCCGGATGGAAAGGGGAAATGAAAAAGGTATATATGTGCTGGCTGATTATGTCCCGGAGGAAAATGATCTGGTGAGTCTGGAAGTGGAAACACCCTATGGTTTATTATCAGGCGAAGTCCGGATTCCGGCTCTGACCCCTATCCTCAGCGTGGATACACAACGGGTGGTAAATTCGCTTTCGGAGAGTGGTTTTTTTGATCTTTCCATCGATTTGGAAATAGAGAAAAAAAGGGTGTTACCACCTATTACATGCTTGCGATTCAGGGATTTGCAGAATACAGGAAAGAAGATGAGGTACTCATACGGCCTTTTGCTCCAACCATAATCCACGACGGAGTGCTGTTTTATGAATATGAATGGATTGGGAAGGGAGGAAATTATGTAAATGAATATTATGGGGGATATGGAAATGTTCCTTCTCATCCCTCCTATGTGTCAACCTATCTTTTTACCAATCAAACATGGACACAGCCGGAACCGGTTCAGTTCATCCTGAAAAATTGTTACCCATCCTACACCGGAGAAGATTATTCCTATCTTTCCCGGTATACTTTTCAGTTATCTACCGTTTCCGAATCTTACTACCTCTATATGAAGTCCAAAGTTTTGCAGGCTGAACAGGATGATTTTCTGGGAGAAGCCGGTCTCCGGGAACCGATCCCAACCTATTCAAATGTTAAAGGCGGATATGGCCTGGTCGGAGGCAAACAAACCGATACGTACGACCTGATCCTGACAGAGGGTGACCGGCCACCTTCCTATAATCCGTTTGATGACCGGAGGGAGGAAGAAGAACCCGAAGACTTGTAAAATGGGGAGAGATCACATGCTGTATCATCCATCTTTTTTATATCGGTGAGGAAGATGCAGTTTGCTTTATTAAAGTAGAAATTTAACTATTTGCGGTGTATGAAAAAGAAGAGAGTGTTTGTCACAGGAGGAGCCAAAGGAATCGGCCGGGCGATTGTCCGGAAGTTTTATGAAGCGGGCTATCGGGTAGCGTTTTGTGATGCGGACCGGAAAGCAGGAGAAGAACTCGTTTATTCATCCGGTACGGATCTCCTTTTCTTTCCGTTGGATGTAAAGAATGAACAGGCGTTGTCTGCTGTGCTGGCAGAACTATTTGAGCAGTGGGGAGACCTCGATATCCTGGTCAATAATGTAGGAATCGGGAATTTTACTCCCTTAACCGAAACAACCGTTCAACAGTTTGATGAAATTTTGGCTACTAATCTACGTCCGGTATTTATTACCTCCAGAGCCCTGGCTATTCGGAGAAATACGCCGGAAGGAAAAAACAATATGGACGGATCGTAAACATCGCTTCCACCCGTTACCTGCAAAGTGAACCTGCTTCCGAAGGCTATGCAGCCTCCAAAGGAGGGATTGTTTCCCTTACGCATGCTCTGGCGATGTCATTATCAGACTACAACATAACCGTTAATTGTATCAGTCCCGGATGGATACAAAATGAAAACTATGACCAATTGAAACCTGCTGATCACCTGCAACACCCTTCCGGAAGGGTCGGGCATCCGGAAGATATAGCCAATGCCTGTTTCTTTTTATGTGCGCCGGAAAATGATTTTATCAACGGACAAAATCTGGTGATAGATGGAGGAATGACCCGGAAAATGATCTACGAAGAATAAATCTTTTATCCGGATGCAACTTTCAGGAATCCGTTTTCATCTTTCCTGATAGAGAGTATTCTTAACCTATGGAGGAACATCTGTTAATCATTGGGTGTAAACGTGCTGAGTCGTGGGCCCGTAAAAAATTATACGAGCGGTACGCCCCTGTGATGCTAAGTGTATGCATGCGTTATGTCCATGACCGGGAAACGGCCCGGGATCTGTTGCAGGATGGCTTTATTAAAGTCTTTACCAAAGTGGATACCTATACCGGGCAGGGTTCCTTTGAAGGATGGATCCGCCGGATCTTTGTCACCACAGCTTTGGAATACCTCCGGGCAAAGGATGCTGTCAGGATGAGTGTGAGTCTGGAGGACTATCAGGAAACAGATGGAAACTGGAATGTAAATGTACTGGATAAGTTGTCGGCCGATGAACTGATGGAGTGTATCGGCCGGTTACCCAAAGGTTACCGGACAGTCTTCAATCTCTTCGCCATCGAAGGATATTCTCATCAGGAGATCGCTGACATGCTGGGTATCAATGTCGTAACTTCCCGTACCCAGTTTATACGGGCACGCAATCTGCTGCAAAAAAGTGTACAATCTTTATTAGAACAGGAATATGCAAGAGGAAAATAAACAGATAGATCCGCTTGACGAATTTAGTCTTCTGATCCGCGAAAAAATGAGTGGACACAGACTGGCCGTTCCTGCTGAAGATTGGGAAGCACTGGATGCGAAACTGCAGAAACGGAAACGTTTGAAAAATGCCTGGCTGGGAATGGCCGGCGTGGTTGCCGCTATAGGACTACTATTTCTCCTGATCCCTGTTCCCGGAGCCGGTCCATTGCAGGAACCCGGGATCGCAGAGCAGGTAAAAGAGGAACGGCATTGGCAGCAAGAAGAGGAGGTTCGCCAGGAACCTCATGCCATACCAATGAAAGAACTCCGGTCGGTGGTAACAAAGAAAGTGAAGAAAGTTTCCGTGGAAACAGAAAATACTTCCAAAGAAAACCAGATGGAGGAAATATATGATGCAGAGGTAATAAATGTTCTACCAACAGTACCACAAACGGAAGAAGAGTTCACAGAAAAGGATCCGGAAAAAGAGGTTTCCGGTAAACAGGAAAATAAGCAGGATTTCTATCGATCTCTGAAACCGGAACCAGCCAGCCGGAAAAAGAAGAATTTTCATTCCGGCTGGCAGGCCGGGGTGGTGATAGGCTCCGGTGGTAGGCTCAATTTTTCCTCAGGGGGGGGCCTGATGCTGGGCTCTGATACGGATCCGGGGCTGACAGATCCGGGGCCGGATGGAAATGAAGGACCAGACCCGGATCCCGGAAAACCGGACCCGGAAGAACCGGAAACCCGGGGTGCACCCATCACAAAACCGGGAGGAAGTGCAATAGAAACAGGTGATAATTATATTACCGATACCCGGTATTCAGTGCCGGTTACGGTTGGATTTACATTCCGGAAAGAATGGAATCAATATATAGGAATAGAGAGTGGACTGCTCTACACCTATCTCTCTACCAGCTATACCCGCAGGGGAAGCCGGCAGGCGGATGCCAAAGCCCATATGCATTATCTGGGTATACCGTTAAATGTGGTATGGACCGCCTGGCAGAATCCAAACTGGAATCTCTATTTTTCGGCAGGAGGCATGGCAGAAAAAGGGTTCCGGATGTACTACAAAGAGGTGGAATATGGGAAAAACTCCGGTAATATAACAGAAATAAAGGGGAGTATACACGGACTTCAGTGGTCTGTTAATTTCTCTCCCGGATTGACCTATCGTATCACGAAGGAATGGGGAATATATGTAGAGCCGCGGATCTCTTACTATTTCGATAATAACCAGCCCGAAAGTATACGAACAGACAAACCGCTGGTTGTAGGTATCGGAGGGGGTGTGAGATATCATTTTTAGTCAATACTTAAAGAAATGAGAGATGAAAAAACTATTCTTTACATGGATGATAGCCGGAGTAGCTGTTTTATTTTCCGGTTGCAGTGATTCGGTGATTATCCAAACGGTTACCCATACAGTAAATAAACCTGTTTATCTGTCTGCAGAAGAATTCCGTAACTCGGTAAGAGTGACAGAGGAACCCAAAGAGATCAGGCAACAGGGGAAACTCTGTTTTTACAAAGATTACCTGTATATCTCCGAACCGGAAGTGGGGATCCATATTATAGATAACCGGGATCCGTCCCATCCGGAACCGGTAGGGTTTATTGAATTATTGGGAAACGTGGATCTGGCCATAAAGAATGATAAACTATATGCCGACTCCTATATTGACCTGGTCTGGTTTGACATTACCTATCCGGCTAAACCGGAGCTGGCCGGCCGTCTGGAAAATGTATTTTTAGCCGCTTTCCCGGAAACAGAAAATTGGTTTGACTATGATGTGGATATCGATGAAGTATATGCAGGAAAGATAGACCGGATTATCATCGGTTGGGAAACTGAAGAGGTAACCTATCAGGTGGAATATAGAAAATCGGATGGAGATCTCGTGATGGATGCAGGTGCGGGAGGTGCTAATCCGGGTAGTGGTATAAATGGGTCGATGTCCCGTTTCGGACTGTATCAGGATTATATGTATGTCATTCTGAATAATCAGATCGGTATCTTTCATATAGGGGGAGAAAAGCCAGTCAAAGTAGGTTCGAATGAATATGTAGGCCGGGAAATGGAAACGATTTTTCCCTATAAAGACTGTCTGTTTATCAGAACTCCCGGTGGATTGATTATCTATTCCGCGGCTAATCCGGAACTACTGGAATACCAGTCTTCCATCGGGCATGTCTATGGATGTGACCCGGTAGTGGTTGAAAATGACCTGGCCTATGTGACCGTACGTTCCGGGAACCTCTGTGGGCAGAATGTGGATGAACTGATCGTTTTTGATGTAAGTAATGTCAAATATCCTAAACGGCTGGTGACTTACACGATGAAAAATCCCAAAGGGCTGGGAATTGATAAGGGCATCCTTTTCCTATGTGATGACGGACTGAAAATCTTTAAAGCAGATGATCCCCAGACATTAGTGAGTAATTTAATCGTTCACTATGCCGGGATGGATGGCTATGATGTGATACCTTATCAGGATGTACTGATCATGATTGCAGATGATGGGTTGTATCAATATGACTATTCCGATCGGGATAATATCCATCTGCTAAGTAAACTATCTACCAGGTAAAAAAAAGAAAAAAAGAAACAGCAAATAATGTTGTTTTTTTGTATGGTCAACCTTTTTCCGGCTTGCCTTATCTGAAAGGTGAGCCGGATTTTTCTCCCTATAAATTTATTTTTAGGTATTCATCTATTCATATTTTTCGCAAACGGCTGTATTACAATGAATAAACTATGTACCCCTTCACGTTTCAGGTATTCATATGTATGCACCCCTGCCGGTCAGGTATTCATTCGGACAGAATAAACAGACAGGCTCCGTAGGATAAGTATTTGTTTACTAATTACCCATCATTCATTACCCGCCTATATCTTTTTGCCAGTCCGCATACAAACTATTACTACCCTCTACAGGGTAGCGCTGGTAAGATAGTATCTATTCATCAAAAAGTAGGCACCTACGAACGCCAGGGTGTAGAGGGTAGTAATAGTTTGTAGGTACCGTCTTTCCCTTTCCCGCTTAGTCTTTATCAAAAGATCAATTGATTATCCATTATTTTCCCTGCGGAATGAATACTTTATCCCAGGGTATTCATAAATATGAATACCTGAAACGTGAAGGGGTGCATAGTTTATTCACTGTAATACAGTTGTTTGCGAAAAATATGAATAGATGAATACCTGAAAATAAATTGCAGGAGGAGGAAAAAGAAAAATTAATAGGCGGATATCCGGAATCCTTTACCCTGGTAGAAGACCGGGTACATCAGATATTGGCGTTCCTATCTTCCCCGCAACGGATTAAACTCATGTTGTAGTCCAACCCCTACCCCCACTTTATCACTGATCTTGAATTCCATAGAACCTCCTACACTGGTGTGGTAATGGTAGGGATTTAAATAGAGATGCAGATTCTCTTTCCCTTTATTATCATAGGCGGCATATTGGCCCCACATATTTATTTTTAACCAGTCTGTAGCCTGATAGCTGGTACTTCCTCCGACTCCCCCCCCCCACGAATCCGGGACTGGGATCGAACGGAGTCGCATAGCGTGCTGCAAAAGCAGATCCTCTGAATGTCCACTTCTCATCGCTCCACGATAACATAGGAGTTACACTTGTCAGACTCCCCGAACCGGGCCAGGTCATTTGAGTACCATTCATTAAAAAAGTTACCTGGTCATTCAGGGATTTGAAATAGGTTTCATCAAAGTCCAGTGCCATCGGAGATACATTCATCAGCATCGGAGTAAAGACATTAAAGAAAGGACGATAGGCTGTCGATAGAATCTGCATATCCATGGGACGTTCATCCAGATACATACTTAACTCCGGATTGTAATCAGGCATTTTCATATCTAATTTCACAGTGGAAGCCGGCGTATATGTTTTATAAGATAATTCGGGAATATGCAGTTCATAGGTCATGTATTTCGGGATCACAACCAATTTCCCTTCCTGGTTTAGCTGGAAAACCAAATCACTCTGAGCAAACCCATAGAGAGCTCCCAGGGTCAGCAGTAAAGTTAAATAAATGGGCCTCATGACTATCCTGTATTATAGAAGGGCAAGATACCAATTTCCGGGGAAAATGAAAAGGAGAAATTCATTTTTATTCATGTCCGGATATGCGTTTTTTTGATGATTTGTTCCGGATTAACCTTTTCTCTATCCATTATCCGTATAAGAGTTTTCCTGATGAACCTGTGAACTGTTTCCTGTTATTAACAACCAGATGTTCATAACAGAAAACAGTTCTTCTTTCTTCCGTGTAAACCTGAGACTTAGTCTGTTTATAAACCTGTTCATAATCCGGTTAAAAACACTTATCGTTCATTGAAAAAGTTCCAGATTGTAAGCCCATAGGGCTTGCATGTGAAGGGTGATTGGCAAAGGGTGGTCTTTGTCTCTTAAGTCCTGAAAGGACGTCATATAATAGCCTGGGACGCAAGTCCCAGGTCAGGTATCAGCAGTCAATGGAGTGCTGAAAGTACGACACTGCATATACCAACCTATTGTTTTCATCAGATGGGGTGTACATACAGCACACCCCGGGTGGGGATTTCCCTACCTGGGACTTGCGTCCCAGGCTAATATATGCCGTCCCTGCGGGACTTAAGGGATCAACGCTGGCAAATCCGGAGCATGAGAGATTGAAAAAAGGCATCTCTTATATCTGCTTTCCGCTTTCAGAGAAGGGATCTTCTTCGACTAAAGTCTTAACTAATTTCTACTGACAGATCCACTTTGGAATCCGGCAATTTTTCATATATCCCCCAGAAGTAAATATGGGTGATCACGTTCCATCCGTTTAATGAATTCTCTAAACGGAGCAAAAGTGTCTGCTTACCTTTCTCTATCTGAATAGATTGTTCTGAAAAAAGATAAGCGGTGCTGGGTACTCTGTATTGTCCTATCAACAAAGTGTACTTCTGCCAATCAATAACCGGAATCTGATCCTTCTTGGTGATTTCCAGAAGCTCTTTTTCGTTGTTAATTACATATAGAGATACATCCTCTTTTTCGTCAAAAATAAAGATATCATTTCCGGAATTGATATAGTTCACCGGGAAGAAATCCTGAATGTTTTGTGATACATCTAACGGATAAAGAGTCGTGATATCATTACTGTCACAAGACTGACAGACAAGAGTTATTAAAATAATACTTCTAAAAAAGAACTGATGAATAGACATGACGTAGGTTTTGTAATGAATTTTATTAAATAAAAATAATAGTTCCAGGGACCTCTTAATCTATAACAGTGACTCCTAACAGGCGGACTAAGCCAATGGCCTGGAAAGAAGTAACCCTGCATCCTTTTAATTCTGTTCCACTGACCCTTATCCCTTCTATTTGACAGGTGGTCAGATCCATTCCTTTTAAGGGTGTCTGATAGAGTTCTGCTTCCCGGAGATTGCATTTTTCAAATTGGGTATCTTCCAGTTTACACTCGTCTATGGCGCTTCCTTTTAGATGGCTGTTCTGCCAGGATACATGGTAGAAACGGGAAGTAGAATAAATAGAGTATATAGCCTGTACCTGGGAGAAAAGGAACTGATTGAAATGGCTTCCTGTAAAATTAGTTCCCATCAGCTTGCAGTTAACAAATTCCACACGGGAAAAATGACATTCCGTCAGGATCATATTCGACAGGTCGCAATTCCGGAAAATGACATCGCAGAACCGCGCATGGGTGAAACTACATTGCACAAAGGTGCAGTTTTCAAAGCAGCAGGAGGAAAAAGAGAGTTTGGGTTTCCGGATCTCTTCTATCATCTGATGGGAGAAAAGGAGTTCTTCCATTTCTTCTGTGCTTGCTGCGATCAACCGGGCTGCGTCCTCTGTTGGCTGAAGATGCCGGGATAAGTGGGGAGGTCCAATTTTCATATTTGTACTTGTCAATCGTATAGCTAACAAATATAGGAAATCCCTCCTTAATACCTACATACAAAATTGTCTGAAAAGTAGTACCTGTTGGGAATGCTGCTTCAAAAACAGGTACTACTTTTCAGACAGTCTGTAGAAAGACCGGAACCTTTTTACAACGGTCTGATCTCCATGGCACATCCTCCGTCTGATGCCAGTTCAATCTTTATTTTATCTCCGGCAGACAGGGTAAGGGTCTCTTTGAGCAGATGATTCGGATTTCTGTCCACGTCGGGTGCATCTTTATATATAGTAACTGCATATTTCCCTTTATCTAAGAAAGTAAGCGGGATTTCAATGGTGCGGGCTTTGCTGTTATTGATCGTACCTACATACCATTCATTATCCTTTTTACGGGCGATGGTTACATATTCATTCACTTCCGCACAGGGAACGACTGTCCGGTCCCATGTCACAGGAACAGCCTGTAGAAACTCAAATCCGGGTTGTCCTTCGTAAGAGGGGGGAGTATCGCAGATCATTCCTAAGTAACTTTCCAACACGACATACATGGCTAACATGTGGCAGCGGGTACTGGTGACTAACGGATTGCTCTGCTGGACTTTGAACTGCTCTTTGGGAACGGCCCGGAAACCTCCTAAATGATAATCTGCTGCTCCGGCTAACAAACGGGTAAACGGGATAGAGATATCGTGATCAGCTACCGTCACCATGCCTCCTTTGAAGTTCTCATAATTGAGTGTTCCTTCCCGGGTAAATTCATTCGGATAGGTGCGATGCAGACCGCTGGGTTTGCAGGAGCCGTGAAACTGAACGAATAATTTGTGCCTGGCTGCTTTCGCCAGCATCTCTTCCTGGATCCGGATCATTTCCTGATCATCGCGATCCATAAAGTCGATCATCATTCCTACCACACCCCATTTCTCGAACTGGGCGAACGCTTCGTCTATTTTCTCATACAGGGGGATCCAGTTTACCCATAAATGAATATCAATCCCCTGGCTTCTCGCATAGTCACAGATCTCCTGCATATCCAGACTACCGACTACTTTCATAATATCTGCATTCGGACCGGGGAAACCAAACCAGGAGCCATCATCCCAGTACCAGGGTTGTTCTGCATATCCGTAGACAGAGTGGAAGTCCAGACCATTGCGGGCCGCAAAATCAATGTAATATTTGTTGGTTTCGAAATTATTCCCTCCTAAGAAGGTGGTATCCGGTACCACATTGCCGTTCCACCAGGTAAAAGTGGTCTTACCGGGTTTGATCCAGGAAGTGTCTTCAATTTTACAGGGTTCATTCAGGTTGGTAAGGATATCCGACTCGATCAGGGCACCTACCCGGTCACTGATCATCAGTACACGCCAGGGAGATTGATGGGGCAGGTCTGCCACTACCTTGATCTGTTCATTCTGCAGATTCGGGGATAGCTTGCCGGTCAGTTGCCCGGCCTCTTTCCACAGATACATCCCGGCATAATCCCGTACGGCTGCTTCCGTAATGGACATAAACACCTGATTGGGAAATTCAAACAGCACAGGCATATCCATCAGGTTCTTTTCTTTCAGTTCACTGAATGGGGCATGTGTGTAAGTGGCTTCGTGAGAAGTCTGGTAAGAGGGCAGGAACATGGTCAGGGCTTTCGGATCTCCTTTCAGATGAAAAGTGGTATGTTCATCATACATGACATAGGAATCCCATCCTTTCTGTTCGGGAAATTCATACCGGAAAGCCACTCCGTCATTGAAAGCACGTACCACCAGGTTGATTTTCCGGAACGGTGCGAGGGTCTCTTCTAAAGGAATAATTACCTCTTTACTTACACTATGTACAGTTTTGGATTTCCCCACGATCAGTTCATAGGTCTCTTCTTTCGTACTGTAAACAGGCTTATTGATTTTCAGTTGCTTTCCGAAAGTGCCGTTGTCAAACGTAATACTTAACGGAGAGTTCCCGATCAGCTCCTGGTTTTTGTAAGTAACCTGATAGGAAGGAAGTTCTCCTTCCATGGAGACGGTAAAGCGGATCCGGCCATCCGGAGAGGCTACCTGTACGCTCTTCCGAGCGTACAGGGTTTGAGTAAGTATCAGAATAAGTCCGAGAATAAAATAATGTTTTCTTTTCATATGGATCATACTTTCTTTTTATTGTACATAATCAGGATTCTGTTCCAGGTTCGGATTGGAATCGACCGTCTTCTGTGGAATAGGGAACACACTCCGGTGATCTCCGTTCGGTTTGCGGGACAGCCATTCGGCCTTCGTGAAATGTCCGAAGCGGATCATATCCCGGCGGCGAAACATTTCGCCTACAAACTCCCATCCTAATTCGTCATACATCCGTCCGTATTGTTCCGGAAACTGTTTTCCCTGCGGAGTCAGCACATAGTTTTCTACCGTGCCATATACATACCGGGAAGGCTCCTTTAGCTGGCTGCCTGTCACACGCGCTTTTTCCGGATGGTCCCGGAACGCACGCTGCCGGACAAAGGTAACTAATTCCGCCGCACCATCCGCATCTCCGGTACGGAGGAGACATTCGGCTTTCATCATATAGACCTGTGCCAGCCGGAACACCACAAAATCGTTATTCATAAAGGTCCGGGAACCCACTTCAATTTCATATTTTACCATCCGGTATCCGTCTGCTTCTCCGGTAAATATACCATCCGGCATACTGTTCACAAAGACTAACGGTTCCCCCATCATATCATAGAATCCGGTTAGTATGGAACCGTCTGCTCCATATTGTTGTCCTTTCAGCCAGGTCACATCTAAGCGTTCATCCTCTTCCTCATAGGTGTCGATAAATTGGGAAACAGCTTTGTAGGAACCGGGTCCCCAGGGACCGTCCTGTAACTGGTAGGTATCCTGGTTCGCCGCATGCAGACAGGCTTTATAAATCTCAAATCCCGGAGCATAGACATGATCAAAAGGAATGACAAAAATATTTTCCAGCGATCCTTCGTTATAGACTTTGAACGGATCCAGATAATGGTTGTCCAACTGGTACTGGTTGCTGTTGATAATGTCATTGCACTGAGCGATACAAGCCTCCCATTGTGGAGTGCCGGTATACACTTCCGCATTCAGGTACACATTCGCCAGTAAGGCTTTGGCAGCCCATTTGGTGAACCGGCCATAGTTGGCCGTACTCTTCACTTCCGGCAGGTCATTCATGCATTCCAGTAACTCTTTTACCACGAAATCATAGACCTCTTTCCGGCTTGTTTTGTCCGGGAATTCATCGGTGGGTTCTGTCACTAAAGGTACATCCCCGTAATTATCCAAGGCATTCCAGTAGTAGTAGGCACGCAGGGCACGGGTCTCGGCCAGCATACTTTCTTTGTTTTCAGACGGGCTGAAAGGGAAATCTTCTTCCGACAGTAAGTGGATGGCACGGTTGGCAAGCAATATGCCGGTATAGGTGGTTGCCCAGTGGTCGATCACATGCGTTTGTTCCGCATTCCAGGTGTGCAGGTGCATCCGGCGGAATACGCCTCCGTCATCCCATCCGGCCGCATTGGCCGGTTGTACCATTTCATCGGTACAGATCTCCTGTATGTAATAGGTATAAAATCCTATATAATACCGCAGGTCCGCATAGACCGAAGCAATCAGTCTCGAGGCATCTCCCGGACTATATTCGTAGGTATCTTCCGTAATTTCTGAAAAGACCTCTTCGTTCAGGTCTGTACAGGAGGTCGTATAGACTAATACAGCCAAGCTGCATAGGATGGAGCAGCTATATTTCCATATATGTTTCATATCTTTCATCGTATTTATAGGTTATACATTAAAAAGTGACCATGGCCCCGAAGGTATAGGAGCGGGTGGATGGATAACGGTTGATAGCATCCACGCCCGGATCTAATGTCGAAACATTTACCTCCGGATCAATACCGCTATAGCCGGTAATCGTGATCAGGTTGCTTCCGGAAGCGTAGAGCCGCAGGCGTTTGATATACTTATTGTTGAACGTGAAATTATAGCCTAACGTGATGTTATCTATTTTCCAGAAATCCCCTTTCTCGATAAAATGGCTTACGTATTGGAGTTCCTGCTGGTCACTTAACGGCCGTTTACCAAATACCGGGTCGTAGGCTGTTGACAGCAGATTTCCATGGGTCAGGTTTACCGGACAGTCGTAGTAGAGCCGGGGGAGATTCAATATATCATAGCCGAACGTTCCCCGCATAGTGATATTCAGGTCAAAGTTTTTATAGACAAAACTGTTGTCCCAGCTCAGGAAATGTTTGGGCAGACCGTTTCCGATCACTGTTTTATCGTCCGGTTGCTGTTCACCAATGGGTTTGGGATTGCCATCTTTCCCTTCGATGATCCATTTCCCTTCTTCATCTATATCCACCACTTTGAATCCCCAGAAGTTACCGGCTTTTCCTCCTTCATGCAGCCGGTGGGTCTCCTGTTTAATGGTGGTACCGATATAACCGGCATCAATGTATCCGGATTCTACTTTGAACCGGTCGTCGGACAGGGACACAATCTTGTTTTTATTCGTTGAATAGTTGGCTGTAGTGATCCACCGGAAATCTTTGGTCTGCACAGGAATTACACTTACACTGATCTCTAATCCTTTATTATTCATGGTACCGGCATTAGCCAGAATGTCCGAATAAAGGTAAGGAGGTGTAGGTACGTGGTACCCCCCCATAAGAGATCTTTAGTCGTCCGGTTATAGAGATCGATACTTCCGTAAATACGTCCTTCCCATAACCCGAAATCCACTCCAAGGTTCCATTCTTCTTTCTTTTCCCAACGCAGGTCCGGATTTGCATTTTCATACGGTTTCAGGTCGGTTAACCAGTTGCTGCCGTCGACTAAAAAGTTCATATTCGAGGTCAGCCGGCTTAACGAAGCATATTCACTTCCGGCAATGGTTCCGGTCACCCCAAATCCTGCTCTTAGTTTCAGGTTGGATATGGCCGGGATCCCTTCCATAAATTCTTCGTTGGACAGGTTCCAGCCGATGGATGCCGCCGGGAAGTTACCCCATTTATTGTTTGCTCCGAATTTGGAAGAACCTTCATGACGGATACTGACAGAAGCCAGATACCTGTTCTGGTAGTTGTAGTTGGCACGGGCAAAAAAAACCGATCAGGACAGACTTGGATTTTGCCGAGTACATATCTGCTTCTCCACGCATCAGTCCGGCTCCGGATCCCATATTGTGATAAGTGTACTGGTCGGAGGCAAAGTCCCGGTTCCGCATGTAGTCCATCTCCCAGATATTATCCTGGTAGGAGTAGCCTACCAATCCGGTCAGGTGGTGTTCGCCAAAGGATTCTTTGTACTGAGCGGTTAATTCCAGCAGGTTTTCCTGGGTAAAGATATTTCCTTTATAGGCACGGCCGTTCCGGTTATCCCGTATGTTGGAAATATGGTTATGGGATTCGGAATATCCCTGTGTTTCATGGTACCGGGTATGGGATACCAGGGCTTTCAGGTTTAACTGTTCAATCGGGGTCAGCGTGGCTGAACCGAAGGTTCGCAACTGGGTACTTTTATTTTCTCCTTCACTCTCTTCGATCAGGGCACGGGCATTGGCATATTCATACATGGCGGGTCTTTCCTGCCAGTTTCCGGCATCATCCTTTACCCGGTCCGTAGGAATATTGGCTAATGCATTCCGGTAGATCTCCTGGTTGAAACTGGAACCCTCTGCAAAGGCATGGTATTTTTGTTCACGGCCCATAATGTTCATGTTTAGCTTCAACAGGTTATCCCACATCGAATGGTTTACTTCCAGACGGGTGGTCAGGACCTCATTGTTGGACCGGCGGATAATTCCCTGTCCGGAACGATAGTTCACATTGGCGATGTAATTGGATTTTCCGGAACCTCCCTTGATACTGGCATTTGTCACCCAGGAAAAAGGAGTCTGCATGATTTCATCTAACCAGTTGGTATCGTATCCGTAATCTACCGCACCCGGTTTTCCCTGGTTAACTAATTCCCGGTACTGGGTGGCATCCATCATATCTAATCTTTTTTTTGATGGTCTGGGTAGTGATGTAGCTATGGACATCGATTGTCATCGGGACTTCTCCCCGGACCTTTTTGGTGGTCACAAAGATGACTCCATTATTCCCCCGGGTTCCGTAGATGGCTGCTGCGGAACCGTCTTTTACCACATCTATACTTTCTATATCTTCCGGGGCCACCGTATTCAGGTCACCGGGAACTCCGTCAATAATAACCAAAGGAGAAATAGAAGAGTAGAGGGTTCCCACTCCACGCAGCATGATCTGGGTCGTTGCTGTCGGGTCACCGTTCGGAAGGATCACTCCCAGACCCGCCACCTTTCCCTGTAAAAGCTGGGCAGCATCCTGTACGGTTCCCTGGATGAAAGATTCACTTTTTACACTGGCAATAGAGGAGGTAAGTTCTCCTTTCCGTTGGGTACCGTAGCCTACTACGACCACTTCATCTAACTTCTGTGTATCTTCCTGAAGCCGGATCCGGATCACGCTTTGGTTATTTACTGGGATTTCCTGGGTGTGATAACCAATATAGGAGATCACTAATGTCGCGGATGCCGCGGGAATCTCTAACGTAAAGTTCCCGTCCAGGTCCGTGATGGTTCCGTTCGTAGTTCCTTTCACCACAATATTGGCTCCGATCACAGCTTCTCCTGTCTGGTCTGTCACCGTACCGGATATTTTTTGCTGGGTTTGCTGTGTAACCGGAAGCACTGTTTTTTGGATAGGATGATGTAATTATTCTCAAACTCATAGGTCAGGCTCCCATCTTGGAAAGCCGCTGTCAGATAATCCGAAACACTGGCAGAAGAGTGATTCAGGTGGACGGAACGTTCCACATCTATTTCACTATTGCTATAGATGACTAAATAGTCCGTCTGCTGTTCTATCTCATCGATCAGTTCCCCGACCGTCAGCCGGGCAGAAGGAAGATGGATGATCGCATTTTGTGCTCCGCTGTCTGTGGCAAACAACTGGAAGCCGCATACAAATAGCAGGAATATGGATATTTTCATGATGCGAATGAATTCTTTGGTGTTTTTAATGCATAGGATATGCGTTAACAAAGGTTCTCTTTTCATATCTTTGTTTCATTAAGTGAGTACTAAGGTGTGTTTGATCACATGGTATTTGCTTCTACGAACCGGCAGATGTGAGGGCATTTGCCGGTTTTTCCTTTTCAGAGTTATTTCATGGGCTTTTTATTTAAGGGTGAATACTGTTTTTCATTTACTTAATATAATTTCTTTCGTTTCTTCATCCGTAGAGAGTTTGTAGGGGTGAATTTTCTGTATAAGCCGCAGGATTTCCATCACTCCGTCCTGTTGCCGGAACTTACCGGTATAGATGTATTGGAATATGTCCGGATGGGTAACATGTATCTTTACATCATAATAGAGTTCGAGTTTTTTTATAATCTCTTCCAGTGTCTCTTTCTTAAAGCTATAGATCCCGTCTTTCCAGAGTAGCTGGTCTTTATCGGCGGTTTGGACAAAGCGGAAATCTCCTTTCTCATAAAATAACTGCTGGTTGGGGGAAAGTATTTTTCCTTCTGTTTCCGCTTCCGGTTTATACACTTTGATCGCTCCGGAAACCAGCGTGCTGTGCATGGATTCACTTTGTGGATAGCTATGCACATTGAACTGGGTTCCTAATGCTTTAATGTGTATATGTTCCGTCATCACAATAAACGGTTGATCCGGATTTTGTGCCACATCAAAATAGGCTTCTCCTTCCAGAAAGATCTTTCTTTCTTTTCCGAACAGGGATGGATAGGAAAGAGTAGAACCGGCGTTTAACCAGACGATGGATCCATCCGGCAACGTCACCCGTGCCCGTTGTCCGGCAGGAACAAATAATTCCTGTTGAGCTACTAAGGGTGTTTCCGGAATAAGCGTCCGTTGAGCGATCAGCCAGGTTATTCCGACCAGCAGGCAAATGACTGCTGCATATCCTAAGGATATCCGGATCCATTGCCGGGTTTTCTTTTTTCTTTGATTACGGATAAATCCCTGGTAGCTTTGCTGTCCCGTCTCCCGGTTAATGTTATCTTTCGTGAGGGTAAACAGGGCAAGCAAATTCTGGTAAGTTGAGATTTCATGTTTCAACTTATCATCTTTCAGAGTTTCTTTCAACAGCTCGATCCGTTCTTTTTCGGACAACTCATGTTGAAAATATTTAGAGATTCTCTCATCCATAGATCCCGGTTATTTATAAAGTAAACGAATATGGATTAAAAACCCCTCAAACGAAAACAATCTTTTTTCATTTTTAACCTGAAAAAAATGATGACCAGGATAAAAGAGTCGTATAGAAATAAACTTCGGTACTAATTAGCGTTCGTTTATAGAAGATGTTAAAGGAAGAGGGATCAGGAAAGCAGAAACATAAGTAACGGAAGATAGTTTTTCAGTTCCTGGCGAAGTTTCCGGTACGCAATGCCGATCTGGTTTTCTACTGTTTTGGGGGTCAGATTTAATTCCCGGGCAATTTCCTGTTGCTTTTTTCCTTCTATTTTGTGTTTAATAAAAATCAGGCGGCAACGTTCGGGTAGTGTATTCAGTGCTTTTTCAATCACCTCTTCCAGATTATTCTCTTTAAACAGTTCATTGTCGAGTATATCCAGGGAATTGAATTTCATTTGTAGCGTGAGCAGATATTCCTCCTGGATGCGTTTGGCAGACCCCTGTTCCCTGATGCGCCGTCTGAGAAGATCAATGCAGCGATTCCGGATAGTGGTAAATGTGTAGGCAATCAGGTTCGTGTGATGGGTAAGCGTATCATATTTTTCATATAGTTCGGTAAATACCTCCTGAACAATGTCCTCCGCATCGTTTTCAGAAACTACATATTCACGGGCGAAATGCTTCAGACGTGAATACCATAAGGTATAAAACTCCTGGAACTGCATGACTAACTGTTTGTTTTTGACAAATGTAGGAAAAAGAGTTTATATACCCTGTCTTTCAGAGAACAATTGAATCTTTCAGGATCAGTATGCTTTCCGGTCCCATATTGAAAAGAAGATCTATAATGCTTAAATTAGGAAGAAAGCCATGTTTTTGTCTGAATACCTGATAATAGGGTATGGGGGAAAAAGTGGGATCCTCTCCCGGATGTTTGGGGCGGATGATCTCCCGGAAATCATTGGCGACTTCTGGTTGGTAAATTTCTGTATAACTAATGTGGGGTTGAATATCGATCAGTTCACAAATCAATTGTCTTAACTCTTCATTGAAGTCGAACAGAAAATTGTATTTTTTCTCATAGAAAGGCGCAAAGTCCTCTTCATAGTATTCGAAGAATGGACTCATATTGTAGGCGGAAATGATCGCATTCCAATGTAAATGTCTCCAGTTGCCATGGTCGGAGATACGGATATCTTTGGTCAGACATTTGACGGTATCCGGTTTTTCAACAGGAATGGACAAAGATAAAGCTCCGTTGGCTCCGGCAATTGTACAACGATTCCGGTACGATTGTTTAATATAGTTCTCTGCCGTTTCGATGTATACTTCAGGGAAGTGGTACAATTTACTATATTGTTGAACGGGACCCAGGTAGGTGGTGGATAGATAGACTGACATCAATGTATAAACTTAAACATACGTTCATGATCTTTGCTTAACCAGCAGAACCAGACATTTCCGGTCATATGGTCTGCCGGGATAAATCCCAGATAACGGGAGTCTATGGCATCTTCCGGATTGTCGGACAAGACCCAGTAGTAGTCCTGGGAGAAGTGGAAAAAAGTAGTTTCCCTGCCATCCAGAAATAATTTCTGATCCCGGATCACTGCCTGGTCTCCTGTTTCTCTGCGGATCGCCTCGTGCGCTGCCTGCAGGGTATGAGGATCTAACCGGTAGGAGTGTCCTTTCTTTGGAATGACCAACTTGTAAGCCGGGAACTCTTTCATCCGGATCCGGTTACTCTTCTCTCTGGAGATCTCCTCCTGGAGCTGGTATACTTCAAAAGGAGTGAGTGTCAGTTCTGTCTGTTTCCCGGACACGATCCTGTTACGCAAAGGGATCTCTAATTTCCTGAGGATAGATTCTATCTCAGGAGTAATTTCCTGATCCATCGTGTAAACCAATAAAATGGATGGAGAGAGCGGAACCCTGACCTGATTGATCAGATAACCTTCCGGACTAACTTCGATCGTATCACCCGGCATACCAATACAGCGGCTGACAAAGGTGGGGGTAGAAAGTGTATCTTTTAATAATGGACTATTAAAAAGAACGATCCGGTTCCGTCCGGGATTTCCTTTGACCGGCAGTTTGTTTACCAGCACATAATCCCCCGGATAAAGGGCACTTTCCATCGCATGGGTCGAGATCAGATAGGATTGCACACAAAAATATCGTATACCCATAAGCATAGCAGCTACTATCAGGAAAGTAACCAGCCAGTTCAGGGTCGACGATATTCCATTTTTATGTTGCATGTATTCTGTAGAGAGAGACCATTAATCGGCATGTACCATCCGGAAGATCCGGTTCCAGCGGATACCTCCGTCAAACAGGCTCCGGTCTTTATCCAAAGATAACCAGATCAGGATCGGTTTTCCCACGATATGGTCTTCCGGAACAAATCCCCAGGCACGGCTGTCGGCACTGTTATGACGATTGTCACCCATCATGAAGTAATAGTCATATTTGAAGGTGTAGTTAGTCTCCTCTTTTCCGTTAATGAATACCCGGCCATTATTCACCTCTAATGTATTGTTTTCATAGTTCTTAATACATCTGTGATACAACGCAAGGTTCTTTTCATCCAATGGAATCGATTCTCCTTTTTTAGGGATCCACAGGGGACCATAATTATCCCGTGTCCAGCCGGTTTCATATTCTACCGGATAAGTAGGACCTCCTAATACTTCCGGTTCAATGATCGTGTTTTTGACGATGGATAGCTTTTGTGCGATCCCTAATGCTTTTTCCGTGAGCGGTAACCGGTAAACCATATTATATTGTCCGGCACCGTTGGAACTGAACCCCAGGAAGGGTAACAGATTCTTATAGTAGGTGTCATTGGAGGCTAACACCCGGTCTTCTTTACTGACATTTAATAACCGGAATTGCTCTTCTGTCAGTGGGCCATCTGTTTCCACATAGTAGTTGAACTGCATATGTTCCGGATTTTTTCCCGGCTGTCCGTTTATATAGACCTGATTGTCCCGTATTTCAAACATATCTCCCGGCATACCGATACACCGTTTTACATAATTCTCCCGTTTATCCACCGGACGGTAAATAATGTCACCATATACCTGTGGGTTCAGGCGGAGCCGGTCGTATCCATACATTTCCACCTGTGTGTAATAATCCGGATTCTGGCTTTTCAGGGCAACCGTATCACCGGCTGGAAAGTTAAATACTACAATATCATTGCGTTTGACTGTTCCTGTCCCTTTCACTCTTTTATAATCCCACTCCGGCCATTCCAGATAGGACTTCGTGTCAAAGAAGGGAAGTGTATTCTGCACTAACGGAAAAGAAAGCGGAGTATTTGGAATACGGGGCCCGTAACTCAGTTTACTCACAAACAGATAATCACCTGTCAAGAGGGATTTTTCCAGCGAAGAACTGGGAATCTGGTAATTCTGGAAAATAAAAATATTGATCATGTACACTGCGATCAGGGCGAATAAAATATCGTCTACCCATTCCAGGACATTTCTGACCTGCGGATTTTTAGATCTTTTCCACGCTCCCCAAGGAACATAATGAGTCAGGAATATGTCTGCAATGACAATCAGTCCCAGTAATAACCACCAGTTCTGCATCCAGATGGTGAACAGGATATATAATACAGCAGCAATACTGAATTTGATCCACTGTTTTGAAGTAAATTGCTTCATCTATCTATTTTTCAAATTATTAAAATTTAAACAGGTCTTCCATTCCCAGAAATCCCTTTTTACCGGCTGTGAATTCAGCTGCTACCACCGCTCCCAAAGCAAACCCGGTCCGGCTTTTTGCATCATGTTTAATACTGATATAATCCACCTCAGATTCGTAAACGACCTCATGAATACCGGGAACCTCTCCCTCCCGGATCGCATGGATCGGAAGATCGGTTGCCTGGTCTGCTTTTCCCAACTGCCAGTTGTTTTTCCGGCTTATATTCTCGATGATCCCTTCTGCCAGTGTGATCGCTGTGCCGCTGGGAGCATCTAATTTATGGATATGATGGGTTTCTGTCATCTTTACATCGTAATCGGGGAAATTGTTCATGATCTTTGCTAAATATTTGTTTAAAGCAAAGAAAATATTCACCCCTATGCTGAAGTTAGAGGCATAAAAGAAGGTTTTTCCTTCTTCGGAACACATTTTTTTTATTTCATCCAGATGATCTAACCACCCGGTTGTGCCGGATACGACCGGAACCTGGGCTTCAAAGCATTTCAGGTAGTTTTCATAGGCAGTTGCCGGCGTGGTAAACTCAATGGCTACATCTGCTTTTTTGAAGTTCTCTGAATGAAAGTCGTCCCGGTTATCAATATCTATAATGGATACTATCTGGTGGCCTCTGCTAAGGGCAATCTGTTCGATCGTTTTTCCCATTTTCCCATAGCCGATCAATGCAATGTTCATGATTATATGTTGTATAAAATAAATATTCAGCTTATTACATAAGATTTTACAACCGCAAATATAAAGAAAATCAATTAGATTTGTGGTATAAATCTTAACTCTGAAAAAACATGGAACGTTTATTGCACTATGTCTGGAAATACAGGCTGTATCCGGGCATAACCTTAACCACTACAGATGGAAAACCTGTAACTATCCTGGATCCCGGAATCCACAACACACATGCCGGTCCCGACTTTTTTAATGCTAAAGTGAAAATCGAAGAAACCGTATGGGTAGGAGATGTGGAGATACATACGAAAGCTTCTGACTGGCACCATCATAAACATAGTCTGGACAAACGGTATGACTCCATTATTCTGCATGTTGTGGAAATAGACGACAGACAGATCACCCGGATAAATGGGGAAAGCATTCCACAGCTCGTGATAGAGATCCCGGAAGAGGTCCGGAGAAGTGCTGAATGGTTGGTGTCCCGGGAAACTTCTGTCCCTTGCCTGAATCAACTAAGATCTTTTGAGTCTGTTCATTTGTATACCTGGTTAGATGCCCTGTTGGGTGAACGCCTGCAAAGAAAAATAGGTGATATTTTCCGGTTGTTGGAGGAATATCAGCATGACTGGAATGAGGTGTTCTACATTATCCTGACCCGTAATTTTGGTTTAGGGGTCAATAGTGACGCTTTTGAATGGCTGGCCCGAAGCCTCCCTCTAAAATATATCCGGAAACAACGGGGGCCTCTTCACAGGTAGAGGCGATGTTCTTCGGACAGGCGGGTATGTTAGAGGAGACCTATGACTGTCATTATTTCAAATTGTTACAGCAGGAATATCGTTTCCTCCGGTATAAATTTGATCTCAAACCTTTGGAAAGCTCTTTATATAAAAGCCTCCGGATACGCCCCTCTAATTTTCCGCAGGTGAAGATCGCACAGCTTTCTGCTCTGTGGAGCCGGTATGATACACTCTTTTCCATGATATTGGAGGCGGGTAATCTCCGGCAGATCAAGAGCCTTTTGCGGGTCCCACCTTCTGATTACTGGGAAACTCATTATCATTTTCACCAGGTCTCTGCTAAAAAGGAAAAGCTGTTGGGAGAACAGACCTTAAATATCATGTTGATCAATACCGTAGTCCCGATGCTATTTGCTTATGGCTACCAGAATAACCTGACTGAATATACAGACCGCGCGATTGAGATATTGGAGCGGTTGCCAGCCGAAAAAACAGGATTATTTCCCTGTTTGACCAGGCAGGGATCGTGGCCAGGCATGCCGGAGATACGCAATCGATTATTCAATTAAAGCGGGAATATTGTGAAAAGGGGAAATGCCTGTTTTGCCGGATTGGTTTTCAATTGTTAAAACGATGCTGTCAAAATGGGGAAAATCCTTGATAATCATTTAAAACAATCGGGTGATGTAGGTGAGATTCACCGGATTTTCTATATTTTTGCTTTCTCGTTTTTATGCTTATGCAGACGATGAGAATAGGTATTGGGTTGAAAGTAAGATTCGAACATCTCACCTGGCAGGGATGTTGTTAAAGATTGATCGGATGAAATATAAATATATGAGAAGGTTTTTAGGAGTATGCATGGTGATCTCATTATGGGTGTTAGTACATTCGTGTGCTAACATGGCCACACCAAACGGTGGGCCTTATGATGAAGATCCTCCTAAATTTATTAGCAGTACGCCTGCTCCTAATGAAACTAATTTCCGCGGAAAGAAGATTGAAATACTCTTTGACGAATTGATCCAGATCGAGAATCCGAATGAGAATGTCATTATTACTCCTCCCCAGTTGCAGCTTCCGGTTATCCGGGCAGCAGGGAAAAAGGTAGTGGTAGAGTTGAAAGATACGTTGATGGATAATACCACCTATACGATTGACTTTGCCAACTCCATCGCTGACAACAATGAAAAAAATGTGTTGGAGAATTTCTCTTTCGCTTTTGCTACCGGAGAAATAATTGACTCCCTCGAAATATCCGGTATTTTGCTGAACGCGGAAAATCTGGAACCGATGCCATCCGTTACGATCGGTCTTCACCAGAACCTCGAGGACTCCGCCTTTGTGAAAGATATATTCATCCGGACTTCGCGGACGAATGAAAAAGGACGGTTCATGATCCGGAATATTGCTCCCGGAACCTACCGGATCTATGCCTTGAACGATTTAAACCGGGACTACCGGTTTGACCAGCCCGGTGAAGATATCGCTTTTGGTGATTCGCTGATCGTTCCCTCTTTTGAATATACCAGCAGACAGGATACTATCTGGCAGGACTCCTTGACAGTAGACACAGTCTATACCATACAATATACCCGTTTTCTACCGGATGACATCCTTTTACGTCTGTTCAAAGAGGAATTCCAGCGACAGTATATGCTTCGCCCGGAAAGGACAGTGGCTAACCGTTTTACGTTACGGTTCAATGCTCCTCTGGATGAAATTCCGGATCCTGTTCCTTTGAACTTTACACCTCCGGATCCTGTTTGGTATTTTCCCCAGTTAACGGAAGAGGGGAAATCGGTTCATTACTGGATTATGGATTCAACGGTCTGGGCACGGGATACTTTGCAGTTTGAAGTGAATTATCTGAAAAGTGATTCATTGAATATACTGCAACCTCAACTGGATACGGTCACAGTCGCTATGCGTCAGCGACCGGCTGATAACAGGAAAAAGAAAAAAGAGGAGGAGGAACCGCTCATCCTGTTAGGAATGAATATTGATGCATCGGGAACGAAAGATATGACGGATACGATCTCGATCGTCTTTGATGAACCGGTGCTGGACCTGACATCGGATCTTTTCTACCTGAGTATACAAGAAGATACGCTCTGGGTTCCTATTGAGTTTGACTTTTTCCCAAATGAAGAGGATCCAATGACTTTCCATATTCTGCGGCGGTGGAATTACGGAGAGGCGTATAAATTAGAAGTCGATTCGGCTACGATCTTTAGTTTGTATGGGAAGTGGAATGATGCGTATGAGGGAGAGTTTAAGATCCGGAATGAAGATGAATATGGCCACTTGTATATCAATATCACCGGTGTGGAACCTCCGGCATTTGTGGAATTGCTTAATTCCAGTGATGCACCTATCCGGAAAGCCGTACTGAAAGATGGCGGGGTTCTCTTTATGGATCTTAAACCGGCTAAATATTATGCCCGGATCATTCTGGACCGGAATGAAAATGGGGTTTGGGGTACCGGTAATTATGCGGAAAAACTCCAGCCCGAAGAGGTGTTCTATTATCCGAAAGAGTTCGATATTAAACAGAACTGGCAGGTGGAAGAATACTGGAATGTCAACGAGACCCCGTTACCTAATCAGAAACCGTTGGATATAACAAAAAATAAGCCCAAAGAGGTGACGCAAAGAAATAGAGATTACAGAAATGAAGGTAGGAGATAACTATCCGGAAACTCTTTTAAAGAAGAGAGACCGTTTTAAAATATATATTTGTATATGCCTGTTTTGGTTGCCATTCCTGGTGACTCAGACAGATGCCCAGTGCGCTTTAAATAAAAAAGTTTTTCATGCCGGGGAGCAAATCAGTTATGATATTTATTTTAAATGGGGATTGTTGATGCCCAAGGCCGGACAGGCCAATTTTGTGATGAAACGTACCCCCTACGAACAACACAATTCATGGAATTATAATCTGATCTTCCGGACCAATGGGATTTTTGAGAAAATCTATAAAATGCGGGATACGCTGGAATGTTTCTTTACTCCCAACCATCAGTTGCTTTTTAGCTCCAAAAGAACCACCGAAGGAGGACGCTACATGGTAGAAAATATAACCTTTACGAATAAGGGGAATAAAACCCAGTCGCATACTCACCGGTATAATCTGGAGTCTACCCGGATCGATACGACGATTATCACGGATGGGTGTGTATATGATATGATGGCCGGGGTCATGTTTTTACGGACGATAGACTGGAGTAATATACAGCGTGGACAGGAATTTGCTACTAAGGTCGCTATAGGACGGGACATCGTGAATATGAGTTTCCGGTATGTCGGCCAGGCAATTGTAGAGAGAAATGAAAATTTAAAATATCGTACCCGGCATTTCTATATTGATATCTATGGTGATGCCTTTACGCAAAGCAAAGAAGCCGCAGAAGTCTGGATAGGGGATGATGATAATCATCTTCCGGTGAAGATAAAGGCTAAGCTGAAGATCGGAGCTGCAGAAGTCTATTATAATTCTTCTTCTAATCTGCAATATCCGTTGACTTCCCGCATAGAGATCCCGAAACGCTAATGAAATGTATTATAGCAGCGGATCAAATGGGAGAGGTATCTCTTTTCTATATCCGGTCCCGTTAAAAGTAGCTATTAACTCTCCTTCCTCATTGGTGATCTGCACTTCACAATTGGAAAGGCGTTTGTGATCGAACACCTCCTTTGCTTCCGCATAGAGATACCCTTTGCTTTCCGCTTTAAAAAAATTCATAGTAGACGTAATAGATAAGGTCATTTTCGCATGGCTGTTCGTCGCAGCAGCGAATGCCAGGTCTGCTAAGGTAAAGATTGCTCCGCCCTGGCAAACACCACCCCCATTCAGGTGCATCGGTTTGATCTCCAGCCGGGCTTTTGCATATCCCTTTTTTACCTCCAGCAGTTCTATTCCGGCAAAAAGGGCGAATGAATCGCCCTTTAAAAAATCCTGTATAGTCATATAAGGGGAATTACCTGTTTAGTTTCCATTCTGCACCCTCCTTCGTATCTTTGATCTCAAATCCTAAAGCTGTCAATTCATTCCGGATCTGATCCGAAGTGGCCCAGTCTTTAGTTGCCTTGGCCTGTTGACGGATAGAGAGAAGAAGGTCCACAGCCTTTCCAAAGGCTTCATAATTGTTTCCTCCGGAAGTAGCAGCATCCTGAATCCCTAAAATATCAAACAGGAAAAGGTCAAACACCTGTTGCAATTCTTCGAGGTCTTCTTTGGAGATGGTCTCTTTTCCGTCTTTTACCGAATTAATGGCCCGTGTAGCGTCAAACAGATGAGAAATCACGACCGGAGAGTTCAGGTCATCATTCATCGCTTCATAGCATTTAGCCCGAATGCCCTGTACGTTTACGGAAGAGGTTTCAGAGGCATTCAGTTTTTTTAGATTGCTATAGGCTTCCAGCAACCGGGAAAGACCTTTTTCCGATGCCTGTAGGGCTTCGTTGCTGAAATCAACCGTACTACGGTAATGGGCCTGCAGGATAAAGAAACGGATGGTCATCGGAGCGTATGCCTGTTCCAGCATTTCATGGCTACCTTCAAAGAATTCATCTAATGTAATGAAATTACCTAATGATTTTCCCATCTTCTGGCCATTTACGGTGATCATATTATTATGCATCCAGTATTTCACCATATCATCTCCCTGGGAGGCTACCGCCTGCGCAATTTCACATTCATGATGCGGGAATATCAGGTCCATCCCTCCTCCGTGAATATCAAAGTGTTTACCCAGATACTTTTTCCCCATAGCCGTACATTCACAATGCCATCCGGGGAAACCGTCACTCCATGGGGAAGGCCAGCGCATAATGTGTTCCGGCTGAGCACATTTCCAGAGAGCAAAATCAACCGGATTCCGCTTTTCACTCTGTCCATCTAATGCACGGGTCGTGTTTAGCATATCTTCGATATTACGTCCCGACAGGATGCCATACCGGTAATCTTTATTATATTTTTCCACATCAAAATAAACCGACCCTTCACTTTCGTAAGCATACCCATTTTCCAGAATATCCTTGACTAATTGAATCTGTTCAATGATATGTCCGGAAGCCTGGGGCTCAATACTGGGAGGCAACACATTCAGCGCATCCATCGCTTTGTGATAGCGATTTAGGTAGTATTGAACCACCTCCATCGGCTCTACCTGTTCTAAGCGTGCCTTTTTGGCGACTTTGTCCTCTCCCTCATCCGCATCATGTTCCAGATGGCCTACATCGGTGATATTACGTACATACCGGACCTTGTATCCTAAATGGCTTAAATAACGAAACAACAGGTCGAAGGTGATGGCCGGACGGGCATGACCCAGGTGTGCGTCACCATATACGGTAGGACCACAAACATACATTCCGACATGGGGCTCATGCAACGGAACAAAGGGTTCCTTTTTTCTTGAAAGTGTATTATGTAGGCTTAATGGATGTTCCATAAATGAAATTGCAGAGTTTACTGTCCTGCGCCGGACCTTTTTAGAGGTACAAAGATAAAAATAATCCCGTAAGAGGATATGTTCAAAGTTGAATATAAAATGAATCAATTATTAATTCTTATAAAGGAGATCTCTTCCCGGGTATTTACCTGCAGTCTGTAACCTACGAAAAGAATAAAAATTGTTTCTTTGTAACGTGAAAAGAAAAAGTGAAATGAACTATTTCTGTTTTTTATAGTGGCATGGAGCATCTGTTTTCCTCTGAAAGGACGAGCGCAGGCGGCTGATTCTCTTTCATTTGCTTCCGGAAATTCCGCTCCTGTGTCAGAAAAGAACTTTCAACCGGAGCATTTGATTCTGCCGGCCTCTCTTATTACAGTGGGAGCCATTGGTACGGCTATAAACGGGATGAATGATTTCCATTTGTTATCCCGGAAAGATTCCGTACGGGGTATTCATGCAGATGATTATCTGGAATGGGGCATGTTGGGCTGGGTATTTATCTGTGATCTGCTGGGAAAGGAAAAACATTCGCTGGTGGATCAGATTTTTCTGTTGACACTTGCCGAAGGAATGAATGCCGGGATTGTGCACGGGCTTAAAAATACGGTGCGGCAAAGCCGTCCGGATGGAGGTCCCCGGTCGTTTCCTTCCGGTCATACGGCCAATTCTTTTTTAGGTGCGCATCTGGCATATAAAGAGTTTAAGGATAGCAATCCTTTACTGGCATATTCCGGTTATGCGATCGCCACTTTCGTCGGTGTTTCCCGTATCTATAATAACAGGCACTGGGTCGCAGATGTACTGGCAGGAGCAGGCATCGGTATCCTGTCTGTAGAGCTATCCTATCTGCTCTATTTCCCGGTAAGAGATGCGCTGTGTAAAAGAACAAAAAACAGGCATACCGGGAATCTGGTTTTTGCTCCGGCCTTCACTCCCGAAGGGGGTGGTGTCTATTTCTCCTTCCGGTTTTAAAGGATCAGGGGTGTTGGTTGATAGCCAATAGCTCTTCCAAATGTCCCCGGTCATTACTCAAACGGGGTATTTTATGTTGTCCACCCAGTTTGCCCTTTCCTTTCAGCCAGTCATAAAATGCATTGAAGCGGGCAATTGTGACCTGAGGGAGCTGGAGGGAGATATCTTTATAGCGTTTGGCTTCATAATCCGAATTCAGACTTTTAAGGGCTTCATCTAACCGGAGAGTGAAGGATTGAAGATCTGCAGGCATTTTTTCAAACTCAATAAACCATTCATGATATCCTTTTCCTTTATCTAACAAAAAGACCGGCGCAGCTGTATATTCTTTTACTTTTGCCCCTGTTTGCCTGCTGGCGATCTGGATCGCTTTATCTGCGTTATCCACCATTAACTCTTCACCAAATGCATTGATATAGTGTTTGGTACGTCCGGAAATAATGAACTTATGAGGGAAAAGAGAGGTAAACCGTACTGTGTCACCAATCTGGTACCGCCAAAGGCCGCCGGAGGTGGTAATCACCATGGCATAGTTCCGGTCCGTTTCTACTGCTTCCAGGGGGAGGATCGTAGGATGAGGAGAACCTACTTCATTGATCGGGATGAATTCATAAAAGATTCCATAGTCCGGCATCAAAAGCAAACTTTGATCTGCCGGATCATCCTGTATGCCGAAAAAGCCTTCGGATGCATTATATGTTTCCATGTAATGCATTTGATCGGAAGGGATCAGGCTTTTATACTGATCCCGGTAGGGTTCAAAACTGATGCCACCATGAAAGAAAACCTCCAGGTTGGGCCAGACATCTGTCAGATACTCTTTTCCTGTTTTTTTCAGGATCTCTTTGATGAGGACCAGCATCCAGGAAGGTACGCCGGACAAGCTGTTGACATCTTTATTCCAGGTGTTTTCCACGATGGCTTTAATCTTACTTTCCCATTCTCCCATCAGAATGATCTCTTTCTTCGGCACCCGGACCAGATTGACCAGTGGATTCAGATTTTGTAACAGGACAGCCGAAAGATCGCCGCAATGAGCCCGGTTATTTAAAGAGGAAGGACTATGGCTTCCACCTAAGATCAGTCCTTTCCTGGAAAAAAACGGACTGGAAGGATTGTTTCGTAAATAGAGGGCTACACAATCAAATCCTCCTTTATAATGACATCCTTTCAGAATATCCGGAGTAACAGGAAGATATTTACTCTTATCATTGGTAGTACCACTACTTTTGGCATACCAGTTTACCTCGGATGGCCAGAGAATATTCTTTTCTCCATTGATCATCCGGTGTATATCGGCTTTGACATCTTCATAGGATTGAAGGGGCATTCGCTGGCAAAAACCAGCATAGTCACGGATTTCTTTAAAACCATATTTTTGTCCCCATTCCGTGTTCCTTGCTGTATGTAAGAGAGTACGCAACTGTTCCTGTTGAATAGTGTCAATTCGTTGCGCGAACTTTTCAATTTCCAGTTGTCTTTTCCGAAAGATAAGTGAAACTGTTTTTGTAAAAATATTCATGCTCTCTTTAATTGAATTGCTGGCAAATGTAGGCATTCTCTTTTTATTTATATCTTTGTTCTGTATATAATTAACATTCATATGAGAATAGGAGTTCTTTCATCAGGAGGGGATTGTCCCGGGATTAATGCAGCGATCCGGGGGATCGGGAAGTCTGCGATCATGCATTACGGGATGGATGTGGTCGGCATCCATAATGGATTTATGGGGCTGTTAAACAGAGATATAGAAGAGCTGGACGAGAGAAGTCTGTCCGGAATCCTGAATCTGGGAGGAACGATTTTAGGTACTTCCCGGGAGAAACCTTTTCGTAAACTTTTATCCACCGGAGATACGGAAAAACCGGAGATCATCCAACAAAATTATCAGGAACTGGGGCTGGATTGCCTGGTTTGCATTGGTGGAAACGGAACTCAGAAAACAGCTTATCAGCTTGCGAAATATGGGCTGAATGTTGTGGGTATACCTAAAACCATAGATAATGATATCTGGGGAACAGATATTACCTTTGGGTTTGATACGGCTGTTAATATTGCCACGGAAGCTATAGATCGTCTTCATTCTACAGCCAGTTCCCACAGACAGGTGATGGTAGTAGAAGTGATGGGACATCATGCCGGCTGGATCGCTTTATATGCCGGAATGGCCGGCGGGGCAGATGTGATCCTGCTTCCGGAATTGGGCTATGATATGGATCAGGTGAATGCGATGATACTGGAACGTGCCCGGAAAGGAAAGCCCTATTCTATTGTGGTTATAGCGGAAGGGGTAGAGACGAGTACAAAAAAACGTCCGGCTGATTTTATGGCTCGTGCGATTGAAGAAGCAACAGGTATAGAAAGCCGGGAAACCGTATTGGGATATACGCAGCGGGGAGGAAATCCTTCTCCTTTTGACCGGAATCTGGCTACCCGTTTGGGGGGCTATGCCTCTGAACTGATCGCTAACAGGGAATTTGGTCGAATGGTATGTATGAGAGGTGAGCAAGTGGATTCGATCCCTTTGATGGATACCGCCGGTCGGTTAAAACTGGTCACTCCTGACCATGATCTGATCAAGCAGGGTAAACGGATGGGAATTTCTTTCGGAGGTAAATAGAATATAAACAGATTATTCTTCCCCGGCGATCTCCTTTTGCTCGGTCACTTCCAGTTCAGCCGTGATCTCTTCCGGCAGAACTTCAAAGTTTCCGGTCTCCGTACAGGTTTCCTGCTGTTTTTGCTTCAGGCTTTCAATGAATTGTTGGAATTCTTTATCCGAACGTAGTTTTTGATCGCCATTTTGGCTGCATTTTGCTGGGATTCCTTTTTAGAATAACCAATCCCAACCCCGATCTGGTGTTCGCCTAATAAAATAGCGGTCTGGAAAACCGGGTTCCCCTCATGATCAATAAAGGATTCAATCAGGTCAAAAGTCACTTCCAGTTTGTTCTTTTGGCTCCATTCGATCAGGCTTGATTTGAAGTTTACCTCTTTCCGGGCCAAATTGTCCAGATCCAGATGTTCTTTGATCAGTTTGTTATAAATAAACTGATAACACCCTTTGTAACCCTGATCTAAGTAAATCGCTCCGATCAATGCTTCGAGTGCATTACCATACATATGATTGTTATGGGAATGTTGTTTTGTAGAGGAAACCACTCGTTCGTTGATCCCTAATTGGATTGCTATGCGATTCAGGTTTTCACGCTGAACGATCTTGGAACGGGTATTGGTCAGGAATCCTTCCCGTCCGTTCTGAAAATGAGTATATACAATATCTGCAACGACTGCATCCAGGATCGCATCCCCTAAAAACTCCAGCCGTTCATTGTTTAGCCATTTCCCATCCCCGGCTTCTATAGAAGAGGATTTATGTAAAAAGGCCTGTTCGTATAAATGTATGTTATCAGGATAAAATCCTAACAGCTTATATAAAGACGAATAAGGCTCCTTACTTCTGTTCGAAAGGAGCCTTATTTTCTTATATAGTTTCGTAAACACGCGAATCTTTCGGTTTATTTTACAAACTTCTTCACGATCACACAGGCATTGTGTCCACCAAAACCAAAGGTGTTGGAGAGTGCCGCATTGATCTCTCTTTTCTGAGCTTTATTAAAGGTGAAGTTTAGCTTGTAATCAATTTCTGCATCGTCATCCCCTTCTGCATGGTTAATGGTCGGAGGAACAATGTTCTCTTTCACTGCCATCACACAGGCGATTGCTTCCAATGCTCCGGTCGCTCCTAAAAGATGTCCGGTCATAGATTTCGTAGAGCTGATATTCAGGTTATAAGTATGCTCACCAAATACATCTTTAATCGCCTTTACTTCTGAGATATCACCTACGGGAGTAGACGTTCCGTGTACATTGATATAATCAATCTCTTCCGGTTTCATTTCAGCGTCTTCCAGTGCATTTTTCATCACTAATTTAGCTCCTAATCCGTCCGGATGTGAAGCTGTCAGGTGATAAGCGTCAGCGGACATTCCCGTACCCACTATTTCAGCATAGATCTTTGCACCTCTTGCCAGTGCATGTTCCATCTCTTCCAGTACCAGGCAGGCACCCCCTTCACCCATCACGAAACCGTCACGGCTTGCGCTGAACGGACGGGATGCTGTTTCAGGAGATTCATTTCTTACCGATAATGCATTCATTGCATTGAATCCACCCACGCCGGATATTGTAATGGCAGCTTCTGAACCACCGGTTATAATGGCATCGGCTTTTCCTAAGCGGATGTAATTGAATGCATCTGATATTGCGTTTGTAGATGAAGCACAAGCTGACACAGTCGCAAAATTAGAACCTCTGTAACCGTACATCATTGAGATATGTCCTGCCGCGATATCGGATATCATTTTAGGAATAAAGAACGGATTGAAACGTGGACCACGCTCATCGTTGTAACCTCTTGCTTCATCCTCGAAAGTCTGAATACCTCCGATACCGGAAGAGAAAATTACACCTACTCTGTCTTTATTTACATTTTCATCATTTTCAATATTGGAATCAGCGATCGCTTCTTTCGCAGCGGCAATTCCAAGCAGGGTATAGCGGTCACATTTGCGGGACTCTTTCCGGTCCATGATCTGCGAAGCTTCAAAGCCTTTTACTTCACACGCAAACTGGGTTTTAAACTTAGATGCATCAAAATGAGTAATAGGTCCGGCTCCACTTTTCCCATTAATAAGACCCTCCCATGTTTCTGAGAGGGTGTTACCAATAGGAGTAATAGCACCAAGACCTGTTACTACAACTCTTTTTAATTCCATACCTTTAGTTAAAAGGGATTACTTCGCGTTTGCTTCAATATAAGCGATAGCGTCGCCTACTGTTGTAATTTTTTCTGCTTGATCGTCAGGAATTGAGATACCGAATTCTTTTTCAAATTCCATAATCAACTCTACAGTGTCAAGAGAGTCTGCTCCTAAATCATTAGTAAAGCTCGCTTCGTTAGTAACTTCTGTTTCTTCAACACTTAATTTATCAACGATGATAGCTTTTACTCTAGATGCAACTTCAGACATAACTTTTTCAATTTAGATTAATAAATAGAATATACTTTTTAAATTTGCAGTGCAAAGAAAAGAATTTTTTATCTTATAAAGCAAATTTAATCAGCTAAAAATGCGCAAAACTGCACATTTTTTCTTTTTTGTGCAAAATAAAAGATTTTAAGAATGAAGAACATTGCTATTTTTGCTTCCGGCTCCGGTACAAACGCCGAAAACATTATCCGGTATTTTTCTGACAGTGAAACCATTAAAGTTGCTGTGGTGCTTTCCAATAATCGTCATGTAAAAGTGCATGAGCGGGTGAATAAGTTAGGGGTTCCTTCTTTTGTATTTACCCGGGAAGAGTTTGTTGAAGGTACTCCTGTTATTAATAAACTGGCGGAATACCAGGTGGATTTTATCATTTTAGCCGGATTTATGAATAAAATAGCAGATCCGTTACTGAAAGCATTTCCGAATAAAATTATCAATATTCACCCGGCTCTTCTCCCGAAGCATGGCGGGAAAGGAATGTTTGGTATGCATGTCCATGAAGCAGTCGTGGCAGCCGGAGAAAAAGAGTCCGGGATCACCATCCATTATATTAATGAAAATTATGATGAAGGGGCTCCGGTCTTTCAGGCTATCTGTCCCGTACTTCCGGAAGACACCCCGGAAGATGTCGCTGCCAAAGTGCACGCCCTGGAGTACGCCCACTATCCCAGAGTGATAGAAGAGGTACTGAATAATGTTCAATAATGTTGACTTTCCAAAAGTATAATCGTTGCGATATTACTCTTTAAAACTCATTTTAATTGAATGAGAGATCATTTCTCTTCTTCTTTCATACAAAAACGGTGTCAGTAAAGTTATTTTTTATTTACTGGCACCGTTTAATTTACAGTCTCTTCTGTTCTTAAAATAATTACATATAGTCAGATCTTCCAAAAAGACATGTATTGTTCTGGTTTAGCCCAAAACAGATCAGGATTATTTGTTTGTCATTTGATAATTAATTCCGTGTGAATTGTCTTCTCTTGGTACGAATCTTGTTTATTTCGGTAACCGTGGAAACGGTTCATCAATGATACCGGCGGGCCGTTGATTTTTACCTTCATATCCCCAGTCACCCATATCTTCACGTACCTGTTCGATCAGCCTATGCATGTGACTAACAATTTCCGGATGTTGATCTATGACATTTTTGCTTTCCGAAATATCCAGATCCAGATCATATAATTCGGCAGGATAACGTTCTGTATCCGGAAAATGGGGACCTTTTATTCTCTGTTCCAACGGAAGATGATATTTCCATTTTCCCCACCGGACCGCTTGTAATTGTTGTTTCTGGTAATAATAAAATATCTCTGTCGGGGAAGATCCTGTCTCTCCTTCCAGTATCCGGTTTACATTGTGTCCGTCAATGATCCGGTCATCAGGAACTTTAAGTCCGCAATAATAGGCAATAGTCGGTAGAAAGTCCATAGTCGTAATCAGTGCATCAGACGTTTGTCCGGCAGGAATAGTACCCGGCCATCGCATCAGGCAGGGAACCCGGAAGCCTCCTTCATAGGTCGTGCCTTTTTCTCCTCGCAAAGGATAGTTAGAGCCTCCGAATACCTCCTGTGCCCCATTATCCGAGGTGAAAATAACTAATGTGTTCTCATCCAGTCCTTCTTCTTTCAGAACGGTGAAGATCTCTCCCATAGACCAATCCAGCTCCTCAGTAGCATCTCCGTATAAACCATTCTGTGATTTCCCTTTAAAAGCAGGGGAAGCCGCCAATGGATCATGTGTCATATTATGTGGCAGATAGATAAAGAAGGGACGCTCTTTATGGCTTTTGATAAACTCAATGGTTTTAGCTGTATACCGCAGGGTGAGGGAATTCTGATTGACCGGAGCTTCAATGACCTCCTCCTGTTCCATCAGAGGTAGGGGACAATATTCCCGGTCCATATCATTACTGTAAGGAATACCAAAATAATAATCAAAGCCCTGCCGGGTAGGCAGAAAGGCTAATTGATCTCCTAAATGCCATTTTCCTATACAGGCAGTTGCATAGCCTTTTTCTTTCAGCAGTTCCGCAATGGTGATCTCCGATGGGTTGAGTCCTTTATGGGATACCGGAAAAAGCACCTGCCTGCCTGTTGAATGCAAGGGGGTAGGATCCGCATTCACATGCATGGAAATACGACGGGGATAGGATCCTGTTAGCAGGGCGGCACGGGAAGGGGTGCTGACACTGGAAGCCACGTAGAAATTAGAAAGTAAGATCCCTTCTTTCGCCATCCGGTCCAGATGCGGTGTCCGGTGGACCGTATTCCCGTAGCATCCCAGGTCCCCATATCCAAAATCATCAATAAATACGATAATGATGTTGGGTTGTTCCGCGGCGGAAACAGTATTCATCATACTTAACCCTCCGGCTAAGGAGAGAAGATGCAGCATTTTGTTTTTCATCTTTTTATTTGAATGTTAGAAATTGAAGTAAATCAATAATTAGTACACAGATGACCCCGGACGATCCGCCTGATCTATGGTCATCTGTGTGGCATGATAATAAAAACGAATTAATATCCCGGATTCTGTACCATCAACGCATTTCCGTTCAGCTCATCTTTAGGAATGGGCCAAAGTAACCGGTAAGCTTCGATATTCACCAGGTCTTCCGGATTGTAACAGAAAGTTGTTCCGGCAATATGTGCCTGGCGGGATTCTTTCAGTTTCCGGAGGGCATATTCTGTTCCCCACCGTTTCAGGTCATAAAATCGATGCCCTTCACCCACCAGTTCCAATGCCCGTTCGTTCCGGATCGCTTCCTGCAAATCCTCTTTACTGTTCAGTGGACGGAGTCCGTCTTCGCCGGTCAGTGTATATAAAGTCTCTCCGGCACGGGAACGGATCTGGTTCAGGTAATTTAATGCGACCGGGGTCGCTCCGTTCAGTTCACACTCCACCTCAGCTTTCATCAGGACGACATCCGCATATCTGAAAATGAGTTGATTAAAAGGACAGTCGCCCACCTCAAATTCATGTCCTACAGTCGTGAAATCGGTGAATTTCATAATGTGGGGATACAATGGTTCGGTTGCGTTGGTGAAGATGATCACCTGTTCTTCTCCCTGACTATCCGTATATCTGTATTCTCCTTTGTAATCTGCCGATATCTCCTCCAAAAGAGGTTTCCGGGAATAAAACAATTTTGTTCTCGGGCTATCCTCTTCCGTCATTTGCATCAGGTAATCATTTACCGGAAATGTTGCATTTGCTCCCTTAAAGGCATCATGCATAGGTAGGTAAAAACTTAACATGCCTAATCCCTGGCGGGGAAGAGTACCCCGTTCAATATTAACTTCCCAGATCGATTCTTCATTGAATTTCTTCTCCATATTCCACACATCCCCGATCTCAGGCATTAAAGAGTATCCTGTGATCTGGTCCAGTACAGTGGCAGCGGATGGAAAATCTCCTTTCATGAGGTGCACCTTTGCTAACAGGGTTAAAACGGCTCCTTTTGTGATACGACCAGCCGGGGTGTTATTTTTATCCGGTAAAGTCGCTGCCGCTTCCAAATCCATGATGACATGTTTCCAGACCTCCTCCGCCGGACTGCGGGCAATATCAGTTTCCTTCATATGGGTTGGTTCCATGCGTAGCGGCACATCTCCCCAGCGCATCACTAAATGATAATACATCAGGGAACGGAAGAATTTCGCTTCTTTAATATATTGCTCCTTTTTATCAGCCGGAATATCCGGGCTGGTGTTCTCCGTCAAAGCGTGGATATAAGAATTGGTGGTATAAATAACAGAATAGGCATGTTCCCACGCAATCACCAAAGGGGTTATTTCGGAATGCAGGGTATATTTCGGAAAAGCGACCGCTTCAGCAGAAGCGACTGGTTTATAGGTTAACAGATCGGAACAGGGCTCACTACGTACAATAAAATTCTCTCTCATGCCTGCTGTGGCCTGCGAATTAGTAGCCAAAGCATAAATGCCCATTAGTCCACCGAATGCTTCCGCATCTGTTTGATAGAACGTCTCCTGCATTTGCTGGCCTCTGGGATCTTCATCCAGAAAATCACTACAGGAAGCGAACCACCATATACAGGCTGAAAATAAACTTATTTTTATCAGAGTTTTCATATGCTTTTTCTTTTTAAAATCCAATATTTACACCAAAACTAACTGTGCGGGGAACCGGATAAGTAGCGGCATCAATCCCCTGTGCCATGACAGATGATCCCATGGAACTGACATCAGGAGACCAGCCGGGGTATTTCGTGAATGTATATACGTTATCCACACTTGCTCTAAGTCGCAGATTATTGACTTTGATCCGGTTCAGGATCTGTTTCGGAAATGTATAAGAGAGAGAAATATTGTTGATCCGGAAAAATGATCCGTCAAATACATGATAAGAAACATCCGTATAGGCACGGACATCATATCCGGAACGGGGTTCGGTCCGGCTGGGATGATTCACCTGCCACCGGTTATCATACCAGTCCTGAGCCGCATTATATCCTAACACCATCCGCTGGTTCATCAGATGTTGCATACTAAAGATGTCATTGCCTACCACCCATTGGCAAAGGATATCCAGTTGGAAACCTTTATAGGTGAAACTGTTGGTCATACCACCGGTGAAGTCCGGATTCGCATCCCCTATAATCGTTTTATCGGCATCGGTGATCTTGCCATCTCCATTCATATCTACAATTTTCAACTCGCCGGGAGCATATTGAACCTGTCCCATTTCCCGTGCGGTCGCAGACTCTGTTTCGTCGTAGATCACGCCGTCTGATTTGTATCCATAGATCAGGCCCAACGGAGATCCGACTTTCAGGATAGAAGGCTGGGATTGAATATCTCCCGCGGTGATACCTCCGCTTGGATTGATAATTTCAGTTCTCCCATCTCCCAGGCTGATAATCTTATTCCGGTTGATAGAATTATTAATATTCAGGTTCCACTTAAAATTCTTATTATCTATGATATATGCGTCTATGGTAATCTCTAAACCTTTATTGTCAATCGTGCCGATATTCTCCAGGCGGGAGACAAAACCGGATGAAGCCGGAAGTGCCCGTTGATATAACAGGTCATTGGTCCGCTTATAATAGTAATCAATGGTTGCATTCAATCGATTGTCGAAAAAACCCATATCCAGTCCTATGTCAACCTGCCGGGTTTTTTCCCATTTCAGATCCGGATCTGCGGAACGGTTAGGGTAATAGCCTGTGTACAGATCTTTTCCGATATATACCTGCCGGGCTTCTAAAGTAGAAAGTGTCTGGTATAACGGGATTCCCTGTTCTCCGGAAGTACCGTAACTGGTCCTTAATTTCAGATTGGATAACTTCCGGAAATCTTTCATAAAATCTTCCTCCATCACACGCCAGGCAAATGCACCGGAGGGAAAGAACGCATTTTTATTATTCGCTCCGAAACGGGAGGAGCCATCTATACGTCCGGTGAAAGTAACGGAATACTTATTCATCAGAGAATAATTAATACGGGTCAGATACGAACGCATCTGCCATGCACTATACCCCGAAGCCGCACTGAAGTTGGTAGCTTCTTTCAGATTATTAAAGGTTGAGTTGTCATTGGCAAATCCTGTTCCTGTAGTCTGGAATGTTTCCGTTACATCTTTCTGCCACTCTGCGCCTACCATGGCATTCAGGCTATGGATCTTATCAAAGGTATTAATATAAGTAAGTGTATTCGTGGAATTCCAGTACAATCGGTTGTAGGAACCTAAAATAGCTCTTCCTTTATCCGCATTTCCTTCGGCAATATAGGACGGAGTATAATGCTTAGCCGTTGCATTCGAGGCATCCGTGGCAAATGTGGTTTTAAACTTTAATTCTTTCAGGAAAGAAATTTCTGCATATATATTTGAAATAAAGCGGTTTCGGAGATCATTATTCGTAATCTCTTTTAAAGAAGCATACGGGTTTGCTCTTCTGCTCTCTATATCTACATATGGTGTGTAACTCCCGTCTTCCGCGAAAATGGGAACCACAGGAGATGCCAGGGAAATAAGTCCGATCGTCGTGTTTGAATCTAACTTATTCCCCAGGCCGTTCTCTCCGTCATTATGTCCGGCCTGGTTACTATCCGTACGGGTGGCAGACATATTCACTCCCACTGTCAACAGACGGGAGAGCTGGTTCTCTACATTGGCACGCATGGTGTAGCGTTTGAAATCCGTATTCATAATAATCCCATCCTGAGAGGTATATCCTCCGGACAGCATATACCGGAGCTTTTCCGTCCCACCACTGAAAGAGATCTCATAACTCTGAACCGGAGCTGTCCGGAAAATTTCATCCTGCCAGTTTGTTCTGGCCGGCAGATGGTTCAGATCATATTTTCCCGTTCCATTATTCTTATAGTCCATGGATTCGTTCCACAGTTCCGCCCATTGTTCCGGACTGGTCAGTTTCAACTGGTTCTCAACACTTTGAAAACCTACGGACATATTGAAATTGGCCTGGAAGGCTCCCTCTTTTCCCCGTTTGGTCGTGATCATGATCACCCCGTTAGCCCCTCTTGAACCATAGATAGCAGTAGCAGATGCATCTTTGAGTATCTCCATGGATTCAATATCGGACGGATTAATAATAGTCAGCGGAGAGATGGATTCCCCCTGTAGACCGCCTGCTGCTCCTCCACCATCCAAAGGCACCCCGTCCACTACATAGAGGGGTTCATTCGATCCTAAAATGGAGCTGGTACCACGGACCCGTACGACTGCGCCGGCACCTGGTTGACCGGAAACAGTCGTAATCTGTACACCTGCTGATTTGCCTTTCAACGCCATATCGGGAGATTGTGCCAATCCTAAGGTGATCGCATCCGCTTTGAGGGAGGTCAATGATCCGGTCAGGTCACTCTTTTTGATCGTTCCATATCCGACTACTACTACTTCATCCAGGTCCATCGTGTTTTCTGAAAGCCCTACCTGGATAATGGATTGGTTCCCGACCGGGATCTCTTTATCACTATACCCGATATAAGAGATGATCAGCACCGCATTTGCCGGTACCTCCAGGGAGAAGTTCCCGTCCATATCCGTAATGGTTCCTTGTGTGGTTCCCTTCACCACCACATTGGCTCCAATGACGGGGTCTCCATAGTTATCTATAACTACGCCGGATATTTTTCTGGTTTGTTGAGGGACTCCGTTATGGGGAGTCAATATGATATGTTTATCAACGATCCGGTAGGAAATGTTCTGCTCTTTGGCAATCTGATCCAATATTTCAGGTACCAGCTTTTGGTGAGCCTGTAGGTTCACCTTCCGGTTACTGTCGATCTCTTCACTTTTGTAGAAAAACATAAATTCGGATTGTTCTTCTATCTGGGAAACGATATCATATAAGCTACCATTCTTCACTGATACCGAGACACGATACTGCTGTGCATAGGTGCTGGCTGTTACCTGAATGATACTGAATAAAATAAAGACGGATATAAATTTCATAATATTCCTGATCTTTTGTAGGGGTGTACGTGCACACCTGTGATTTTTTTTCCATATATTTGAGTGTTGTTCATTAATGAATGCCTCTCTTTCTCTCCATCCGGATTAGGCCCTGGAAGGAGATCATAAAATGAGAGGATTGATTTAATTAAAATGACATGCCGGGGATCGCAACTCCCCGGTTTTTTTTGATCCGGACTTTTAACTCATAGGCAATCAGATTTAAGGGTGTAACAGTTAGCGCGGATAGATGAATATCTCATTTCCTGTCCGCTTAAAATCAAATCTTTCATCATAATTAATGATCCGTAGAAGTTCCTGGATATCCTGATCCAGTGAAAAGGTTCCCGTATATAAAATACGTTTCAGATTCTCATCTTTCAGATGGATAGTAACGTCATAGTAATTTTCCAGTTTGCGAATGATCGTGGCTAAAGGCTCATCCCGGAATTTATATTCTCCTTTCGTCCATGCACAGGCCAATGCCGGATCAACCGTTCGTAGGGAAACAGCACCGCTCTGATGGTCCGAAATCGCTTCCTGATTAGGATGGAGAAGCATATGGCTGACCCTTTCGTCCTGTTCGTTGAATGTTTCCAGGCTGATACTTCCACTGGCTAATGTCGTTATACTATAAGGCTCCTCCTGA